>JACCEE010446308.1_pt1 | contig 14738 bp, 18 predicted proteins | sample 7449931 | NCBI WGS metagenome assembly JACCEE01 (sample SAMN15323457, study PRJNA562643) | freshwater metagenome | isolation source: river surface water | place: USA:Blue River Watershed | collected 2017-08-19 | reverse complement strand
GGTGTTTGTGCTGACTTTTTTTGTTTCCAACACTTCTTCCGCAGGCACATTCGCGCTATAGGACACAATCACCGGAGTCTCCTTGAACAAAGGTTGAATGAAGATGAACGCGAGAAGCAAGCCGACAAGCACAATGCTGAGAAGCGCGATAATGATCGAAGAAATCGTCGAATTGCGTTTCATCGCATCGAGACGCGCTTGTGCTTCGGGACTGAGTTGGGCGTGTAGGCTCATAACGAAAATGAGTATGGTTGGTTTTTGAGGAGGCGAAGAGACTTTGATGCAGGTTGCTGGAAATGACCAGCAAAAATTCACAGCGAATCTTCTTGAGTTGGATAACGAGGAAATGCTCGAAAAACTTAGAAAAATTTCTCATTATTTTCGCCAAGGGCGATTTTCGATCTGAATGCGGTGTTTTTTGGGAGGGCTTTTTCTTTCTTGCAGATCATCAAGCATTCGCGAGAAAGTGACTATGAGGTAAATTCCCTATTTTTTCCATGGTAGGCAACTTATTCTTTTTGATCCTTGCCTTCAGGTAAGGCAGGTTTTTCCAATGGTGGTTGCGGCGTGGATCTGGGCGGAGCGATGGGCTCGGGTGGGAGTTCGCTACCTTTGATGATGATGGGCTTACCCGCTTCTGGCTTGGCCTTCGGATGGCTTGCATCGGGCGCATCCGGATCGTCCAGTCGATCGAGGAGGTTAGGGTCTCGAAGTTGCTGGGCCAGATCACCGGAGTCATCGGCTGCCCTTATGGTGTTCTCAGCGGAAGAGATGGCGCTATCACCTGAACCAGAAGGTTCGATGGCAGGGTGCACAGGCTGTGAATCGAGCTTGCGCGTGCAAGAGACCGCCAGCCCCGTCAGAATCCATGCCATCACAATGTGGGTTCTCATGACCGGAAGTCAGTACGACATCCCTTCGTTTGGAAAGAAAGAAATCGAAAAATCGCGGCCTAAGTCCTTGTGATCGGGCACGGATTGAGGCAAGCTTTGTCCTGCTGATGCCCACTCAGACCATCACACGCCGGATGAAAAATCATCAACCGCTATGGTTGTTGTCTTTTGTCATTGCGATGTCGATCACACTGTTGCTGCTACTGGGCATCGGTTTTCTGTTGTTGCGAAATCAACTGGTTGCTCAAAGCCCGACCATCTTTCTCCCTCCGCAAGAGCAAGTGGTGATTGTGATGGCGAATCCGGAATCCGTTGCTCCCGTTCCTGATCCCGAAACTCCCAAGCCGCCTGCCAGTAAGCCTTCATCTGCTCGCACATCTTCCGACCAGGCTTCGGCGCAGCCCGAGAAAGCTGATTTCATCGGCGAGCGTGACACGATTGCCACAAGTGATGCATTGCCTGTTGCGGGTGCTCCACTCATGCCCAGCCAGGACGGTCGTGAGCCGCGTCGTCCCGGTGAGATCGAGACTACGGAAAGCAAAGTGCAGGATGGTGCGTTGGAACATGACAGGCTTGCGAAGAGTTCCCCTAGCGACGCACCGCTGCCGCCATCGAAACCCATGCCGGAAGATCAGCCCAAGGAAATCTCCGAACGTGCCACGACTGCGCCAGTTGATACAACAGCACCAAGCACCATCAAGGAGCCTGAAAAGACCAAGGTGATGGCGAATAAAGAGTCTCCGAGCTTGCCAGGGGACGAGATTGTCGAACGTGCAACCGCGGAAGAAACGCCTCCCCAACCGCAGATGGCGGATCATTCCGCTCCTGAGCCTTCGGAAAAAGCGCAAACGGAGAAAGCAGAGTTGCCCAAGCCTGCAACTCCAACCAAGCCCGATGAGCCGGGATTTCGTGGCAATCAGACGAAAACCAAACTCAGTGGCTCGATCACCCGTAAAGGACGATCCGCACTCAATGTGGCCAACACGCCAATGGGGCGATACCACAGCGCGCTGAGTCGAGCGGTCGAAGCGGAGTGGCACAAAAATTGCACCAAATACCGGGATTTCATCACGCCAGGCATTCTAACCGTTCGATTCGTCATCGCACCGGACAGCAGTGTTCGCACCATTTCTGTTGTCGAAATGATCGATGCCGGCGAGGTGCAAAAAGGCTTCACTCTCAGCGCGATTCGCCAAGCGAAAATCCCTCCCATTCCTAATGATCTCAAGGCGGAGATTGACGATGAGCCGATCGAACTGGTCTACAACTTCTACTTCTAACATGTCCTATCCATTCATTCTTGCCCAACAAGCTGCCGATGCCCGCAATGCCATGCAAATCGTGTGGAAATATTTCCAAGATGGCGGTCACTTCATGTATCCGCTGTTGCTCTGCCTGATCGTGGGTTTCACCATCATCGTCTTCAAAATGCTGTCCCTCCGTCGCACCCACATCATTCCAGCCGATCTGGCGGATCGGGTGGATCGCTTCGAGGAATACGTGGAAGCCGGATCTGTGGAACCCATGCTGGCGGAATTTGAACGCGGCAAAACAGCCTTGGCGAGGCTCGCTGCCGTAGCTGTGAGAAACCGCGGTAAATCCCAAGCCGACATCACCGAGGCGGTGCAAACCACCGCACGCCACGAAGTTCTGCAGTTCAGCACCGGCATGACGGCTCTTGACGTGGTGATTGTCGTTTCTCCTCTGCTGGGGCTTCTGGGCACAGCAAGTGGTCTGGCCTTCCTGTTCCAGGAAATGGCCAAATCCGGTGATATCAGCGATGCACAGCGCATCGCGCTTGGTATCGCGATGGCCCTCAATACCACCATTTTCGGTTTGGCGATCACCGTGCCGTGCGTCATTGCACAAAGTTTCTTCAATCGTAAAATTGAAAGCTTCACCACCGAACTGGAGCTTGTGTTGAGCAAGCTTGTGCATGTCTGCCAGAAAGCCCGATCACCCAAAAATTGAGATCCGCTCATGCAATTCGCCCGCCCTGCCAAAAAGAACTCTGGCGTGCCGATCGTCCCGATGATCGACATTCTCTTCATTTTGCTGATCTTTTTCATCGTTTCCACCAATTTCAAAAGACCCCGTCACCAAATGCAAATCACCTTGCCAACCGCCAAGGATTTGCCCACACAAACAGTGATGAATGAAATGTCAGTGCTCGCCATCAATGCCGAGGGACAGTTGGCTTTGGAGGGAGCCGCCGTGCCGGAAGGCTTGCTGGATTCCTACCTGGAGGCTTGGCGCAAGCTCAATCCCGACCGCACTCTTGAGATCGAAGCCGATGAAAAAGCCCCCTTCGGCAAGATGGTGGAAATCTGGGGCGCTCTCAACAAACTCGGCATCAAGGTCATGCCCACGCGCGCCAAAAGTTCATCACCCAATCCCTGAAAAAGAAAAATCATGTTGTTAGATATTGTGCAAATTGGAAACCCCGTTCTGCGGGAAAAGTGTCGGGAAGTGGAAGAGATCAATGATGACATTGTATCCCTAGCGGAAAACATGCTGGAAACGATGTATCATGCGAACGGCGTTGGCTTGGCGGCACCGCAGATTGGTCTCGCACTGAGAATGGCGGTGATCGATGTCTCGCACGACCCTCGTTGCGTGAGTTTCATGACAGTCAACGATGAGGATGTCGATATGGTGGAGCAAATGCCTCTGGTCATCATCAATCCTGTGCTCGAACTGGATGGTCCGCGTGCGGTTGAGACCGAGGGCTGTCTGAGCATCCGCGGAGTGCGCGCGCCGGTTGGCCGTCCATCCATTGTCAGGGCCCGCTTCCAGCAACTGGATGGTTCCGAGGTGGTGGTGGAAACCGATGGTCTGCTGGCTCGTGCTTTTCAACACGAAATTGATCACCTCGATGGTGTATTGTTTCTCGATCGTCTTTCTCCTGCCGCGAAAATGGGCATACGCAAGCAGCTCAAATCCTTGGGGGTTTGAGTGAAGTGCAGAGCACACAATTTCCTAAGGTGCGGACAATGGACTCATACGAAAGGTTGACGCCCGGCCTTTCGTGTTGCATCTTGCGTCGTGATGAACCACCAGCCGCTGTATGCTCAAGATTGGCGGAAATGGACGCCTTGGGAACTGGCGCAGCAGTTGTCACACGCTTCAGGGCTCGTGTTTTTCGATTCATCGGGAAATACTTCGAATCAGTCCGGACCATCGATTTCGCTGATCGCTGCCGAACCGGAATTTCTCTTGCAAGGTCAGCTCCATGAGACGCGGGATCGGGAGCGTTTGCGTCAGGTGTGGCGCATGCATCAAAAGGATGCGGTAGATTGCGGTTATCCGCTGGGTGGGCTTTGCGGGTGGATTGATTACGATGGCACTTTCACTTTCGGCCATTACCCGAACATGTTGATCTATCAGCATGAACAACAGCAATGGCAGGAAATCGGCAATCTTTCCTCGATGATCGGTGATCATCCGTCGACGCACCCTTGTCAGCCCGGAGATTTTCGTGCTGTCATGAGCAGGGAGCAATTCATCGCCGCCGTGGAACGCATTCGCGAGTGGATTGCGGCGGGTGATATCTATCAGGTCAATTTTACGCAACAATTTACGGCGCCTTGTGATGACAAAGGTTCTTTGGCTGGCCTGTATGAGATGCTCAGGGACCGTTCGCCGGCTCCCATGGCGGCATGGTTGAAGATGGCAGGTCGCGAAATTTTGAGTTCTTCGCCGGAGACATTTCTCCGCATCAGCGGCAGGCAGGTGGAAACCCGCCCCATCAAGGGCACTCGCCCGCGCTTTGCCCATGCGGATGAGGACCGTCGTTCCGCCTACGAATTGCAAACCTCTGCCAAGGAAATTTCGGAACTGGTGATGATCACCGATTTGCTGCGCAATGATTTGGGGCAGGTGTGCGACTTTGGTAGCGTTCGTGTGGACGAAATGCTGCAGCTGGAAGCCTTCGAGCAGGTGTTCCATCTGGTCTCCACGGTTCGCGGTGAAATCCGGTCTGAGCTGGATGCGATCGATGCCCTAGCGGCATGTTTTCCAGGAGGCAGCATTACGGGAGCTCCCAAGAAACGTGCCTGCGAAATTATTGCGGAATTGGAACCGGTGTCTCGTGGGCTCTATTGCGGAGCCGTGGGATATCTCGGGTATAATCGCGAATCACAATTCAATATCGCGATCCGCACCTTGGTGAGGGAAAACGGCTCTCTGCATTATCATGTCGGCGCTGGGATTGTGGCCGATTCCTCGGCTGCGATGGAGTATGAGGAAACATTGCACAAAGCACGAGGCATCCGGCTGGCGTTACGTGATTGGCGGAATTTTGTTCAAAATGAATTGAACAAATCCACCCCAACGCTAGAGTCGATGCATGGAATCGAAACCGCCAGAGGACAATAATCGGGGGATGTTGAGTCCGCTGGAGCGTCAGGTGATTGACGTTTTTGTGGATGGCGTGAAAGTCATCGGTCTGCCAAAGTCGCTAGGGGAAATCTACGGCTTGTTGTTTTTCTCTCCGCAAGCGCTGTCACTCGATGATGTGGCAGGAAAACTCCAGCTTAGCAAAGGTTCTGCCAGTCAGGGAATGCGCATGCTTCGCGAGCTGGGTGCCGTGAAAGAGGCCGAGGGCAATGGTAGTCGCAGAACCTTGTATGAACCCGATGTGGATCTCAGGCGCTTGGTCGGTGGCTTTATCCGCGAGCAGGTGCGCCCTCACTTGGAGAGCGGCAAGGGCAAGGTGGTCGGGTTGATCAAAGAAGCGGCTCATGCCGAGGAGGTGCCATTGCAGAAATTTTACAAACGTCGTTTGAAAAAACTCGATTCATGGATCAGTCGCGGGCGCGTGGTGCTGCCTATCATTCAGCGAGTGTTAGGAGAATAAGATGCACGAGCAATCACAATGGTATGTGTTGAGAACGCAGACCAAGCGAGAGCGCTTGGCGGCGGACCATCTGCTTGATATCGACGGCGTCGAGGTGTTTTGTCCCATGCTTCGCTACCGCAAGGCGACGCGCCGCGGCAAAGTTTGGTGGCAGGAGGCGTTATTTCCCGGCTATGTGCTCGCGCGGTTTTGTTTCAGCGAAATGCAGCGCGTGGTAGGCTATTGTCAGGGGGTGAGAGGCTTTGTGAAATTCGGCAGCCTGATTCCCGCGGTGCCCGCCGGAGTGGTGGAGGAAATGCGTCGGTCATGGCAGGAACAGGCAGAGAATGACGTGCTGATTCTTCAACCGCGTTTGGAAAAGGGGGATGAGGTGGAGTTGGCTCACGGTCCACTCCAGGGCTTGAAAGGGTCTATTGTCGAAGTATTGCCTGGTGCCGAAAGGGTTAAAGTTTTATTGGAATTCCTCGGCCAACCGCAAACCGTTGATGTGGATCTTTTTTCGCTGCTCCTTCCGCGTCGTCCCATGCCAGAGGAACCCTAAGTGGCTGGTCTCAGAGATCGATGTTTCGATGAGTTCCAGTCACCTCCGCATCCGAGCAGACGATGCAGCGATCCAATCGCGCTCGCTCACCGATGCGTGAACTTTGCCACAATACGGAATCGCGAATCACGGCACCAGCGCCAATGATCGCCTTCGCACCGATGCAACTGTTTTCTACCAGCGCTCCCTCGGCAATCGACGCGGTGGGATGAATGACATTTCCTTTCATCAGATGCCGATGGGCGTCCAGATAACTTTCTCTTTCACCCAGATCCCACCACTCGCCGTCATCGATGACTACGCATCCAAGACGCTGTTTTTCGATGAGTCGGAGAAAGGCGGGAATTACCGATACCACGGATTCCTGCGGTAAATGATCCAACAACTCGGCATTCATGCAGTAGATGCCTGTGAACACATGGGTTCCTTCCGCGCGACCAAGTTTGTTACGGATATCGGTCACTTTGCCATCTTTCCATGCAATGTGCCGAGCTTGTCCCTGCGAGCGCAAAGCGAGCGTGACGGGTAATCCGGAAGCTCGATGAGATTCTATGAGTCGCTCGAGCGGCATCGTCGAAAAAATATCGCCGTTGTGAACCAGGACATCGTCATTTCCGATCCATGGCCGGATGTTGCGCAAGCCACCACCAGTTTCGAGGAGAACGGGCTCATGATACAACCGAATCGACGAATCATGCCAATGACCGAACTGCACGAACTCGCCATTTTCTCCTCGCTCGGGAAGAGTCTGCCAATCATCACAGCCCCAGCCCCAGGTGGCATCCTGCCACATTTGCGGCAAATGATGGGTGTTCACAGCGAAGTCGCGGCAGCCAACCTTGCGGCAACTTTGCCATGCATGATGAATCAGTGGCTGGTTCACCAAAGGAACCAAGGGCTTGGGCAATCGATGCGTCAGCGGTTGCAACCGTGTGCCCAATCCTGCCCCCAACAAAAACGCTTTCGTCACGCAGGTTTTATGCCGGTTTCCCCACGGAATGGCGAATCATTTTTGCCATGCATCCGGCTACGGATGCCCCCCTTACCGAAACCTGCGCGCCAAAAATTTCAGACTTCCCATCGGCTCGGTTTCGCATCAAGCTATCGCGCATGAGCGACACCGCTGTGACGATTGCCGGCACGGGAAGTTACGTGCCCGAGAAAATCCTTACCAATGCCGAGTTGGAAACCCGCATCGATACTTCGGATGAATGGATTACCACCCGCACCGGCATCAAGGAGCGCCGCATCGCTGCCGAGGGTGAATTCACCTCGCACATGGCCACCAAGGCCGGCTTGAAGGCATTGGAGCAAGCCCACCTCGCGCCCGAGGATGTGGAGCTGATCATCGTTGCCACCATTACTCCGGATACCTTGACGCCGGCTACCGCGTGTTATGTGCAGGAAAACATCGGCGCACGTCGCGCGATCGCCTTTGATGTCTCTGCTGCCTGCTCCGGTTTCCTCTATGCGATGGAGATCGCCCGCAAGATGATTGCCGGTGGTAGTGTGCAGAATGCGCTCATCGTCGGCGCGGAAAAACTTTCAGCCTTCGTGAACTGGAACGATCGCGGGACCTGCATCCTCTTTGGTGATGGCGCCGGTGCGGCCGTGTTGCGCAAGGCCCAGCCCGGGGAAGGTCACATCCTCGCGATGGACCTTGGTACTGATGGTTCACTCACGCATCTGCTCAATATTCCCGGTGGCGGCTCGGCACAACCAATCACTCCGGAAAACGCCGATGAACATCTCGCCACGCTGGCCATGCTCGGTAAGGAGGTCTTCAAGCACGCCGTCAATCGCATGAAAAACGCCGCGGAAACGGTCATTACGCGCGCCGGATTGCAGCCCTCGGACATCGCTTGTGTGATTCCTCACCAGGCGAATCTGCGCATCATCGATGCCATCGCCGATCGTCTTTCCGTGCCTAACGAAAAAGTCTTCGTCAACCTGCACCATTACGGCAACACCTCCGCCGCTGCTGTGGCCATCGCGCTCGATGAGGCCCACCGCAGCGGTGCTTTCCACCGTGGGGAAAACATCGTGCTGGTGGTATTCGGCGCCGGCCTCACCTGGGCCGCCGCGGCGATTCAGTGGTGATGAGAAATGGCGAACTCTCTGGCACGATCGCTCGGGCGACTGCGGCAGAGGCTGAAACTGCTGGTCAAATGTCACCAGCAGCTAGGAGAGAAAAATGATGCGCCTCAAAAGAACTTCAGGAACTGCAATCCCGAAAAGAATCCACCGACCATTCACTTCTTCCCCACCAAGCGAATCTGATAGATTTTCGGCCAGCACTTGCCGGTGACGAAGAGGTCGCTCGTGGTGGCATCGTAGGCGATGCCGTTGAGCACGAAGTCCGGCTCCTTGCGGGATTCTTTGGCATCGATGCCACTGAGGTCGATGATGCCCAGCACGCTGCCATCGGCGGGGTTGATGCGCACGATTTCATCGCGGAACCAGATGTTGGCGAAAATTTCTCCTTCGACCCATTCGAGTTCGTTGAGCTGAGTGATTGCTTTGCCATTGTGGCGCACGGAGATTTCTTTCACCACGCGGAAGGTGTTAGAATCAAGAAAACGCAGGCGATCGCTGCCATTGCTCATGATCAGGTGGGTGCCATCGGTGGTCAGCCCCCAGCCTTCGCCGGAATAGCCGAAGTTTTTCTGCCACTGGAACGTCCTAGCATCATAGACGAAGCCGACTTGGTTTTTCCAGGTGAGTTGGTAGAGCTTGCCGTTGAGTTCGCTGATGCCCTCGCCGAAGTATTCGGCTGCCAAATCTTTTTTCAGCAGCACGCGACCGGTTTCTTTTTCCACGCGGCGGATGCTGGTCTGGCCATTGCCCCCCGTGCCCTCGATCCAGTGACCTTGGGACAACAACAATCCCTGGGTGTAGGCACCGGTATCGTGGGGAATTTCCTTGATGACCTCGTAGCTGAGATCGGTCAGGCGCTGCCATTCGGGCGCGGCGCGATGGGCTGGGAACGCCGGTGCGGGAGGCAGCGCCTCGGATTTTTTCTGGCAGGAGAGAAGCACTACCACCAGCAAACCCATCAACGCTTTCATGACCGTGCTCATGGCTCCACTTTATTCATCCACGCCTAACAATTCCAAAATGCGTTGCAAGTCGTCGTTGCCGTAGTACTCGATTTCAATGCGGCCTTTTTTCGGTGTATGGGAAATCTGCACCTGTGTGGCGAAGAGCGTGCGCAGACGGTTTTCCAGATCGCGCACATGGGAATCCAGTTCTTCCTGCGTGGTCGCGGTCGAGGTGCCGTTTTTCTGTTTGACCACCGAGGGACTGAGGAAATTCTGGACCAGTTTTTCCGTGGCGCGCACGGTGAGTGCCTTGCGCAAGACCTGATCGGCGGCGAGAAGTTGCGATGATTGGTCTTTCAGCGCCAGCAGTGCCTTGGCGTGACCGACGCTGATGCGGCCTTGCGCGACTTGCAGTTGCACATCGTCATGCAGATCCAGCAGGCGCATCGCATTCGCCACACTGGCGCGCGATTTGCCCACGCGTCCAGCGATTTCCTCCTGCTTGAGGGCGTATTCCTTGGCCAGGCGCACGTAGCCGGCGGCCTCTTCCATCGGATTCAGATCCTGGCGTTGCAGGTTCTCAATCAGCGCCATTTCCAGCACATCGCGATCGGATGCCTGGCGCTCGATGACGGGCACCGTCGCCAAACCGAGTTTGGTTGAGGCGCGCCAGCGGCGTTCCCCGGCGATCAACTCCAGAGACTCCCCGACGCGGCGCACGATGAGTGGTTGGATGATGCCGTGCTGGCGGATGGACTCCATCAATTCGTCCAACGGCGCCTCTACGAAATGCTTGCGCGGTTGCAAGGGACTGGGAACCACCAGAGTCAGCGGCACATCGCGCACCAATTTGCGTTCATCTGGTGAAATGGTGGCCTCCGGAATGGAAGTAGCGCTGGCTTGTTTTTTGATCAACGCGCCGAGACCTTTGCCGAGTGCAGATTTGGTAGCCATGGTGGAGAGACAGTATGCAGAAATGCGGGATAAAAATCAAAGAGGATTTGCAGATTCGACTGTGTTTGTCACCGAACCGCTTGTCCAAGCAAGGATTTGTTCGAAAAAATCCTCATGAGTTCAGGGTTTGGCGAATAACAGACAGATCGGGGAGGGGACCTTGATTTGGGAATCGGTGACGGTGAGCTTGCCGGATTGGGGGTCGATGGCCAGCACTTGCAGGTTATCCGAGTCTTGCCCGGCGACGATCAGATAGGCTCCGCCCGGGGCTATGGTGAAATGCCGCGGGGTTTTCACGACCGTCACGGTTTGCCCCACTTCGGTCAGGGCGCCGGTTTTTTGGTCGATGGTGAAAGCGGCAATCGACTGGTGGCCGCGATTGGAGGCATAGAGGAAACGACCGTTGGGGTGGATCTCGATTTCTGCAGTGGTGTTGGTGCCTTGAAATGCCGATGGCAGTGTGGACACTGATTTTTGTGCGGTGAGGCTGGTGCCGCTGCGGATGAAATGCGTGACGGTATTGCTGAGTTCATTCACGACATAGACCCATGGTTGGTTGGGGTGGATGGCGAGGTGGCGGGGACCATCGCCCGGGGTGGAGCTAGCGAATGCCGATTGTTCCCGTGCAGGGGAAATTTTTCCCGTGTTGCTGTCAAAACTATAGGCAAGGGTCTGATCCAAGCCCAGGTCTGGCACCCAGAGGATTTCTCCGGAAAAGTAGACGCCGTGCGCATGGGGGCCGGTTTGTCGTTGCGGATGCACGCTCTTCCCCTGATGTTTGATGACGGTCGCTGCTTCCGATGGAATGCCCTTCGGGTCTAACAAAAACGAAGCAGTGCTGCCATCGCCGTAATTGGCTACAGCCACCATTTTCCCCTGATGGTCGACGGCCACATGGCATGGGCCTTTGCCGCCGGAAGGAACGTCGTTGAGAAAACTCAGCGCGAGGTTTTTGCCGATGGCAAATGTCGCCAAGGTTCCGGTGCCGTCGGGGCGTGCGCCGATGGAGTAAAGGAGTTTTTTCTTCGGATGCAGGCACAAGAAGCCGGGGTCTTTGTAGGATGCGGCCAGACGCAAATTGCTGAGTGAGCCAGTCGCATCGTCGAAATCCACCAAATAAATGCCCTTGCTATCCCGATCCGTGCGAGTGCCTACGTAACAGGGATGGGTGGCGGCGGCAGCGAGCGAGCTACCGAGACTTAGAATGATTGCCAAGAATTTGTTCATCACGGTGGGAAATCCAATCGGAGAGCTGTGGGTAGGTCGAGAAAAATCGCAGGCCCCTTGCAAAACTGTGCCTTGCCATTCCCTGCGATCCATGGCACATTGCGCGTTGAAAATCATCAACTTCAAGTCACGATCATGAGCGAATCTTATCCAAGCAATGCTGGCAGCCTTGACCCCCAAGCTGGTTTCACGCCTACTCCATCGGTATCCCAAGCTGCGCATGATTTGCGGCTGGCGGCGGAGGGGAAAATCAAGGATCTCGCTGGCCAAGCAGGTGCTTTGAAAGAAAAGGCTCTCGAAAGCGCAACACAGTTTCGTGATATCACTTCGGAAAAAGCCCAGGCTCTGAAGACCAGCGCCACCGAGAAAGCCGCCCAGTTTCGCGAGATCGCCCAGGAGCAATGGACCGACACGCGCGCGCGCGCTCGTGAGGTACACAATTCCGCAGAAGACTACATCCGCCAAAACCCCACCAAATGTGTCTTGGGTGCATTGGGCATTGGTTTCCTGATTGGCCTGATCGCTCGCCGCTGATTTTGTGGGCATGAGCGAGGAATTTCCAAAACCGGCTGCATCATCGGCTGCGGGTAGTGTCTGGCAATCCGCGTTGGCGGAGTTTGTCGCTTCCCGCGTTGCCTTGATGCGTTTTGAATCGAAAGATGCGATTCGTGTCATCGTGGAAAAATCCCGCTACTCGGCGATGTTTGCGGCGTTTTCTTTGTTGGCATGGTTTTTTCTGATCGTCGGACTGATCGGATGCCTACATCACTTCACGCACGCGCCTTGGTGGTTGTATGCCATGGGATTCGGGTTGCTTCATGCCCTGATCGCTTGGCGCCTGGCGATCCTGCTCAAACGTCCACAACCACCTGCTTTTCCCCTCACTTGCGAAGAATTTCACAAAGATCGTCTATGGATGCAAAATTTCAAAACGCCGAACTCGAAGCACTGATCCGGCGCAACGATCTTGCGCGTCAAGCCATGGCGGAACAGTGGCATCTTCTCCAACACCGCATCGACCTGCCGTCGCGGTTGGGCGAGCACATTCGCAGCAATCGTACGTATTGGTTTGCCGGATCAGCAATACTTGGTTTGGTCTCAAGCGCGTGGTTTCGCAAAAAACCTGAGCCTCCACGGAACGGAAGCACTTCGCGCAAAGGTCTCGTTGGTTTGGCGCTGGGCGCAGCCTTCACGCTTGCCAAACCTGCGATCAAAACATGGCTCTGGAGCGAGTTGCAAAAACGCTTTTTGTCGCGCCATCCCCTATCACCGGGGAAGAATTCCCCACACCGTTTCTCGGATTGATTTTTTCTCATCGAACTCTACAAAAACTCCATGTCTCACACCGTCCTCGATCACGTTGACCAATATCTCCGCCTCGGCCAGGAATATGGCTGCTCCGATGTTCACCTTGCCACTGCATATCCTCCCGCTTGGAGAAGAAATGGTCAACTGCAGCCGATTTGGGAGGATCACGCTCCGCTCACCGAGGAGCAAACCTTGCAATTGGCCAAATCTTTCCTGGGCGAGAAGGAATGGCGACGCCTGGAGGAAAAAGGCGATGTCGACTTCGCCTACGACAATGGTGAAGGCCGCTTTCGGGCCTCCGTCGTGCGTCAACGACTCGGGCTCGACATGGTTTTCCGCATCATCAGTACCAACATTCGCACCATTCAGGACATCGGGCTTCCCACGGATCACATCGTGCCGCTCACCCGATATCACAATGGTTTGGTGCTAGTCACCGGTTCGGTCGGATCCGGTAAGTCGACGACTCTGGCCGCTCTGATCGATTTCATCAATCGCGACCGCGAGGATCACATTCTCACTTTGGAAGATCCCATTGAATACGTCTTCGATTCCCAAAGTTGCCACGTGAATCAGCGTGAGGTTCATTCTCACACCGAGTCGTTTGCCAAGGCATTGCGTGGTGCGCTGCGGGAAGATCCTGATGTCATTATGGTGGGAGAAATGCGCGACCTTGAGACCATTCAGCTTGCTCTCACCGCTGCGGAAACGGGGCACTTGGTTCTTGGCACGCTTCACACCGGCAACGCTCCGCGAACCCTTGACCGGATTCTGGATGTGTTCCCCACCGATCAGCGCGACCAAATCCGCATCATGGTGTCTGAATCCCTGCGCGGTATCCTATCTCAGCAACTTGTGCCCAAAGCCGACGGATCCGGACGAGTGCTGGCGCTCGAATTGCTTGTGAACACACCCGCCGTTGCGAACTGCATTCGCGAGGGCAAGACCTTCATGTTGCCCGGTGTGATGCAAACGGGTAAAAATGTCGGCATGATCACGATGGATGAATCGCTGCGTCGACTTTATATCCAAGGTGTCATCACTCCCGATGAATGCCTTTATCGTGCCGAGGACAAGATCCAAATGCGGGCCTTCTTCCAATCCTAACATTTTCACCATTCACCATTCACTTTTCACCATTTTTATTCCATGGCCCGCATCGACGCCCTATTTCAGTATCTGGTAGAATCCAAAGGATCAGACCTTCACCTTTCCGAGGGGCAACCACCCAAAATCCGCGTTCACGGTGGCATTCATGCCATTCCTGATCAACCGGTCTTATCGGGTGAGGACTTCCGCTCGCTTCTGGCGGAAATTTGTGACCCCAAAGCTTTTGAAAAATATCTTCAGAGCGGTGACCTCGACTTCGCCTATGCGATGGACGAGGCCTCGCGTTTCCGTTGCAACTATTTAAAGCAGAAAAACGGACTTGCCGCGGTGTTCCGTCTCATTCCCACGGAAATCATGTCTCTTGAATCCTTGGGAGTTCCTGCCGTAGTGAAGGAGTTCGGTCACATGCGATCCGGCCTTGTTCTTGTCACCGGGCCCACGGGTTCCGGAAAATCCACCACGCTCGCGGCATTGCTCGATTACATCAATACCAACTTTGCCCGTCACATCATTACCATTGAGGAGCCGATCGAGTTCGTGCATCGCAACAAGCGTTCGATTCTGACACAGCGTGAAGTTCCGATTCAAACCCCGTCCTTCGCCGATGGCTTGCGCGCTGCTCTGCGTGAGGATGCCGATATCGTTCTGGTGGGTGAGATGCGCGACCTGGAAACCATTTCTCTCGCCCTTACCGCGGCGGAAACGGGTCTGCTCGTGTTCGGCACGCTGCACACCAACAACGCACGTACAATCGTGGACCGGATCACCGACGTGTTCTCTGCCGACAAACAAACATAGATACGCAT
>JACCEE010902467.1_pt1 | contig 14742 bp, 17 predicted proteins | sample 7449931 | NCBI WGS metagenome assembly JACCEE01 (sample SAMN15323457, study PRJNA562643) | freshwater metagenome | isolation source: river surface water | place: USA:Blue River Watershed | collected 2017-08-19 | reverse complement strand
GGGCTCAAGATGGCGCGGCCATATCAAGTTTCCCCAGAGGCGCGAGGCCGCTGGGGCTGTAAGTCGGGGCGCGAGGCCTCGGGTTGGAGGTTCCGATGACTCATGGAGGATCCCGTAACCGGGCCGGTCGCAAGCCTGGCCCGAAGTCGGAGAAGAGCCCCCGCGCGGCGTTTCGCCTGACGGCGCTGCCGAGCGAGGGCTACACCGGACCTATCCCCGACTTCCCACTACTGGACCCGTCGCAGCGCGAGCTCGACGTGTGGCAGTGGGCATGGCGCACACCGCAAGCGTGCGCCTGGTCGATGCTGGGGGAGTCGTGGCGGATCCGCACGGTGGCCATGTGGGCTCGCGTGTCGGTTCGCTGCGAGGATCCCGACGCGCCGGCGTCGCTACTGGCTCAGGTGCATCGGTTCGCTGACCAGATCGGATTGACCACTGCAGGCCTGGCGGAGATGGGCTGGAAGGTGGCCGAGGACGAGGTGGCCGCGAAGGCCCCGTCAGCGGCACCAGTTGCTCGCCCGCGTCGCCTGCGGGTGGCCGCTGATGGAGCCTGAACCGCTCGGCACGGCTGACTTCCCGCACCTGGGAGACCTGCTGGATGGGTGGATTGAGCGACACTGCGTGGTGCCTGATGGGTACTTGCGCGGCAAGCCGTTCCAGTCATCTGACTGGCAGTTCTGGGTGCTGGCGAACCACTACCGGATCCGCGATGGCGTGACCTACAAGGGTCGTCCGTTGCTCAATCAGGCGTTCCACTACCGGCGGTCGCTGGTGGTCGGACCGCAGAAGGCTCTCGCGCTGGATACTCCGGTGGCGACGCCTGACGGATGGTCAACGATTGCCGACCTCGCGGCCGGTGACGTCGTGTTCGACATGTTCGGCAAGCCGACGACAGTGCTCGGCAAGTCGGATGTGTTCGTGGAGGCCACCTACCGGGTGACGTTCTCCGACGGCGCGCAGCTCGTGGCCGGAGCGGATCACGAGTGGGTGGTGGACCGGCGGTCACACTCGTCGTCCTACCTACCCGCGCGGGTGTCCACTCAGCAAATGGTCGATGACGGTCTTGTGGACGGCGGCGGCGCTCGCCGCTACCGGGTTCCCGTGGCTGGCCCCCTGCAGATCCCCTGTGACTGGCCGTTGCCTGTGGATCCGTACACCTTGGGCGCTTGGCTTGGTGACGGGAACAGCGACGATGGTCGCATCACGGGACTCGATGACGAAGTGTTCGACCGTATCGCCGCTGCCGGGTATGAGATCCGGCGCATGGTGGTGCGCAAGCGCCGCAGCGCCATCGGACTGGCGGGGCAGTTGCGCACCTTGGGCGTACTCAACAACAAGCACATCCCGGCGCGCTACCTGCGCGCTACCGAGGATGACCGTTGGGCGCTGCTGCAGGGACTGATGGACACCGACGGCTACGCCGATGTGCGCCAAGGGAAGTGCGAGTTTACGACCACGCTGCCGGCGCTTCGGGATGGTGTGAGCGAACTGCTCCATACCCTGGGGATCCGACACAAGGTGTACGCCGGTGAGGCGACCTTGTATGGCCGCGTCACGGGCCCGAAGTGGCGCGTGTCGTTCTCCGCGCGCTCCGATATGCCGGTCTTTCACCTGTCTCGCAAGCAGGAGCGGCTGAAGCCACCGGGTCGGTCGCACTCGCAGTTCAAGCACCGCCGCATCGTGGCTATCGACCCAGTCGAGCCGGTTCCCACGCAATGCATCACAGTGGATGCTGACTCGCACACATTCTTGGCCGGCCGGGAGATGATCCCGACCGGCAACTCTGGCAAAGGACCAGCTGCGGCGACCATTGTGGCCGCCGAGGCTGTCGGGCCGACGCAGTTCGCGGGATGGGCTCGCGACGGCGACGTCTACCGATGCTCGGACCAGGGTTGCGACTGCGGTTGGACGTTCGCCTACCGTGCGGGCGAGCCAATGGGCGGTCGCCACCCGTCGCCACTGATCCAGTTGACGGCAACATCTGAGGACCAGGTCGACAACGTCTACCGACCCCTGCAGGCCATGATCAAACTGGGGCCATTGTCGGAGTTGATGAAAGTCCGCGAAGGGTTCATCCGGATCTTGGGATCCGCTGACGACCCTGACCTGGACCGCATCGACGTGGTGACGGCTTCGGCCAACTCGCGTCTGGGTAACCCGATCAGCTTCGCGCTGCAGGACGAGACCGGGCTGTATACGGCGACGAACAAGATGCGACGTGTGGCTGAGACTCAGCGACGCGGCGCGGCCGGTATGGGTGGGCGCACGATGGAGACCACGAATGCGTGGGATCCGGCTGAGCAGTCGGTAGCGCAAACGTCGTTTGAGTCGACTGCCGATGACGTGTGGAAGTACTACCGTGCTCCACCGGCGGGCTTGTCGTATCGCAACAAGCGAGAGCGTCGCAAGATCCACGCACATGTGTATGCGGGATCCCCGTGGGTAGACCTGGCGTCCATTGAAGCCGAGGCCGCGGAGATCCTGCTGAGCGATCCTGCTCAGGCGGAACGCTTCTTCGGCAACAGGATCGTGGCCACCAGCGACGCCTACTTCGACGCCGAAGCCTGGAATGCTTGCGCGGCGCCGACGGACATCCCCGCCGGCGCGGTGGTGTGTCTGGGCTTCGACGGGTCGATGGTGGACGACTGGACCGCGATCCGCGGCCGGGTGGTCACCGACGACGGGCCCATGTACGGCTTCACGCCGACGTTTGCTGACGGTGTCCAGACCATCTGGAATCCGGCCGACTATGGCGGTGAAGTGCCCCGCGGTGAAGTGCAGGCCGCGGTGGATGAACTGTTCGCCCGCTACGACGTGGCCAGGTTCTACCTGGACCCGGAACTGTGGCAGTCCGAGATCGACGCTTGGGCCACCAAGTACGGCGACAAGCGGGTCATCACGTGGGCGACGTACCGCACCCGCCAGATGGCTGCGGCGTTGGAGCGGTTGCGCACCGACGTGGCCACGGGGTCGCTGACCCACGATGACTGCCTCATCACCGCATCCCACGTGGCCAACGCGCGCCGCGTGCGCCGCAGCGGCGGGATCGTGGTGGGTAAACCGAACGAGCATCAGAAGATCGACGCGGTGATGGCTGACGCGCTGGCCCATGAGGCCGCGTGCGACGTGCGCGCCGAAGGCATACCAAAAAAGCGTAGCCGCCGCATGGTGGTCTACCGATGACAAGGAGCGCAGGTGGCTGACGACACCACAGTGGCCGCGCAACTGCGCGAACGGCTCATCCGGCTGCAACCCGACCTGGACAAGTGGTCCCGCTACTACGAGGGCCGCCAGGGCTTGTCCTACATGGCCCCGGAGCTCATCCGCGAGATGGAGGGCCGCATCCAACCGGTGGTGGTCAACTGGCCGCGACTGGTCGTGGACTCCCTGGAAGAGCGCCTGGACGTGGAGGGCTTCCGCATCAACCAGCGCGTGGAAGCCCGCCTGTGGGACTTCTGGCAGGCCAACGGGTTGGACGAAGCCAGCCAGCAGGCTCACGTGGACGCCCTGGCCATGCGCCGGTCTTACGTCATCGTCGGGTCGCCGGACACCCCCGGCGACGCCCCGGTCATCACCGTGGAGTCCGCGGCGCAGGTGTGGGCTGACCGCGACCCCCGCACCCGTCAGGTCACCCGCGCCATCAAGCGCTGGACCGATGACGACGACAACGAGTTCCTGACCCTGTACTTGCCGGATCGCACCGTCTATCTGGTGACCGAGTTCCGGGGTCGGGTCATGCGGGAGTACGACAGCGACGTGCACAATCTGGGCATGGTGCCGGTGGTGCCGTTGGTGAACCGTGCCCGCATCACCGACACCGAGGGCGTGTCCGAGCTCGCAGACGTGGTGCCGCTGTCCGATGCGGCGTGCAAGATCGCCACCGACATGATGATTAGCGCGGAGTTCCACGCGCTGCCCCGTCGTGTCGTGGTCGGCATGGGCGAGGACGACCAGTACGACCAGGACGGCCGGCCGGTCAGCAAGTGGGCGCAGATCGCCGGGCGGGTGTGGACCATTGACGCGCTGCCCAGCGAGGTCAACATCCAGCAGTTTGCTGAGGCCAACCTGGCGAACTTCCATCAGACGCTCAACACGTTGGCGCGGATGGTGGCATCCATGTCCGGTCTGCCGCCGCACTTCTTGGGCTACTCCGACGCCAACCCGACCAGCGCGGACGCCATCCGCTCGGCCGAGACTCGGCTGGTGAAGCGCGCCGAGCGCCGCCAGCGGGCCTTCGGTGGGGCGTGGGAGCAGGTGATGCGTCTGGCGCTGGTCATCAGTGACGGGTCACTGCCCGACGGCATCGACTCCCTGGAGACCATCTGGCGCGACGCCAGCACCCCGACCATCGCCCAGAAGGCCGACGCGGTCACGAAGCTGCGCACTGCGGGGCTCATCAGCCTGCGGCAGGCGCGCGAGGATCTGGGCTACAGCCAGGAGCAGATCGCGGTCATGGAGTCCGACGACACCCGCGCCGTGGACCGGGTCCTGGCGGGGGACTTCACGTCGTTGCTGGGTCCTAAGCCTGCGCCGGCGGCTGTCCCTGATGGCGCTTGAGCAGGTAGCGCAAGCCCACTATCGGCGCTCGGCGCTGACCACCCGCCAGGTGGTCGCTGCCGTGCTGGCCATCTGGAACGCCACCGGCCCCAGCGGGTTCCGCGACGAGCTGGTGCGCGCCGCCGGGCTTGTGGCTGCCGGGCAGTTGTCCCAAGCGGTGCAAGCCGCCGCCTACCTGATCGACGTCGCCGCCGAACAGGACCTAGGTCCCGCTGAAGCCGTCGTCGTGCCCCGCGCGTTCGCCGGAACAACATCATCCGGGCAGGACCTCACCGACGTCCTGTCCTACCCGGTGAACCGGACCTGGGACCTACTGGACTCAGGCGCCGACTTCGCCACCGCACAAGCATCCGGGACGGCGTCGCTGACCCGGATCGTGTCCAACGAGGTCACCCAAGCGGGGACGAACGCCACCCAGGTCGGTATGACCGGGAACCTGGACATGGGCGGGTACGTGCGGATGCTCCAAGCACCGTCGTGTGGCCGCTGCGCCATCCTGGCCGGCAAATGGTTCGACTGGAATCAAGGGTTCAAACGGCACCCGTCATGCTTCCCCGCCGGTGTGACTGTCTCAGGACCCGCCGCCGACGCCGCCACGCGGCGGTGGTACGAGGGGGAACTGGTCATCATCCGCACCGCCAGTGGCAAGGAGTTGCCCGCTACCGCTAACCACCCGGTACTCACCGACCGGGGCTGGTTGCCCGCCCACTTCCTGCAAGAAGGCGACAACGTAGTCGGCAGCACCCGCACTGAGGGCGCTGTCCCCCTCGTGGTTCCACACAAACAGCAGATGCCAACCCGCATTGAGGATGCGTTTCGTTCGTTCAACATGGACGGCCTTCTTCAGATGCCAACCACCGCCCAGGACTTCCACGGCGACGGGGGGCACGGCGATGTCGACGTTGTATCGACCGACCGCCTTCTGCGGGATCGGCGACAGGCCACGTTCGCGCAACAGGTCGATCAGATACTGCTCGCCAGCCGACCCGACCTTGCCCTGGCGCTCCCTGGTGGCCGCGCTTTTGCGGCGCTCAGTCTCGGTATGGACCCGGCCCGTGGCCGCGACGTGCGCAGCCGCGGCCTGGGCAGCGCGCTGCTCCGGCGTCATCTTTCTGGCGCGGACCTTACCGGCGGCGGACGTGCCGCGGATGTCTACGCCGGAGTCGACCAGGCGCTTGCGGATCACCGTTCGGGAGACCCCGTAGCGGTGGCTGAGTTGATACTCGCTCTCGCCGACCAGGTACGCCGCCGCGATGACCTCCACGGGCAAGGGGATGTCGCGCCGCGGTGGGATGCCCCGGCGTCCCCGTTCGCGGTGGAGAACCGTGGCGCTTATGCCGACCGTGGCCAGGATCTCGGCCTGCGGCTTTCCGGCCAGGTAGAGCTGGATCGCGTGGTCGAGGTGCGCAGGGTCAGTTGGAGCGGCCATGTGTTCAACCTGACGTCGTCGGAGGGCTGGTATTCAGCCAATGGGCTCATCGTATCTAACTGCGACTGCAAACACGTCCCCGCTGCCGAGGCCGCTGACACCACGGGACTACGCGCCAACCCGCGCGACTACTTCGACTCGCTGAGCGCCCAGGACCAAGACCGCTACTTCGGCAAGTCCGAGGCCGAGGCCATCCGGGGTGGCGCTGACTTGACCAAGACCGTCAACGCGACCACCCGCAAGGGCTCGCGTTCGGGACTGTCCACCCCACGGTCCATTGACCGACTCATCGCCGGGAAGCCCCGCGCGCAGGCCATTGATGACCTGACCCGCGCCGGCTACCTGGCCGCCTAGTTCTCCCCACCCGCGAGGGGTGGGGCTTATCCCCCGCGATGGAGGAACCCGTAATGTCCGACACCACCCCGACCCCCACCACTGCCACCCCGGTGGACCCACCGCAGGCCGCGCGCGCGTCTGCGGATACCACCGAGGCACCCGAAGCCCCCGCGTCACCGCTGGGGGAATCGGGTGAGAAAGCGCTCAAGGCCGAACGGGCAGCCCGCCGGGCTGCGGAGAAAGCCACCAGCGAGGCACTGGCCAAGGTCAAGGCGTTTGAGGATGCCCAGAAGTCCGAAACCGAACGGCTCGCCGACCAGTTGCAGCAGTACCAGACCGAGGCCGCGACGGCCAAAGCGGAGACACTGCGCCTGCGGGTGGCCGCCGAAACCGGGCTCCCGGCAGACCTGCATGAGTTCCTCGTCGGCGACGACGAGGAACAGGTGCGCGCTCAAGCGCAGAAGCTCATGGCCGCGACGGCCGCCGCAACCGACCCCCGTCGGCCGGCACCTGACCCCACCCAAGGCGCGAAGCAGGGTGCAGGGAAAGACCAACTCACCCGAGCCGACCTGGCTGGGAAGTCACCGGAATGGATCGAAGAACAGCGGCGAGCTGGCCGACTCGATCACATCCAGAACATCACCACCCGATAAGAAAGGGCCACTCCCATGGCTGTCTCCAACTTCATCCCCGAAATCTGGTCCGCCCAGTTGCTGACCAGTCTCAAGAAGTCCCTCGTCTACGCCGGTCCCGGCATCGTGAACCGCAACTACGAAGGCGAGATCGCCAACGCTGGCGACACCGTGCGCATCACGTCGATCAGCCGCCCCACGGTCGCGTCATACGTCAAGGACTCCACGACCATCACCCCGGAAACACTGACCGACGCCGACCGGGCGCTCCTCATCGACCAGGCCAAATACTTCGCATTCGAGGTCGACGACGTCGACATGCGCCAGTCGGCCAACGGTGGCGCCCTGTTGTCTGAGGCCGCCGACGAGGCCGGGTACGCCCTGGCTGACACCGCCGACCAGTACGTCGCCGGCCTCTACACCGGCGTCGACGCCGGTAACGCGATCTCGACCACAGCCATCACCTCGGCAGCGCTCGCGGTGACCGGCCTGATCAACCTCAAGATCAAGCTCGACGTCGCCAACGTCCCCACCCAGGGCCGTTACGTCGTGGTGCCCTCGTGGTACCACGGCCTGCTGCTCGGTTCGGACCTGTTCGTCCGCGTCGACGCGTCAGGATCCTCGGAGGCGCTGCGCAACGGCGTCGTGGGTCGCGCGTTCGGGTTCGACGTGATGATGTCCAACAACGCCATCAACGTCACCGGCGACGACTACATCGTGATGGCGGGCTACCCCGGTGCCATCTCGTTCGCCGAGCAGATCGTCAAGGTTGAGGCGTACCGCCCCGAGTCGGCGTTCTCCGACGCCATGAAGGGCCTGCACCTGTACGGCGCGAAACTGGTTCGCCCGACCGGTATCGCCACCCTGACGGCGTCGATCACCTGATCCGGTTGCGCGTTGGTGGTGGACCCAGCCGCGGCTGCCCGCCACCACCAACGCGCATCCCCCCTGTCCGTTTCCCCTGACCATCACACCGATCTTCCTAGGAGTCACCCATGGCCCGCACCGCTGTCCCCATCACCACCCTCACCAAGAACGCTGCCACCGCCGACGTCGCAGGCACCGCCATCGACGCGACCAACAGCCACGTCGTCACCCTTGGCAGCGTCCCGTTGCACGAACTGGTCGTGCGCATCACCAACACCACCGCGTCCACCAAGGCCGCCACGATCAAGGCCGGCGACAACCCCCCGGCCGACGCCGCCGGTCAGGGTGACCTGTCGGTGTCGCTGACCGACGGGTCGACGACGCCGACCACGAAGTTCGCGACCCTGGAGTCGGCCCGGTTCGCCCAGAACGACGGCACGCTGCTGATCGACATCGCGTCGGGCATGACCGGGTTCATCGCCGTATTGCGTGTGCCCCGTGGCTGACACGGTCACTGTCCGCGGATCTGGTGGGTTCGTCTTTGACATGGACCTACCGGATCCGGGGACGAACGCCCGCGAAAACGTCGACCAGCAGCTCGCTAAGGGACTGCTGACAGTGGTCGAGGCACCGCCCGCTGCTGTTCGACAGTCGAAGCCGGAAACCAAGAAGCAGTAGGAACGGGCCTGTCGATGGCGGTGCCGCCCACCGCCATCGACGGCCGCGTCCACGCCACCTGAGGAGTAGCCGCGTCATGGCCGCATTCACCACGCCTGAGGAGCCACGCCGGAACCAACCCCATCGGCCTGTCCATCGTGGTCACCGGCATCGGTGGGACGGCGTCCGTCGCCGGCGCGTTGACGTGGACTGAAGTCCGCTGATGGCCACCACCCGACCCGACACCGGGGCCACCGCCCGCCCCGGCAGCGGCAGCAGCAGCCGACCCGGAACAGGGACCACCTACCGCGTCGGCGCGGAGTACTCCACGCAGTACGCGGACACCGACTACAACACCCGCGGCACCACGACCGCGGCGCAAAGCACCACGCCCCGCCCGTGACCGGAAAGTAGGACCAGCCCATGGCGCTGTTTGAGCTCACCGACCTGGCCGCGTACTTGCAGCAGGACATCGACACCGCGTCGGCCACCGTCGCGCGCACCATGGCCACCGGCGTCATCACCGGCTACACCAACCAGCTCATTGAGTCCGCCACCTACACCCACCTGCTGCCCATCGGCTCGGGCCTGACCATCCGCCTGCCGCAGCGCCCGGTCACCGCCATCACGTCGGTCACCGTGGACGGCACCGCGCTGACGCGGTCCACGCAGTGGGACTGGGACGGCATCAGCGACGTGGTCGTGTTCGATGACTGGACCCCTGACGACGAGGACCAGTGGCAGGCCACCGTGGTTTACACCGCCGGTCACGCCACCGTGCCCGACGACATCACCGCCGTGGCGCTGTCAGTGGCGGGGCGCCTGTATAACGCCACCCCCGGCCTGGTCGCGGAGTCCATCGACGACTACCGCGCCCAGTACGCCACCGGCGCCGCTGTGGGGCTGCAGGACCACGAAAAGCAGATCCTGCGCAAGTACAAGCAGCGGCTGGGTTCCATCGCTCCTGTGGCCGCGAAACCGGGCCGCTGACATGGCCATCACCGGGCTGGTGGCTCGAGCCAGGGCGCGGCATGAGTCGCTGATGACCGACACCTGCGTCATCACCCGCAACGCATCGTCCAGTTTCAACGCCACCACCGGGGACTACACCGTGACCGGCACAACCAAGTACAGCGGCAAGTGCCGCCTGCGCGGATCCACCGCCGGTGCGGCATCGGTGCGGGAACTGCAGGCCGGGGAAGCCGAGCAACCCACCTATCGCTACCAGTTGCTCATCCCGCACGGGTCCTACGCCGCCGCTGTGGGTGACGTGGTGGCCTGCGACTCGCGCACGTTCACCGTGGTGGGCGAAGTGGACGCCACCACCACGACCGCGCAGGCGCTGATCGTGGAGGAGGTCCAGTGACTTACACCGTGGACATGGTGACCGCTGACCTGCTGCGCGCTGCCGCCCAGATTGAGGAGCGCCTGGCGCCGGTCGTGGCCAAGGGCGCCAGCAACATCGCCCAAGAAGCTAGGGACAACGTGTTCCGGTCCAGTCAGTGGCCCCAGACGGCGTCCCACAATGACCCGCAGGAGTACGCGGCGCGCAACCTTGGCTTCGATGACCGGGACCCTGATGACCTGGACGTGACCATCGGCTACAGCGACGACGTGACCGACCTGGCGCGCGCTGTGGAGTTCGGTGGCGCGAACACGTCACCGGGCGGGCAGCTCGGCACGGCGCTGAACCGTGAGGCGCCACGCTTCGCCGAGATGGTCGGGAAAGTGGGGGCAGCAGTATGGCGCTCCTGAGTAGCCGCACCATCGTGGCCGCCATCGTGGCCCGCCTGCAGGGCGCGTCCAACGTCACCACGTACTTGTCGGTCGGACCTACCCCACCGGCCGGCAAGACCTGCATCGTGCACCCGTACCCCGGCAACCCTGACGGCGTGCTCGGTGACCCCGACCGCAACGCCGCCGTGGAGTTCCAGACCACCTGCATCGGCACGACCGCGGAGCAGGCGCTGTGGACCCACGACACCATCGTGGCCCGCATCAACCGGGAGTCCCTGTCCGGCACCGGCTTCGCCACCTACCCGGTGCGGATGATCGACGGCAGCCAGCAGCCGGTGCGCCGTGACGACACCCTGGCCACCCCGCTGTACGTGGTGACCGCCAACTGGCTGGCCACCGCCCAGCCTGCCTAAAGCCCCCAGCCCGCGCGGCGTTGCCCCTGACCTACTCCCCCCGTGCGGGTCAGGCGCGGCTCACCGTCGCGCGGGCTGGGCTTCAACGTCCCCGACCACCGCGGCGGGGCGGTCCCCGCAGTAGAAGAACACCCACCAAGGAGGTCGGCCGCATGGCTGATGAAAGCAAGGTGCTGCTGGTCCACCCGGACCTGCCCGGCGCCGAGTACCTCGCCGCACCTGATGCAGTCGCTGGCTGGCAAGCCCGCGGCTGGAAGAAGGCCGGCGCCATCGTGACAAGCAAGAAGGAGAAGGCCAATGGCTGACATCATCGCTGACGGCATGGTCAAGGTCGGCTGGGTCACCACCCTGTCATCGCTGACCAGCCCCACCGCCGTCCAGATCACCGCAGGCGTGGACCTGGAATCGTTCCTGACCCCCGACGGGCTCGGCATCGAACTGGGCGACGAGGCCGTGGACACGTCCGCGCTCAACTCCACGTTCAGCACCGAGAAGGCCGGTCGCGGCACGGTGTCCATCGACCTGACGTTCAAGGACCAGGGCGCGGCCAACCCGCCGTGGACCACGTTCGCGTCACGTCCCGCCGGCTACTTGGTCGTGCGTACCGGCGTGGCCACCACGACCGACTGGACCGCCGCCCAGAAGGTGGACATCTACACCGTCAAGGCCGGCGACAGGAAAAGCGCCGCACCGGCGGCCAATGAGGTCGCCAAGTTCTCAGTGCAGTTGTTCTCAACTGCTGACCCGTCCATCGCCGCGACCGTGGCCTGATAGGAGATTGACCAATGGCTGACATCGTCAATGACGGTATGACAAGGGTGGCGTTCGTCCCCACCATCAGCAGCGCCGCTGCCCCGACCGTGGCCGAGATCGGCGCGGGCGAGGACCTGGAAATGTTCCTGACCCCCGACGGGTTGGGCATGGAGTTCGGCAACGACTCGGTGGATGTGACGGCGCTGTCGTCCACGTACAACGCCGAGCTGCCGGGCCGCCAGACGGTGAGCACCGAGCTCACGCTGAAGTTCCAGGGCGACGCCGCGGCGCCGTTCTCCACGTTCGCCGGCAAGCCCGAGGGCTACATCGTGGTGCGTCGCAACGTCGCCGCGACCGCGGCGTGGGCCATCAGCGATGTGGCGGATGTGTTCCCCGTCCAGATCGGCACCCGGCGCCGCCAGGCACCGGCCGCTAACGAGGTTCTGAAGTTCACCGTGCAGGCGTTCCACACCGCCGCGCCGACCTTCGGGGCAACGGTCGCATGACCACCCAGGGACCCAGCGTTGACTGGAAGTCCCTAGTCGCGCAGGCACAGCCCCGCCGTAACACGGTGCGGCTGTGCCTGCGTGGTGACCTGCTCGCTGACCTGGAGTCAGCGCAGCAGGAGGGGAACGGGGAACGGGTGGCGGACTTGGAAGCCCAGGTCCTGGGGGCAACGGTGGACTTCGTGCTCGGGGGATTGACGCAAGACAAGTATCGGGCGCTGGAAGCAGCGCACCCGGCACCTGACGGTGAGGGCGGGTGGAACCTGGACACCTTCCCCGAGGCGCTGGTGCGGGCCTGCCTGCTGTCACCGGCGGTCGCTGCCGATGACCCCCTGTTCGGTGTGCTCACGCCGGCGCAGGTGGAACAACTGTTCAACGCGGCCTTCCTGGCATCGAATGAGGCCGACTCGCTCCCTTTGCCGAAGCGCGGCTGACCCACGATCCGCGACTGCGACTGGAAGTGGAAGCGGCACGCGCCTGGGGCGTGCCGCATTCCATCCTTACCGGCCGCAGCCATCGGTCAGGTCAGCCGCTGTGGCTCGCTGAAGACACCGCGCTGGCGGTCGCGTTGACGACGCTGGAGGCCGCCACGTGTGCGTGTGGCCACGACCGGCGCGAGTCGATGGACGCCGCCAACGAGTACGCCTACGTGGCCGAGGCGGTCAGGTGTCATGCGTGTGCGACCAGGGACCGCACCGCGGAGGCATACGCGAAGCAGGACGGGTCGATGGCCGGTCTGGCGTTCGCTGTGAAACGGAAAGACAACAAGTGATGGAGGTGGTGGCTGGTGTCTGATACCCGCACTGTCGCGGTCAAACTGCAGGCCGATGTCAACGGCTACCGCACGTCCATGAAGCAGGCGGCGCAGTCCACCGACCAACTGGACAAGGCCCAGGCCAAGGCGCAGAACAACGCCCGCAAGTGGGAAGCGGTCGGCATCGCGTCCAAGGTCGCGGGCGCGGCGGTCGCGGCGGGCCTGGTGTACGCCACCAAGGCGGCCAGCGAGCAGGAGCAGGCGGTGGGTGCGCTCACGGCCACGTTCAAGGTCAACGGCGCGGCCATGAAGGCCAACGCCGACAAGGCCAGCGAACTGGGCCTGTCCATCACCGACTACAGCAACGCCGCCGCGAAGTTGGGCGGCCAGTTGTCCAACCTGGGCGTGGACCAGAAGGACCTGGGTGGCATCACCGACGACCTGATCGGCAAGGCTGCTGACCTGGCCGCGCAGTACGGGGGCAGCACGTCGGAAGCCGTGGATGCCCTGGGTGCGGCGATGCGCGGCGAAGCCGACCCGGCCGAGCGCTACAGCCTCGCCCTGAACGCCACCGCTGTGAACGCCGAGATGCTCGCCACCGGTGGCGACAAGGCGCAAGCCATCTTGTCGCTCATCAACGAACAGATGGCCAAGTCCGGCGCCGCGGGTGCGATGTCGCGGGAGTACGACACGGCCGCGGCGTCGATGGAGCGAGCGAAAGCGCAGTTTGACAACGCCACCGCGGCGCTCGGGGAAGGCCTGCTGCCGGTCATGGCGCAAGCCGCAGACGCAGCGAGCAAGCTGCTGGGCGTGTTCAACGGGATGCCCGACCCGCTGAAGAAGGCTGTGACGTACATAGTGGCCATTGGCGGCACAGCGCTGCTGGTCGGTCCCCGCATCGCCACTATGACCTCGGCTGTCATCAACCTGCGAAAGTCAATGGAGGCAGGCGGGGACGCTGCCACCGCCACCACGTCTAAGGTCAAGGGCTTTGCGGCCACCGCCGGCAAGATCGCTGCTGTGGGCGGGGCTGCCGCCATTGCCATCCCGCTGCTGACCGAGCTCCTCAACGCTCTTACCACGATGCGCTTCGGCGCCACCACTACTGACGCCGGACTCTTGGAACAGCAGATCATCCGCCTAGCCCAGACCGGCAACACCGAGATCGGCCGCTTCGGTGGGTCCATTGACGGGCTCGGCGAGTCGCTGAAACTGGTGGGATCCGAGGGCTGGAGCAAGTGGGGCGAAGTCATATCCAAGGGCGGCTCACAGCTAAAGACCACCGAAGAAGAAGTGGGAGAACTTGACGCCACGCTGGGCGCGATGGTGTCCAACGGCAACGCCGACCAGGCGGCCCTTGCGTTCGACCAACTGGTGCAGCAGACCATTGCCGCGGGCGGGTCCGCAGAAGATGTCACCAACGCGCTGCCGGCGTACACGTCGGCGCTGGAGTCGGCCAAGGTTGCCGCAGGTAACTCTGCTGACGCTTCCTACGCTGACGCCGAGGCCAAGGAGAATCAGGCCGCAGCACTGAAGAAGGCCACTGAGCAATACGATGCTTACCTGGCGGCCGTGGACAAAGCGCTGTCGCTGATGTCGGCGCGTGACGCGCTCATCGGCCAGGACGAGCGCCTGGCGGAAGCGGTCAAGAAGAACGGCAACGCGCTGCGTGGATACACCGCCGCGGCTGGCGCGAACCGCGAGGCCATCGGCCAAGAAGTAAGCAACATCAAGGACCTTATTCGGGCCAAGTATGACGAGACTGGCAGCCTGAAGGCCGCCAACCGGGTGCGCAGCCAGCACATTGACAACTTGCGCGAAGCGGCTGCGGCTGCCGGGTATGACGCCAGCGAGACTCAGCACCTACTCAAGAAGCTAGGCCTGCTGAAGCCGATCCGCACCACCGTCAAGGTAGACGGAGTGTCGGCTGCGGCCAACGAGGCCGAACGACTCCTGGCCGCGATGCGTAGGGTTACCGGAGTCTCGGGCACGCCGGGCTTCGGCGCCTTCTTCGGTGGTCACGCCACCGGCGGCTACATCAGTGGCCCCGGCACCGGCACGTCGGACTCCATCCCCGCGATGCTGTCCGATGGCGAATACG
>JACCEE010287530.1_pt1 | contig 14754 bp, 9 predicted proteins | sample 7449931 | NCBI WGS metagenome assembly JACCEE01 (sample SAMN15323457, study PRJNA562643) | freshwater metagenome | isolation source: river surface water | place: USA:Blue River Watershed | collected 2017-08-19 | reverse complement strand
CCAGGTAAATCTTGTCAGCAATAAACGATGGGAAGTTCTTGTCCATAGCTACAGCCAAGCTTTCAGCCTGACTCATGTGTGTGTTGTAATCTTCATCGTCACCGATGAACGTCACCACATTCCGCCAATTTCCCATAGCATCGGCCTTATAATAACTTTTAATTTTAGCAACAACAGTTTCTGCATCGGCAAGTGTTCCCGCTGAAATACGACCAATTCCCAGGTCAATAATTCCAGTAGCTCCACCTTCATTCTCATCCAAAAATCCAAAAAAGTCGTCAGTTACAAACGATTCGGTTGGCGATAGTGAATTATCCGATTGGTAAGTTGGCAGTAAATTGTGCTTTTTATTCCGAATATTTCGGTTGTCATACGATCCATCGCCCATGAGCAAAACATATTTCAACGTTTTTGTACCCGATTGATTCCCCTGATCGTAACACATCCTGAGGTAATTTCGGATTCCTGCCGGATCTGGCAATCCTCCGGAAAATTCATTATAAATCTGGTCCGGAGTCACCACCTGAACACTCATCGCATCGTTGCTTCGATGAAATTCTGCCAATTCGTTGGCTGCCGATAATAATTTCGAGTTTGATACAATTATCATATCCGATAATCCAGCGGCATGAAGATTTTGGTTGTCGATCGTTCCAACCAATTCGGGAACCGAAATAGTGCCGGTTGGGTTAAACGCTACATAATCCTTGAATACCGAAGAGTTTGATTTAAATTTCAATTGCGTACCTGATAATAAAGCCGGAACTTCGGTTACATTAAAAATATCAGTTACATCAATAATACGTGTGGCTGAATTTGCCCCGCTCAATAAAAACTCAGAAGTAGTCACCATTCCTTCAGCACCTATTCCCCGGAATGAGTATACGTCCGAACTCATATTCAGGCTACTTGTGTAATTAGCTGAAATATAGTCGAGCCAGGCGCTCGACGAGTTATTCGAGGCACCATAGATTAATTTTACCTGCAAGTTTTTTGATGATACTAATCCCGAAAATGTTGAAACTTGCCGGTTCGCATAGTCTGATGTCGGATCGGTTACGTTCAATGCCTGGAAATACTGGTCTGTCATTGAAGTTCCGTTAACAGCAACATTCATTGAGCTGCCAAACGATGATCTTCCGGCGGAAGCTACTGCAAACTGCACTGTTTTTGTCAAATCTGGATTATCAAGAGTAAGAGTAAATGTACGCGACATACCGGCATTAAATTCTTCGCCATACCATTGATTTCCCGATGAAAGCAAGTTTACCGCTTCGTTTTCGTAATAGGCATAATTCGCAAAGGAACTCACCGAACGACCGGCAACCTCAGTGATATCAGCCGATTTCGAGATTATTTTTTGACTGCCCTGATCCGTCAGGTAAAAATAGGTCTCGGTAGAATAATAATTTTGACTATGTGAGAGTACTCCTGTTTTTGAATCAACTGTATACCGAATATTTCCGGTTGAATAGAAAAAAAGGCAATCTTTCCCGGCATTATCTTTTTCTTTGAGTACCGGGTAAGAATTCAAATCATCGATACTTAAATCTTTATTTAACACAGGAAGCATATAACCACCGTTCCCATATACCGCAACCTGCTCCGGGCTTGAAAATCCCCACTGCTTTAACTGGTCGTAAGTGATTTTATATATACCTTTTTCTGTCGTTTTTATCTTTGTCCATTTCCCTGATTTCAAAACAGAATTCGATTTCCAAGGAAATGAAGCGATGCTTGATTTTTCCAAACTTCCATTGTCAGCGGGCAAATCTGAAGCAATCAGGCAGGCAGACGTGAAAAATATCAGGCAATTAAATAGAAATAGTTTAAACATCATACTCAAATTAATCTCATTCATTGTAAACGAATAAGAAGTACAAATATTATAAAATAAAGTTGGACCGACTAAACAAAATATTTCAGTTCAACGAATGAGCCAAAGATAAGCATCACAAACACTAAGTATAAAAAAAGATTGAATCTTTGAACAATATCAATTCAACAAATTAGTTATATTTGTGAGTCTTTTAAATAACAGAAAACAATAATAACACATGAAATAGCCAACCCGGCACACCGGGACCGACCGGAAATGTATAAATGGCTATTCCATTTCGTTGAGAACTTAATTGGAAAACTGAAGTTGATACGAAAATTGCAGAAACCAAAATTGAAAATTTACACAGATGAAATTTAGATCCATTTTAGTATTTGGTCTTGCAGCTTTAATGGCTGGATGTGGATTAATAGGAAAAGGTAAAGGCGGTTCCGGCACTTCTCATTCAACAGGATGGGAATTTGGCGACCCCAAAAACGGTGGTTTTCAGGCTGATGATAGCTACAAGCAGGAAACCGGTCCGGGTTTAGTATTTATTCAGGGCGGAACATTTACGATGGGTCGGGTCGATCAGGATGTAATGTACGATTGGAATAATGTTCCAAGGCGCGTTACTGTCGCTTCATTTTATATGGACGAAACCGAAGTTTCGAACCTCGATTACCGTGAATATTTATTCTGGTTAAACCGGGTTTACCCATCAAATCCTGAAAAATATAAAAGTGCACTTCCCGACACGTTGGTTTGGAGAGAAGAATTGGCCTACAATGAGCCATATATTACCAATTATTTACGTCACCCGGCTTATGCTGATTACCCGGTTGTAGGCGTATCATGGAAACAGGCCGATGCCTATGCCAAATGGAGAACCGACCGTGTGAACGAAAAAATTCTGGCTGACAAAGGAATTATTACGATCGACAATACCCAGAGTGGTCAAAATGTATTCACTACCGAGTCGTTTCTGGCCGGAATGTATCAGGGTACTGAAGGAAAACGTCCAATGAAAGATGCTGCCGGAACAAACCGCAGGGTACGGTGGGAAGACGGAATACTTTTACCAAATTACAGATTACCCACCGAAGCAGAATGGGAATACGCTGCCCTTGGTTTGATTGGCAATACTGAAAAAGAATTGTTAACCGATCGTAAACTTTATCCGTGGAGCGGAACTTACCTGCGTGATGATTCGAAGAAAACCAAAGGTCAGATGATGGCCAATTACACCCGCGGACGTGGTGACTTGATGGGTATGGCAGGTGCATTAAACGACAATGCAGACATTACGTCACCTGTTACCTCATATGAACCAAACGATTACGGTTTATATTGTATGGCCGGTAATGTTAACGAATGGGTTGCCGACGTTTATCGTCCGTTGTCTTCAACCGACGTAGCCGAATTCCAGCCTTTCCGTGGAAATACATTTACCAAATACAGAACTGATGCCGATGGCAAGTTAGTTCGTAACGAATACGGTGAATTAATTAAAGATACTATTGCCGATTACAGAAACTTCAACGACGGCGATTACAAATCGCAGGTTATCGAAGGAAATGAAAACTGGAACGAAGTAAAAGATAAAACCAAAACTTCGAACATGTATATTCAGGCGACCAAGGAAGGTCAATTCTCTTCTCTTGTATCTGACAATGCTCGTATTTACAAAGGTGGAAGCTGGAAAGACAGACCATACTGGTTAAGCCCCGGAACTCGTCGTTATCGCCCGGAAACAGAATCGTCAAGCGATTTGGGATTCCGTTGCGCCATGACCCGTGTTGGCAGTCCTGATGGGTTTTAATAAGTAACAAATCTTTATTTCGATATAAAACCTCATTTGAAAAAGTGAGGTTTTGTTTTTTAATACCTACGAACTATGGAAATCGCAAGTCTGTATCAATTGTTCCTGAGTCATCCGGTTATTACTACTGATTCCAGAAATATACCAGCCAACAGTATCTTTTTCGCACTTAAAGGAGCAAACTTTAACGGGAATGCATTTGCACTTGAAGCCCTTGAAAAAGGAGCCGCCTATGCAATTGTTGATGAAGTTGAATTTGCTGCAAATGATCGCACCATTTTGGTCCCTGATGTATTAACCTGCTTACAGGAACTGGCAAACTATCACCGGAACCAATTGGGTATTCCGATTCTGGCAATTACAGGCACCAACGGAAAAACGACTACCAAGGAATTGATCACAGCTGTTCTGTCGAAAAAATTTAACACAAATGCCACCAAAGGCAATTTGAATAACCATATCGGGGTTCCGGTTACACTCTTGTCGATGAATAAGAATACCGAGTTTGGAGTTGTTGAAATGGGAGCCAATCATCCGGGCGAAATAAAACTGCTTTGCGAAATTGCAAATCCTGACTTTGGATTAATTACAAATATCGGAAAAGCACACCTCGAAGGATTTGGATCATTTGAAGGTGTGATTCGCACGAAATCAGAAATGTATGATTTCATCAGGAATAAAAAGGGAAAGTGTTTTATTAATGCTGACAATCAATTACTAGTTAAACAGTCGTATGAAATGGACACAATAACTTACGGCACATCAGAAAGCTATTTCTTAACCGGGGAAACTGTAAATGCCGACAATTACCTTACCATAAAAGCCTTATTCCCCAAAGGATGGTTATACCTGAAATCAAAACTTGTAGGCGGTTATAATTCGGAGAATCTATTGGCTGCGGCCTGTGTTGGCAAGTATTTCGGCGTTGATCCGTTATTAATTCAGGAAGCAATTGCAGAATACACCCCATCAAACAATCGTTCACAACTTATTCAAAAAGAGAACAATACGATCATTATGGATGCTTATAATGCTAACCCGACAAGCATGATGGCATCATTAACCAATTTTATAAATATCAGGCACGATAATAAATGTGTTATTCTGGGCGACATGCTTGAATTAGGAGAAACATCGAACGAAGAACATCAGCGAATTGTTGATTTTCTCGACCAGCATAACTTATCTGACGTTTTTCTGGTTGGGCCAGTTTTCATGCAAACAAAGGACTTAAAACAAAAAAAGAAGTTCGAACATGTCGAACTTCTTTCAAACTACCTAAAAACACAACCTATTGAAAATAAACTAATTCTAATAAAAGGCTCCCGAGGAATTCACCTCGAAACTGTTTTGGAAATTATTCCCTAAAGTCTTAATTTACTGATGGCTTTTGAACGAGTAAAACTTCAGCAATAGCCTTTTCGAAAGTGGCTTTGGGTAAAGCTCCCATGGCCATTTGTGGCTGACCATTAACCGGTACAAACAGTAATGATGGTATGCTTTGAATGCCAAACATTGCTGATAGTTCGCGCTCGTTTTCGGTATTTACTTTATAGATTACAAGATTATCTCCATATTCCTTTTGCAATTCTTCCAAAACCGGAGCAACCATTTTACACGGGCCACACCAATCGGCATAAAAATCGATCATACAAGGCGTTGTTCCCTCAAACTTCCATTCTTTATTTACTTCAAAATTGAATACTTTCTCTTTAAAAGTTTCTTTTGTAAGATGCTCTAACATATACGTAATTTTTAATTATACAAATATACACATTTTTCGATATTTAAATATCAATTCGCATGCCAATAATTTAAAATCCTGAATTATGCCAGAAAACAGCAATAAATTGTAATTTTGTCACATTAAAATACAAATTGTCATATCTAATCATGTGAAGATGTAGATATAACTAATTTGAAAGAAAATAGTTCAGTAATTTCATTGACAAATTTGTTAAAGCAATGAAAACTGATAATTACATTATTGAATGAAACAACACCTTCAGCACCCTATATTTAGAATCATATCGGAAACTGCCGATCAGCTTAATCAGGAAACTTATGTTATTGGCGGCTACGTTCGCGATTTGATACTAAACCGTCCATCTCCAGATATCGACGTAGTTACCGTTGGCAGTGGTATTAAACTGGCAGAATTAGTTGCACGCAAGTTAGGCCCGTCGATCCAGGTTAACGTATTTAAAACCTATGGAACTGCCATGCTTAAATACCAATCGATGGAAGTTGAGTTTGTAGGTGCGCGTAAAGAATCGTATAACGAAGATTCCAGAAATCCGATAGTGGAGGATGGAACACTTGAAGAAGATCAGAATCGAAGGGATTTTACTATAAATGCATTGGCAATTTGCCTGAACGCCGACCGTTTTGGTGAACTCGTTGATCCATTTGGAGGCATTCAGGACATTGAAAATAAAATCATGAGAACTCCTTTGGAACCGGGAATAACTTTCTCTGACGATCCGCTAAGAATGATGCGTGCCATTCGATTTGCGACCCAACTGGGTTTTACAATCGAGGATAAAACTCTGGCAGCGATTGGCAAAAATAAAAACCGAATTAATATTATTACCAAAGAAAGAATCGGAGAAGAGCTCAATAAAATTATCCTCTCATCAAAACCTTCTATTGGGTTTAAACTTCTGGACAAAACCGGGCTGCTTGAACTGATATTCCCCGAATTACACCGAATGAAAGGGCGGGAAGAAGTAAACGGAATCGGACATAAAGACAATTTCTACCATACGCTGGAAGTTCTTGACCGCATTGCCCCAAATACAAATAACTTGTGGTTGCGCTGGTCAGCTTTATTACACGACATCGCCAAACCGGCAACAAAAAAATATTCTCCCCAACTAGGCTGGACCTTCCATTCGCACAATTTTGTGGGAGCAAAAATGGTTCCTTCATTATTTAAAAAGATGAAGTTTCCGCTGAACGAAAAAATGAAATACGTTCAGAAAATTGTGGAATTACATATGCGCCCAATTGTTCTTTCCGAGGAAGAAGTGACAGATTCAGCAATCAGAAGACTGCTGTTTGAGGCAGGTGATGATATCGACGACTTAATGACTTTGTGCGAAGCTGATATAACCTCGAAAAATCCGGAGAAAGTCAGAAAGTATTACAGCAACTTTCAACTAGTCAGGCAAAAGCTTAAAGATTTGGAAGAAAGAGATCATATCCGAAATTTCCAGCCACCTGTAACCGGCGAAACGATTATGGAAGTCTATGGACTTAGTCCTTGCCGCGAAGTTGGATTGATTAAAAATGCCATTAAAGATGCCATCCTGGATGGAGTTATAGCTAACGATAAAGAACAGGCCTACCAGTTTATGCTGAAAATCGCCGGGGAAATGGGTTTAAAACCTGTAACAAGCTAATTATCTCCGAACGTTAACCGAAGCACAATGGGTAAATGATCTGAAAATCCGCCATGATAGTTATAGCCGATAAAAGTCCGTTTTGGACGTAATCCGCCATAAACCATATCGGGTTCGAGAAGGAATCGATCCTTGATTATTTCGGCTTTAACGATCTGAAAACAGGTCTCTCCTTTCAGAAAAAAATCGGATACGATAAACTGATCGAAAATTTCCCATCGAAATTTATTTTTTATTGTCTGTATCTCCTCCTGCCTCCAGTAAAAGGAAAGATTCAAGAGTTTTCCGGAAGCTGATTCGTTGGACCCTGTTGGATGCTGAGCATTTAATACAACGGCCAGGCTTTCGTCATCGGGGGTATCATTAAAATCGCCCATGCCTATAATTTTGGCTTTGGCATAATTCTTCTGAATTTCATTAATCGCATTTTTCAAAATCCTCGCAGCCAATAAACGATGATTTTTCGATTCCATCATACCCCCATACCGTGATGGCCAATGATTGATAAAGAGATGAATGGTATCGCAACCCGCCACAACTCCACTGACCTGTAAAATATCCCTTGTTTTAAACTCTTTATCACTCGGATCAATAACTGGGATTGATTTAAAATCAAACGGCTGAAAATAATTAGCCCGATAAAGCAGCGCGACATCAATTCCCCGTGAATCACGAGAATCTTTCTGAACGATTTTGTAATGAAATTTTTTGATGGTTTCTGACCGACAAAGTTCCTGAAGTACATCCAATCCTTCAATCTCGCACAAACCAATCAAAATTGGAGCATTCCACTTACCTGCAGCCAGAATAACTTTTGAGATCCGATCAACTTTCGATAAAAGCCTGGTTTTACTCCAATGCCGGTCACCCGCCTTTGTGAACTCATCATCGTTTGTCAATGAATCATTTTCGGTATCAAAAAGGTTTTCGGTATTATAAAACAGGATAGAATGTTCGTTGGCAAACTGCTTCGTCTGGCTGAATAAATTCAGGCTAAAACCCAGACAACAAAGAAGGTGGAACAGAATGAATTTCATAAAACGATGGGATAATCATTCAACTTATCCTGAAAGAAAAAAACTTCAAATTACTGGCTATTGTGCTTTTTTCTCCTGACGCTCAAATGCGCCAATATCAGGTCCGCCATCCTGAAAACGGTCACGCCCTTTCAAATCATTGGGATAGAGCTTACTAATAGTGCGATTGGCAGCATCTTTAGCTTTGCTCAAGGTATCGAGTTCAAAATTGTACTTTTTAAAAGGATCGACAAATTTTGGATTTTCTCCTTTTATGATATTTACAAAATGCTCGGCATTCGTCGTTTTAAATGTATCAGCAACTTGTAGCATACAACGGTCGAACTTGTAATTGTATGTTTTCTGAGCCGTTTTTCTTAAAACCAGCTCATTCCCATCAGCAACATTCCCGGCAATTATGCAGTTTCCAAAATCGGCTTTAACAATATCACCAATATAGTCGGGTTCATCTTTCGAAACGGTAAGCATATTCGAAATGTATACCGACGGTGTAGTTCTAACCTTCAAGCTGCTTCCACCCCAATAATTGGCGATTGTAGAATGGTTGAACTCATAGCTTCCGCTAACAAGCAGCGCCACTGCATAAAAACCACAATTGGTAATCAAACAATTTGTTGCCTGAATTTCAGATTTCATGGCTAAAATACCGGCATAGGCCATATTCTGAATTTTTACATTGGTAAGCTTTGCAGTAGCTGTACCCTGATCTTCGATATTTCCAATCCAAAGTCCGATATTGGCGTTTTTAATATCTACATTGGTAAATTCATTATTGGCACTTCCTGAATAGAGCAAAATGCCATTCCATTGGTCGGGAATATTGGCATAAGCGGTTTCAAGACGATCGCCTTGAAAACTAATTGGGTTGGGCAGAGTTCCCTTAGCAAGCACTTTACCTTTCACATACAAACCGGCGTCCTTATGAAAATACACTTTTGTGCCGGCATTAATTGTAAGCGTAACCAAACTATCCACATAAATATTGTTGTATACCAAATATGGTTTTTCGCTCGTCCATGTAGTATTTTTTTCGACGTCTTTTTTTATCAAGTTAAAATCCTGTCCCCAGGCTACCAAATCAACATCCTGATTATTGGAATTAGTGACAAACTCTATGGAATCCTTTACTACCAAAGGTAGATTTTGGCCATTGGGATCAACAGTAACTTCAACGAAAATATATAAACTGTCGTACGGAGCTATCTCAATATTTTCAACCTCATTCGACGCAACGCCATTTATATTTAGCCGGAAACTGGAATTATCTTTTTGGGCAAGTTTAATTGACGAAACCAATACCTTCTGATCGTAGGGATTATAAACCTTTAAATGCTGTGTTGTTGACCCAATGGTTGTAAAAACAGTATCAAACATCACTGTATCAACAGAAAACTGTAGCTTGACATCAGAAGATGACAGATATTTCTCGTCTTCACAGGAGTAAAAATATCCCAGAGAAAGGATCATTATCGCTATGTAGAGAAGTTTTTTCAAGGAATCAGTTTATCAGAATAACGTTTAGGCCTGCATCTTAGTATGTCAAAAATAATAAATGGTTTTTACATTTTTTAACATTTCAGAAAATAAGTAATAAAACGCCACTATTTAATAATGATTTATTAAATCCAAGGTGTTAAATCGATCGAATTTACAGGATTACAAAACATTTCGATTTCCAATAAGGTTTGAATAACGCAAATAAAACTCATCCATCCGGAAAAAATTGAACGCACCAACAGACTGATTACGGGTATTGAAAAGCATTGTTTTTTAACTTTACAGCATGATAAAACTGAATTTCAAGCGACTCATATTACTTTCCAGCATGTTAGCTGTACTAACCTCCAATTGTACCGCAAAGGAAAGTCCGAAATTTTTGAATTACATGAACGACCGCTGGGTTGATTCGTTAATGACCAAAATGACTCTGGAACAGAAAATTGGTCAACTATTTATGATTCAAGCCTATTCGAATCAAAAATCACAAAATACCGATGAATTGGTCTCCCAGATCAAAGAGCTTCAAGTGGGTGCTGTAATTTTCATGCAAGGCGGGCCGGTGGCTCAAGCTAAGATTACCAACAAATTTCAGGAAGCATCAAACATTCCGCTTTTAATAGCTATTGATGGTGAAAGTGGCCTTGGTTTTCGACTCGATTCAACCATCAGTTACCCATCGCAAATGACCTTAGGAGCCATGCAAAATGACACCCTGATTTACCAAATGGGCTACGAGATTGGCAAACAGTTCAGGATGACGGGCATTCATATGAACCTGGCTCCGGTTTGTGACATCAACAATAATCCGGCAAACCCTGTAATTAATTACCGCTCATTTGGCGAGGATAAATTAAAAGTAGCCCACAAGGCATGGTTGTATGCAAGTGGATTACAAGCTGCCGGAGTTCTGGCCACGGCCAAACATTTCCCCGGACATGGCGACACAGAAACCGACTCGCACCTTCGCCTTCCGGTTATTAATCAAACAAAAACAGAACTCGATTCCATAGAACTCTATCCATTTTCCTATCTGATCGAAAAGGGAATTGGTGCCGTGATGACGGGTCATCTGCAAGTTCCGGCGTTGGAACCCAACACTCGTGTACCGGCAACTTTATCTGGAAAAATCATTAAAAACAAACTTCAAAAGGATTTGGGGTTCGATGGATTGATTATTACCGATGCTATGAATATGAGTGGAGCGGGTAAGGTGTCGTCGGCCGAATTGGTAGTAAAAGCTTTGAAAGCCGGCAACGACATGATTGAAATTGTGCCTAACCTCGAAAAAGCAATTGCTGCCGTTAAAATGGCGGTTAGCTCTGGAGAGCTTACAAAACAGGAGATTGATCAGAAATGCAGAAAAATTCTTGCTGTAAAAAAATGGCTGTCGCTAGACAAATATAAACCGGCACCAACCAATGATCTCAGTTCTTATCTGAACCAAAGCACATTTAAACTTACAAAGCAGCTTCTTTTTGAACAGTCGCTCACGGTACTTGAAAATAAAGAGGATATTCTGCCGCTGAAAAATTTAGACACTTATAAAATCGCATGTCTTTCAATTGGATCGACCGATACCAGCTCATTTCAAAAAATGCTGGCCAATTACGCTCAGGTCGACCCATTTTGTATTTCAAAAAATGCCACTGAAAGTGAAATCTCTCAGATTTTAAATCAGCTAAAACCATACAATCTTGTTATTGCAGGTATCAACGGCATGGGCATGTATCCGGCCAGACGCTTTAATATCACTGACCAGCAAATACGAATTGTTGATTTACTCGACTCCACCAAAACCATCGGAGTATTTTTCGGGAATCCTTATGCATTGAGTAATTTTCCTAAACTGAAAACAAAACGTGCCCTGATTGTTGCCTATCAGCACGATGTTGCGGCAGAAGAAACTGCAGCTCAGTTGATCTTCGGCGCCATCGGTGCTGCCGGGAAACTGCCGGTATCGGTGAAAAGTATGTATCCGGCAAATACTGGTACAACTTTCAACAACATTAAACGACTCAAATACACTTATCCTGAAGAAGTTTTGATTGATTCGAAATTTCTCGATTTTAAAATCGATTCGATTGCGCAATTAGCCATTAAATCAAAGGCTTTCCCGGGATGCCAGGTGCTAATTGCCAAAGACGGAAAGATTATCTATAACCGGAATTTTGGTTATTTGACCTACGAAAACAAGACACCGGTTCGAAACGACCACATTTACGATCTGGCTTCGGTAACCAAAGTTTCGGCACCACTTCCGGCGATAATGAAATTATACGATGAAAAAAAGATTGATTTGGATGCCCCCTACTCCAGCTATTTTACCGAATTCAAAAATTCGAATAAAGCGACCTTATCGGTGCGCGATGTGCTGACTCATCAGGCGCGTTTAAAGGCATTCATTCCTTTTTATCTGGAACCGGGAACCCGCGCGACAGTTAGAGAAGGAATGTTCAAAAATCAACCCTCAGAACAATTTCAGGTAAGAGTATCAAAAAATTTGTATGCCCGAACCGATTTTGAGAAAACAGTAATAAGCGACATTGTAAAATCGCCGTTGAATGCCCGCAAAGAATATGTTTATTCTGATTTGGGAATGGGATTATTCCGGTTTGTAACCGAAAGACTGACTGGCAAATCGTTTACTGACTATCTGAATCAGGAGTTTTATAAACCGTTGGGTGCCGTTTCTACTAGATTTAAACCCTATGAAAGATATCCGGTTGCGCTAATTGCCCCGACCGAAGATGACAACTACTTCAGGAAAGAGCTCCTGCAAGGATTTGTACACGACGAAATGGCGGCGGTACTCGGCGGAGTATCGGGAAATGCCGGGCTTTTTAGCAATGCGAATGATTTGGCAAAAGTGATGCAAATGTATCTTCAGCTTGGTTATTATGGAGGAGAACAACTTATTTCGGCTGAAACAGTTAACGAATTTACAAAAACGCAATTTCCACAAACGGCCAACCGCAGGGCTCTTGGTTTTGATAAGCCCACACCCGACAATGGAAAAAATAAGTTTCCGGCAGCCGATGCCAGTCAGGCGAGTTACGGGCATACCGGTTATACCGGCACCTTTGTATGGATGGATCCCGAGAATAAATTACTCATTGTGCTCCTGGCGAACCGGGTTTACCCAACCCGCAATCAATCAGCAATTTCGGATTTAAACATTCGGCCATCGATGCATCAGGCCATTTATGATGCCATTAAACATGGTCTCGGCACGTATTAAAATTTGTTAAATTTTTGATCTGTTCTTAATTGTTTTTTAGTTGTACTTTAATCCAAAAAGCCTATCAGACAAGAGATAACATTCGGTACCAATTTACAATTGATTCGTTTGTTTGACTGTAATTCTAAAATTGCCATTAAAACATAAAGGTTACCCTATTGTTATTTCTATATTAATTTTAACTTTAGAGGGTGTTTAATAGTAAAAAGAGTGTACAACCATAAAAACTAATTGTCATGGAAAGAAAAATCACTTTTAACGAGCTACGTCACATCAAAGACAGTTTACCTGACGGTTCAATCCATCAGATTGCGCAGGAATTTGGAATAGAGGTTGAAACCGTCAGAAACTACTTCGGAGGCGCAAATTATGTGAAGGGGAAATCAGTTGGTTTACACATTGAGCCAGGACCAGACGGTGGTGTGGTTCTTCTCGATGATGCCGCAATTCTGGAACGTGCTCAAGAACTTATTGCTGCACATTAAAAACTAAATTTTAATTTTTCAATAGACTGTCCTATATTTATGGGGCAGTTTTTTTTTGCCAAACATTAACTAAAACCATAACCATGAAAAACGCATTTCTTGTTTTAACAATCATTCTTCTTTCTATTTCAGCTTTTGCTCAAAAACAAATCTTCAACGGTAAAGACTTGAGCAACTGGGATATTTCTCTTGGAACTCCAATCACCGGGTTCGAAGACCTTGCTAAAAAGGCAACGCCTGCTTCAACCTACAGCATCACCGAACTTGACGGGAAAAAAGTTATCCATATTTCCGGAGATATTTTTGCCTCGCTAGCCACAAAAGACGAATTCGAGAACTACCACCTTCGCCTGGAATTTAAGTGGGGCGAAAAAGTATACGGAACCCGCAACAGCGGCTTGCTTTACCACAGTTTTGGCCCGTTTGGCGCCGCCTACGGAACCTGGATGGCCAGCATTGAACATCAGTTGAAACACGAAAGCCTTGGCGACACACATTTGATGGCCAATACGTATTGCGAAGCCAAAACAACGAAAAGCGCTGATGGCAAAAGTTTCAATTATACTCCTGAAGGCCAGTTGACCATGTTTAGTGAAAAAGACAATGGCCGCTCGGTTAAAAAAATGAAAGAGGCTGAAAAACCGTTGGGCGAATGGAATACTGTGGATTTATATTGCTTTGGTCAAACTGCTGTTCACGTAGTAAACGGACAAGTTGTGATGATCAATACCAATTGCAATAAGATTGAAAACGGACAAAAAGTTCCGTTAACAAAGGGCAAGATTCAACTTCAATCAGAAGGTGGCGAATTTTTTATCCGTAAAGTTGAAATTGAAAAAATCAAAGAAATTCCGGCAGAATTACTGAAATAAATAGCTCAATGAGTGGTCATTCATTGTCGTTGAACTGATGATGGCAATGAATGACTGTTTAATCCTTTATTACTTTTTTGCCTGTCCGGCTTGAACCATCCGGGTTTTGCGTGTACTGTGTGAAAACAATTCACATGGAACGACGAATAAATAATCTGACCGGTTGGTGCATATTCCTGATAGCTCTTACCACGTATTACCTTACCTTAGAACCATCACTCAGCCTATGGGATTGCGGCGAGTTTTTGGTATCGGCCTATAAACTCGAAATAAATCATTCGCCCGGCGCTCCACTTTTCATGCTTATCGGACGTCTGTTCGCCCTGCTCAGTTTCGGCAATCCGGCCAAGGCCGCTTTTTTCATCAATCTTGTTTCGGCAGTAGCCAGCGCAGCCACAACCCTCTTTCTATTTTGGACAATTACCTGGCTTATTTCAAAAATTGAACAAAAACAGGCAAAGCAATACTCGCTTCTGCTTAAATATGGAGCCGCGGCAGTTGGAGCCCTGTCGTTTGCATTTACCGATTCATTTTGGTTCTCAGCCGTCGAAGCCGAGGTTTACGCACTTTCATCGCT
>JACCEE012540522.1_pt1 | contig 14762 bp, 12 predicted proteins | sample 7449931 | NCBI WGS metagenome assembly JACCEE01 (sample SAMN15323457, study PRJNA562643) | freshwater metagenome | isolation source: river surface water | place: USA:Blue River Watershed | collected 2017-08-19 | reverse complement strand
GCGAAGCCTTTGCCGGGGTAATTGGTCCGCTGGTCGAAGTTCCGGTAATGATCGCTTTGGTGAATGTGGCCTTTTGGTTCAAACGAAGGTTATTCCCAGAAATATTATAAAACAAAAAATCCCTGAAATCAAGCGACTTCAGGGATTTTTGTTTCATCAGACTGATATCAGATTTCGACAAGCCCGTTTTTTAGAGCAAAAACAATAACTTCAATCATATTACCAGCACCCGATTTTTCCATTAAACTTGTCCGATATTTTTCAACTGTCCGATCTGATATTGATAGTCTGTCGGCAATACTTTTAATTGGTAAACCTTCCATCGATAAAAACAAGACCTGATTCTCTCTGGCTGTATAAAATGTGTTATTTTGATTTTTCAGACCTAGCGGTTTTTGTTTGAAAATCTCAGTAATCTTCTCACCTAAAGCCTCCGAGACCTTAATATTTTCACGTTTAAGCAAATTATTTACTTCGGTGGCATAACTGCTTACCTCAGTAGAAATTGGATCAATTTTGCTAAATAGGCCCATAAAAAGAGTATAATCCGAAAATCGCTCAAACTTAGATACCACCAATTTTACTTTATTCAGTTCTATCCCATTTTTTGTTAGAATAACCGGTCCATTAAATATTTCATTGCGGTCGGAAAGATACTTTGGAATTCTGCCTTTTAACTTTTGAATGGAAACCGTGTCAATTAATTTTTCGATTAACTCACCAGTCAGATCATCCTTTTCCGATTTTAACATGGCATGAAATGCCGGATTAGCCCGATGTATTTTCGTTCCATCGAAAATAACAATTCCAATTGGGGAAATATTAAATAAGTGAATAAACTCTCGGGTCGAATCTTCACGTATAGCCTTAAATTTCTCAAGTCGTTTGTCTATGGCTTTAAGTAAATTGTCATTAGTAAAAGGTTTTACAATATAATCATCGGCACCCAGCGACATGGCATATCTAATATCCTCCAATTCAGAGCTACCGGTTAAAAAAACAAATGGTATCCTGTTCAGCATATTACTTTCTTCAAGTACTTTATAAACCTGGTACCCATCCAGATTATCCATTTTTATGTCGCATAGTATTAAATCGGGATTATATTCAAAAGCTTTCTGAATGCCGGTTGCTCCGTTATTTGCGTAGCAAACATCATACTTATGAAAAGCAAGTACATTTTGAATGGTAACGCCCAACTGCTGATCATCTTCAATTAAAAGAATCTTTTTTTGTAATTGCATCGAATCAATAGTAAATTAAAACTGTTACCCAATCAGGGAATACTCGTTATTTATGATTGATAAATTTAACAAATTGATTTAAATCAATTGCAATTTATGTTTCGATCCGATTAAAAAAACCTTGAAAAAATAAGAAATTGGTTTTTGAAAAGAATTCTATTGCAAATAATGGGGGTCTTTTAATTATCGAGCCACGAACTTTGTTTGGAAACTTTTAAGTCGCGCAACATCGATGAACTTGCTGCAAGGGTAAAACTATAGCTCTTTCTGTCACCGAATGGAACAAAATTAAAGGTCATGGTCCAGCAATGTAAGGATCGGGTAATATTAACTGTGGTGAAAGAAAATTTCATGGCCTGAATGTCGAAATTTGTGGTCATATCCATTTGCCATTTGTCTGTCAGGCTTAATTTACCACCAAGGTTCAAACTTTGGTTAATTGTAGTTACCGGCTTCGAAATCTTGGTTGTACTGTTGTATACGTACGATTTGTTGTAGTAGAACGAATAGTCGAAGCGGAAACTCCAAGGCATCTTGAATTCGGAATAAATCAGATCGTCCTTATTAACCGGTTTTGCTCCTGCCGGAATTTTTTGATCCTCTCCCGATTTTTTATCATCTTTCTTCGATTCAAAATTCATTCCGAATGAAAGATTTGCATTGGTTAAACGACCTAATTTGCCTAATCCACTTTTATGGTTCCAGGTATACGAATCAATTACCCTACCCTGCTCGTTAACCATGTATGGGTTTAAACTTGAACCCATATTCACATTTACCCCTTTAATTGTAGTGCGAGCCGATATACTGATTGGACTAAGCTTAAACGAATCGGCAATCATGTTATACGAAGTTGCCGTAGTAATATCTATAAGCTTCACTTTTTTAAACTGAAGTTTTTCGTCCTTTTTTGCAATCGAATCGTTCACTTCAATCACTTTGGCTTCCAGGTTATTATTCAGGTTAAAACTAATTGACCCGTTTTCTCCCATTCCGGCTGAGCCAAAAACCGCATTCTCGAAATGGTTGTAATATTGAGTTTTTCCAGTTCCGTCAATATATGATCCCCAAAATCCAAATTTCTTTTGACCAAAATCCGGGGTATAGCTGAAACTCACCTGAGGAGTAATCTTATGCCTGATCGCTTTAATTTTCGAATTCGGATTTGTCATGACATACATTCCATAGATATTTGTCGACGCACTCAAGCTGTACGAATAATCATAGTTTCTTCTGAATGTATAGATTGTATCTGTAGCAACATGTTCATCGGTTGTTCCGGATGTGGTTGTATAAGTATTATTAGGGTCGTACCGTTTGTTTACATAGCTGGTATACCAACGCTCCGAGTAGCTAAAACTTGGACTTAGGTTGATGTATTTCATCAAATTAAACGAAGGCAATGAAATTGGGATTGAATGTTTCCACCCATTTTGCCAATCGCGGATTAACGACTTTTTAAATAACAGATCTTCTTTAACATTGGTAATCGAATTCTTAATATTTCCCGAATAACTCAAACTGATTTTTTCGTACCATCGTACCGGTCCTACACGATTTTTAACTTTAAACGGATTAATCTTCGTCATATTAAATGTCAGTTCGGGAAGGCTCAACGAAATTGTGGTATCCCTTGAATTTTGCGAATGCCTTAAACTCATGTTTAAGTTAAACGGCGTATTTTCAAATGTTTTGGAAAATGAAATACTCGATGATTTTTGTGTTTGAAGGTAACTTTGTACTGAAACGGTATTGTTCACAAACGAGTTTTCCTTGTCGTACGAACTGGTTGACATGTTTACACTAGCCGAAAACGTACTATTCGGATTTGCTTTCGAATCCTGCGAATGCGACCAATTTAAGCTGAACCCACGGCTTACGCGGGCATCGGGCAAAGGTTTTTCCGAGTATTTATTTAGGTTATAGCTAAAATCAAAACTACCACTATACTTATATCTGACGCGATAATTCGTGCGTAGTTTTGTTGCCCACGATCCTTTTGAGTAAATATCGCCCCGCACGGCAAGGTCGAAATGGTCATTTGCAGCCCAGTAATATCCTCCATCGCGCAGGAAAAAACCGCGCGTTTGCTCTTCTCCATAGGTTGGGATCAGTATTCCTGAAGTATAGGTTGAAGAATTAGGAAAATAACCAAAAGGAATCATTGGGAAATAAATCGGGAAATCTTCAAGCACCATGTAGGCTGGCCCGGTAATAATTTTTTTATTCGAGATTACCTTGGCTTTGGTCATTCGCAAGTAAAAATGCGGATGATCGGCATCACAGGTCGTATATTTTCCTTTTTCCAGAATAAATTCGTCCTTGCTAATTTTTTTTGTCAGGTCGCTATGAACGAACCCATCTCCCTGAGTGGTTTTTACATCGGTAATAATCCCTTTTTGTGTTTCGAAATTGTAGCGTAATGTTTTCGATTCGAACTCATCTTTGCCATCCTTAAAGATTGGATTACCAACCACATTACCGGTAGAATCGGGCAACCCTTCAGCATATACCTCCTTTTTAGCCAGGTCGAGCATGATATAATCAGCCTTAAGTTCAATGCTTTGGTAATTGATTACGCCATTTTTGTACATGTACATTTTCTGATTCTCGAAATCAGGAATTATTGAATCGGTAGCCGAATAGGTAATAATTGATTCCAGAACCGGCTTCTTAGTCGAATCAGCCGGAGCCACCGCCGAGATTATCTTTAGTGAATCAGTAGGTAAAACTGAAATTGAATCTGCCTTAATTACTTGTACAGAATCTGGCAACACTGGTCTTGTGGCCGATTCCTGATTTAGCTGTGCAAACGAAAAAAAGGCAACTAAAAGAAATATATTTGTAAGAAGATATTTAATCAAAGTCAATGTTTATATAATAAGCGTAATGCTGTTTGGTCTGCAAAAATATAAATAAGCCCTATACCTAAACGTCAAGAAATGTAAAATAATTTTAATATTTATATTTTTGCTTCCGAATATGTTTGATAATGCTGACAACAGCGTAATTTCAGGCTTGATTTGAAAGAATAAAAGTAATTATTGAACGTTTAAAGTTTATAGCCTGCAACTAGTTGTTACTTTAAATGCAACAATCAACTCAATTAAAGATGAACCTAAATCTTCTTTTTTTTAAAATCACAGCACTACTGGCATTCAGTATATTTCTGACCGAAAATTCTTTTTCGGCTGAAACACATGGAAAAATTAATAAACCAATGATTGTGGTTATCGATCCCGGACACGGAGGAAAAGACCCCGGAGCTGTTAATAAAGGGATTCAGGAAAAAGATGTGGTGTTAGGTATTGGCTTAAAACTTGGAAAATACATCAACGAAACATATCCTGATGTAAAGGTGATATACACCCGAAGCACCGATGTGTTTGTTCCGTTAATTGAACGTTCGAGAATTGCAAATAAAAACAAAGCCGACTTATTTATATCATTACATGCAAATTACTGTGGAACACCATCGCTACGCGGAACCGAAACTTTTGTATTAGGATTGCATCGTTCGAAAGAAAATCTGGATATTGCCAAGAAAGAGAACTCAGTAATTCTTATGGAAGAAAACTATTCGACAACCTACGAAGGTTTCGATCCAAATTCTTCGGAATCATACATCATGTTCGAATTGGTTCAGGATAATTATCTCGATCAAAGTTTATCATTTGCCGATGATATTCAACGGCAGTTTAAAATGCGCGTTGATGGCTCAAACCGGGGAGTAAAACAAGCCGGTTTTCTCGTACTTCGTCAATCGTCGATGCCAAGTGTTTTAGTCGAAACCGGGTTTATCAGCAATTTGGCCGAAGCGAAACAACTTATGAGCGATGACGGACAGCGCACCATTGCACTATCGATTCTGGAAGCATTTAAGAAGTTTAAAACCCGAAATAGCGGTTTAGGTGCTTCATCGCGAGCACTGGCTGCTGAAACAAGTAAGCCCGACACATCGGTAAATAAAGCTCTTGCCGAAAAAGAAGAAGCAAAAAAAGAGCCTGTTGTTTCAAAGTCTGAAGATACAAAACCTGCAACAGAGCCTGAAAAACCAGCACTTAAGGTGGAAGAAAAACAAGAGCCAGAAGTAAAGAAAGAAATTTCGCAACCAGAGCCAGTTGTTGAAAAAAGTAAACCAATTGAAACTCCAACGAATGCAGAGCCTTCAAATATCAACCAGGCTGCAACCGGAACCGACATATATTTTAGTGTACAAATTGGAGCCAACACCACGCCGGTTGAACCGGTATCAGCCAATTTTAAAGGATTAAAAGATATTAGAAGGGATAAAACCGATAAATACTACAGGTATTACGTTGGTAAAGAAAGCTCGATGGAATCAATAATGCCTTTACTGGAAAAAATAAAACAGAAGTTTCCACAAGCCTTTATTGTATGTTTTACCGATGGCAAACGCACAATTATAAATACCGAAGTTAAGTAACGCCGGGATTTTCGATGCTCGAATAAAAAACCATTTGGTTTACTGCTTAATGCTGCCTAGCTTTGTATTTGAAAAACAGAAAACAACACAGAAATGATTAGAATCTCGAAATACACCAAACTGGGCTTTGTGGTATTAGCCTGCTTAGCTATTCTGATTTGGGGAATTAACTTTCTGAAAGGAACAAACCTGTTCAAAAGAAGCACCGATTACTATGTTGTTTATGAAAAAATCGATGGACTCCTCGAATCAAGCTCTGTAACAATTAATGGATTTCAGGTTGGTCAGGTTTCCGATATTCAATTAATGAGTGACTATTCAGGCCGGTTAATGGTTACGGTCTCCTTACATGGCAATTACAGCATTGCAAAGGGAACTGTAGCTAAAATTGTTTCGAGCGACATCATGGGAACCAAATCAATTAAACTCGAAATTGTGCATTCCGGCGAATATTATCAGCCCAACGATACAATTCCGGGAGCTACTGAAGGCGACCTGAAGGAGCAAGTGAGCATGCAGGTTCTTCCATTAAAGAAAAAAGCGGAAGAATTAATTGCCTCGCTCGATTCGGCATTGACCATTGTAACGGCTGTATTCAATGAAAAAACCCGCAAGAATCTTTCGGAAAGCTTTGAAAATATCAACCAAACCCTCGCTAATATTGAATCAGCCTCGGCCGAATTAAATAAGATTATAGGAAGTGGCAAAGTAAATTCAATCGTAACCAACCTCGATAGCATTACCACTACCATTGATAAAAATTCGGAGCAAATCGGAAACATGATCAGGAACTTCTCTACGTTGTCTGATTCCCTGGCAAAACTCAACATCAATCCTGTATTTGCTGAAATTAGTCAATCGGTCAACGGAATGAATAAAATCATTCAAAAGCTGAATTCTACTGAAAGTTCGGCTGGTTTGTTGATTAACGATCCGCAATTGTATCAAAACCTTAATAATCTGGCCGGAAGTTTGGATTTGTTGCTTAAAGATGTCAGAAATAATCCGAAACGATATGTTCATTTTTCGGCACTTAATGTTGGAAAAGATGTCTATATAACTGCCCGCCCCGCTTCGCCTGAAGAAAAGAATCAAATAGTGTATAAAGTCATGCTGATTTCAAGTCCTGCAAAACTTTCAACCGAATCGGCATTTTTTAAAGGATTGGGTAAAATTGAAGAAATTAAGATAAACGAATCTTATAATTATTACGCTGGAAGTACTCCCGATTTTGAGAAAATTTCGGCACTGCTCGATCAGGCCCGGGTGAATTTTCCGGATGCAACTTTGGCTGCTTTTAAGAACGGAAGAAAGATAAAACTTGAAAAAGCGATTAAAAAACAACCCAATTAGCTATCATTCAATATAAATTATTATTGTTAAATTACCTGCATCCCTTTACTAGCAGGCAGTTAAATAAAACACAAACTTAATATTCTGATTATCAGTTATTTAGATAATTATTAAAAAAATATTTTTTTTTTATTTTTTTAAATGCCTGACTTTTAAAGCACTTATCGTTTTTTGATAAAAGTCAAGCTAAATTCAATTTTTTTTCTACATTTTTTTTCACAAAATTTGTTTCTGGGAAAAACAATCTGGTAAAATAGTTTTGTTAAATTTTTTAATAATCTGGCTCCAAAATGATTAATGATCATCGTTTGGTTTGGGATCGTTGTCTGTCTATTATTCGTGACAATGTTCCAGGCATAAGTTTTAAGACATGGTTTGAACCAATCGTTCCGGTAAACCTCGAGGAGGAAGTTTTGACGATACAAGTTCCCAGTCCTTTTTTTTACGAATACCTTGAAGAACAGTACATTGATCTACTGAGAAAAACACTTAGGAAAGAGCTTGGGGTTGGAGCCAAACTTGAATACGTGGTTGTTATGGGTAACAATCAAAGTAATTCACAACCATACACTGTCAAATATCCTACTAATAACAACAGCAAAATTCAAAATAAACCGATGAGCATTCCGCTTAAAGTGGAAGGCAAGGCATCGATTAAAAATCCATTTATTATTCCCGGAATCCAAAAGATTCAGATTGATCCTCAATTACGCCTGGATAACACCTTCGAAAACTTTGTTGAAGGTGAATGCAACCGCTTAGCCCGCAGTGCTGGATATGCCGTATCACAAAATCCGGGAGGAACTGCTTTTAATCCGTTGATGATATACGGAAATTCAGGTTTGGGTAAAACGCATTTGGCTCATGCTATTGGTATCGAAGTGAAAGAAAGACACCCCGATAAAGTGGTTCTTTATGTTAATGCCAATAAATTTCAAACACAGTTTACCGAAGCAACCCGAAATAATAACCGTAATGATTTTCTGAATTTCTACCAGATGATTGATGTTTTAATCTTGGATGATGTTCAGGAGTTTGCGGGGAAAGAAAAAACACAGGAAACTTTCTTCCATATTTTCAACCACTTACATCAAAGTGGTAAACAGTTGATTTTGACCTCAGATAAACCACCAATCGAGCTTAAAGGATTGGAACAACGTCTGTTATCGCGTTTCAAATGGGGCTTAACTGCCGACCTGCAACAACCCGGATTTGAAACAAGAATGGACATTCTGCGCCGAAAAATTTATAAAGACGGTATCGAGATTTCGAACGAAGTACTGGAATATATTGCATCGCATATAACTAACAACATCAGGGAACTCGAAGGTGCGCTGGTTTCTCTTTTAGCACAATCGACGCTCAACCGAAAAGAAATTACGATAGAATTAGCCAGTGAAATGATCAACAAACTGGTTAAAAACTCGAAACGTGAATTATCTATCGACTATATAGCTAAAGTTGTATGCGATTATTTTAATATGCCGGTCGATTCACTTCAGGCAAAAACGCGCAAGCGCGAAGTTGTGCAGGCAAGGCAATTAGCCATGTATTTCTCGAAAAACATGACCAAATCATCGCTGGCGTCCATTGGTTCTCAAATTGGGCATAAAGACCATGCCACCGTACTTCATGCGTGTAAAACAGTAAATAACCTGAAAGAAACCGACAAAGCATTTAAGCTTTGTGTTGAAGAAATTGAAAAGAAATTAAAACTGTAATATGAGAAAGGCAGATCGATGATCTGCTTTTTTATTTTCAGTAAAAATTTTTGCCGATGATTTACCTGCTGCTAAGTATATTTTCGTCGACTGTTATTTTTATAACCTTCAAATTTACAGAGCGTTTTAAGGCCAACCTGGTAAATTTGATAACCATCAATTACCTGGCTGCCGCTGTACTTGGGTTTAGTCTAAATCCACACAAATTTACGTTTTCCCAAATCTTCACATTCGATTGGCTCCCCTATGCCTGCGTAATTGGTGTTTCGTATATGGTAATGTTTTTTCTGATTGGTTATTCAATTCGCAAATCAGGAATTGCGGTAACCACCATTGCCGGTAAACTTTCGATGGTTATTCCAATATTGTTTTCAATTCTGTTTTACCACGAAAAACAAAGTACATTTAAAACTACCGGACTTGTTTTAGCTGTAATTTCGGTGTTACTTTCGAGCTACCGGCCAATAAATAAAGCCAAAAATGTTTGGCTGATAGTTTTACCTTTCCTTATTTTTATTGGCACAGGAGCAACCGATGCGTTAGTTAAATACATGCAGGGCAATCACATATCAAATCAAACCAGCCTGTTGTTTTCGTCATTTGTTTTCACTGCTGCTTTATTCTCAGGTATTTTGGTTATGATTTTTCAGCCTAAATCTACTTCAAAAAATCTTTCATTTTCTGATACTTTGGGCGGGATTGTGCTCGGAATTGCCAATTTCGGATCGCTTTACTTTTTTATTATGGCCCTTAGCAATAGTAGATTAGAGAGCTCAATTGTTTTCGGATTAAATAGCATTTGTATCGTTTTATTTTCGGTACTCGTAGGATGGGCATTTTTCAAAGAAAAATTCTCAACCATTAATTTTGCCGGAATTATTATGGCTTTTATTGTCATTCTGCTATTAATGAACTTTTAATGGAAGATACTTACAAAACCATAGCAGCAGCATCTGAAGGGCTTTTTAAAGATAAAGGCAGTAAATTTATTGCCTATGCTTTCCCGGTTACATCTGAAGATCAGATTAAAGAGATAATTCAAACAATTAAGAAAGAGCACTATTCAGCCCGACATCACTGCTACGCCTGGCGGCTTGGACACGAGAAACTGTTGTTTCGGGCCAACGACGATGGTGAACCATCATCTACGGCCGGAAAACCTATTCTGGGTCAAATTCAAAGTTTTGATCTGACCAATATCCTGATCGTTGTAGTTCGCTATTTTGGCGGCACTTTACTTGGCGTTAGCGGCTTAATTAATGCCTATCGCAATGCAGCCTTTGATGCAATAAATCAGGCTGAAATTGTTGAGAAACTGGTTGAAAAGGATCTGTTGATTGAATTTGATTATGGCGTGATGAATGATGTGATGAAGCTTTTTAAAGATGAAAAACTCATTCAGATCGATCCGGAATTTGATCTTCGCTGCCGGATAAAAACCCTGGTGCGACTGAGTGAAGTGCCGCGAATTTTGGATAATTTTGCAAAAATTGAAGGACTCAAAGTCACCGAAATATAGCAGCAAAGTCAATTACCACAAGGAATCTGGTGTTGATAACCTTTTTATAACTCTATGACATATTTCATAGAAAAATGAACAAAACAATGTAATTTTGGATTTTGATGGAACGCCTGATAAAAAAATACAACTCTTATTTTGATGAAGCCCTTCATCAGGTAAAGTTTTTCCCAAATCCGCTGACTAGCTTCCATCAGTTGAATGTTTTAATTCACCGATATTTTTCAAAGACAATACAGTCTATTTTAAAAAACCAACAGAAATATAGTTTCTGTTGGTTTTTTTTTAATGCAAAACCATTTAAAAAATTCATATAAAATGAAGAAGAAAGACTTGATTTCCATTACCGATTATTCAAAAGAAGATTACCTGCGGATTTTGAAACTCGCAGCCGATTTTGAGGAAAACCCCAACCAACGACTACTCGAGGGAAAAGTCGTTGCTTCTTTATTTTTTGAACCTTCAACCCGCACCCGTCTCAGCTTTGAAACTGCCATTAACCGGCTTGGCGGACGAATTATAGGTTTTTCCGACGCTGGTTCATCGAGTGTTTCGAAAGGCGAAACATTGCACGACACCATCAAAATGGTCAGTAACTATGCCGATTTGATTGTAATGCGCCATCCGCTTGAAGGCAGTTCGCGTTATGCCGCCGAAGTTTCGGATGTTCCGGTGATTAATGCGGGCGACGGAGCCAATCAGCACCCTACCCAAACACTACTCGACATGTATTCGATTCTGAAAACCCAGGGAACGCTCGACAATATCAATATTTGCATGGTTGGCGATTTAAAATACGGGCGCACAGTGCATTCGCTATTGATGGCCATGTCGGAATTTGAAAATCCGGTATTCAATTTTATTGCTCCCGACGAACTGGCTATGCCTGAAGAATACAAGCTTTTCCTGAAAGAAAAAGGGATTAAATATTACGAGCACACCGAAATAAACGAGAACATCAATTACGCCGATATTGTGTACATGACCCGTGTGCAAAAAGAGCGCTTTATGGACCCAATCGAGTATGAAAAGGTGAAAAACGTTTATATTTTACGCAATGGAATGCTCACCAATACAAAACCGAACATGCGCATTCTTCATCCGCTTCCCCGGGTTAACGAAATTCACACAGATGTGGATATCAACGAGAAAGCCTACTATTTTGAACAGGCTCGTAACGGAGTTTTCACCCGTCAGGCAATCATTTCACATATCCTCAACCTTAAATAATTACAGTCATGAGCGATAATTTAAAAAAGAAACTAAAATTAAAAGTAAGTGCCATCAACAACGGTACAGTGATCGATCATATTCCATCAGAAAATCTTTTCAAAGTAATTTCCATTCTTGGTCTTCAGAAAGTAAAAACACAAATTACCTTTGGAGCTAATTTCGAAAGCGAGAAATTAGGGAGCAAAGCCATTATAAAAGTTTCTGATATTTTCTTTGAGGACGATGAGATTAACAAAATTTCGCTGATTGCCAGAAATGCAAAATTGAATATCATCCGCGATTACGAAGTAATTGAAAAACGGGTGGTTGAAGTTCCGGATAAAGTAATTGGTATTGTGAAGTGTTTTAATCCGAAATGCATTACCAACAATGAGGATATAACCACGCATTTTACTGTAATATCAAAGAATCCGCTTGATTTGAAGTGTAAATATTGCGAGAAGATTACCCATGAAGATCAAATGGTAATCAAATAATTGAAAAACAGAAAAGAATGACAAAACCAGATTTTACAGAAGTATACTCGAAGATTTCCGCGTTGGTTAAATCCGGAGACGACGATTTATTGCTACAAATTTGTGCCCTTCTGAAACAGGAAGTATATCATTACGATTGGGTTGGATTTTATATCCTTGATGAAAATAAAAATGAACTGGTTTTAGGACCATTTGTTGGGAAGCCTACCGAACACACACATATTCCGGTTGGTAAAGGAATTTGCGGACAAGTAGCTGCCAGCGGCGAAACAATGGTGGTACAGGATGTAACACAGGTTGAAAACTACATCTCCTGCGGCCTTGATGTTCAATCGGAAATTGTAGTTCCCGTAATGAAAAACGGCAAATTTGTCGCCGAACTCGATATCGACAGCCACTCTCCTGCTCCGTTTACCGCCGATGATAATAAATTTTTAAGCCAAATATGTGAGTTGATAACCGATCGGTTTTAATTGTGATTTGAAGAAATAATTGAATTTTATTCAACAACCACATCATTTAGGCCACATTTTTGTTTAGTATGGTGTAATTTACCGTAACTTTAATCGTTAGGTAGGTTACATCATATTTTTTTAACGCCGGAAAACAATGCTTCAAACGATATACGATATTCTGTTTCATACCAACGAAGCCATTTTTGCTCTAGTTGATAAAAATGTGTGGGAGGTATATTTGCTTTTATTCCTGATTATTTTTCTGGAAACCGGATTGATCGTTTTTCCATTTCTGCCCGGAGATGGGCTACTTTTTTCTGCAGGAGTTATTGCCGCATCTTCTGATATGAGTATTATTGTCCTGGTGCCAATCCTGATTATTGCAGCAATCCTTGGGAACCATTTTAATTATGCAATTGGTGCTTCAATTGGCCATCGTTTAGAACGAAGCGAGCGGAAACTGATTCGCAAATATGTATTTCCGTCCATTGTAAAAACACGCGAATTTTATCACAAACACGGAAAAAAATCGATTATTATCGGCCGGTTCTTTCCGGTCATCCGAACGTATATTCCTTTTTTTGCCGGGACTGTTTCATTCGATTTTCCGGTATTTAAAAAATATACGGTTATTGGTTCTATAATTTGGGTCCCTTTTTTCACACTTACCGGATATTTCCTTGGCGAACTCCCCTGGATAAAAGACAATTTCGAGCTTATTTTTCTTGGGTTAATTATTGTGACCTTAATTCCTTTCTTTTACGCTGCGGCAAAAACTCTTCTATTTAAACGTAAAATTAAACAAGAGTAGGTTTCTGGCTGAAATCCTTGATTATTCAACAAAATAGCTATTTTTGATATCACAAAAAATAGCAATTATGTCAAAGTTATTCTTAACAAAACCCTTATCTCAGCTCATCAATGAGTCAAAATCAGATCAGGGTCTGCGTAAATCGTTAAGTGCATTCAATTTAACCACATTGGGAATTGGAGCTGTAATTGGAGCCGGAATTTTTGTATTGACCGGCCAGGCTGCAGCACAATATGCGGGTCCGGCAATTGTAATTTCATTTATTATTTCAGGATTGGCCTGTTTATTTGCGGGCTTATGCTATGCCGAATTTGCATCGATGATCCCGATTTCAGGAAGTGCTTATACCTATGCTTATGCCACTATGGGCGAGTTTATTGCATGGATAATAGGTTGGGACCTGATTTTGGAATACCTTTTTGCTGCATCAACAGTTGCCGTAGGATGGTCGGGTTATGTGGTTAGTTTTCTGAAAGACTTTGGCTTAAATATACCAGCGCAGTTCACAGCAGCCATGGGTACAATTATGGTTGATGTTCCGCAGGCAGGTTGGAAAACATTGACACCGGAGCTTACAAAAAGCCTCACCAGCTCGGGAGTGGTAGTTGACAATTTACCGCATTTAACCGGTATTATCAATATCCCGGCCATGTTTATCGTTGGTTTTATTTCCTTTCTTTTACTTATCGGTATTAAGGAATCGGCTCGATTCAACAACATTATGGTCGTTATCAAGGTGTTTGTAATTCTGCTCTTTATTGGGATCGGATTTATGTTTGTAAATAAAGCAAACTGGCATCCATTTATTCCTGAGAATACCGGCGAATGGGGTCATTTCGGATGGAGTGGTATTTTCCGTGCAGCCGGCGTTATTTTCTTTGCATACATTGGGTTCGATGCTGTTTCAACGGCTGCTCAGGAAGCTAAAAACCCGAATCGGGATATGCCAATCGGAATCTTAGGTTCACTTGGAATTTCGACGATGCTTTATATTCTGGTTGCCATTGTGCTGACGGGTATTGTAAGCTATACATTATTGAATGTTGCCGACCCTATTGCGGTTGGTGTTAATGCTATGGGAGAAGGACTTTTCTGGTTACGCCCTATAATTAAAGTTGCTGCTATTGCCGGCTTAAGTTCGGTTATTTTGGTAATGCTCCTCGGACAACCACGTATTTTCTTTTCGATGGCTAAAGATGGACTACTTCCTCCAGTTTTTGCAAAAGTTCATTCGCGTTTTCAGACACCCTATGTAAGTACTTTAATTACTGGTTTTGTTGCCATGATTATTGCCGGAATTCTACCGATAAATATCTTGGGTGAATTGGTTTCAATTGGAACATTGCTTGCCTTTGCTATTGTTTGTATCGGTATTATTGTGTTAAGGGTTAAACGTCCGGACATTCCACGTTCATTTAAAACACCATTTGTTCCACTGGTTCCAATTCTTGGGGCCGGTATATGCATTGCACAAATGCTATTTTTACCACTCGATACCTGGTT
>JACCEE010406895.1_pt1 | contig 14763 bp, 8 predicted proteins | sample 7449931 | NCBI WGS metagenome assembly JACCEE01 (sample SAMN15323457, study PRJNA562643) | freshwater metagenome | isolation source: river surface water | place: USA:Blue River Watershed | collected 2017-08-19 | reverse complement strand
GTATTCGCGGCTGGCGGCGCTCTGGTCTTCATCGACGATGACGACGCCGACGTTGTCGATGTTGCTGGTCATGCCGTAGGTGAACACGAGCATCAGCAGCACGGGCAGGAAGAAGGCGAGGGTGAGGTAGAGCCGGTCGCGCAGGGCTTCGCTGACCTCCTTGGCCACCAGGGTGCGCACGCGCAGCAGGTTCATGCAGCCTCCTGCGCGTGGGTGTCAGCGTCTGCGCCTTGGCCTTCGCGGCTGAGGACGATGTCGATGAAGACGTCTTCCATGGTCAGGGGCCGGGGGATGACGTTGGCGCTGCGCTGGCGGGCCGCACGCAGCACGCTGAAGATGCGGGCACGGTCGGCCTCAGGCTGGTGCGACATGATGTGGATGTTGCGCCCGTGGAGCACAGCCTGGTCGAAGCCGGCGTCTTTCAGGGTCTGCAAGGCCAGCAGGGCATTGCGCGGGGTGATCTCCAGCAACTGGCCGCGGCGGTCCAGCAGATCTTGCTTGAGCTGGGCGGGCGGGGCGTCGGCCACCACGCGGCCCGCGTACATCATGGCCACGCGGTCGCACAGCTCGGCTTCGGCCATGTAGTGGGTCGTCAGCAGGATGGCGACGCCGTCTTCACGGGCCAGCTTGCGCAAGATGCTCCAGAAGTGCTTGCGGCCAATGGGGTCGACGCCCGAGGTGGGCTCGTCCAGGAAGAGCACGCGGGGGCGGTGAACCAGGGCACAGCCCAGGGCCAGACGTTGACGCAGGCCCATGGGCAGGCTGATGGCGGCGACCTGTTCGTAGCCCTGCAACTCGCCCAGCTCGATGGCCCAGCGGGTGCGCTCGCGCGCGACCTTGCGCGGCAGACCGTAGACGCCGGCGAACAGCATCAGGTTCTCTTCCACCGTCAGGTCGGTGTAGAGCGAGAAGGCCTGCGACATGTAGCCGATGCGCTCCTTGATGGCCTGGCGGGCATGGCGCATGTCGGAGCCGGCCACACGGCCGAGACCGGAGCTGGGAGGCAGGATGCCGGTCAGCATCTTGATGGCGGTGGTTTTGCCTGCACCGTTGGCGCCGAGCAAGCCGAAGATGTCGCCATAGCCGACCTGGAAGGAGACGCCATCGACCGCGCGGAACTGGTCGAAATCGCGGGTCAGGGCCTGGGCGTCGATGGCCCAGCCGGTGTCGCTCCCCTTTTTCCCCTTTTGTGTCCCCAAGCCACCTCCTGCGGTGCCGTCCGTCTCGCGCCCCGCAGCGCCTGTCACCGGGGCCGTCGTGGCGTCGTGGGCGGTGTGGCCGGCTGACGTGGCCGTGGGCAGGTAGGAGCGGGCGGCGATGGCATCGGTCCACAGGCGGGCGATGAACAGGTCTTCCAGGTGGGGCCGCGTGACGATGGGCGATTCGACCTTGGGCAGGCCGGCGGCGACCAGGGTGGCCTGGACCTGCGCCTGGGCTTGAGCGGCGTCCCGCAGGGGCACGAACAGCCGCACCTGGCCTTGGGTGGCTTCGTGCTGGGGGAAGGCGGTGGTGAGCGCGGCCAGCGCCGCGCCTTCGGCCGGGCACTGAACGATGGTGGCGTCAGCGCGGTCAATGAGCAGGTCGGGTGGGCCTTCGAGGATGATCTGGCCTTCGTGCATCAAGGCCACGTGGTCAAAGCGGCTGGCCTCGTCCAGGTAGGCGGTGGAGATGAGGGCGGTGATCTGCTCGGTGTGGATGAGCTGGGCCAGGATGAGCCAGAAGTCGCGCCGCGAGACTGGGTCGACGCCGGTGGTGGGCTCGTCGAGGATGATGAGGCGCGGAGCGTGGATGAGGGTGCAGATGAGCCCGAGCTTTTGCTTCATGCCGCCCGACAATTGTCCGGCCGGGCGGGCGCGGAAGGCGCTCAGGCGGGTGACCTCGAGCAGGCGCTCCTTGCGTTCGCGCAGCAGCTCGGGCGGCACCATGCGCAGGCGGGCGAAGAAGTCGATGTTCTCTTCGATGGACAGCGTGGGGTAGAGGTTCAGGCCCAGGCCCTGGGGCATGAAGCCGATGGCGCTTTTGACCTTCTCGGCCTGACGCTCGGAGTCGATGAGTCGGCCCAGCACCTCGACCTTGCCTTCTTCGTGGCTCAGCACCCCGGCAACCACCTTCATGAGGCTGCTCTTGCCCGCGCCGTCGGCGCCGATCAGGCCGTAGATCTGGGCGGGCTTGATCTCCAGCGAGACCGCGCGAACGGCTTCCACCAGGTCGTAGCGTTTGACCAGCTTGGCCACGCGCACGACCGGACGCACGGCGCGCCGCTCGTCAGGCAGGACGCTGCTTGGCGCGTGCTGGCGGCTCATGGGCGATGGGCTCAGTGGCGGGGGGCGTGCCAGGGGGCATCCGGGCTCAGGCGGATCATGCCGTCGGCGGGCTGGCCGGGCAGGAGCTTGAGCTGGGAGGTTTGTGTGGGGTAGAGGCGGACCTCGAAGACCAGCTTGGTGCGCTCGTCCCGCGTCTGCACTTCCTTGGGCGTGAACTCGGCGCGGTTGGCGATGTAGCCCACCTTGGCGTCGATCGGCTGGTCCGGGGCCGAATCGGTCCAGATCTGTGCAGGCTGGCCCAACTGGATGCGGCCCAGCATGGGTTCGGGGATGTAAGCCTTCAGGTAGACCTTGGACAGGTCGGCAATGGCGTACAGCGGGACGCCGTGGTTCACCGCCTCGCCAGGGTTGATGTAGCGGGCGACGACGTGACCGTTGACCGGTGCGGTGACGGTCAGCTCCTTGGACTCGCTGGCGGCTTCCAGGGCCTTGGCCTGGGCCATTTCGGCCTGGGCGATGGCCGCTTGCAGTTCGGCCGAGCGGGACGCGATGCGCTGGGGCGCCAGGCGGGCGTTCTGCAGGTTGACCTGGGCTTTTTGCACCTGGGCGCGGGCGCTGCTGTATTGCTCCAGCGCGCTCTTGGTGGCCACCTGCGCGCGCTCCAGGGCTTGCGGACCGACAAAGCCTTGGTCGGCCAGTTGCTTGACGCGGTCGCGCTCAAGGGCACTCTGTTGCGCGACCACACCCAGGCGGTTGAGCTCGGCCTGCGCGGCGGTGACTTCGGCCTGCGCGGTTTGCGTGAGCATGGCGGTTTCGCTGCGCAGCAGGCTCAGGGAAGATTCGAGGGCGCGTACCTGGGCCATCTGGGCAGTGGCTGCCGCTGCCGCCTGTGCGGTACGGGCTGCCACGCCATCGTCGTTCAGCTTGAGCATGACCTGGCCCGCTTTCACCACGTCGCCTTCGCGCACCAGCACGTCCGCGATGCGTGCGGGCACCCGTGCCGACACCACGATCTGATCGCTTTCAACGCGGCCATTGACCTGGACCAGGCCACTGTCCGTGTCGGACTGAGTGGTCAAGAAAACACCGGCGGCCAAGGCGGCCACGGCCACCAGGCCTGCCCCCACCATCCAGCGACTTGTGCGTGTCCATGCCATCTTGTGTGTCTTCCCTTGTTTGCGTGACAAGTCTACTGGCAAGCGCATGGCTTGTGCGATTTGTCACGCCTGTGAGGATCAAGGGGCAACCCTGTGTTTTGCCTGCGGCGCTGTGCCTGAGTGCCGTGCTGCACATTGACCTGACGGCGTGACGCATCTGTCATCATGATGGCGTTGGGCAGCGCCTAAGCTGTAGGCGTCAAGTCAATTTACTCACGTCAATCAGGATCGATTCATGGACATCAAGAACAGCGTGGCCCTCATCACGGGCGGTGGCAAGGGCATTGGCGAGGCGGTGGCCAAGCACTTCGTGCGGCAAGGGGCCAAGGTCGCCATCGTCGACATGGTGCAGGAAGACATTGACCGCGTGGTGGCCGAGATCAAGGCCATGGGTGGCGAGGCCATTGGCGTGCAGGCCGACGTGAGCAGCGAGGCCGACACGGCCCGTTTCATCGAAGCCACGGTGAGTGCCTTTGGGCAGCTCAACATTGCCGTGACCTGCGCGGGCATCATCCGCGACGGCACCATGCTGGCGCTGGACAAGACCACCGGCAAGGTCTCGCGCAAGATGGGCCTGGACAAGTGGAAGCCGGTGATCGATGTGGACCTGACCGGCACCTTCCTGACCTTGCGTGATGCGGCCGAGGCCATGGTCAACGGTGGCTGGCAGGGCTTGCTGGTGCCGATCTCGTCGGTCAACAAGATTGGCCAGATCGGGCAGCTGAACTACTCGTCGGCCAAGTCGGCCGTGGCGATGATGCCCAAGATCATCGTGGGCGAGTTCCTGCTGCGCGGCATCCGCAACATCCGTTGCGTGGGGATCGCACCGGGCTACACCGCCACGCCGATGCTCACGGGCATGAACCAGGAGGCGCTCAAAGCCATCTTGAAGGACGTGCACATTGACCGCCTGATTGAGCCGCAGGAAATCGCCGACATGATCGGCTACTGCGTGCAGAACGAGGCGCTCAACGCCACCACGATCGAGATCACCGGTGGCCTGTGCTACCCGGGTGGCATCGCCAAGTGATGGTGGCTCAAGGGTAGAGCTGGCGAATGTCTCGGTAGTCCTCGTCCGTGACGGGGACGAAGCCGGTCATCCCCAGCTCCCGGAACATGCCCTGTAAAGGACCGGTGTCGCCCAGGAACACCTGGCGGATCTGTTTTTGCAGGGCCGGGCACAGGCTACGGCGGGTCACGAACGGGTCGTAGGGAATGGGTTTCGAGCGCCACAGGATGCGGATCTCGTCCATGCGCAAGGCGCCATTGCGCACAGCATCGTCCACCGCGTTGCTGGCCACAAAGGTGGCATCGACCCGGCCAGTGCGCACCGCTTCGATGGAGCGATCGTGGGCGCCAGCAAAAGTGATCCGTTCAAAGTACGCCTCCAGCGGGACGCCTGTGAGGCGCTGCACTGCCTGGCGCGGCAGGATGGCGCCCGAGGTGCTGGCCGGGTCGGTCAGGCTGAGCGTGCCACCGCGCAACTGCTTCAGATCGCGTGCCGGGTGGCTGTGGCGGGTGATGAGCACCGAGTGGTAAGCCCGTGAGCTGGGCGTCGCCGGGCCCGGTTGCAGTGTGAATGAGGCGATCGGGTCGATCTGGGCGCCGCGCTTCATGGCGATGGCGTAGGACGCGGGTCCCACTTCCGCCAGATCAATGTCACCGGCCAGCAAACCTTCGATGACGGAACCGTAGGACTTGGCAGGCTCGGCTTGCACTCTGCGACCGGTGGCCGCTTCGAGCGCGGTGATCAGCGGGCGGTACTGGCGGGTCTGCGTGTGGGTGTTCTTGACGGGCACCAGCGCAACGCGCAGCGGGCGCGGGTCTTCACACGGCGGCGACTGGCGTGGCGCGGCGCATGCAGGCAGGGCGGCCAGCAGGAGCAAGGAGAGGGCGTGGGCCAGGGTTCTCATGTCGGAGCGAGGGAGGGGCGACTGAGCAGTTCACTGGCTTGGTCAGCCGGAACGGGGCGGCTGAAGAAATAGCCTTGCACCTGATCGCAGCCAGCGGTTTTGAGGTGGACCAGTTGATCGACCAGCTCCACACCCTCTGCCACCACACACATCTTCAGGTTGTGGGCCAGGGTAATGATGGAGCTGACGATGACGGCGTCGTCGGGGCTGTTGCGGATGTCGTGGATGAAGCCGCGGTCGATCTTGAGACAGTGGATGGGCAGGGTGCGGACGTAGGCGAGGCTGGAGAAGCCGCTGCCGTAGTCATCGAGGGCGATGTGAATGCCCAGCTGCTCCAGCTGATTGAGCACGGTGTTGGCGACATCCATGGATTCGACCAGGCAGGTCTCGGTGATCTCCACCTGCAGCAAGGTGCCGTCCAGTTGGTAGCGGGCCAGCAGCTGCGCGATGCGATCGGGCAGCTCGCTGTCGTGCAACTGGATGGCGGACACATTGAAGGCGATCGGGACGAGCCGTTGACCCTCTTCACGCCAGCTGGCCAGTTGCCGACAGCAGGCTTCGGCGACCCAGTCGCCCAGCTCCAGGATGGCGCCGGTGCGCTCGGCCAGCGGGATGAAGTCGTTGGGATAGATCAGACCGAGCTCGGGGTGTTGCCAACGGACCAGGGCCTCGAAGCCACTGATCTGGTAGTCGCTCAGGTTGACCTTGGGTTGGAAATGCAGCACCAGTTCGTCTTCTGCAATGGCCCTGGGCAGGCGCTGGGCGAGGTTGAACAGCCGGGCGTCGGCCGGGTTCAGCGAGGCGTCGTAAAAGGTGTAGCGGCCACGGCCCGCACGCTTGGACTGGTACATCGCCGCGTCGGCGTTGCGGCACAGGGCGTCGGTGTCATGGCCGTCTCGGGGGAAGAGGGCCACGCCGATGCTGGGGCTGGCTTGAATGTCGTGGCCATCCAGGTCAAGGTAAGGCTTGCACAACTCGCTCACGATCTTGGCGGCGACGACGGCCGCGTCGTCGGCACGCTCCAGGGCCGTCAGCAAGATGGCGAACTCGTCACCGCCCAGGCGCGCAATCAAATCCGATTCGCGCAAGATCGCACGCAGGCGGCTGGAGACTGCTTGCAGCAGCAGATCACCCACGTGGTGCCCCAGCGTGTCGTTGACCTGCTTGAAATGGTCCAGGTCCATGTACATCAGCGCGTAGTGCTTGCGGTTGCGCTTGGCCTGTTGCAGGTGGCTGCTCAGCAACTCGTTGAACATGCGCCGGTTGGGCAGGCCCGTCAGCGGGTCGTGGGCAGCCATCACGAAGGCGCGTCGCTTTTCCTCTTCCAGTTGCGTGATCAGCGCACGGTTGTCCTGGTCAGCCTGCGCCAGGGCCGTGGCGTAACGCCCTTGGCGACGTATGCCTTGGGTCACCCAGAAGGTGGCGCCGAGGAAGAGGGCGCTGACGAGGCTGAGCACGCCCAGAAAGCGCTCACGGGTGGCCTGGTGCACGGCCAGGATGTCTCCCATTTCACGGCTGACCACCACCCGAAATGGCATCTGATGGGGCTGCTGGTAACTGGACAAGTGATGGCGACCGTCGCGGTACAGGTCGGCCTCCACGGCGCCCTGGGCTTGGGTGACGGACTGCAGGTAGGGGTTGCCTGCCCCTGGCTTTTGCAGCACCAGACCTTCTTGCCGCGCTTCTGCCACGATCTGGCCATCGAGCCGGAGGACCTGGATCCGGCCGGTGCGCCCGATGTCGATGTGGTGGTAGAGCTGGAGAAAGTAGCCGAGGTCGAGCACCACGAGCAGTACCCCCGAGGGCCGGTCGCTCGGCCCCAGGACAGGAACCATCAGCGGAATCTGCCAGGCCTGCTCGCTGGCAAGGGGCAGCGGGGCCAGCCCGAGGCGGGTGGCACCTTGAATCGGTGGGGCACGCAGGAACTCAGCCAGGGCCCCGCGGAGCTCGGGGCTGTCGCGTCCCGTTGAGCTGGCGTACACCCGGCGCAGCTGGTCGTCATACAGCGCCACGCGCAGAAAGGTGCGGTCGGCGGCGATCATGGCGCTCAGGCGCGCTGCCGCACCGCTGTCTTGACCGTCAAACCAGCTTTCGGCGGTGATGGCCATCAACCTGCCACGGTCCAGCACCTGCGCGAGGTTCTCGGAGATGATGGCCGTGAGGTTTTGTTGCTGAACCTGGGCATTGGCCCGTGTCAGCGCTTTCTCAGACTCCAGTCGCTGCCAGGTGAAGCTCCAGACCAAGGTCAACAAGCCCAGCGACAGACAGACACTGACCGCCAGCAGGAGGCGGCCGCGTTGAGCGCCCCATGCATCGAGCCATGCGCGAAATGGCAGGGAAGAGAAAAGGCGCACGATAAGGACACAACAAGAAAGCCGCGAGTCTGCGGCTTTTGTGTGTCAAAGCGTTGACATACCCTGCAATGACAAAGCGCCCGGGAAGGGCGCTTTGCAGGGCGGAGTCAAACCGAGATCAGCGGTTGCTTTCCTTCACGATGACCCACTTGCCATCGATCTGCTTCCAGGTCAGGACCTTGACGCTGTTGTCCTTGTAGTTGCTGGAGTTGTACTTCTGTTGGAAGCGCGTCACCACGGCATCACCTTGAGCCTGTGTCTGGATGTCGTCGAGCGTCAGCTCGATCGTGCCGGTCTTGCTGACCAGGCGGCGGCGCTCGGCAATCCACTTGGCGGAGGTGCTGCGGCTGGGGGCAAAGTCCTTGGCGTAGAAGCTCAGGTAGCCGTCCACATCCTTGGCCATCCAGGCGTCAGCCCAGTCACGCAGGCGTTGCTGAACGGTTGCCACGGCGGGTGATGCGACGGGAGCCGGTGCACTGGGGGCGGCGACCACGGGTGCGGCTGTCAGCGCGGGGACGGCCAGCTTGCGGGCACGGGCATCGAGTTCGCCCAGGCTGGTGGCCTTCACGTCGATGGCGGTGACGGGGCAGCGCTGTGCGGCATCGTCGGCGGCTTGCCAGTCCTGAACCAGCTCTTGCGTGCCCTCGGCTTCGCGCGACAGGCCCAGGGTGCTGGTCAGGCTGTACTTTGCTGCCTGGGTGCGGGCGTAGGCCAGTTGCAGGTCGGTTTCAGCATTGGCGTACGAGCGCTTGGCAGTGTAGAGCTCGTTTTCGGCGTTGAGCAGGTCCAGCAGGCTGCGTTGGCCGATGTCGAACTGCTGACGGTAGGCGTCGCGGGCTTTCTCGATGGCCAGCACGTTGCGGTCCAGGGCCACCAACTGGTCTTGCAGCTTGCGGATGTCGTTGTGGGCGATGGCCACGGTCTGGCGCACATCGCGGCAGGCGCGGTCGCGTTGGTCGGCGGCCTGGTTGATCAGGTCGGCGTACTGACGCACGCGGGCCTTGTCGCTGCCACCGTTGAAAAGGTTCCAGTTCAGGAGGATCTCGGCCGAGCTGTCGCGCTTTTGGTCCTGCACGCCATCGAAGTTCTTGCCCACGCCGGTGCGCACGCGCGCCTCGACGGTGGGCTGGTAGCGGCTTTCTGCACCCTGGGCCTGGGCCTGGGCGGCTCGCAGGTTCTCGATGGCGGCGCTGATGCTGGGGTGCTGGGCCAGGGCCTGGTTGATGGTGTCGATGTTGGCGGGCAGGATGCCCTTGGACAGTTGGGGGTTGACCGCAGCAGAACTGGCCGGCGGCAACTCACCGACGATGCGCAGGTAGCGGGCGCTGACGTCGTGCAGGTTGGCCTGCTCGGTCGTCAGGTTGGACTCGGCCAGAGCCAGGCGGGCGTTGGCCTGTTCGGCATCGACGCCGCGGCCCACGCCGGCCTTGAACTTGGTCTGCAACTGGTCAAATGCGTATTTGTGCTGGACGTAGTTGTCTTCGGCCAGGCTCACGAGCTTGCGGTAGCGCTCGACATCCAGATAGGCACGAGTGGCTTCCAGCGCGGTCTCTTCGGTGGCGCCCAGGAACTCGAAGTAGCGCGTCAGGCGGGCGTGGCCCAGGCGGGAGACTTCCTTGCTGGTGGCCATGCCGTCCCACAGGATCTGGCTGGCGCTCAAGGCCAAGCCATTGCGGCTGAGGCTTTGCGAAGCGGGGGAGCGCGAGGTGATGCGGTCGCTGTCGCGGCCGACGCTGGCGCTGAGGTCCACGCTGGGCAGGTACTGACCGCGGGCCACGTCCACCTCGTTGGCGGCCGCGCGCAAGGCGTTCAAGCGTGCGGTGACGTCAGGATTGTTGTTGATGGCCTGCTGTACGGCTGCGGCAAGACCAGTGGGTTGCGTGCTCTGCGCATGGGCAGCGACGGACAGGATGGCCAGGCTCAGGGAAGACAGGCTCAGCTTGATCGTTTTCTTGTTCACGAAATCCTCGGTTTCTTGTGCGCAAACACCGCCCTCGCATGAAAGCGGGGCCCTGAAGGCTCGATGACACAGGGCGGTGTGTCATGATTTGCTCATTCTGGCATCAAACCCTTCTTACCAATTGTTACGATCGTAGGCTTTTACCCCCATCCACCAGAATGAGGGGCTTCCCTTTTCTGGATGCACAACATGACCGAGTCCTCCGCTTGCGTGTGACCTTGTTTTTGCTGTCGTTTTGGCGTCAGACCCGTTGGTGGGCCATGGTGCAGCGCAGCGTGCGACCGGCCGCGCTGGCGGCTGCCCTGGTGCTGGCGGGCGTGGCCAGTCATGCCTGGGTGGCCGAGCGCATGTTGACGCAGGCCCAGCGCCTGGGGCCGATGGCGGCCGCGCGGGCGCAGGCGCTGGCGCAGGAGATCATGGACGCGCAGGGGATGGAGGAGGAGGGGCGACTCAAGGGGGTCAACACCTTCTTCAACCGTGCCATTTTGTACCGGGATGACCGAGACATTTGGGGGCAGGTGGACTATTGGGCCTCGCCGCTGGAGATGATGAACCGGGGGCAGGGGGATTGCGAGGACTTTGCCATTGCCAAGTACTTCGCTCTGATGGCGGCCGGCGTGCCCAGCGCGAAGTTGCGACTGGTGTACGTGCGTGCGCAGATTGGCGCGGTGACGCAGGCGCACATGGTGCTGGCCTATTACCGCGACCCGATGGCCGAACCCCTGATTTTGGACAATTTGCTCGGTGACATCCGTCCGGCCTCGCGCCGTCCGGATCTGACGCCGGTGTTCAGTTTCAACGCCGAAGGCATGTGGCAAGGGGTGGGGGCGTCGAGTGCCGGCGACCCATCGGCCCGCTTGTCACGCTGGCGCGACATGTTAACGAAAGCCAAAGCCGAAGGCTGGTGGTGAGGATGGTGCTGGTATGTCATTGATTCGTCAGATCTGGTTGTTGCTGCTGGGGACGCTGTTGCTCGCGTTTCTGGGCAGCTTTGCGGTGTGGATGGCCTCGTCACAGGGTTATCTGGAGACGCAGTTGCGGATGAAGAATGCCGACAACGCGCAGGCCCTGGCCTTGAACCTGTCGCAACAGAAGGGTGACGCCACCGCCATGGAGTTGGCGGTGATGGCGATGTTCGATACGGGCTACTACCAGCGGATCACGCTCAAGGACGCGACCGGCAAGGTGGTGTTCAACACGGAGTCGGACGCGGGAGGCCAGCAGTCGGCGGTGCCGGTGTGGTTCGTGAACCTGATGCCGGTGGTGTCGACGCCGGGGGTGGCGCAGGTGTCGGACGGTTGGCGGGCGGTGGGCGAGGTCGAGGTGGTGAGCCATTCGGCGTTTGCCCATGCGCAGTTGTGGGAGGGCGCCCTCAAGACGGCAGGGTGGCTGGCGTTGCTGGGTGGCGTGTCGGGTGTGTTGGCCACGTTCGGGGTGCGAGGCATTCGCCAACCGCTGGAGGCCACGGTGGGCCAGGCGCAGGCGCTGATGGAGCGCCGCTTCATCACGGTCAAGGAGCCGAGGGTGCCCGAACTGGCACGCCTGTCTCAGGCCATGAACGGGGTGGTGCTGCGCTTGAAAACGCTGTTTGACGAGCAGGCGACGCAGGTTGAGATGCTGCGCAAGCAGGCGCACTGTGATCCGCTGACGGGTCTGTCGCATCGTGGGCACTTCATGACCCAACTGGCCAGTACCTTGGAGGATGACGAGGGAGCCGGCGCGGGCGTGTTGTACTTCTTGCGGGTCAGCGACCTTCAGGGGCTCAACCACACGCTGGGCCACATGCAGACCGACGCCTTGTTGCAGAAACTGGGGCTGGCGCTGAAGGAGGCTTCGCAGGCATCCAGCGGTTCGAGCGTGGGCCGCTTGAATGGTGGTGATTTCGCGGTGTGCCTGCGCGGGGTGGATGCATTGCGTGCGGTCACCCCCGAGGTGTATGTGGCCGCGTGGCAGGAGGTGCTGCGTAGCGAGGGGGTGGACGCCACGTTTGTGCTGGGTGGCGTGACCTGGAAGCGGAGCATGTCGGAGCCTCAGGTTCTGGCAGCGGCGGATTCGGCGCTGGCGCGGGCGGAGGCTCGGGGGCCGTTTTCTGTCGAATTGGGCGACACGGAGGAGGTGTCGGCCATGGTGATGGGAGAGGATGCCTGGCGCGTGAGCCTGACGGAGGCATTGAGTGAGCGCAGGGTGCGTCTGGTGGCATTTCCCGTGATGGACCGTGGCGGGAAGCTGGTGCACCAGGAGTGCCCGATGCGGATTCAGATCGAGCGTCAAGGCTCTTATGAGGTGGCCTCCACGTGGTTGCCGATGGCCCTGCGCACGGCTTTGATGTCGCAGATTGATGAGTTGGCGGTGAAGCTGGCCTTGGAGAGCATTGCCAGGGATCAGGTGCCGCGGGGCGTGAACCTGTCGCCGGCATCGTTGCTGGACAGTGGTTTTGTGCCGCGCCTGCGTGCCTTGTTGCTGGCTGCGCCCAAGGAGAGCCGTTTGCTGTGGCTGGAGGTGGCAGAGAGCGCTGCTGTGGAGCGGTTCGAGCTGGTGCGGGAGTTGTGCAAGCAACTGCGGCCACTGGGGGCTCGCATCGGCCTGGAGCACGCTGGTGAGCGCCTGACGCGCATCGAGTTCCTGTTCGAGGCCGGGCTGGACTATGTGAAGCTGGATGCTTCGGTGATTCAGGGTGTGTCGCGGGACGCGGCACGTGCGGCCTTTGTGCAGGCGACCGTGGGCATGCTGCATGGCCTGGGCTTGCAGGTGTATGCGGAAGGGGTGAGCGACGCGGCCGACATGCCGGTGTTGTTCCAGTTGGGGCTGGATGGTTTGACCGGGCCCGTCGTGAAGCTGTGAGCGATTCCTGCGCCCGCCCGGTGTCCGGCTTGGGCCACCATGAGCAACGGCCCCCGAGGGGGCCGTTCTTGTTGGGGCGTTCTGCTGAAGGGGTCAGTCTGTGATCAGCTTGCCCGCTGTGAGCAGATTCTGAATGATCTGCTCGCTGCTGAGCGAGTTGTTGTTGCTCAGATCAACGCCTTGCAAGGTGATGGTCTGGTCATCCTTGGCTGCGGCATAGCCACCCGATCCGTAGGCCCCGGTGCTGCTGATGTGCAGCAGGGTGTTGCTGCCCACGGTTTCAAAGCGCAGGAAGCTGTCGAGGTTGCCAACGTTCGTTCCGGCGTTCAACTCGCCTTGCAGCAGGTCGCGCAAATCCAGCACATCGCCACCGGCGGACAGGGCCGCGGTGTTGAAGTCGGTGATGATGTCGTTGTAGGGGCTGCCTGCCGTGCCGGCATCACTGAACTCCCAGCGGAACACGTCGTTGCCATCACCCCCCGTCAGGGTGTCGTTGCCGGTACCACCGACCAATTTGTCCTGCCCCAGCCCACCGTTGAGCCTGTCGTTCCCGACCCCTCCGTACAGCACGTCGTTCCCGGCCTCGCCGTTGAGGGTGTCTGCTCCGGCTCCGCCATAAGCAATGTCGTTGCCGGCGCCTGCGTTGATGACGTCATTGCCAGCGTAGCCTCTGAGCAGATCGTTGCCGTTGGTCCCGTTGATCGTTTGCGATGTTTCTCCGCTTGTCGTGAAGGTGTTGGTGGTTTCGGCAATCGTGACGGTGAAGCTTTGCGATGCGCTCGCGGTGTCACCTGTCGCCGTTTCTGTTGCGGTGGCCGTGACGGTCAGGTTCAGCGTCCCTTGGTAATTTTCCGGGGCCAAGAGATGCAGGTCTGCAAGTTGCGCGGCGGTGAAGGTCCAGGTGCCGTTGCCATTGTTGACCCCGGCATCGAACTTGATGCCTGTGGGTACACCGCCAATGGTGACGGACAGCGTCTCCGAGCCATCTGTGTCTCGCAGCGCCGCCATGATAGGAAGCTCAACCGGCACCGTATAGCGAGTCGTGTCGCCCGCCAGGGTGAAGTGCAAGTTGTTGAGCGAGAGCGAGGAGTCTTTGTAGTCGTCTCCGCTGTTCAAGACCAACCATTGGAAGGTGTAGCTTCCATCCATGGTGGAGGTGTAACTGAAGGAGCTGTTCGATGTCTTCTGCGGGAACTTGGCTTCTGACGCATCGACCAGGATGGACTGCTTGTTGCCCAGCGGATCGGTGACCAGCAGCACGACGACGTCATTGAAGCCGCCCGACACTTCCGAACTCAGGTCTTCACCATTGGTAAAGGAGTAGTCCCAGGTCACCGTTGTGCCGGCGTGCAGGCTGAAATGAGATTCTGAGACCTTCCCGTCAATGATGTTGACGAAGCCCGGATCGTTGACGAACTGGCCGGTTGGGTCAAATCGGTTGTCGAGGTAGCCACTGGCGACGCCCAGCTCCAGTTCCAGATTCCCTTGTGAAACGCCCGCGCCCGAGTCGTAGCGAGTGACGGGGGTGTCAGATGAACCGGTCGAGATGGTGGTATTGCCCTCCAGCAACATGTAGATGTTGTTGATGGCGTTGATGGTGGGTACATCGGCGACTGGCGTGACTTTCAGGGCGAGCAGGCCGGTGCTGGCGTCTGACCCATCGGTGGCTGTGTAGACCACGGAGGGGACCGAGCCGCTCCAGTTGGCTACAGGGGTGAAGGTGTAGTCACCGTTGGTTTGGATGGTGACCGTGCCCACGCCTGAGATGTCGGCCACACTGCCTGCTGCGTAAGTCGTGCCATTGATCGAGAACTGCGTGACGGTGAGCGCGCTGCCCTCAACGTCGCTGTCGTTGCTCAGCACGTTTCCTGTCGCCACGGTGTCTTCGGGAATGGTCGCATTGTCCGACGTGACGACCGGTGCATCGTTGACCGGGGTGATGGTGACGTTGACGATGCTGTCGACAAAGCCGCCCTTGCCATCACTCACACGCACGGTGAAGCTGTCGGTGCCGTTGTAGTTGGCAGCAGGCGTGTAGGTGTAGTCACCTGTGGTGGTGTTGAGAGCCAAGGTGCCGTGGGCGGCGCCAGATTGCACGGCGTAGCTGAGGGTGTCGCCATCAACATCGCTGGCAACGACCTTGCCGGTGACTGGGGTGTCTTCTGCAGTGGTCTTCGCCTGGTTGGCTGCGACCGGTGCATCATTGACTGGGCTGACGGCGACCGTGCCAGTGGCCGGAGCCGAAGACAGCTCACTGTCGTTGACGGTGTAAGT
>JACCEE011106968.1_pt1 | contig 14768 bp, 8 predicted proteins | sample 7449931 | NCBI WGS metagenome assembly JACCEE01 (sample SAMN15323457, study PRJNA562643) | freshwater metagenome | isolation source: river surface water | place: USA:Blue River Watershed | collected 2017-08-19 | reverse complement strand
TAATTCCGGGGCAAGCTTTACACGCACGCACCCTCGAGTTAACCCACCCTGCAACAGGCGAACGTATGCGCTTCGAAAAAGAACTTCCAGAAGGTTTCCAAGCCATAATCGAACGTTTCGAAAAAGCCCAGTTGAGTGTTTAATGCTGAAAAATTTAAAAATAAGTTCTATTTAAATTTTCTGCAAAAACCTTTTCAAATTATGAGTAAATTCAATTTTAGTTTTATTTATTGTAATGCATATATTTAGCGAAGTATTTTCCTAGGATATCAAACTCTAAATTTATACTGTCATTTACTTTTAAAAACTTAAAGTTGGTGTGTTGATAGGTATATGGAATGATGCTAACGCTAAACTGATTTTTTTTGCTGTTTACTACAGTTAAACTTACACCGTTTACACAAATGGAGCCCTTTTCTACGGTTAAAAAATTGGGGTTTTCGGGATGCTCAAAAGTGTAATTCCAGCTACCGTTTTTTTCTTCTACAAAAACACATTTTCCAGTTGTGTCCACATGTCCCTGAACTAAATGACCGTCTAGCCTGTCGCCCATTTTTAACGAACGCTCTACGTTAATTACCGAGCCAATTTGCCAATGTTTTAAATTGGTTTTGGATAAAGTTTCCTCAATTGCAGTAACCGTATATTGTTGTTTTTCTAAATCAATACTCACAACAGTTAAACAAACCCCATTGTGCGCAATGCTTTGATCGATATACACCTCAGAGATAAAATCACAAGATAAAGTAAAATGAATATTTGTACCCTCTGAAACAATATTTTTAACCTCTGCTAATTTTTCTACAATTCCACTAAACATACTAATTTTCGTTGTCTTCTAAATGTAAATCATTGATATTAATTACTCCTCCCGAAACAATAAATTTCATAGCTTTTGCTGCGTTAATATTTAATGATTCTAACTTAGAAGAATCAACAAAAACCACCATTCCCGATAAAGCATACGAATGCGGTAAATACACAGCACATAAACCATTTTGGGCAGTTATAGTACTTAAATCTTGTTGAGTTACAAAACCAATTCGATAAAAGTTTGCCTCAGGAAAATCTTTAAAAATTACAGGATGGTTAAATTTCTTTTTATTGCCTACAAAAGCACCTAAAAGTTCTTTAATAGCATCGTAAATTACTTTTACCAATGGAATTTTGGATAACATTTTATTGAAATAATTTATGATAGGATCGGCAATAAACGAACTTCCGATAAAGCCAACAAAAATTAAAACAAGTAAAAGCAATAAAATACCTAATCCTGGAATATCACCCACATGAATACTTTGAGTTTGTGATTTCCACAACAATAATTCTTTGGGAATTAAACTATCTAAAAACCAAAAAACTTTAACCAAAACAAAAACAGTTAAAGTTATAGGCGCTAAAAGCAATAATCCTTGTAAAAAGTACTTTAAAAATCTATTCATTTTTTAAAAAATTGTGTGTAAAGATAAAAATTACTAATGATAACGCATTAAAAAAATACATATTAACACTTAATAAATTAAACTTAAAAAAGTAGTACAAAGTAATTAGTTTGTGATATTTTTGCACTTTGTTTTATCTAACATTGAAAAAACTATGAGTGATGCTATTAAACACGAATGCGGTGTAGTGTTAATTAGATTAAGAAAACCATTAGAGTATTATCAAAAAAAATACGGAACAGCTATGTATGGTTTAAATAAACTGTACTTGTTAATGGAAAAACAACACAACAGAGGGCAGGATGGTGCAGGTGTAGCGACAATCAAGTTAGATATTGAACCTGGAAACAGATATATTTCAAGATACAGAAGTAACTCTAATCAACCTATAAAGGATATTTTTAAACGAATTCACGCTAATTTTGAGGCGGTTGAAAAAAAGGATCCCGCAAAATTAAAAGATCCCGAGTGGTTAAAACACAACGTAAGTTTTATGGGCGAGTTGTTGTTAGGACATTTGCGATATGGAACTTTTGGTGGAACAAACATCGAATATTGTCATCCTTTTTTACGCCAAAACAACTGGAAAACTCGTAACTTGGTTTTGGCAGGAAATTTTAACTTAACCAACGTGGATGAGTTATTTGGTTTGTTGATGAATTTAGGGCAACATCCTAAAGAAAAATCGGATACGGTTACGGTTTTGGAAAAAATCGGACATTTTATTGATGTTGAAAATCAGGATTTATTCGAAAAATACAAAAAAGAAAACCAATACAACAACCGTGAAATTGGCGGTTTAATTGGTAAAAACATGAATATCCAACGTATTTTACAACGTGCTACAAAGGAATTTGATGGCGGTTATGTAATGTGCGGATTAATTGGTCATGGTGATGCGTTTGTATTGAGAGACCCCAACGGTATTCGTCCGGCGTTTTATTATGCCGATGATGAGGTGGTTGTGGTAACTAGCGAACGTCCTGCGATACAAACAGCGTTTAATGTAAAATATACCGATGTTAAAAGTATTGACCCCGGACATGCTTTGATTATCAAAAAAGATGGTGATTTTAGTATCGAAAAAGTATTAGAGCCTAAAGAAAGAAAAGAATGTTCGTTTGAGCGTATTTATTTTTCGAGAGGTGGTGATAGAGATATTTATCGCGAACGTAAAATGTTGGGTAAGTTGTTGGTTCCTAAAATATTAGATTCGGTTAATCACGATTATCAAAATACTGTTTTTTCGTTTATTCCCAATACTGCCGAAACTTCGTATTACGGAATTATTGAGGGTTTAAGTGCCGAATTATACGAAAAGCAAAAATTAGAAATTTTAGCTTTAGGCGATAAAATCACTAAAGAAGATTTGGACAAAATTTTTAAATGGGGGGTTAGAGCCGAAAAAATTCCGATAAAAGATGTAAAATTACGTACTTTTATTTCGCAAGATAGCGGACGAAATGATTTGGTTGCGCATGTGTATGATAGTGTGTATGGAGTGGTAAACAGAAATCAGGATAACTTGGTTTTAATCGATGATTCCATTGTGAGAGGTACAACTTTAAAAAAGAGTATATTGCGTATCATGGACCGTTTAGATCCTAAAAAAATTGTGATTGTTTCCTCGGCGCCTCAAATTAGATATCCAGATTGTTATGGTATCGATATGGCAAAATTAGGAGATTTTATTGCATTTCAAGCGGCAATTAATTTGTTGAAAGAACGTAATAAATCGCATATAATCAACGAAGTGTACGAAAAGTGTATTAAACAAATTGCTTATCCAAAGGAAAATATTAAAAATTACGTAAAAGAAATTTATGCACCTTTTACCGATGATGAAATTAGTGCAAAAATTAGCGAATTGTTAAAACCTGAGGATACCAAGGCTGAGGTACAAATTATTTATCAAACTGTTGAAGGTTTACACCAAGCTTGTCCAAACCACACCGGGGATTGGTATTTTACAGGCGATTATCCAACTCCAGGCGGTAACAAAGTTGTAAATCAAAGTTTTATAAATTACATAGAGGGCAAAAACGTTAGAGCTTATTAATTATTACTTTAATTTTCCCTTTCTGCCTATGGCAACAACTATAATTGTTGTACCTCAATGCAAAAGGGTATTGCTCCTCTTAATATCAAATTCCAGGGAAAGCAGTTTTACTCCCTAGAGATTTTGTAATTTATAACGAATTTTTTCTCACGTCCTGCAACTCCTCGCCTTGAGGCGAGGTGCCCGATTGGGCGGAGTGGTGATTAAAAAACACAATGCTCATAGGCTTTGAGGTATTTTAGCGGAGTGTTGATTTAAAATTAGACTTTAAGGTGTTATAACAGAGTAGTGATTAAATTTAAATCATATTAAAAACCAAATATGACCAATGAGTTGTTACAGTTATGGGCGCGTTCCTTTGATAATAACCATTCTGTTGCTATCGAGGATGCTTATGGTAACACCTTAACATATCATCAACTGTATCTACAAGCCAAAATTATAGCTGGATATATTGAAAAACATTATAACCGTTTTTTATTTGTACCTATCCAAGCAGATAATAATTTGCATAGTTATGCTTTAATTTTAGGTACTTGGCTAGCCAATAAAGCTTATGTTCCAATTACATCTGATACGCCATCACAAAGAATTCAACATATTTTAAATACAATTAATTGTTTCCAAATTTTAACTTGGGAAGAAGCAAAAAATGCTGATTCAATTGCTGATTTACACGATAATAAAAACCAATATGCTTATGTAATTTTTACCTCTGGCAGTACAGGATTTCCCAAAGCGGTTCCTATTTCGTGGGAAAATCTAATTGATTTTCATCAATATTATCAAAGCCATCCCGAAATTTCTTTTCAAAAAAACATGCATTGGTTGCAAACTTATGCTTTAAATTTCGACGTTTCCGTTTTCGTATTTACGCAATGTTTTAGCACTTTAGGTAAGTTGTTTTTATTACCAAACGAGGGGGTAAAATACTTAAAAATTGCACAATTTATTCAGCAAAAAAACATAGATGTTTGCAGTAATGTGCCCAGTACAGCACAATTGTTAAGTGCTTATGCCAATGAACTTAATTTTATTAGTTTAAAATATTGCTTTTTTAGTGGCGAGGCATTGTATGCGCAAACTGCTAAAACATGGCAAAACATGGCGCCAAATGCGCAAATTTACAATGCCTACGGACCAACTGAAACCACCATTGTTTGCGCTCAAATTAACATTAAAGATATTCCGGTAAAATATTGGACGGACGGAACAATTTTACCCATTGGTATTCCCTTTAGCGATACAAAATTCAAAATTATCCAAAATGTTTTATGGGTAAGCGGCAAACAAGTTTTTAATGGATATTTACCCGAAAACAATGATGTGTTTTTGGATATAGATGGCACAAAATTTTATTGTACAGGAGATGTTGTTGAGGAAGAAAACAGAATGTATATTTTTAAAGGCAGATTCGATCATCAAGTACAACATTTAGGTTACCGCATCGAGTTAAACGAAATTCAAAAAGTGTTTTATCAATTGTTTACAATTCCCAACGTTGTAATCTATCACGAAAACCAATTGTATTTATTTTACGAAAGCGATAAAGAAATAAATATCAATAACATGCAAAATTACTTACCGCAATACATGCTTCCGCACCATTATTGTAAAATTGATAAATTACCACTAAACAACAATCAAAAAATTGATTATCAAAAATTAAAAAGTTGGATAAATACGATGGGTATTGATTAATTTGAATCAATTAAAGAGTCTAAGATTAGAAGATTTTTCATTAAATCTATACTTATTTTTATAAATTCAAAAGGCTGTCCATCACGGACAGCCTTTTTGGGTTTTGTTTGGATTTTAAGAATTATTTTACTTCCTCAAAATCTACATCAGTTACTTCGCTGTTTTCAGCTGCATTATCAGTTGCACCAGCTTGCGCGCCGCTAGCTTGTGCTTGCTGATATGCTTGTTGAACATCTGCTTGGATAGCTTGTAAAGCTGCATTTACTTTTTGAGTTCCTGCTTCAACAGAAGCTAAATCTTGTGAAGCATGTGCTTTTTTCAATTCCTCAATAGCATCTTTTACAGGCTGGATTTTAGCAGCATCAATTTTATCTTTAATTTCCTCTAATTGTTTTTCAACTTGGAAAATTAAACCATCAGCAGCATTTAATTTATCAACTTTTTCTTTCGCTAATTTATCTGATTCTGCATATTCTTCAGCCTCACGTTTCATCTTTTTGATTTCCTCATCAGATAATCCAGAAGAAGCTTCGATACGAATACTTTGCTCTTTTCCAGTTTTCAATTCCTTAGCGCTTACATTTAAAATACCGTTAGCATCTACATCAAATGTAACCTCAATTTGTGGTTCTCCTCTTCGCATTGGCGGAATTCCGTCTAAGTGGAATTTACCTAAGCTTTTGTTATCCTTAGCCATAGGGCGCTCACCTTGAACGATGTTAATTTCTACCGATGGTTGATTATCCGCTGCTGTAGAGAAAACTTCTTTTTTGTTGGTAGGGATTGTGGTGTTTGCTTCAATCATTTTTGTAGCTACACCACCCATTGTTTCAATTCCTAAACTTAATGGAATAACATCTAACAACAATACATCTTTTACATCACCAGTTAATACACCACCTTGGATAGCAGCTCCAATTGCAACAACTTCATCAGGATTTACACCTTTAGAAGGCTCTTTTCCAAAAAACGCTTTTACTGCATCTTGAATGGCAGGAATACGAGTAGATCCACCAACTAAAATTACTTCGTCGATATCACTTACAGAGTAACCCGAATTTTTTAATGCTTTTTTACAAGGCTCGATTGTTCTTTTGATTAAACTATCTGCTAATTGTTCAAATTTAGCACGTGTTAATGTTTTTACAATATGCTTAGGAATACCATCCACAGGCATAATATATGGTAAATTGATTTCGGTAGAAGTTGTGCTAGATAATTCTACTTTCGCTTTTTCAGCAGCTTCTTTTAAACGTTGTAAAGCCATTGGATCTTTGCTTAAATCCACATTGTTTTCGGCTTTAAACTCCGATACTAACCAATCGATAATTACATCATCAAAATCATCACCACCTAAGTGGGTATCACCATCTGTTGCTTTTACTTCAAATACACCATCTCCTAATTCTAAAACAGATACGTCATGTGTACCTCCTCCACAGTCGAATACAACAATTTTTAAATCTTGTCCTTTTTTATCCATACCATAAGCCAAAGCCGCAGCAGTAGGTTCGTTAATGATACGACGAACTTTTAAACCAGCAATTTCACCCGCTTCTTTAGTTGCTTGGCGTTGTGCATCGTTAAAATAAGCAGGAACTGTAATAACCGCTTCTGTAACATCAGTACCTAAGAAATCTTTAGCAGTAGCCTTCATTTTTTGCAAAATCATTGCCGAAATTTCTTGAGGTGTATAGTTTCTATCTTCAATTTTAACTCTTGGTGTATTGTTATCTCCCTTTACAACTTCGTAAGGCACACGAGAAATCTCGTTTGTTACTTGGTCGTAATTATTCCCCATAAATCTTTTAATCGAATAAATAGTTTTATGTGGATTTGTAATAGCCTGACGTTTTGCAGGATCACCCACTTTTCTTTCGCCATTTTCTGTAAAAGCTACAATCGAAGGTGTTGTTCTTTTTCCTTCACTGTTAGTAATAACAACTGGTTCCGCTCCTTCCATTACTGCAACGCAAGAGTTTGTGGTACCTAGGTCGATTCCTATAATTTTTCCCATTTTATTTAATTTTTAATTATTGACGTTGGTGTATTGTCAATGAATATGCCATTAAAAATATTATTATTTCTAACTTATTTTCATTGAAAATCTGTCATTTTTCATTAGAAACAACTCACGATATTGGCAAAAAACCGACAACTTGGCAGATTGTGTGCTTGATTTCACACAAAGTGCGCAAGGATTTACACAGAGATTCGCAAAGGTTTTACCTCAATAAATACATTTTGCCATAACCGTTTTTAAAGAGTTTATCGCTCATGTTTCCTTTAATACTTGCGTTGTTGATGTTTTGCTGACGTTCTTCTACAATTTCGTTATTATTTTTTACAATCACACGGTAAAAATATACACCATTTGCTAACTGATCGCCAAATTGATCTTTACCATCCCAAGCAAATTCGGTAATATTTCTACCAATGTTAATAGGCCCTAATTCATCCTGATTAATTTCACGAACTACTTTTCCAGTTACGCTCATTATTTGAATCCTAATTTCATCTGGTATTTGCTCGCCAGTTAAAATAAAAACAAATCGAGTGCTTGTAGAAAATGGATTAGGGTAATTAATTAATTGTGTAATGGAAGTTTTGGTAACGATTTCGAATTGAATTTTTAAATCGTAAATTGCATGTCCTTTTCCTGAAATATTACGTGATTTATCTTTTGCCATAATACCTAATTCGTATTTTCCATCACGATAAAATTTATGTTTAAATACAATTTTTGCCTCATTTTTTAATTCAGATGCAGGAATAAAACTGTATTCACTTTCGGGGATTAAAACAGTTGAATCTCCAAAATTGGGTGGATATTTAATAAATACCTGCATTAAAGATGGATCATCCAATTTTAAAAATGGATTTTCATCTTTTAAAGTAATAACAATTTCTGGATGCGCACTTACAATATCTCCGTTTAATATTCTAATTCCATCAAATGAAACATCTAAAACAGGATTTATCTTGTCGGTTTGTATAAAAAATGAAAACAAATTGGTGTTGTTAAAATGGTATTTTTCAGTTTGCCATTCATATACTCCATTTCTAGGATTTACTTCGTACCATAACGAATTTAAACCTTGTAAATCTTTAGTGTCTACATAAACTGTATCAAAAATTACTTCTCCAGGAGCCAAATTTTTCATCATTTTACTTTGCGTATTTTTTTGAGAAGACGTATTGCTTACTATCCAGTTTTGTACTGAAAACGCTGGCATTTCAACATTCGAAATATTTTGAATAGCAGTTACAAAATATAAACTTTCTCCTTGTTGTAAGGTGTCTTTTGTTTTGTAATTTGTTATTTTTAGAGCATTTAAAGCCAGTTCGGGAATTTCATCATGTACTACTTGCCAACGAATGGGTTTGGAAGGTGTACGTTCCTTTGGATCAACAAAATAATATTGTAATTGTAAGTCTTTATATTGTTGGATATTGAGGTTTTCAAGGCTCAATACATCGCCCTGTTTAGCTATAGTATCTAGTAATAAAACTGTTGTACCATTATCTTGTAAACCATATAAAAATAATTGAGTTGTGTCTTGTGTGTTGTTAAGTTCATCTGGGTTTACTTCCCAATGTAAGGATTTCCAATTTTTTCCAGGACCAATTTTGGTGGAATACATGGATCCATCTAACCAATTGTTTTTTAGGGGTTGAACCAGCTGGATAAAATCTTGATTACTTAATCCTGTAACATCAATGGCACTGCTAGGATTTCCTTTTTGAGCAAAAAAGATGTAGGGGAAACTAGATGGATATTTTGCAATAGAATCCACATTTGATCCTAAGTTAGACATTGTATTTTTAATTTTTGATCCAATTGGCGAATTATTATTATACCAAAATCCTAGATTATGATTTCGGAAATTGTACATAAAAACATAATTACTATCAGGCACATAATTTAAGAAACTAATTAAACTGTCTACACTTGGAATATGGTCCATTTGAAAATAAAAATTATAAGTATTCCAAACAGGAACAAAACTTGGTCGAACAAAATTAACATGTCCAAAGTTTCCATGTTCCTGACTATTCCATGGTTTTAAAGATTTTTTATCAATAACTGCTACAAAAAGCATATTTAACCAACGCGAGGAATTCATGGCAACTATTGCTCCATCAATACGGTATTTTATATTTTCTCTAAAAGGTAAATTACCATTGGCATGTGTTGTTATTTCTAAAGTTTTGGTTTGTTCGATAAAATTTAAAGTTTTCGGTTGAACTTGATAATTCATGAAATCATAACGATTTTTTGCAAATTGTCCCCAATGCGCTTGTCCCCAGCCAACTTTATTTTGAACATATTGAAAAGATGTAGCTTTCCAATTTAAATTATCAGCTTTTGCTACACGCCAAAAAAATACATTAGGACTATTTAATTGGTTGGCTGAATTAAATTTTTGGAAAAATGTTTTTAATTCGGGGTATTCTTCTGCATTCCATTCCACAACTCCACCAGTACTTTGTTTGGTAATACTTAATTTTATTGATGAATCAAACGCGTATGACGTATCAATTTCAAGAACATAATTTTGTACAGTTGCATAAGCTTTACCAGTTGATGCTTTTAAAACTGGCAAATAATCAGATATTATTGCATATTCGTAAGGGTAAATAGGGTTTATATCGGAACTTGAGATTAAAATAGGAAAATTAACATTGTTGTTTGTTTTACTTATTTCATCAATTAAATTTAAACCATCCACCTTTATTTCAAAATTGTTTAATCCCACACCATTTAATAAATCAACAGGAAATCTAAAAACTATGGTGTCTTTATAATAAATATTGCTTACGGTTTTTTCTAAAACAAAATCTGTTAGGTTACCTTGAGGAAATTTTCGGGTTACTGTGATATCAAAGGTATCGTTTTGTGCTTTACCAATATTACTTACAATTATATGTAAATCAAACGAGTCCATCTCTGTAGATATGTTTTTTGGTGAAGTATAAACTTGAGGTGTTGAGTTGATATCTGATGATACTATACTGTAATCTGGCTTTGGAAAGGTATTCATAATTATAGCAGGATCACCATGTAACGTCATGTGTAAACAAACATCTCTACTTAATTCATTGCCAGGTACCTGAATATCTTTAATGGTATTTTGTACAATTACTCCAATAGATTTACCGTAACTTAAATTCGCAAAATGACGATAAAAAGCGCTGGTATATTGATCTAAATATGTTGTTACACCTAGCGATGAAGAACCTAAAAAACCAATTGTTCCTTTTTGTTTTGCCAAAACAAAACGTTCACTTCCAGTTTTTGTGTCTTGCGTATGAATGTTACCAATTAAACATGAGTTAGCAATTAAAAATGGATATTTACCAGTATTTTTATAATTTTCTGGCTCATCAATACTTTGATCAAAATTACTACCATAAGCATGCCCGAAAAAAGTCATTAAAGATGCGCCATTGTTAATTAAATTTGTAACCGAATCCGATAAATTTATTTGCAAAGGAGCAGAGCTATTTTTTAAAAAAGTATGAATTTTTCCACCAAAAAAAGGTGCTTCAGCTGTAGCTTGGTAACCAGCTAAATATTTTTTAAAATCGCTTTGTTCCTTAGCATCTTGTCCACCACCAAAATGTAAAATATTTTTCATCCACTCGGCAGGTGTATTATTTTCGTGTTGTTTTACTTTTTCTAAATAATCTAAAACTTCTTCTGGCGTATTTGCTGCAATTCGACCAGTTGGTATAGATGGTTCTAATTGTGTTCCTTGTAAACCAGATGTAAATCCTACATCAGCGCCCAAAACACCCCAAGTAGGCACTAAATTTAATTCGTACCATCTATCTAATTTTGCAACGGATGCATTAACGGATTTACCAATGATAAAGAGATATTGTGGTTCTATTTTCCATTCATTAAACATTTCTAAAATAAACGAACGAACCGCATAAGGATGTTTACGAATACCCCATGCGTGTTGTAAATACAATTGTTCAATATCCAAAACCAATGTTTTAAAACCTTTTTGATTACGGTATTGAGCATACTGTTGTGCTGCATTTAATAATTTGGTATGTGTAATAATGATGTAATTTGGTTCATCAATTTGTTGTGCTATTTCGGTGTAATTTACAAAACGAGTTGAATTTCCTCCAACAGGTGTAATAGAACTTACATTTTGAACCATAAAATCCGATGTAATTAAACATCTTCTGGTTTCATTATTAAAGTTAGGAATTAATGCTCTGTATGTTCCTGAAATTGGTTGCACTACAATACGTTTTGCAGCATTTAAATCATATATTCGAACAGTTGAATTGTTTGGGTTGAAATTTTCGATTACTACAAAATCCTTAGCAGAATTGTTGGCAGGGATTTGAAACCACATTTCGCTTTGATTTCCAAAATTAAATGTGCGTGGATAAGTAATTTTTGTGAAAGAAACAGCGGTTCTATCCACACGATTAGTATTTTCTAACAGATTGATGTACGAAACAATAGTGTTGGTTTTTAATAAACTAGCCGAAAAACTTTTTTTTATTTCCACCCCACCATAACGGTTAAAAGTAGTGTCATTTATTAAATTATTCTCAATAAGTAATCGTGTTTGGTGCATGTTTCTACTTCTTCCATATATTCTTGTTTCTAAAGTAGCATCGGGCCCATTTGTATACACAAATGGTGTGTTTAAAGTGTAATTTCTGGTTTGTTTGTAGTTTATATTCCCTCCTAAATAACCTTCTCCAGATGAATATTCGGGTACACTCCAGCCAAATGTTGTTAAAACACCACTACTAAATTGGTCTTTATGCACCATATTTACTTCATATATACAATAATTTAAAGGAGTGTAATTGGTGAAGTTCACATCTGTTTCTACTTCCATTCGTTTGTTGTTTGTACTGTTGTTCCACGTTAAAAAACAGTTGAGAGTATCCGAAAACATTGATATATAAGGATTTCCCTGATCTATTGTTTTAGAAAATAATTTAGTATCTAAATCTGCATCCAAATTGTCTACAAAAAATTCAATGAAGTCGGTTGGATTAAAAACACCATCGTTTTCACCCTGAATATAAATTGGTAATTCCTTGCCTTTAGCAAAAATTTGAACATTTAATGGGTTTATTGATGTAATATTTATACCTGCACTAACCAACTGCTGAAAACTTATTCTATATACACCTTTTTTGGCAATAGGAATTTTATAGTAGCTTTGACTATAGTTTATCCAAGAATTTTCCTGTGCATGTATTGAGGAAAAAACTACAATAAAAAAAAGTAAAGATGTTAATTTTAACTTGATCATTGTCGTTTATTTATCCCTATACGTAATGAAAATACATGAGAGTATAATGCAGCTGATTGATTAGCTATATCCGTTAAAGCATAATCTATTGCTACTTTTTTTAATCTAAATCCTAAACCTATATTAGGCTGAAAAGTAGTTTGTTGTTTGCCACTAATAAATTGTTCTTGTTGAATATTTTGAATACCCATGCGTAAAAAAATCAATTTTCGATAATTAGCCTGCACGCCAAAACGAATATCAGCACTTGCAAAATCAGATTTTAACAAAACGTTTCTTTTTCCGTCAAAAGTAATATCCAAATTTATTTCTGGAGCAACAGCAAAATCTTCATCAATTTTATAATTATAACTGCTTCCTAAAATTAATCTTGGAACAGCTGTTTCAACAGAGTTTGATGGAATTTCATTACCTGTACGTAAAAAAACTTCTTCTAAATCTTCGGTATTAAATCTCCAGGCGCTAAAGGTTCCAATTGCATCACGCATAACTGCTGCAAAACGCCAATTGTTTTTTATAAATGTTCCCGAAAAATCAAAACCAAATCCGTAAGCATTCGCAAAACTTCCAACTCTTCTATACAACAACTTTGTGTTTCCACCTAAACTTAGTCCTTCAATTTTAGTTTTACGTGCATAGGAAATTAAAATTGCATTATCGGTTGATGAAAAAGTTGAAATTCTGTCAAAATTAAAATTTCCATTGGCATCTACTAAATCTAATGTGTTAGGTATATCATCCACTCCAAAACGCATAAAAGTAACGCCCATAGCAGTTTTATCATCAATTTTAAAACCAGCACTACCGTAATCATATGCAGCTAAACCGGCAAAATATTCGCTATGCATTAAGCCTACTTCGAGATTGTTTTCCAAATAAACCAATTGAGAGGGATTCCAATACCCAGCAGTAACATCTTGAACTCCAGCAATGTGTGCGTTACCTTTACCAAAAGCTTCTGCTCCAACGCCAATATTTAAAAATTCGTTCACATACTTTACCTGTGCTTTAGCAACAGAGAAAGTAAGTAAAATAACTAATATGTTGATTAACTTTTTCAAAATATAAATTTCAATATTAAAGCAAATTAAATTACCAAAAAACGAAAATACAAATAAATTATTGTTGAAACATTATTTGCATTTTTTTTTAGCTATATGGTATTTAAATCAAAAGGATGTTGATGTTGAGGTAATTTTGCAAAAGGATGATATTCGCCTTGTAAACCAATGGGTTGTAGGTTTCGGATTTCGTGTACAATTTTAATCGCATTTAAAGCTTCGCTAATTCTAAATCCATTTCCTGCTAAAACATCCTGATAACTTTTGGTGTGTAAATCGGTAAAGCCATCGCTGAATTCAATTTCCTCGCCTTCTAAAGTCATACTTCTATAAGTAGTTTTGCCTTTTTCTTTTACAGATGTGGGTAAAGTATCCGCATTGATACTTAAAAACCAACGTACTCTGGCCTTAGTAAATTCTAAATATCCAGCAGCTCTGTCGTGTGTATGAACATGTACTACGTTTTGTTTTAAATCACCAAAAATCCAACCCAACATATCAAAAAAGTGAACGCCAATATTGGTAGCAATTCCACCAGATTTTTGTTCATCCCCTTTCCAGCTGGTATAATACCATTTTCCACGAGAGGTAATGTAAGTTAAATCAAAATCAAAAATTTTATCTTTTGGGGCATTATCTACCTTATTTTTTAATGCAATAATGCTATCATGTAAACGCAATTGTAAAATATTGTATACATGTTTGCCAGTTTCTTTTTCCAAATCCATTAGCCCTTCAACATTCCAAGGGTTTAACACCAAAGGTTTTTCGCAAATCACATCCGCACCATTTTTTAAACCAAACCGAATATGTGAATCGTGAAGATAATTGGGCGAACAAATAGCTACATAATCCAAAGGATTACCGTTTCGTTTTAATTTATCTATATGGCGATCAAAGCGTTCAAATTGAGTAAAAAAATCAGCATTTGGAAAAAAGCTATCCATAATTCCCACACTATCAAATGGGTCGTATGCAGCCAACAAAGTATTTTGCGTTTCTTTTATAGCCTTTAAATGTCGGGGAGCGATATAACCAGAAGCTCCAATCAATGCAAAATTTTTCAATTACAACAATTTAAGTTTTAGTAAGCAACAGTTTTAAGTTTTAAACCAGTATTTTCTTCTAAGCCAAAAATAATATTCATATTTTGTACTGCTTGTCCGCTGGCGCCTTTCAACAAATTATCAATTGCACTTTGGAT
>JACCEE012812708.1_pt1 | contig 14782 bp, 13 predicted proteins | sample 7449931 | NCBI WGS metagenome assembly JACCEE01 (sample SAMN15323457, study PRJNA562643) | freshwater metagenome | isolation source: river surface water | place: USA:Blue River Watershed | collected 2017-08-19 | reverse complement strand
GGAGACTCGGAGCGGAGGAGACGCTTAGACGGGGGGATGTTTATCCAGTATCGGGCGCTTATGCCCGCACTCCAGAGCCCCGATCGGGTGCGGAATTATCCGCACCCAGCATTTATCCAGTAGAGGTAGAGGACTTCTGCACTCCAGAGCCCCGGTCGGTGAGCGAAGCCGAACCGCGTCCCGCGAAAATCCTGCTGGTGGAAGATAATGTGATTAACCAAAAAGTGGTGTGCAACCAGTTGAAGCGGTTGGGATATGTCAATGTTGATATTGCGCTTAATGGAGAAGAGGCACTGGAAATTTTGCGCTTGTCTGATTACGATATCGTGCTGATGGATTGTCAGATGCCGGTACTAGACGGCTATAGCGCTACTAAGGCGATTCGTGCTAGGGAGGGGGGGCAGCGGCATATCCCAATAATTGCGATGACGGCCCACGCGATGAAAGGCGATCGGGAAAAGTGCCTAGCAGCTGGAATGGATGACTACATTAGCAAACCCGTGGATTTAGTATTGCTGGATGTTACTATCCAAAAATGGTTATCACTACCAAAGCCAAATCAGCCGGAAGTCTTTGCCGCTGAAGCCTCACCAGGAACCTTACAGGGTTTAAACCAGGGTTTCAACATCGGGGCAATTGAGGAATTGTCCCCATCACTATCAAATCAAGACCAGTTAATCGATTGGAATCGCTTGCAGGAAATTAGTGATGGCGATGTGGAGTTTCAACGGGAAATTCTCACGGTTTTTGTGGAGGATGGTTATGCCACTTTAGGGAAGCTCCGACAAGCAGTCAACAATGGAGACGTTCAGGAGGTGAAAAATATCGCCCACGCTCTCAAAGGTGCCAGTGGCAATACGGGGATATCTCCGATCCAGGAAACTGCCCTGAATTTAGAACGTCTAGCAAGGGATACCGGTGGTTTGGATGGCGCCGCAGCAATAGTGGCAACTTTGGAGAAACTGCTGGAAATGGTAGCGGCGTTGATTCAACAGCAGTTGGGATGACATAGCTCTCAATATTAGGTTCTTCTCAGGGCTTTAGCCCTCGATCTTCGGTTCTTCTCAGGGCTACCCTACGGTCAGCCAAAAGGCTACAGCCCTCGATCTTCGGTTCTTCTCAGGGCTTTAGCCCTCTTTCTTTGAGTTAAGAATTAAAATATGTTTTCTGGCGATCGTCTTGGTGCAATTGTGGTGGCTGTGGTGTTGGCCGTGGTAGGCTCCTGTTTTGCTTGCCACTGGCGACAATATCCCCAACGGGCAGCAATCGCTCTCGGTCTGGGGATTTTTGGCTTTCACTGGATGGAATGTGGCCAACCTGGGCATATTTTCCCAGGACTTTTGTCCTGGGGATTAGCATTTGGCCTCTGTTTCTTGGGGATGTGGGAACTGAAAAATATCCTGGTTTCGGGCATTTTGCTGGGCTTGGGTATCGCCATGAGCGCTTTTCCGTTAGGGGCGACTTTGGGGGACAATGGACTGAAGATTGAGGGCAAAAGCCCGTCCTCGAACCGAAGATTGAGGGCAAAAGCCCGTCCTCGAACCCTACTCGCTGACGGAAAGAGTGTAATTGCGCTGCAGTCCGGCTTGCATCACTCCGATCCAAATTTTATAAGTCCCGGCTTTCCAACGCACATCTTCGACACTGGCATCTAGGGTAGATCCCGTATCGTCGCCACAGCGGACGGTGTTAGAGTTGGGGCCAACGATCGCCAATGTGGTATCTGCACCGCAGGAAACTTGGATTTTCAGGCGAGGAAAATCCTTTTTTAAAACCAAAATGTGGTCCGGGTTGGGCGAGCCAAAACCGAGGCAGGTTTGATTCTGACTATCGGTAGCACCGACGATCGCCGGTATTGATGTGGACCCTCCCGTGCGACCGGATACCACTGCAGGCGTCGGCGTAAAACCCGGTTCCAGGCTCAAACCAGGAAAATTCGCATCCAACGTCTGCGCTGGTAAGACCGGGAAAAAGGCAAGAGGTAATAGAACTGCGATTGATTTCAGGGCTGCATTTGGCATAATTCCTCCTCTGTGTCCTTTGTCTAGACAGTGGTTCCGTTCAACCCCCTTTAGGTCATAATTGCCCCTCCCATCAGGCGCTGGTAACGCTCGTCTAATTCCACCTTTAACATTGGCCAGGTTTCTAAAGTGGGGTCTTTAGCTATGACTTTTTCTGCCGCATCTCGTGCCAGGATTAAAATATCCCGGTCTTCGGCTAAATTTGCCAAAGCAAAATCCGGTAAACCGGACTGGCGAGTGCCGAGAACTTCTCCAGGTCCGCGCAGGCGCATATCCATTTCGGCAATAAAAAACCCATCCTGAGATTGAGCCATCACTTGTAACCGCTCTTTCGAGTCTCCCGTGGCATTGGGATGAGTCATCAGCAAGCAGTACGATCGGGCTGCCCCCCGGCCCACGCGCCCTCGTAACTGGTGCAATTGTGACAGTCCAAACCGCTCGGCATTTTCAATCAGCATCACCGTGGCGTTGGGTACGTCCACCCCTACTTCTACCACTGTGGTAGAAACTAAAATTTGGGTGCGGTTTTCCCGAAAATTGACGATCGCCGCTTCTTTTTCTGCGGAATTTAAGCGCCCATGCAGCAGTCCTACTTTAAATTCGGGAAACACTTTAGAGAGCCGGTGATACTCTTCTAATGCGGATTTTAAATCCAGCTTTTCCGACTCCTCAATCAATGGTAGCACTACATAAGCCTGACGCCCCTGGGCTACCTCTCGGCGAATCAAGTCTAGAGCATGGTCCCGCTCTTTGCCTGACAAGACAGTAGTCTCGATCGCCTGTCTTCCTGGTGGCAGTTCATCGATTTGACTCACGTCTAAATCACCGTGTAAGGTCAGAGCCAATGTCCGAGGAATGGGAGTAGCAGTCATGGTTAAAACATGAGGCGCGCCCAGGATACCTTTCTCCTGCAACCGCGCCCGCTGCTGCACCCCAAACCGGTGCTGCTCGTCGATAACTATCAAACCTAAGCGTTGAAAATTCACCCCATCTTGAATCAGCGCATGAGTGCCTACCAAAACTGGTAATTCTCCCGTGGCCAATTTAGCGTGAATTTGCCGTCGTTTTGCCACCTTCGTGGAACCGGTGAGCAATTCTACTGGTAAGTGCAAAAGATTGAGCCAACCAACTAATTTTTTATAATGCTGTTCGGCTAAAACTTCTGTGGGTGCCATCAGCGCCGCTTGATAGCCAGCTTGAATCGCTGCTAACATTGCTACCACTGCCACCACGGTTTTACCCGAACCTACATCCCCTTGCACTAAGCGATTCATCGCTTCGGATTTTTGCAAATCATCGAGGATTTCTCCAATCACTCTTTGTTGCGCTTGGGTCAGCTTGAAGGGCAGCAATTCATAAAACTTTTTAATCAGCTTGCCTTTGGTCGGGTCACTTTGTGCTTTTGGGGCAATGGTTTGGGATTGTTTCGCCAAGTGGCGGCGGTGAAGTAGTCCGAGCTGTAAGTAGAAAAACTCATCAAATACTAGGCGATGGCGGGCGGCTTCTAGGGTTTTGGAGTCTTCGGGGAAATGGATATGGGCGATCGCTTCTGGTAAAACCATCAACCCATACTTATTGCGCAAACCTATGGGTAAAGGGTCTTGCAGTTCCAAAGCCGCACTCTGCACCGCCAGAGCTGATTTTCTGACCAAATCTGCAGATACCCCCTCGGTGAGAGCATACACTGGCACCACCTTTCCCGCTACGGTGGATTCCATCCCATATCCTTGGAGGTCGATTACTTCCAACTGGGGATTTTCCAAAGTGGTGCCGTATTTATTGCTTTTTACCAAACCGGACGCGGCTACCAAGGCTCCCAAGGGATATTGGCGTCTTTGGACTTCCTGCCAACTCCGAGAGCTGTTGAAGCGTCCCGCGTAGAAACGGCTGAGCCTGATTTGACCAGTGGTATCTTTTAGTACCACTTCTAATATAGTTAATTTTTGATTTTTCGGGCTAGTAAAACAGTTACATCGTTTGACTGTACCCACGATCGTCACAGTCTCTCCGGCTTCTAAATCCCCGATTTTTACTTGGCGCTTGTAGTCGATATAATCGCGAGGGTAGTAAAACAGTAAATCCCTCACTGTGTATAATCCTAACTTGGCTAATTGTTCTGCAGTTTTTTGGCCTATGCCACCAACTTGAGTTAAAGCATCATCTGGATATATCTGGGTTGTGGTGGTTGGGTTATATTTTTTTTCCTTGAGCGGGCTAACTAGCGGGATTTCCTTTTTAGCATTCAGGACATTAATCGAATCAGCGATCGGTAAAATTGATTTTTTTCCACTGCCACTGGGCTCTGATTTAACAATTCCTTTATGATGTTCAACAATCAATTTTTTATCTCCACCTCCACTTGGAGCAGCACTAGAATTTATGATCTTCAATATTCTGCTTTCCTTCTGTTTATTTATGCCTCCATTCGATGGCTGGGATTCTTGGCTAGATTGCTCTGACACTTCATCAACCGCTGCATTATGCACCACCGGATTTTCTTCCTCCGAATCTGGGCTGATTTGCTCCATGCGCTGGAAAAACCCTAGCGCCTTTTCCAGCAATATTTTCCGCTCTTTTACCGGCAATTTAGGATAGCTAGCAAACTTACTAGCTAAGTCTTGCCACTCTTGAGCCGCTCCTGCTTTCAGCATCTTTGGTTGTGCCTTAAAAGTAAGCTGAAGAAACTCACTAAAGCGATATTGCTTGCCCATCATATCTTCATATCCCCGTTTTGCCTCTAAGGATAAGGCTTTTTGCAATCGCACCCAATCTGGTATTACTTCTGCCACATTTTTTCCCCTATTCATCAAACCAGATAGCTCGCCAAGCGGCTTCTGCTTTAGCTACAATTAGATTTTGCTCTTTTTTTTGATAATCCCGTTTTAGGACGGTTAACCGACTAACACAGTCGCGAAGTTCCTGGCGATATGCCATCGCTGCTGAATCAGCCAATTCAATTTCGTGCAAGCGCAGGTGAATTGTGATAATATGAAATGGCTTTTCCGCTTTTATGAGATGGCCTTTCGTCACTACTGCCTCTGGATCTTTGGGGAGTTCAACTGTCAAATTTAAAATATTTGGCTGGGATGGCGTCCCCAAGGCTTCACCCACCAAGGCGACGCCGCCTTGACGGTTGATATCGGGATGATTTGCTACTTCTTTAGCTGCTTCTATCAGAAGATCGCTGACCTGTTTGGGAAAAATTCCGAACTGCTGCAGCCCTAAATTAGCCCGTCTAGAAGTAAATTCTAGGATCTCTACAATTAAAGATTCTAATTTTTCTTGCCAATTCCATAGCTCTTGAGGATTATTCGATTCTTCCCCTGTCTGGCATAATTTAATGCTTTGAGCCAACTTAATTACTTCTAATTCATTATTGGCCACAATTGCTATATCGAACTTTTCTGATGCTTCTTTGTGGTTTTCTTCCGGTGGGTTTGTTATCTCCTGTTTCCGCTCGTTAAATGATAGCAAATTTACCAAATTATTTGGGGCTTCATCCGCTATTTTTCTAATATATTCCTGAAGTTGCTGCTGTTGTTTTAAAGACATTCCCAAAAATGATTGGGGATAGGCTTTGGTACAAGTGTAATAAACAGCTAATATTAGCTGCTGTCGTACTGACTTGCCCAACACCGTAAGATATTTTGAGTAAGTTCGCTCAAATTCGACCCTCAGCTCTTTGGTGGCTTGGGCGATCGCGACTATTTGTTTCTCAATTTGCTCTACACTTCTGACCATATTTGTGATGTCATTTGTCATTGGTCATTTGTCCGGCGAGTCCTTTGTCATTTAGTACGGGCGATTCGTGAATCGCCCGTACAAGGGACTAGGTACTAGGGACAAGTGTCTAGGTACTATTTGCTTCCGACTGCAGCCACTTCATCAGCGAAGTTTTTCTCTTCTTTTTCGATGCCTTCGCCGAGGACAAACCGGACGAAGCGGCGCACCTGAATATTTTCACCTATCTGAGCGACGCTCTGAGTGATTAACTCTGCTACCGTGATATTTTGGTCACGGATATAGGGTTGATCCATCAAAGATAATTCTTTCAGACGTTTGTCTATCCGACCTTGCACAATCTTTTCTTTGATGTTTTGTGGCTTGTTACCCAGGTCGTCTCGCCCCAGTTCGATCGCCTTTTCCTTTTCCACCAGCTCTGCCGGGATGTCTTCTACCTTGATATACTCAACGTTGGGACATGCCGCTATCTGCATAGCTAGATTGCGCACCAAAGATTGGAACTGCTCGCCCCGTGCTACGAAGTCAGTTTCACAGTTCACTTCTACTAATACGCCAATACGACCGCCAGTGTGGATGTAGCTATCTACTAACCCTTCAGCGGCAACTCGTCCGGCTTTTTTCTCAGCGGAGGTAATGCCCTTCTGGCGCAACCATTCTCCTGCTTTGGTTATGTCACCGTCGCTTTCCTGGAGTGCTTTTTTGCAGTCCATCATGCCAGCGCCGGTTTTTTCGCGCAATTCTTTTACTGCTTTTGCCGATATTTCTGCCATTTTCTACTCGTTAGACTTTAGGGGATTGATCCGACATGACCGACCCAGAAACCGGGGACGGAGGTGAGCTTCCACCGCATTCGCGTTGCCGATGTAGAGGCTCACCTCCCTCAAGTGAGATATCTCTTCCCTTGAAGAAGGTTAGAGGCTAGAAACCCAGTTTCTCTCCGGGAGCGGGAGCGAATGGGGGGGTGGGGGGAAGAGTTTTTTCCTCTCCACTTCCTCAGCCCAAACAGCTCATTTTTTATTTATTCTTCTTCTTCATCTGGAAGCTCATCATCTACATCTGCTTCATACTCTTCATACTCTTCGTACTCTTCGTAATCGTCCTCCTCTGGCATGTTGTCTGGTTTACCATGCCGCCCTTCGTAAATGGCATCTGCCAATTTACCTACGATCAGTTTAATTGAGCGAATGGCATCGTCATTGGCCGGAATGTGGATATCTGCTAAATCCGGATCGCAGTTGGTGTCTAGAAGGCAGACGATCGGAATGCCCAGTTTTTGACACTCTAAAACGGCGTTGTACTCCCGCCGCTGATCCACCATTACTACCACATCCGGGACTTTGCGCATCGCTTTAATCCCGGTTAAATATTTCTGGAGCTTGACCAGTTCGCGGCGAAGCATAGAGGCTTCTTTTTTGGGTCGCCGGTCTAGTGCCCCACTATTTTCCAGCCCTTCTAATTCTTTGAGACGTGCCACGCGGGTTTTAATGGTCTCCCAGTTGGTGAGCATTCCCCCCAACCACCGCTGGTTAACGAAGTATGAGCCACAACGGGCGGCTTCTTGGGCAATAATTCCCGCCGCTTGACGCTTTGTACCTATAAACAGAAACTTTTGCCCTTTTTCAGCGGCAGTCCGCATATAGTCATAGGCTTCTTCCATCAACTCGGCTGTTTGCACTAAGTCGATGATGTGAACGCCATTGCGCTCGGTAAAAATGTACTGGCTCATTTTGGGATTCCACCGGCGGGTCTGATGCCCGAAGTGAACTCCCGACTCCAGCATATCGGCCAATGAGACAACTGGCATAGTTTTTTCTCCTGATTCGGGTTTATCCTCCATCCGATCGGCATCCAGGGGGATTTTCACGCCCTGGAAACACCCGAATTCCCGGATGTGCGATTTTCGACAACTTAATTAGGGTAGCATATTTGTGCTGTTTGCGACGGATTTGTTTGCTGTGTTACTGCCCGGTCATGGTCCCCCCTGGGATGAGGCTCATCGGTCATCAGCGATATTTCTGGGCTCACCCCTGCTGATGCTGACGTGAACCGAAGGTCTGCAAAGCGTCGTTTGACGATGTTCGCCTTCACGGGATCACCGATGACAGGGCACAAGTCCCCCAGTTCCTAGGTATGATTTTGCCGTTGGGATGAACCATAGGCAGCATAAACCGCTTGCACGTGATACCGGTTCAGGAAAATTCTGGCAATTTCCAAGGCGAGCTGGGATTTGCCCCGCTCGATTAGCCATTGTAAAAATCCGGCCATAGTGGCTTCGTTCAGAGTTCCCCCCAAGCTCAAAATGCCCCAGAGCAGGCGGTGTATCCAAGTGAGGGAAACCATCATCCGCACTTCCCAAGTGGGGTGTTTTTCATAAAAAACTACGCCCATACGTCCTCTCTGGATTTCTTTTTCAATAAGCTGGGGCAGTTGCTCCAAGGAAAAGGGGGGATGCCAGTGATAACCTTTGGCCGCAGGACATTTGATCAGTTTTAACCCCAATTGCTTCAGCCTTACTCCCAATTCTAGGTCTTCCCAGCCGTAGAGGTGAAATCTGGTGTCAAATAAACCGGCTTTTTCTAGCCAATGGCGAGCTATGGCCACGTTCCCCGTGGCAAAATAAGCGGCAGAAAAATCTGTGATTTTATACGGTTCGCTGGTGGGGTTCTCAAAGTTGCAAGTATTAATCACCTGTCCGTAGGTGAACAGGCGATCGCTCCCGCTTTTCCGCCGCTCCCCTTCTAAAGCCTCCCCGTGCGCCTGCAGAAAATCCTCGGTAACAACTAAATCGCTATCAATAAAAATAATTGTGTCTCCTTTGGCTTCCGCTACTCCCAGATTCCTCGCTGTGGCCGGTCCGCCATGTTCTTGCCGAAACCGCCGTAACTTAGGAAACTCGGCCATCTTTTCTGCCAACCATTCCCAAGTCCCATCCGATGAGCCATCATCTACTACTATCACTTCATAGTCCCTGATTGGCCCGTTTTGCCTCAATTTTTGTCTGGTTAATGCGCTTAAGCATTTTTCCAGAATCAAGCGGCGATTATATGTGGGAATCACTACGCTACAAAACATATTTTCTGGTCATTGCTCATTGCTCATTGGTTATTAGTCATTTGTCCTTTGTCATTTGTCATAAGTCCGGCGAGTCCTTTGTCCTTTGTCCTTTGTCATAAGTCCGGCGAGTCCTTTGTCCTTTGGTAACAAGGGATATGTTACCAGGGACATGTTATCAAGTAAATCAGGATTGACTTTGGGTTTTCGATTTACTTCGCTTTGGTGGGGTAGCAGTCTTTTTGGCATCACGCAATAATCTATTTAAGGCGATACCGGTGAGGGAAGCAACTGTCAACCAGGCGATCGTCAGTCCCACAAGTTCCCCCAAAAACATCCCTGTCAGCACTCGCAAAACTCCGCCAAAAGTCCACCCCAAACCTAGACCCACAGACCAACACAGAGCGAGGATCCAAGGCCATCTCCAGGCTCTGGTGATATTTTGTCTGAGGGCAAACCATTGGGCCACTCCCATCCAGATGCCGAAAGCCCCCCCGTGTAAGGCTCCGTATATGGTGCGAAAAACGATCGCCTCCCCAGCCGGTGCGATCCAGCCTACCGCACCCAGACTACTACCCCCTACCAACCCCCAAGCAATCACACTGATCCACATCCACCGCCAACTGTCGGTCACATGCTCTTTTAGTACCCAAGATTGCGCCCAGCCAATCATGGCTCCACCAATTAACCCCGCTCCCACACCTACGTCTGGTTTTTCTCCCACCTCAATCAGGATCAAACTCAGGAAAAACCCCCCCATTGTCCCTAAAACCCACTCCCACCAAAAATCATATCCCATCTGTTCTAGCCATCTTCTCGTCATGGTTGCGCTCGATCGTTCCGTCATCCTAATTACTCAATTAAGTCCGGGACTGGGGCGAGGAAAAAAGCTGTTTAAATGCTTGGCGGCGCTGCCCCGGCGCATCTGGAGTTAAATAACTCCACAGGGTTTCCCAGTAGAAAAATGATACCCCATCAAATTGCCGATCGCGCACTAACTGCACCTGCTCCTGAATTTGCTCCACTGGCACCGGATGGGTCAGAGTCCCCGTTAATATCCCCACCCCCACAGGAATTTTTGCCGCTGCAACTTGCACCGCCGTTTGGCTCAGTTCTGCCTCAAAACTCTTGGCATCGTCTCGATACACCTGCAGCAGCAATTCTTCCACCCAACCTCGGTTTACCCATGTGAGCCAATCTTGCAAGTATTTTCCATAAGAAAATTCATATGAATTGGGAGATAAGGAGATTAAACATTCTGGCTTTATTGCTTTTACTGAAGTGAATATCTTTTGCATAAAAGCATTAATTTTTTGGGAACGCCAGAACATCCACTCTTCATCTCTGGGGTCATCCGGCGGGGTTTTTCCCCCGTGTTCTCGCCGATATAATTCTACAGTAAATTCGTCATAACCCAACTCCACAGGCAGCCCAAAATGGTCGTCTATCTGGATGCCATCCACATCATAACCTCTTACTACTTCTAAAATCAAGTTTAAAATTAATTCTTGGACTTCCGGGTGAAAAGGATTGAGCCATACTTGCTGTCTCACCAGACGATCGCGGAGAAAGTCAGGTATATTTACTCTGGAGAAATTTAACTCAGGTTCCAGCTTGTCTCCCGTTGTTTTATTATTTTCTCGGCGGCGGGGCTGGCTAATCCATTCTGGATGGCGTTTGGTTAAAGTAGAATTTTTTGGCGCCATAAATCCATATTCAAACCAAGGTATAACCCGTAACTTCTCCTCATGTCCTACCTTGATAATTTCTGCTAAAACATCTCCTCCCCCCCGCATAAATTTTAACATAGTTTGTTGTTCTTGGCCTGTTACCTTTTCCGCCACTTTGCTGGGATAAAAAGTATGTCCCCGGTTCCAGGCTACCGGATACACCGTGTTAAAATTAAGTGTTGATAACTGCCTTAATGCCCGATTGATAGCCCAAGGCGAAAACAATACGCCGCTGGCCACATTCGTAATCCAAACTCCGCGAATTTCTGAAGCAGCGGGAATGGAGTGTGGTATAGACACGAACGTCGTCAGACGTCGCGTCAGCATCGGGCTGGGTAAGAAGGCAAACTCTTTTATCCATAAGAACACCACAGCTATGCCTAATCCCACCCATAGACACCAATCATATCTCGACTTCTTTACTTTCGGTTTCATCCCCATTCACCCCTATAGTTTCTGGCGGCTCTCCACCCAGATATTACGCCCCAATTTCATCTCATGGTTTCCAGGATTTCAGTAATTTTTTATCCAGTTACTATGCCGTCTGCTCCCCCATCGCCCTTTAATTCTTACTCCTCTTGGCCGAGCCTCTTAACTCGGAGCCATTGTACTACCTGTTTCACTGGCAACCAATGAATTGACGAGATTATAAACCCAATGGGCTAATGGGTCAATTTTTCTTTGAGAAAATTTTTATATCGCTGGGATACCCAGGAGAGCATCACTGTGGATTAGCAACTGCCACAATATCAGTTGGCCGCCTTTCATCGGGGTAGAATCAAGGATATTTTCGTCAAAATTACCTCATCATCGCCAAAATGATCCTCCAGACCCAGCAGTGAGGGAAAGAATTTGACCACATCCTTAGACGCTGACTGGGAAAGACGCGATCGACCTTTTCACCCCTGCATTTTTCCGGACTCACCCTGGAGTGGCCCAATATGGCACCCCCGAAAACGCCCCAATTATAAAGCTAATCTAAATCTGAGCAATTCTTGACCATAATCGGGGTAATTTGGTTGATAATACAGGATTGTTCATTTCAGGAAACCGAAAATCAATGGGTCGCGCTACCAAAGTTGTACTGGCATATTCCGGGGGAGTCGATACCACCGTCTGCATTCCTTACCTCAAACAAGAGTGGGGGGTTGAGGAAGTGATTACCCTGGCGGCAGACCTCGGTCAAGGGGACGAACTCAAACCAATTCAGGAAAAAGCTCTCAAGTACGGCGCTAGCAAATCCCTGGTGGCAGATGCCACGGCAACTTTTGTCAAGGATTATGCTTTCCCCGCCATTCAGGCTAATGCTCTTTACGAAAATCGCTATCCTCTCTGTACCGCTCTCGCCAGACCCCTGATTGCTAAGCTGTTGGGGGAAGCGGCGGCAGAACACGGGGCCGATGCGGTGGCTCACGGCTGCACCGGTAAGGGTAACGACCAAGTGCGGTTTGACGTATCGATTGCAGCTCTTAATCCTAACTTAAAAGTGCTAGCACCCGCACGGGAATGGGGGATGAGTCGGGAAGAAACGATCGCCTACGGGGAAAAGTGCGGCATTCCCTCGCCGGTGAAAAAGTCTTCTCCTTATAGTATCGATCGCAATTTGTTGGGTCGCAGCATTGAGGCGGGTCCCCTGGAAGACCCTTGGCATGAGCCCCCAGAAGAAATTTACCTCCTCACCAAAGCGATCGCCGACACCCCGGCTGAGCCTGCTTACGTGGAAATCGGGTTTGAACGCGGTATCCCCATCACCCTCAATGGCGAGCCGCTTTCCCCGGTAGAAATGATTAGCCAACTCAACCATCTGGCGGGGACCCACGGCATTGGGCGGATTGATATGCTCGAAAACCGCCTTGTGGGGATTAAATCTCGGGAAATTTACGAAACCCCAGGGTTACTCGTCCTCATCCAAGCACATCGAGACTTGGAAAGCATGACCCTGACAAAAGATGTGACGCAATACAAGCGTGGCATAGAAGAAACCTACGGCCAGTTGATTTACAACGGTCTCTGGTACAGTCCGCTCAAGAGTGCCATTGATGCTTTTATTCAGCAAACACAGGAGCGGGTTTCCGGTATCGTCCGGGTGAAACTGTTCAAAGGTAACGCCACGATCGTCGGTCGCAAGTCGGCACAATCTCTTTATGCCCCCGACTTGGCCACTTATGGCGCCGATGACGCCTTCGACCATAAGGCAGCGGAAGGCTTTATCTATGTTTGGGGTCTGCCTACCCGGATCTGGTCAGAGAAAATCAAAGGTTAAACAGTTTTGGTTCTGGGGCGCCACGGCGCCCCAGCCTTTATTGGTTTTCTTTGGCGCTCTTGCGGGCTTCCAACCAGGGGGGTAGAAACACTGCAGTTATGGCCACCACCAACGCCACGATCGCAAACTTACTCACCCAAATCACCAACTGCTCTAAGGGGATAATTTCTCCCACAAAGAAAGACAGGCTCACCATTGCCGACGCCCAGATGGTGGCTCCCGCTGTGTTGCACAACAAAAATTGCGGGTAAGGCATTTGGGCGATTCCTGCCAAAGGTCCGGCAAAAATCCGCAGCAGAGCGATAAACCGGCCTAAAAACACTGCTCTGGGAGCATTTTTACTGAACTGGTTTTTCACTTCCAGGAGCTGCGCTTCTGAAATGCGGAAAATTCGGCCTAGAGCCATGAGAAATGGCCACCCGCCCCACTTGCCAATCCAGTAACCACAGTTATCTCCCAACACGGCCCCGGCAATGGCACTGCCCAAAACCAGCCAGTAATTCAATTCGCCACTACCCGCCAGGAAACCGCCCACGATGGTTATGGTCTCTCCAGGCAGAGGAATTCCGGCATTTTCTACCAAAATTCCCAAAAATACTGCCCAGTAGCCGTATTGATGCGCTATTTCTTGGATGGTTTCCAGGGATATCAGCTCTGAGGACATGCAACACAGCCTTTACATTTTTTTACGTTCATCTAACATGATGCCGTGAGGAGGGCATAGATGTCAAATCAAAAGTCCAGGCCAGATGCCTGGACCACAACAGAGCTTGCCTCCTCACTCTAAGCATTCCCAAAGTTGGGTAAGCTGACGCTGCCCCCGGGAGTATCAGATAAACTGGGTAACTCCAGCCGTCCCGATCGCCGCCGCGTTCTCACCGCCAGCCTGTAGCTCACGCTTTGCAGTTCCGCGTGTAAGCGGCGATTTTCCCGCTGGAGCATCTCCACCTTCTCTTTGACGGGTTCGATGCGTTCAGCAAATTTCTGGCGGTAAATTTCCGGTAGTTCCTGTACTACCTGTTCCAGCATCCGAGAGCGTTCGGTTAATTCAGCCACAGACTGCTCCAGAGTCTCTCTGTCCCGGTCTCGCTTAGCGATTTCTTCTTGGTAAAACTGGACCTGCTCCTCTACCCCTTGGAGTTGTTCCCGCAACGCTCGCATTTGCGCTACGTACTCCTCCGGAACCTGGGGGGTGGGGGTGAAATCGCTTTTACCCTTGACTAATCGGAACAATTCTTGCGATAACTGCTGTACTAGCTGATCTCGCATCTGCAAGTCCTCCCGCAGGCGGGAAACTTCGGCTTGCAGTGATTGCATGGTTGGTGTTTCAGTTTGGCTCACAATCTGTTTCAGCTCCCATCAATTTTATTTCGGCTCTCTCCCTCAGTGACGGGGGTGGCGGCATTCTAACCGATAGGACGCTACGCCGATCCGGGCGGTTCGGCGCCGCCATCGCCCTTCCCTCATTGGGGCTGTTGCTAATTTAGCATTCTCACCCCCAGTTGCAACTGCCTTTACCTCCAGTGCGATCGAATTTCCGGATTTAGTTTCACCCGGACGATCGGCCACAGAAACCACAGCCATCCTCCCTCCCTCGCCACTTTAACCACCACAGCCTCCCACGGACCTCTAATCTGACGATTTCATCACCACGTCACTCCCATTGATGTTACAATAACTTAATATTTAGCCAAATTCTTCAGGATCCTGTACATTCACTTCCCCCGTGAATGTTGGCAAAATCTTTTCAGGATAAATCGCAAAAATCAGATAAGATTATATATACTCTTCTTGTGGAAATTTCCCAAATCTCATATAATCCACAAGGGACTCAATCTCCCTTTACCTCAAATAACCACCCCCAGCATCAGCAGCCTGAACTGCCTCTAGCTAGGGTTTTAATCGCTGGATCCTTCGCCCCATCCACCGGGTGAAAAGGTAGGTACAACAGCACCTACCTAAAAATTGTGTTT
>JACCEE010571597.1_pt1 | contig 14787 bp, 9 predicted proteins | sample 7449931 | NCBI WGS metagenome assembly JACCEE01 (sample SAMN15323457, study PRJNA562643) | freshwater metagenome | isolation source: river surface water | place: USA:Blue River Watershed | collected 2017-08-19 | reverse complement strand
TGAAGGACTGCGAGGATTCGCTGACCTGCCTTCCCACCATCATGAATCTTCGTCCGTTCGCTCTCGCATTCCCGTTGCTCGCTTTCTTCTGCGCTCCCGTCTCATCCCACGCCGCCGAATCATTCGACGCGTTCCTCGAAAAACACTGCATCCGCTGTCACGGCCCTGAAAAAGAAAAGGGAGACCTTCGCATCGATAAACTGTCTAGAGACTTCAAAACCGGCGCGGACACCCATCACTGGGCGGAGATGATTGAGCAGGTGAACTCCGGCGAAATGCCCCCGAAAAAGGAGAAGCGCCCGACTCAGGAAGAGATCGCGAGCTTTGTTTCAAGTCTCGACGCCCGCATCAAAGAAGGGCGCGCCACGCGGATGGCATCCCGCCCTGCAGTTGCCCATTACCGACTCAGCCGCAAAGAGTACCAGAATACCGTCTACGACCTTTTGGGTGTCCGATACGACCCAACAAAGCCAGGGGAACTCAACGAGGATACCCTCTGGCACGGGTTTGAACGTCTCGGATCGGAACTTACCCTCTCGCCCTCACACATCGATCGCTACTACCGGGCAGCCGGCACCGTTCTCAACCGCGCCTTTCCTGCCGTCGCCTCCGAATCCCGATCCGTCCGAAAAACCGCCGCAGATCTGCGCTACGGCGGGGGCAAAACCCAGCAGGAAGCCCTCGACCGCTTTGGTATCAAACGCCCGCTGCGCTACCTGCTCTTTCCAGGTTCCACTCAGAATGCCTTTTCCCCTAACTGGTTTGGAAAGACAGGCCCCGAATACAGCGGCCTCTACAAACTGCGCTTCCAAGCGAGCGGAAACCGTCCCATCGGCGGACAAACCGCTCACCTGAGCATCGGAAAACGCACCAGCGAAGAAAACGTCGAGGCGATTTGCGAGTTCGACATCACCGCCTCCGAAGACAAACCCGAGGTGTATGAAGCAGAGGTGTTTCTGGAAATGCCCATCAGCCTCGACTTCTGCGTGGTCGCCACCAACGTGGTCGACCGCCGCGCAGGCGCCGCCTTCCGCGGTGCACTCGGCAGCCGCAGCGGACATATCTTCACCCACAGCAGCGAAACCCGTCTGCTCAATCCCAACGCGCCGCAGATGTTCGACGATAAGGGCAACGGCCTCTTCTCCACCGTCATCCTCGACTGGGTGGAATGGGAAGGACCGCTTCTCACCGAATCCGAAAAAGCGCGCCGCACCGGCCTGATGTGCCCAGACGAGGACCCAAACGACGTGGTGCTCGCCCATCTTCAGCGCTTCGCAGAACGCGCTTGGAGACGTCCCGTCAAACAGGACGAACTCGCTGGCTACCTGAAAACCTATCGGGCCGAGCGCGACGCCGGGGAAAAAACGGCGGACGCGTACCGAGCCGCGATGCAAAGCATTCTCACCTCCAGAAACTTCTTCTACCTCGTGGAGGGTGAACCCGCCGCTCGCGAACAACTCAATAGCTGGGAACTCGCCTCTCGCCTGTCCTATTTCCTCTGGAGCTCCATGCCCGACGACGCACTCTTCGCCGTCGCCAAGACCGGCAATCTCAAAGACGAGGCGCTCCGAAAGGAAGTGGACCGCATTCTGGCGGACCCGAAGACCCATCGCTTTGTCGACGACTTCTCCCGCCAATGGCTGCAACTCCACCGGGTTGGAATGTTCCCGCCCGACAAGAAACTCTACCCCACCTACGACGACTGGCTCCAAACCAGCATGCGTAACGAAGCCGTTGAATACTTCCGCGAGATGCTGACGAAAAACGTCTCCATCGACGGCTTTATTGATTCCGATTGGACCATGGCAAACGCTCGCTTGTGCGATTTCTACGGCTTCCCAGAACCGAAGTCCGGAGGCTTCCAACGTGTCGCCCTCAAGCCGGACGACCATCGCGGCGGGTTGCTCACGATGGGCGCAGTGCTCGGCCTTACCTCTGACGGCACGCGGCACCGCCCGGTCCACCGAGGCGTTTGGCTCAGCGAAGCCATCCTCGGAAAAACCCCGCCGCCGCCCCCAGCGAACGTGCCGGCCATCGAACCGCCGACTGCGCAAAGCCCAAAAGCCTCGCTCCGCCAGAAGATTGAAGCGCACCGGGAAAATGTGAACTGCGCCGCCTGCCACGCAAAAATCGATCCGCTCGGTGTGGTCTGGGATAACTACGACGCCATCGGACAGTGGCGCACGCGCGAGAAAATCGTCGCCGGCGTAGGCGAAGATCCCCTCATCAACGCCTCGGGATCCCTTTCCGACGGGCGCGCCTTCAAGGATCCCACGGAGTTCAAGCGCATCCTGCTGGAAGATCGCGACAAAGTCGCCCGCGCCTTCATCGAACATCTCTGCACCTACGCGCTCCGCAGAGTCATCACTTTCGACGACCAAGACGACATCAGCGCGATCCAAGCTGAAGCAAAAAAAGCTGGCTACCGAATGAAGGAAATCATCCGCGCCGTCGCGCTCTCAGACCTGATGAAGAAACGCTAACCCGTGTTCAAGAATACCTTAACCTGCTCAATCAACCGCTCCGCTCAACCACCCGCGAACCACCACAACCTCTCATGAACATCCAATCTCAATCCTGGCTCGTCGACCGCCGCCACGCGCTTCGCGCGATGGGAACCTTCATCTCGCTGCCGCTACTCGAGTGCATGGTCCCGCTCCGCGCAGCAGAAAAAGCCGCCGCCACCACGCCAAAACGCAGCGCCTTCATCTACCTCGCGAACGGCGTGCACTCGCTCAACTACCAAATCACGCAAACCGGTAAGGACTACCAGTTCTCGCGCTCTCTCAAGCCCCTTGAGAAGCATCGCGATTCGATCACTCCCATCAGTGGACTGCATCACCCCGGCGCGCTAAGCCATCATCACGGTTGCATTAACGTCTGGCTCACCGGCGGCAAAATGGGACCGTCCGACCGCAACACCATCTCGGTGGACCAGAAGATGGCGGAAATCACCGCGCCGCACACCCGCTACCCCTCCATGGAAATCGCCCTCACCGGCGATTCCCTCGCGTGGACCGCTGACGGTGTTCGTCTGCCCTCCCTCCGCCGCTGCAGCGAAATCTTTGCCTCCCTGTTCGAAGAACCGAAAGGCGGGACCGCTGTTCAACGGAAAGCCCTCCGCCGCAAAGCCAGCGTGCTCGACGATAACCTCGCCGAGGTGCGTCGCCTCGAACAGAAAATGGGCAAGGAGGACAAGGGGCGCCTCGAGCAATACCTCACCTCGGTTCGCGAAGCCGAAATCCGCACCCGCCGCGCTGACGCATGGCTGGACACGCCACTCCCCGTCGTCTCGGAAGCCGACCGCAAACGCACCAATCGCGACGTTCCCGCCACGATGGCCGGCGACTATTTCCGCACCGTCTACGACCTCATGGTGCTGGCGTTTCAGACAGACGTCACTCGCGTTGCCACGTTCAGTCTCGGAGGTGAAGGCGACGCCTTCTCCATCCCCGAGATTGGGATCACTGAATCGCGCCACCAGCTCAGTCACCACGGCGGTGACGCAGGCTACATGGAGAAGCTCACGAACTACGACACCTTCGCCATCGAGCAGTTCAGCTATTTCCTCACCCGCCTCTCAGAGACCAAAGACCTCGGCGGCAAGCCATTGCTCGGATCCACCATGGCGTTGTTCGGAAGCGGGATGTCCTACGGTCACAGCCACGGGAACGCGAATCTGCCGCTAGTGCTCGCAGGCGGTTCCGACCTCGGGTTGAAACATGGAAGCCACATCGACTTCAACAAGGAGGCATCTGGATTCCAAGGCTACTCGCAGAACGCAGACGGCTCGCTGAGCACCGCGCACTATCAAATCTGCAGCCGTCCGGTGAACAGCGACGCCCATATGAGCAACCTCCTGCTCCTGATGGCTCAGCGCATGGGTGTCGAAACCAACAAGTTTGGCGACAGCAACAAAGTCGTCTCCATCTAGCTCTCCACCTCCCGTTTTACCTTCGAACCCTTCTCTCCGCCGATCGCGGGAGGAGGCGTTTCTCGAGGGCACAGGTGCTTTATGACCTCAGTTTTCGCATCGGCCTTGCGGAATCGTTCAACACGCAACCCGCTAGTCGGGTGCGCACTCTGGCTCGCCGTGTCATGCGGGCCCGCTCCGGTTGCCGACGCAGCCGACGAGCGGGCCATTAAAAGTCTCGAGCGAGCGCCGGAGCTGTTCCGTCCGGAACCCGGCAAGTTCCCTCCCCTCGAAAAGGCCCACGCCTACCGCGGGGAAATCGTGTTCGTCGATCACGCCAACCGACGCGGCAGCATCCGCGTCGAGGGCTCGGGGAAGTTTTATCGAAATGATCCGCACCCGTTCGCGATGCTTCCGTACGGGGTCGTGCGACTGACGGGAGCGACGGCAGACCTGCGCGACGTTCCGCTTGGCACCGTCATGCATGCGAAAGCATTTTTGCCTCCCGAACCCAAAACCTCCGCGGTGCCCGTGTTACCGCCCGACAGCAAGCTGAAGGACGCCGGTCACTACCGAGGCACCGGAATCTTCCCAGCCGAGAACCATGTCGCTCTGCTCGAAGACGAACCCAGCCACTGCCTCCGCGAAGGGCTCGTCTGGAAGTTGCACGAACTCGAACTCAATGACACCGAAGGCACCATCACTGCCTCGCGCGAACCTCGTCAAGGCACTGGCAATAAGGTTACTCCAGAAAAGATGACGTTCGACGCTGCGACGCGTATCTGGCGTGGCAGCGAGCGGTTCGGGATTCAACGTCTCCTCGCAGAAAAGGCGTGGCCCACGACCGGGAAGAAAAGTCTCGGCGCGCAGGAAGTTCTCCTCGGGATCACGTGGAAACCCGCTCCTGGAGACGGACTCAGCGGTGCCTTCACCCGCTTCCACATCTCAGACATCTGGCTCGATGAAGCCGCAATCCAACAAGCCGCCCAACTCCAAACCGAAGCGCACAAATCATTCGTTCGGAGTCGCTGGATGCCCGCGTGGGTGGACGACGTAAAGTACGGCGAGTTCGGACGCGCAACGGTCACCGCAACCCTTTTCGGTGGAATGGATCACGCACTCTATGCGGACTTCAAAAAAGACGTCGCAGGACAAATCAACGGTGCCGAAAACACCTTGAAGCATGCGGGCGGTCACTACGGACCGGGCCATCTTGCTTCCAGCGGAAAAATCACCGACGTGACCCGCATCGCGGGCGAGGTGCCATTCTGTAGCAGCGGTATCCAAGTGAAGTTTCAAACCGACCTGATCATCGAGGGGATTCGCCCCACACGGGTGATTCGCATTCGCCCCGAGAGCTGGCCCAAGACGCAAATCCCTCGTGAGGAGTATGTAAACGATAGTCTCGAGGAACGATTCCCCACTCCGGCCATCTTCCCGAAATACTGATTTCATGAAGCCGATTCGCGTCCCTACCTCCGCCAAACGAATGATGCGGAGCGTCATCCGCTCGCTCGCCGCGTTCATCGCGACAACCAGCGTGTTTGCGTTCAACGCGCTCGCTCAGACGAGTGGAGGTGAGTCCAAAAAGCCCGATCAAGAAGCCGCTCCGTTTCGTCCCGAACTCGGCACGTTTGCGCCACTGGAAAAAGCACATCCCTTCCGCGGAGAGCTGGTGTTCGTCGACCACGTTAACCGGCGAGGAAGCCTTCGCGTCACCGGCGGCAGCGAGGTGTTCTTTCAACATCGTCCGCAACCGTTCGCTCTTCTGCCCTACGGCGTTGTTCGATTCCAAAACGCGCCGGCGGACTTGCGGAACATCCCCCTCGGAACCCTCCTTCACGCCAGCGGATTTCTTCCACCGGACCCCGCCAACTCGGCGGTGCCCCTCGTTCAGAAACCCACGATTGAACAACCGGCTGAAAACCATCTTCTGCTGCTCGAAGACGAACCGAGCCATTGCATCCGTGTTGGCAAGGCGTGGCGGCTGAAGGAAGTCGACGTTCAAAAGCACCTCACCAAATTCGTCGCCACCCTCGAGCCTCGAGAAACACGCGACGCGAGCGCCCCCGAGCAAACCCTGACTCTCGACGAAGGCACCCGAATCTGGCGCGGACGCGAATGCCTCGCCTTGCGGGACATGATTGCGAACGGATCATGGCCCGCAGAGGGCAAGCGCTCCCTCGACGGACAACGCGTGCAACTCGGCCTATCATGGCTCCCCGCAGGCACGTGGGAAAATCGCGTCGAAAATCAGTTTCATATCACGGACATCTGGCTCGACGACGAGTCGATGCAGCGATCCAGCGACCACCAAACGGGCCTGCACAAGTCTCTCATTCGGACACGGCTCATGCCCGCGTATGTGGATGCGGTGGAATACGGAAAGTTTGGACGCGCCACGGCGACGCTCACCTTGTTTGGGGGAATGGATTCATCCCTATACGCCGATTTCAAAGCGGGAGAGCAGGGCGTGATTGTTTCTGCGGAGAACACGTTGAAACCGTGGTCCAGCATCGTGAGCTCGTCGCACATCGGATCAAAGGGAACGATTCTCAGCGTCGGGAAATCCACAAGGCCCTCCTCACTGGGGAACAGCGGTATTCAAGTGCGCTTGGAAACCGACCTCATCATCGAAGGCATCCGACCAGGGAAAATCGTTCGCATTCGTCCTGCCAGCTGGCCCCATGTTTCCGCGCCTCGAGAGGAGTATCTGATGGACCCTCGGATTGACTCCGACGACCGGCATCCATCGCCGGCTATCTTTCCAAAATACTGATTTACAGCCTTTCCCGCATCCAAACTTCCGCCCTATGTCACGCCTTCTCGTCGCCCTGTCCCAGCAAATATCCCCGTTCCTCTGCATCGCTTCTGTCGCGGGAAGCCTGCTCACGTTTTCCCTCAATGCCGCTGAAAAAGAGGGCGACAAAAAATCTGCACCAGCCCCAGTTGAGGTGCCGTTCCGCCCCGAAGTCGGCAAGTTCCCTCCCATCGAAAAAGCGCTCGCCTACCGAGGTGAGATTGTCTTTGTCGACCACGCCAACCGCCGCGGCAGCATCCGCGTTCAAGGCGAGGGCACCTACTTTCGCAATCCCCCGCACCCGTTCGCGTTACTCCCCTATGGCATGGTTCGCTACCACGGCGCGCCCGCAGATTTGCGAGACATCCCGCTGGAAACCGTGATGCACGCTCTTGCCTATCTGCCGCCCGATCCGGCGACGTCGTCCGTGCCCGTGCTTCCCGTCGATCAGCGCAACAAAACATCGGGATACAGTGGCAAAGGGATTACCCCCGCAGAAAATCATGTGGCGCTGCTGGAGGACGAACCAAGTCACTGCCTCCGAAACGGCCTCGTTTGGAAGCTGCAGGACATCGACGTGAAGAATCGCGAGGCCATGATCACCGCAAGCCGCGAACCCCGCGCGGGCGGCGACACATCTGCCGCGCGCGAGAAACTCACCCTTGATGCCACAACGCGTATCTGGCGCGGACGCGAGCGCGTCGGCATCGACGAAATGATTTCGGAAGGTGCATGGCCCGCTGAGGGCAAAAAGGCGTTGGAAGGGCAGAACGTGTTATTGGGCATCAGCTGGATTCCAACGCCCGATGGGATCTTCACGCGGTTTCATATTTCCGACATCTGGCTGGATGAACCTTCGATGGAGCACGCCGCCAAACATCAGTCGGAGCGGCACAAGGCATCCATTCGCAAACGCTGGATGCCCGCGTGGGTTGATGCGGTCGACTACGGAAAGTTTGGGCGCGCAACGATCACCGCCACCTTGTTTGGAGGGATGGATGCGGCCTTGTACGCAGACTTTGAAAAAGGGGTTCAAGCCACAATGAATGCAGTGGAGGACACATTGAAGCACGCGGGCGGGGCCTACGGTCCTGCCCACATGTCATCACGGGGAACGGTTTTGGAAGTCATCCCATCAAAGGGCGAAGTGCCATTCTGCAGCAGTGGAATCCAGATTCGGTTTGAGACCGATTTGATTATCGAAGGGGTTCGTCCAGGCCGCGTCGTCCGCGTCCGTCCAGCCTCGTGGCCCCTCGTGAACGTTCCCCGAGAGGAGTACATCGGCGACAGCAACGCCCCCGAAGACCGCTTCCCCGCCCCCACCCTCTTCCCCAAATACTAAGCCCCCGACCTTTGGGGTGAAGGAAGCTCGCTCGACAGTGCTGGAGACTCCAAGCGTGATCATCCCAGAGGAGCCGAGCTCGCGGCTCAATCCAGCGCATCCCGGCTTCCAAAAAATCTCCTTCGGCAAGGTCAAGCCGTTCATCTTCGACCAACGCCTGCCGTAGTTCCCGCTTCCAAGCAGTCCCTTGGCAACGCCGCCAGTTCCACCTCCAGCAAAACGCCCAGGCTTACGTTCCGTGGATGGATCAGCGCGCTGATGTCGCTCGCGCCAACCGAGGCGTCCTCCTTTGCGACAGCCTCCCCGCCGCACAACAACGCCTCAAGGAAACCCTCGCCCCGTATGCACTCTCCGCTCCCAATCGCGCTGCGAAACTGGAAGAAAACTTGCCCAAAGGCTTCACCGTTTTCGCTCTGCCAGCCGCCCATCAGGCACGCTTGAGAACCTTCAATGCGCTCGACCGAATCAACCAGGAACTCAAACGCCGTACCGGTTTTCGCCAACAAACCCTCCCCGCACCGCCTGATCACCGCGCTCCTTTGTGAAGCCGGCGAAGAATGGGAAACAGGAAACATCGCCCCCCGACATGGAATACCAATACCCCTCCTCCCCTTAATCCTCGCTCCGTTTACAAAAAGGAGTTTGAGCGGCCCTCGAGCCTCTGATCGAAGGCGAAGGGAACCGGCTTCCCGATCCTTAATCCTCTAAAGTCTGGATGTGTTGGGTTGAGGAGGAAGTTTGATTCCGAGGGAATAACAACACTGGGCACTCGGAGAGCCACTGATGTTTTGGCGCGCACCCAAACGTCACCCACTTTCATCGTGGAGATTGGTGCGGGGTAGCTTTTCCAGTTTCTCGGGAGCTTCGCGACATCGGCGACCATGAACTCCTCAATCTCGACGGAAACAGCGACATACCCAAGGTCGATGAGATCGTTCGGATCGGCGGTGTGAACGAGTATTTCCAAAGCCGCCAAGGATTTCGTCGCGGCAGCATAAACGACAGGAGTTCCGGGCGAGTTCCAACGCCCGCCATTGAATGCAGCCCCCTCGCCGGTAAACGCGTTCCTCAAGTGCTGCTTTGTGCAGATTCGCCAGATTGTCATCACGAAAAAACTCCGTGCTCAATCCGGCCCAAGAGCCTCTCCGCCTCTCGGGCGCCCGGTTCCGTAGAGGCAAACTCGAATGGGGTATGTCCACCAAGCGCGCGATTCGGGGAGAAAAGCCAGCGTCGCGCCTTTTCATTGCCATGCAACACGTCCGCCGCCCGTAGATGGAGCCTTGCGAGTCGGAGCAATCTTTCTGACTCATCGGATTTTAAGCGCTCGCTCCTTTGTTTCCGCCGCATGAGTGTCCGAATCGGCACACTGATGATTTGCGAGAGCATTTCTGGTTGAATCGCGAGAGCGTCACGGACTTGGAAGAAGAGCTCCACAGGCAGGCCGCGACGGATTTCTCGGTCCATGAGCGCGTCGTCAAAAACTTGTTCGGGGCTCAAAAGCGAAATCGCCATTTTGCATTTTTTATACTGCCATTTGGCAGCTGTCAAAACCAGATTGATGGTTTCGAGAGGGAACGTGTTGCCTCATTGAAGCGGACACTGAGGAGGAATCCTACCTTGGGGGGTGAACTTCGCTCGGCCTTACCAAATCGAACGACCCGTCGTCGTTTCAAGGTGCCCCGCTGGCGGACTGGAACGTAAACTGTTCCTGAGATTTGCCCGCAGAGACGACCAATCGGGCCCAGAACAAACTTCCCCGACGGCGTCACCGCCGAACATAACTCGACTCCATCACCCTCATCCTCCCCCCTTCACCTCATCAAATGAACTTTCCGTATTTCTCCTGCCTCGCTTCGTCTGCGATTTTCGCGAGTCTCTCGGCGTCTGCAGTCGAAGTTTCCCATTGGCCGTTAGACAGCTACAAAACGGAGCGCTGGAGCCTCCCCCATGGACAAGTGCACAGCGCACCCGGAGCAAAAGGAGGATCGCTCCGACTCGACGGTGAATCTGTCATCGAACTCAAAGAGAGCGCTCCCCTCGCCAGCGGATCCTTCACGCTCTCCCTCTGGTTCAACCCCTACGACCTGTCCGGCGGACAACAAATCATCGCCGGAAAAAACCGCTACTCGCGCGGTGAACGTCAGTGGAGCCTGACCATCGAACCCGACGGCAAACTCAAGGCGCATCTGTGGCAAAACGGTTGGGTCACCATCCCCTGCCCGCATTCCCTGCAACCCGGCGCATGGCACAAGGCAACCCTTTCCGTGTCACAGGACAAGGCAGCCCTGTATCTCAACGGCAAACCCGCGGGCGAAGCTCGCCTCAAATCGCCGATTGCCCCCACCGACTCGCCCATCACCCTCGGCGGCATCTGGGACTCCGGACATGTGAGGCAACCTTTCACCGGGGCTGTCGATGATTTCATCATTCACGCGATCGCACGTTCTCAGGAGGAAATCGCCAGCGAATACGAACCGTCCGCGGTCACCCATGACATCCCCAAGCCGGCCTCCGCTGTGCCGCTCTGGGACCCTTCCAAAACCCTTCCCAACGCGGAGGACCTTCCCCAAGTGGAGGGCGCGTCCTTTCATGTCATCAAACCGCGACGTCCCGATGCCGACGGCTGCAAATGGACCCTCGGAGTCGGCCTCGAATGGCACAAAGGAAAACTCTACGCATCCTACGGTTTCAACACCGGTGAAGAAAATACGCCGACGGAAGAGGCCCACGTCCGGGTCAGCGAGGACGGTGGCAAAACCTGGGGCAAACCGGTCGTGATGGATTCCGGTGAAGGCGACCTTGGGGTGAGCCACGGCGTCTTCCTTTCCCACAGCGGTTCCCTGTGGGCCTTCATGGGAGCCTTCCATGGAAAGTTTGTTGGAACCACCCACACGCGAGCCTACCGGCTGGATGAGCAGACTCAGCGCTGGTCTCCGCTGGGTACCGTCCTCGAGGACGGATTCTGGCCGATGCAACAGCCGCAAAAAATGGCTGACGGAAACTGGATCATGGCCGGCCTGCATGTTTCACAAGCGTTTGGAAAAGCGGGTAATCCACCCACGGTTGCTATTAGCAAAGGCGACGACTTCACCAAGTGGGAACAGATTGTTATTCCGACCGCCCCCAACCTCGGCACGAACATTTGGGGCGAGTCGACTGTGATCGTTGACGGCAAACGCATCCTTAACGTCTCACGCTACGGAAAGAAGCCTCTCGCGCTGCTGTCTGTGAGTGAGGATTTCGGGCGCACTTGGTCGCCCGCCAGCGCATCGAACCTTCCGATGGCGACCAGCAAGCCCTACGCGGGAACTCTCAGCACCGGACACCGCTACCTGGTCTGCACAAACACCGCCAACACAGGCGGCGCTCGAACCCCGTTGACGATCGCCCTCAGCAAGCCGGGCGAATCTCTGTTCAGCAAGGTCTACCTGATCCGCACCTCCGAGTTCGCCGGCACACCGGGTGTGTCAGCACCCAAAGCCGATTTCAGTTACCCGTACGCCGTTGAACATGCCGGTATGTTGTACATCGGATACACGCACAAGAGTCATGCCGCGAATGAGTTGGCAGTCATCCCCGTGAAGAGCCTGACGACTGAACCATGACAAAGCGATCCTTATTTGCCTGCTTATTAGCCACTTCTGGAATAGCATTGTCCCTCCTGAACGCGCTGACCGGATGCAACCTTGCCGGCGGGGCCTATCCCGAAAAAGGAGGACCGAAGTTTTTGATGGAGCAGGGATTTTCCGCACTGCTGGCCGAACGGGTCGTCCAAGGTGATCCTCTCGAGCCCGCTGAACTTGAATCGCTCGGCAAGTTACGGAATCAGAACGTGCGTTTTCTGCTCGCGCGAAACCCTCACTTGCCACCGAGTGCCATCGATCGATTCATTCGAGACCGAGACGATTTTGTGCGCTCCGGAGCCGCTCGGAACCCGAGCCTCACGGAGCAACACATCGAAACGCTCATGAACGATTCTTCTCACACCGTCCTCATCGGGTTGGCGGGTAATCCCATCCTCACAGACGAACGGCAAATGTGGCTTCATCGAAATGATCGCATTACCCTCGTGTACTTTGCGATGAACCCGAACTGCGCAAAGCCGCTGCGCGATGCCATCCTCCGCTCGGATGATGCTGATGCGAAGTACTGGCTCAAGGTAACCGCTGACTGGACCGAGCAAGGAATCTTCGCAAAAGGAGCAGACGGACGTTGGAAACGAGACCGCGTTTCACATTCGGCACGCGTGCTAACTTCTGCTCGATAGGCGTTTCACAAATCGTTGGGGCTGCGTCATCATGCCTCATATCCTCCGTGAGTTTGGGTCCCGATTGCGTACGTTCCAAACGCTTGCACTGCGGCATCCCGAATCAAACACTCGATGTGCCACCCGTCCTTAAGCACGTTACCGATAACCCTCATGTCCTTTGTGTTCCGAAACGTTCTCGTGTGCACCATCGTCGCGTTGGCGTTTGGCGGCGGCACGCCCCAACGAGCTGCGGCATCCCAAAAGGACGCGATTGATTTCAATCGAGACATCCGTCCGATTCTGTCTGACAACTGTTTTCACTGCCACGGCCCCGATGCTGAAAAGCGAAAAGCCGATCTCCGCTTGGACACCGAAGCGGGAGCGAAGTCACTTGTAGGTGGGAAGTATCCGATTCATCCCACCAATCCCAACCAAGGGACGGTCTTGGAGCGGATTCTTTCTCAAGATCCCGATGAACAGATGCCGCCACCGAAGTCTGGACGCCACCTCTCAGAGACTCAGCTCAACACGCTTCGCCGATGGATCACGCAGGGCGCGCCGTGGCAAACCCACTGGGCCTTCATTCCACCGCGCTCCGTCAGTCCACCCTCCGTGTCGAACCCTGCATGGGTTCGCAACGGCATCGACCAGTTCATCCTCCATCGCCTGGATCAAGAGGGTCTCGCACCTTCGCCTTCAGCCACTCCCGAACAACTGATTCGGCGTCTATACCTTGATTTAACGGGCCTTCCCCCCGCCCCTGATGCGGTCGCTGCGTATCTCCGCGATTCGTCCGAACAGGCGTACGAACGCGTTGTGGACACGTTGTTGGCGTCGCCGCATTACGGCGAGCATCTCGCGCTTCGGTGGCTTAACGCTGCTCGATACGCAGATACCAGCGGATACCAGAGCGACGGTGAACGTTCGATGTGGCGGTGGCGGGATTGGGTGATTCAACAGTTCAACGCGAATACGCCGTTTGACCGCATGACCGTCGAACAAATCGCGGGGGATCTCCTCCCCGACGCAACCCTCGCGCAACGCATCGCGACAGGATTCAACCGCAACCATCGCGGGAACTCCGAGGGAGGCATCGTTCCCGAGGAATATGCAGCTGAATATGTTGCCGATCGCGTTGACACCACGGCAACGGTCTGGCTCGGTCTCACCCTCAGTTGCGCCCGCTGCCATGACCACAAGTACGATCCCATCACTCAGCGTGACTTTTACTCACTCTTCGCGTTCTTCAACAATGTTCCTGAAAACGGAAGGGCACTGAAGCTGGGGAACTCGCCCCCTTTCATCGCTGCACCGACGGAGGAACAGGAACGCCGAGCGGACCAACTCCGCGCTCGAGTGGATTCCCTCACCCAAATCATCCGCGAATCTGCATCTGACCTGCAACTCTCTCAATCCAAGTGGGAAAAAGCCCCCCACTTAATCCCTGATCCTTGGGTCCCTTCAGTTCCGATGAGCTTCCGACTCAATCTAACCAATCCCTCTCAGCCCTCGATTTCGAAAGCCGTTGGAGCGATACCGTTAGGAACATTATCCGCGCGAACGTGTTCGGTGTTCGACGGGAAAACATTCATCGAAGTTCCGCAACAGGGTGATTTTGATTTTGTGGACGCCTTCGCCTTCTCAGTTCGAATTCATCCAGAGTCGGCGAATGGAACGGTCCTCTCAAAAACAGCGGAGACCGAAGATTCTGATCCAAGCTCCGCACAAAACGATGGCTACGCGGTTCGATTGGAGAACGGACACCTTCTCGTCACATTCACTAAGCGCTGGCTCGACGATGCCCTACGCGTGCGAACAACTGCTCAAGTGCCTCTGAATCAGTGGAGTCACATCTGCGTTTCCTACGACGGCTCCCGAAGCGCGCGAGGGGTTCGAGTTTTCTTTAACGGCGTTGAACAGCCCACCGAGACGCTTCTCGACCTTCTCAACCAAACCTTCAAGAACACCCACCCGTTACGCATCGGCACCGGAGGCGGTCCCACCACCCGCTTCGTCGGTGGAATCCGCGAGGTTGTCATCCACCCTGAGGCGCTCTCCGACGAGCAAGTCCAAGTGATGTCCTGCGCAGAATCACCGCGCGAGATTGCGAACATGGATCCGCAACAACGCACCGTCATTCAATCAGCCGCGTTGCGGAACTGCTTTCTGGAGAGCGGGGCGCCGGCAAAAGTTCGCGAGGCGTTGCGCCATCTGACTGAATCGCGGCGCGCCTTGCAGCGAGAGATTGCATCCTTTCCGACCGTGATGGTGATGGAGGAAATGCCTGAGCCTCGCAAGACACACATCCTGCTTCGCGGAGAATACGACAAGCCCGGCGTGCAGGTGGACGCCGCTGTTCCCGAGTTTCTTCCGCAACTTCCAACCAACACGCGCCCCGACCAATTGACACTCGCCCGTTGGTTGGTTTCAGAGGAAAACCCCCTCACGCGACGCGTCATCGTGAACCAGTTCTGGCAGATGAT
>JACCEE010473104.1_pt1 | contig 14789 bp, 10 predicted proteins | sample 7449931 | NCBI WGS metagenome assembly JACCEE01 (sample SAMN15323457, study PRJNA562643) | freshwater metagenome | isolation source: river surface water | place: USA:Blue River Watershed | collected 2017-08-19 | reverse complement strand
TTTTCCGCTGTTCGCGTGCCCAGTAGACAACGAGCCATCATGACCTGTATTCATAGCTTGAAGCATGTCGAGTGCCTCTCCTCCACGAACTTCTCCTACCACTATACGTTCAGGACGCATTCTTAATGATGATTTTATAAGATCTCTTATAGAGATTTGTCCTGCACCAGAAGCATTTGCATTTCTTGTTTCTAAACTGACTAAATTTTCAATTTCTTTAATTTGCAACTCTGCTGAATCCTCTATAGTTATTACACGTTCATCCTTAGGAATATAATTTGATAAGGCATTTAAAAAAGTAGTTTTTCCTGAACCCGTACCACCACTTATAAAAATATTATACTTTGATTTAACTAAAATTTCTAGTTTATCTGCTATGTCCTGTGTAATAGAACCATATCTTATTAACTGCTCAATTGTCATTGGTTTTTTAGAAAATTTTCTAATTGTAACAACAGGACCACATAAGGAAACCGGTGGCAATACAATATTTACACGAGAACCATCTGGTAATCTTGTATCCACAATCGGATTTGCTTGGTTTACCTCCCTACCAGCTTGACCCACTATTCTTTGTATTATATCTTCTAATCTTCTTTGACTTTCAAACTTTGCGTTTAGTTTTTGTAGCCTTCCTCTTTTTTCAATAAAAATATCTTCATGACCATTTATCATAACTTCTGTTATAGAATCATCTTTCATGATGGTATCTAAGATTCCTAAACCACGAATAGAACTATAAATGTTTTCTATTATGTCTACTTTATCATTTATGGGTAAATACAATTCTCTCGTCTTTTCTACAACAGACGCTTCTATTTTTTCATACAACTCATCATCAGTTAACTGTGTTAATGGCAGATTATCAATTACTGTATTTTTTATATCCTGTGCTATTTGTTCATAATTTTTTTCTATCATAAATATTTCCCTTTATATTTCATTAAATATTCCACTTGATACCATGGAGTTTATTGTACTTTCAACTGTGTTTTGATTGTAAAGGGGTAACGTGCCTAAAACATGAACACTGAACTCATAATTATAATTATCCGAAATTGGAGTTATTTTATTTTCTATTAAGGAAATTTTTGAACATAAATCAATTCCATTTCTTTTACTTACTATATCTAATGCCTTATATTCTTTTTTCAACTTTTCTTTGGATATAATGTTCTTTTCTGTTAATAATATTATTTGGTCTGATTTATCTAAAAAGGTTATAAAATTTTCTGTAATACTAAAATCTAAATTTACAATAATATACTCATATTCACTGTTTTCTTTTAATTCACTAATTAATTTTAAACACTCTTCTTTACTTATTTCCAGCTTATCTAGAGGGTTTATTGGTGATTTAAAGAAATATACTCCTTTTGAATCTCTTAAAACAGCACTTTCTATTTTAAGCGCTAAATTACATTTTTGACTTTTAAGTGCAAAAAGTATATCCGTTAAATCAAAACTACCATCTGCAGAAAAATAAAAATCAGACTCTCCAAATTGTTCAAAATTTAGATGAAGTGTCTTTTTCTCTCTTTGAGCACATTTTATTGCACAGGCCACAGATGCAACCGAAGAACCAGCACCACCATTTACAGATACAAAAGATATCATTTTTGATACCACATTTTTATTATTCTTTTTATAGGTTACTTTTTGTTCTGCTTTTTCCGAATATATACTTAAAATATTTTTGTATATCGCAGATGTTTTTTGAAATTTGCCTATTGCTTTTTGGTTGTTTATCGTTTCAATATCATTGGTTTCAACAAAATATGCAAACATACAGTGAGAAGGTAATTCTGATGGATTTATATTTACATACTGATCTGCAATAAGCATATTTATTCTATTATTCTTAATTTCTTCAATTACTTTTTTTTCATCAGTAAATGAATAAACTTCTATGTTTTGTGAATAATTACAATTAAAAGCATTTGTTATTGATTGAATATAATTTATATCTTTATCAAGTAAAGCCAATTTAATTTTAATTTTCAACTAAATATCCCCCAATCAATTTTTATTAGATTATTTTTTACTTATATTGAGTTATTTTTCTATATTTTTTTAGATAAAAATATAGCCAGTATAAATTATACAGGCTATTGAGATTTTTGTAAATATGTAATTTATATCTTTGTTAATGTTTACAATTATTTTATAAATTAAATGATTCATATATATGAATTTTCTAAATAATCATGATATTTTCCCAAAATAACGTATTTCATTTTTGCCTGAATCCTTTGCACGATACATGGCCATGTCAGCACATTTTAACAATTCAGCCGAATCCGCTCCATCATTGGGATAAAACGCTATTCCAAAACTTGCACTTATATGAAATTCTGAATTTTCTATAATAAACTTATCCATTAAAATAACCCTTAAATTTTCTATGTATGCTTCTAGTTCATAGTCTTTTAAATTTGATTGTATAACTAAAGCAAATTCATCTCCACCTAAACGACCAAGCATATCTTCCTTATATATAGCTTTTTTTAGTTTAGATGTTACGGTTTGCAATAAAATATCTCCCGCATGATGTCCCATAGTATCATTGATTTTTTTAAAGTTATCTAAATCTATAAACACTACACCAAATTCTATATTTCTTTTCTCTGCATAGTCAACCAAAAAATCAATTCTGTTTATAACCATTTTCCTGTTTGGTAAACCAGTTAAAACATCATAAAAAGCAAGCTGACTTAATTTTTCCTCATTTTCCTTCATTACAGTATTATATTCATATAATCGTTTATTTTGTCTTTCTAGTTCTTTATGTGCAGATGCAATTTCCTCATTTAGATACTCTAGCTTTTCTTTTTGCTTTGTTATTTCAACAATCTGTTCATTTAAATGATTTGCACAAAGATAAATAATTGAAATTATCAAAACAGTACATAAAGGAACTACTATTCCTGGAAAAGATACAAAGGATTTTTTCATGAAAAATTGAAAAGCTATAAAACTACTAGCAATAATATTCATTATTAACGCTAAAATATATCCTAATTTTTTGAAATTCATAACAACATAAACTGAAATCATAACTTGAAACTGAGCAATAACACCATTTAAGTTCATTTTATTAATATACTGTGCTTTTGATTGTATATATATAGAAACAATGTATAATAGTATAAAAATTATAATTTGAAAATATATTTTATGTATCTTTTTATCATCATCTTCTGTACTTATAAGACTTATGATTTCGTTTTTTAGTTTATTATGAATCATAGATACTCTCCTTATTTTATATAAACAAACAAAAAATATACTATAAATTATACACTATAACGATAATTATGTCAACCAAAATATAATTTCACTGTAATTTCGTGCTATTACCGTTACTATTCTGCCATATGTATAGGACAGAGATATTTTACCGAAGGTCCAGGGCGATCGGAAAGCCCAGTCGACTCCGCAGAGTCGAAACCCTTGCAAAACCGTAAACTTTAGCTTTAGAGGCTGAATAGTAACCTATTACCCTATTCTTTCACTAAATATCTCTATTTATCTAAACAAAATATAATTTTTAATTATTGACTTTTATAGTTTTAATTACTTATAATATATATGTTCGACTAAAGTAAAAAAAATTAAATCAAGAAAGGTTACTAAAATGTCTATTAAAAACAAACTCATTTCTATATTAGAACACAATAAAGGTAATTATGTTTCTGGTAATTTTTTAGCAAATGAATTAGGCGTTTCTAGAAATACTGTTTGGAAAATAATCAAGCAGCTTGAGAATGAAGGCATAGAGATTACCGCTAAAACCAATAAAGGTTACATGCTATTACAAGAATGTGATTATATTTCTGAGGAAGTAATACGCAAACACTTAAATTTAAATTCCAAAAGAAAAATGGAAATTTTAAAAACTATACATTCCACAAATGATCATGCAAAAAAATTGGCACAAAATTCAAAAAATGAAATTTCAGTTGTAATTGCTGACAAACAAGAAGCTGGAAAAGGCAGATTAGGAAGAGTTTTTGTTTCCCCACCACATTCAGGTATTTATTTAAGCTTGATTATACGCCCCGAATTCAATATAGAAACTTCACAGTTTTTAACTTCCTGCATTGCTGTTGCTGTTTCAGAAGCCATTGACAACATTTGTGGATGTGAAACAAAAATAAAATGGGTAAATGACATTTACCTAAATTCAAAAAAAATATGTGGAATATTGACAGAGGCTTCGATAAGTTTTGAATCAAATTCTTTGGAATATGTCATTATAGGAATTGGAGTTAACGTTGGGAGCATAAAAAAATCTCTCTCTTCTGAATTACTTGAAATAGCATCTTCTATAGAAGACGAATTAGGGAAAAATTTTTCACGCTCCATTATAATTGCAGAAATATTAAATAGAGTTGATTTTCATTTGGCAAATATAAAGTCTTTAAACTTCATGAAAAGATATAAACATCGCTCATTTATAATAGGTAAGGAAATCCTTGTTTCAACCAACAAGCTCCAAAAAAAAGCTATTGCTTTAGATATAGATGATAAGGCAGGGTTAGTTGTAAAATATGAAGATGGAAAAATTGAAACTCTTAATACAGGGGAAGCTAGTATAATAAAAAAATAAATATACTTATTAATTCAAAAAATCTTGATTAAAAATGATTAATGTGATAAAATTAAAATGTTAATGTTAAGTTGGTTAAACAAAGTTAATATCGCTTAAAATATTGCTATTCAACCATATGTATGAGTCAGAGGTATTTTACCTAAGGTCTAGGGCGACCGAAAAGCCCAGTCGACTTCTCCTAGCGTCGAAACTTCTATAAAATTGTAAATTTTACCTTTAGCAGCTGAATAGTAACCTTAAAACCTCTTAATAAAAAATTATTTAAATAATTTTATATACTTTTAAAGGAGTTAATTTTTTTATGACAAACAGTTATGAAAGTCCATTTTGTTCTAGATATGCTAGCAAAGAAATGCAATACATTTTTTCAGCAGATAAAAAGTTTACAACATGGAGAAAATTATGGGTGGCACTCGCTCGTGCTGAAATGAAACTAGGGTTACCAGTTACAGAAAAACAAGTAGAACAACTTGAAAAAAATATTGAAAATATTGATTATGAAGTAGCTCAAAAACGTGAAAAAGAATGTCGTCACGATGTTATGTCGCATGTTTTTGCTTATGGTGAAGTTTGTCCTGACGCAAAAGGAATTATTCATCTTGGTGCAACATCTTGTTATGTTGGCGATAATACAGATTTAATTATAATGCGTGATGCTTTACAAATAGTTAAACGTAAGCTTATCAATGTTATCTCTCAGCTTTCAAAATTTGCAACCGAATATAAATCCATGCCTGCTTTAGCATACACACATTTACAACCAGCACAGTTAACTACTGTTGGTAAACGAGCTACTTTATGGATAAATGAATTTTTAATGGATTTAGAAGAGTTAGAATATCGTTTAACAAACATTCCTTTTTTAGGTTCTAAAGGAACTACTGGAACACAAGCATCTTTTGTAGAATTGTTTGAGGGGAATTCAGAAAAAATCAAAAATCTAGAAAAAATGATTGCAGAAGAAATGGGATTTGAAAATGTCATCCCTGTTTCCGGACAAACATATTCTAGAAAAATAGATTCTCAAATTTTATCTACTTTAAGCGGAATAGCTCAGTCAGCTTCAAAATTTTCAAACGATATGCGTATATTACAGAGTTTCAAAGAAATGGAAGAACCTTTTGAAAAAGGCCAAATAGGCTCCTCTGCAATGGCTTATAAACGTAACCCTATGAGATGTGAAAGAATTACTTCCATTGCAAGATATGCAATGATAGATTCTCTAAACCCTGCTTTTACGGCTGGAACTCAATGGTTTGAAAGAACTCTTGATGACTCTGCAAACAAAAGAATTTCTGTAGCTGAATCATTTTTAGCTATCGATTCAATTTTAAACATAATGATAAATGTTACTAGCGGACTTGTTGTATATCCTAAAATCGTTCACAATAGAATTATGAATGAGTTACCATTTATGGCGACAGAAAATATAATGATGGATGCAGTAAAAAAAGGTGGAGACAGACAAGCATTGCATGAAAAAATTCGTGAATACTCAATGGAAGCAGGCAAAAGAGTTAAACAAGAAGGCTTAGATAACAACTTATGTGAACTTATTTTAAAAGATCCTGACTTTGAAATAACACAAGAAGAGATGAATTCAATACTCAATCCTGTTAATTTTATTGGTAGAAGCAGTGAACAAGTTGATGAGTTTATATCTGAACACATAAATCCTATCTTAGAAAAAAATAAAAATATTTTAAATGAAAAGGTTGAAATAAATGTATAAAATCAATTTTTATATTTAAAATTGCTGTTTACGATTTTGTAAGAGTTTCGACTCTGTGGAGTCGACCGGGCTTTCCGGTCGCCCTGGACCTTCGGATCATATATCTTTGATTATGGATATGACTGAATTGTAACAATGATAAGTTAATATTCATCCGCTAAAGTTAAATTTTATGGTTTTCTAGAGTTTCGACTCTGTCGAGTCTACCGGGCTTTCCGGTCGCCCTGGACCTTCAGAGCGTATATCTTTGGTTATGGATATGACTGAATTGTACCAATAATACATCTATAATACTTTTTTCGTTGATAACTATTGACTTTTTGTGTAATTTGTCATATAATTATACTTAATTGTCGATTTAATTTGTATTATATTTTTAATGTAGTAAACAACATCTATTGTTTACTACATTAAGCAAAATTAAATTACTTTGGCTACATATAAATAATAAATTAGGAGGTTTAAATGTGAAAAAAATTAAAAAACCTGTTTTTTTCGTTGTCTTTTTACTTATAATGGTGTTTTCAGCTTCTGTTTTATTGGGAATTACTTCTCAATATGGAGATATAGTGACAACATATATCAAAAGCGTAAAAGATATACGACTAGGTATTGACATTCAAGGGGGAGTTGATGTTACTTTTACTCCTGCAGATGGAATTGATGCTACAGATGAACAAATAGATTCTGTAAAAGAAGTTATGAAAGTACGACTTTCTTCTTTAGGTATTAATGACAGTAACGTATATTCTGATTATAACAAGGACAGAATTATTGTAAGATTTCCTTGGCAATCAAACGAAAAAAACTTCGACCCTGAAGCATCAGTAAAAGAATTGGGCGGTACTGCTATGCTTACATTTAGAGAAGGAACTGAGCAAGACGAAAACGGTCTACCAACAAGTCCTCTTGTTTTAAATGGTAATGACGTTTCTAAAGCTTTCGTTTCAGTAGCACCAAATGAAACTACTGGTGCACAGGATTATGTTGTTTCACTTGAGTTAACTTCTGAAGGTACAACAAAATTCGCTGACGCTACGGGAAGATTAGCTGCATCAAAAGGTTCTATTTCTATATGGATGGATGAAACAATGATTTCAAACCCAACAGTACAGGCACATATAACTGATGGTAAAGCTATTATTTCTGGTCAATTTGATTATGAAGGAGCAAAAAGTTTAGCAGATAAAATAAACGCTGGTGCTCTTCCTTTTAGTTTAACTACATCAAGCTTTAAAACTATCTCTCCACTTTTAGGTTCTGGTGCTCTTCAAGCAATGATTCTTGGTGGATTTATCGCATTTATTTTAGTTGCTTTATTTATGATAATAACATATAGATTGCCTGGTTTTGTTGCTGTTATATGTTTAGTAGGTCAAGTAGCAGGAACTCTAGCCGCTGTATCAGGATATTTTGCTTTTATGAACAGTTCTACTTTAACTATTCCTGGTATCGCTGGTATCATTCTTTCAATAGGTATTGGTGTTGATGCTAACATTATCACAGCAGAACGTATAAAAGAAGAATTGCGTTCAGGTAGAAGCTTGGATAAATCACTTGATTTAGGTTACCAACGTGCATTTACCGCTATTTTCGATGGTAATATTACTGTTATCATTGTTGCAATTGTTTTAATGGGTGCTTTTGGAGTTCCTGAAAGTATTTTTGCTAAAATGTTATCTTTCTTGTTCAGATGGTTTGGTGCAACAACTGAAGGTACTATTTATTCATTTGGTTATACATTAATGGTGGGAGTAATATTAAACTTCTTGATGGGTGTATTATCTTCAAAATTATTAATCGGTTCACTTTCCAAATTCAAGCCGTTTAAAAACAAAAAGTTATATGGAGGTGTAAGCAAATGATTAAAGAAAACACCGTAAAAATATACGATATAATAGGTAAGAAAAAAATATTCTTAACTATTTCCTCTATATTAATTTTGATCTCAATTATTTCGACTTTTTTTGGACTTAAAGTTGCTATTGAATTTAAAGGTGGAACTATGATTTCATATTCATACATAAATGAAATCGACTCAAAAGAAGCCCAATCTAGAATTGAAGAAGTTTTAAACAACAAAATTCTTCTTCAACAAGGAGATCTTTTTAATAGTGATAGAAAAAACCTAACTATTACGCTTGTCTCCACTGATGGAATCTCTTCAGATTTACAAAATAATTTAACTAGTGTTCTTAAAGAACAGTTTTCTGAAAATGACATACAAATTTTAGACTCAAACGACGTTTCCCCTTCATCTGGTCGTGAGTTTTTTATAAAATGTTTAGTTGCTGTTGCTTTTTCAGCTTTAATATTAATTCTATATATTGCATTCAGATTTAAAAGAATTAGTGGATGGTCAGCTGGTGTTTTTGCAGTTTTAGCTCTTCTTCATGACATTATAATCACTTATGGTGGTTTTGTTTTATTAGGATTTGAAATTAATTCAAATTTCATGGCTGTAATACTAACTATACTTGGTTATTCAATAAATGACACAATTGTTGTTTATGATAGAATAAGAGAAAACAAACATCTTATGGGCCAATCTACACCACTTGACAAGCTTGTAAACACTAGTGTTTCTCAGTCATTTGCACGTTCTATAAATACTTCATTGACAACTATCGCTTCAATGGCAGTAATTTCTGTAGTAGCCTATATCTATGGAGTTAATTCTATTTTAAGTTTTTCTGTACCTTTACTTATAGGTATGACAGTTGGTACATATTCTTCACTTTTCTTTGCACCTGTACTTTGGGTTTCATGGCAAACAAGAAAAGGTAAAAAAGACAATTAAATTCATCGTAAATTTAAAAGCACCTTGTTTTCAAGGTGCTTTTATGATATAATAAATCATAAAGTTAAATTTAAAAACAAAAGGAGCATTTACATGAAAGTCGGTGTTTCTACTGCTTGCCTTTATCCTGAATTATTAGAAAATGCTTTGTTTAAATTACTTGAGAGTGGAATAAATACTACTGAAATATTTATTAATTCTCATTGTGAACTAGATAAAAAATTTGTAGAAAATATGGCTAGGGTATTAAATGATTTTAATGCCAAATGTGTTTCTTTACACCCTTATACATGTGCTTTAGAACCTATGATGTTCTTTTCTGCATATGAGCGAAGAATTTCTGACATTTTAGAGTATTATAGAGTTTATTTTGAAGTAATGAATAAACTCAATGCTAAAATTTTTATATTTCATGGTAATAAAATCATAACAAATGTACACCATCATTTATATTTTGAAAGATTTCATAAGCTATTTACTTTAGGCAAAGAATACGGTATTACTGTAACTCAAGAAAATGTAGCAAGATGTCAAAGTTCTGCTCTTTCTTTTTTAACAGAAATGTCTGATTATTTGGGTGATGATGTTAAATTTACACTTGATGTAAAACAAGCAATACGTTCAAATGAAGATCCATTTAACATAGTTAATACATTAAAGTCAAAAATAATACATACACATATAAGTGATAATGGTCCAAATGGTGATTGTTTACTAATAGGAGAAGGTACTTTTGACATAAATCTTTTTTTAAAAACACTAAAAGGTTTCAACTATTCTGGCGATATAATTTTAGAGCTATATAGAAGTAATTATTCAACTGTTCTAGATTTAAATAAAAATTATAATAAAATCAAAAATATAATAAAACACGAAATTTAATTTTGGGAGGGTATATATGAAATGTCCTTATTGCGGTTTTGAAGATACAAAAGTTATAGATTCACGTCCTGCTGACTCAAAAAAAAGAAGACGTCGAGAGTGTACAAACTGTTCAAAAAGATTTACAACATATGAAATTGTTGAAGTTCCTCTTCTCATGGTACAAAAAAAAGACGGTACTTTTGAGCCTTTTAAAAGAAATAAGCTTATAGACGGTATATACAACGCAATTAAAAAGCGACCTATTAGCATTGATGAAGTCAATAATCTTGTTGATGAAATCGAAAACTTTTATGCCAATGAAATGAAAACACAAATAAATTCAAACGAAATTGGAGATATGGTTTTAGATAAATTAAAAAAACTTGACCTCATTGCATATATTAGATTTGCATCTGTTTATAAGGATTTTACTGATGTAGAAAGCTTTATTAAAATAATTTCTGAATTAAATGAACAATAAATATGTAGACAAATTTATATCTTTATGATAAAATAATAAAGCATTGTTAGTTTTATTTATTTAATTTTAACATCTGTTTTGTTACTATTCAGCCATATGTATAAAGTAGAGGTGTTTTACCGAAGGTCTAGGGCGACCGGAAAGCCCAGTCGACTCCGCAGAGTCGAAACTCATGTAAAATCGCCTAAGTTTTCCCTTTAGTGACTGAATAGTAACTCTGTTTTGCTCTTTAACATATTTTTAAATACTTAATAGGAAGGTTTTTTTATGAATTTTGCAAAAATAATTAATTTCAATGGTATGCCATGTGTCGAGTTGAGCGTTGATGATTATACGGCTTTAATAGCTTATGAAATAGGGAGTAATGTAATACGTCTTAGAAATACAAAAAATTCTGTAGATGTATTTAGATTTAATGACTCTATTTCACCAGAAGAATTATTAAAATCTGCGGAAGTATGGGGACTGCCTCTTTTATATTTACCCAATAGATTTGCTGACGGTGTTTTAAAAACCTCAGATGCTACATATCATTTACCTGTAAACGAAGGTGAACCATACAACAACCATATTCATGGCTTCATTCACAAACGTGTTCACTCTATTGTTGAATATGATTGTGATGAAAATAAATCATGGCTAAAAACACAATATCTTTACGATGAAAATGATGATTTTTTTCAGTATCTACCTGTCAAGTTTAATGTAGAATATACTTTTACTTTGTCAAATGAAGGTTTAGATGTAAATATAAAATTCACAAATTTATCAGAAAAAGTTCTTCCAATGGTTTTGGCATCACATACTGCAATACAAGCACCTTTTGTTGATGAAGGAAAATTACCCGATATAAGAATAAGCGTTCCTGTTTTACAAAAATGTGAGTTAAACGAAAGATGCTTACCTACTGAAAGAATTTTAGACTTAACACCATGGGATACAGAATACAATAATGGAACAAAAGTACCTGTTTTACAAAATATAGACAATGACATGTATTTAGCTGATAAACTTTTTGTTGAAGATAAAGATTTTTACGGAATGATAGCAGAAGATATAGCTAAAAAGGTGAAGATTTTTTATGAAGTATCAAACGAGTATAGATTTTGGATTATATGGAACGACAAAGGATTTAACGGATATTTTTGTCCAGAACCAATGACTGCAATGATTAATTCGCCAAATCTAAATATGCCAAACTATATTTCAGGATACAAAGAAATCATACCAAACAATACATTTGAAACAAAACAAAGATTCTTTGTTAAAAAATATTAAATATTAATGTTTAATCTGAAAAAAGTTTTTAATTTTAATTTTTTTAATTAAATTCATCCATTAATATTTAGCCACATGATTAAGATAAACGTATATACCGAAGGTCCAGGGCGACCGGAAAGCCCGGTCGACTCCGCAGAGTCGAAATCCCTACAAAATTGTCTATGTTACCTGTAATGGCTAAATAATAACATTCATAAACTTAAATTTAATAATTTTTTGATAAATAGCTTGAAAACATATTCATAATATGATATAATTTTTATAATCGTTTTGCAATTAAATAATTACTTAAATAATAACTAATAAAGGAGTTTTAAAATGAAATTCGGTTTTTTTGATGACCAAAGCAAGGAGTATGTAATCAATTCTCCTAAAACACCTTATCCATGGATAAATTACTTGGGTACACAATCATTTTTCTCATTAATCTCAAATACTGCTGGTGGATATCATTTTTATAAAGATGCCCGCTTAAGAAGAATTACTCGTTACCGTTATAATAATGTTCCTGTTGATATGGGTGGTCGTTATTTTTACATTAACGACAATGATACAGTATGGTCACCAGGCTGGTCACCAGTAAAAACAGAATTAGATAGTTACGAATGCCGTCATGGTATGGGATACACCGTTATAAAAGGTAAAAAGAATAATATTTCTACAGAAGTTACTTTCTTTGTTCCTCAAAATTATAATGGTGAAATTCAAAAATTCACAGTTAAAAATGAAGGCACTGAAAAGAAAACTATAAAATTATTTTCATTTATAGAATTCTGTTTATGGGATGCTCAAGACGATAGCACAAACTTCCAAAGAAACTTTAATACTGGTGAAGTCGAAGTTGACGGAAGTACCCTTTATCATAAAACAGAATACAAAGAAAGAAGAAATCACTTTGCGTTCTATACAGTTAATACTGAAATCAATGGCTTTGACAGCGATAGAGAAACCTTTACAGGATTGTACAACGGTTTTGATAAACCTCAAACTGTTTTTGCAGGTAAACCATCAAATTCTGTTGCTGACGGTTGGTCTCCAGTAGCTTCACATTATATCGAAATCACACTTGAAGCAGGTGAATCCAAAGATTTAATATTTATCTTAGGATATGTTGAAAATCCTCAAGAAGAAAAATTCAATGCTGACGGTTCTATGAATAAATCAAAGGCAAAAGAAATGATGGAACAATTCAACACTACTGAAAAAGTAGATGCTGCTCTTGCTGAAAACAAAAAAATGTGGGATGATTTACTATCAAAATACACAGTATCTTCTCCAGATGATAAATTGAACAGAATGGTTAACATATGGAACCAATATCAATGTATGGTTACATTTAACATGTCTAGATCTGCTTCATATTTTGAAAGTGGTATAGGCCGTGGAATGGGCTTTAGAGATTCAAACCAAGATTTACTTGGATTTTTACATCAAATTCCTGAAAGAGCAAGAGAGAGAATACTTGACCTTGCAGCTACTCAATTTGAAGATGGTGGTTGTTTCCATCAGTATCAACCTTTAACTAAAAAAGGTAATCATGAATTGGGTGGTAATTTCTCAGATGATCCATTGTGGATGATTTTATCAACTGCAGCTTATATAAAAGAAACTGGTGACTATGGCATTTTAGATGAGATAGTTCCTTATGAAAACAAAGAAGAACTTGCTAAACCAATGATGCACCATATTCAACAATCATTCTATCGTATAGTAAACAATTTAGGTCCTCATGGTTTACCACTAAGCATGCGTGCTGACTGGAATGACTGTTTAAATCTAAACTGTTTCTCGAGTGCTCCTGGAGAAAGTTTCCAAACTTCAACATCTAAAGATGGAAAAGTTGCAGAATCTATTTTTGTTGCTACTTTATTTACATATGCAGGTCCTGAATATGTTGCATTGTGTAACTATAAAGGCGATACAGAAGCAGCTGCAAAAGCACAAGCAGAAATAGACAAAATGTCTGAAACTGTAATGAAATACGGCTATGATGGCGAATGGTTCTTAAGAGCATATGATGACTTTGGTAAAAAAGTTGGTTCAAAAGAATGCGAAGAAGGTAAAATATTTATTGAGCCTCAAGGTTTTGCTGTTATGTCTGGTCTTGGAAAATCAGAAGGCTTAGATATTAAAGCTCTTGATAGTGTTGATAAATACTTAAATTCAAAACATGGTTTAGTATTAAATAACCCTGCTTTCACAAAATACTATATCGAATACGGTGAAATTTCTACTTATCCAGGTGGTTACAAAGAAAACGCAGGTATATTCTGCCACAACAATGCTTGGATTATATGTGCTGAAGCTTTTGTAGGCCGTGGAAATAAAGCTTTTGAATACTATTCAAAAATTGCTCCTGCTTACCGTGAAGATATTTCAGAATTACATAGAACAGAACCATATGTATATGCACAAATGATAGCTGGTAAAGATGCTAAGCGTCATGGCGAAGCAAAAAATAGCTGGTTAACAGGTACTGCTGCATGGAACTTTGTTGCTGTTTCTCAATATATACTTGGTATTATTCCTGACTGGAATGGATTAAAAGTAGATCCTTCTATTCCAAGTGCATGGGATGGTTTTAGTATAACAAGAAAATTCCGTGGTTCAGTTTATGATATCACTATCAAAAATCCAAATCATATTTGCAAAGGTGTAAAATCTGTAACTGTAGATGGAAATGCAATCGAAGGAAATGTATTGCCAGTATTTACAGACGGTTCTACTCACAAAGTTGAAGTAATAATGGGTTAAATAAACCTTTAAAATAATATTAGGCTTTAGCGACTAGTTTAGTTCGCTAAAGCCTAATATATTATTATTCAGCCTCTAAAGGTAAAGTTTACGGTTTGGCAAGGGTTTCGACTCTACGGAGTCGACCAGGCTTTTCGGTCGACCAATGTCGTCAACTTAGTGAAAAAATTAAAGTTTTACTCGATTTTTTTCAAAAAATCGTAGGTTTCCAAAGGGCAACGCCCTTGGTCGCTTTCCGCAGAAAGCGAAATCCTTATGCTTT
>JACCEE012064413.1_pt1 | contig 14797 bp, 25 predicted proteins | sample 7449931 | NCBI WGS metagenome assembly JACCEE01 (sample SAMN15323457, study PRJNA562643) | freshwater metagenome | isolation source: river surface water | place: USA:Blue River Watershed | collected 2017-08-19 | reverse complement strand
TAGGTGGCGGCAAAGATATTGACATGCGTGTGGGCATGGCAATGCATATTATGTTTAACAGTGTTAAGAAAGCATGGCGAGACTTTAACGGCGACCATGTTGTATTCTGTTTAGAAGGTCGTAGCTGGCGCAAAGACTTCTACCCACCCTATAAAGCTAATCGCAAGGTAATCGCTAATCAGCGTACACCTAAAGAAATTGAAGACGATGAATTGTTCTTTGAAGCATATGATGACATGGTTAAATTTATCAACGACAAGACTAATTGCAGTGTTATCCGTTGCCCCAATGCTGAAGCGGATGATCTTATTGCTACGTGGATCCAAACTCATCCCAACGATGAACATATTATTATCAGCACAGACAGCGATTTCTACCAACTACTAGCTTACAACGTGAAACAGTACAACGGTACAACAGAAGAAATTGTATCGCTTGATGGTGTGTTTAATGCTAAGACTGGCAAGCCAGTTATGGATAAAAAGACTGGGAAGCCAAAAGTAGTAGGCGATCCATCATTTGTACTATTTGAGAAATGTGTTCGCGGTGACCCCACTGATAATGTTTTTAGTGCATATCCTGGGGCTCGCATTAAAGGTTCTAAGAACAAGACTGGCATTACAGAAGCGTACGAAGATCGCGACCGTGGCGGATACAATTTCAACAACTTCATGCTTCAGCGTTGGGTTGACCACGAAGAAGTTGAACATCGTGTACGTGATGACTATGAGCGCAATCGCACACTTATTGATCTTACTGCACAGCCCGATGACATTAAGGATGCATGCAGAACTGTTGTTCGTGATGCAGTCAATAAGCCGCATGTAGGACAGGTAGGCATTCACTTCATGAAGTTTTGTGCAAAGTGGAATCTACAACGACTCAGCGAAACTGCAACTGAGCTTGGTGAAATTTTAAATGCAGGAATCAAAGAACCAAGTATGGTTGAAGCATAACATGGATGATATAATTTTAATTGCATTAGAAAAAGAAGCACCCAATCTGGCTAAAAAACCTAGTGTGTTTCTTACAGGAGTAGGTAAAGTTGCCGCCGCTATTACTGCGGCTAAACTAATTGAAAAGTATAAACCAAAGCGTGTTTTTAACTTTGGTACAGCTGGCGGCATCAATGTTGCTCACGGCAACATTTATAAATGTTCTAAGTTTACTCAACGTGACTTTTTTGTTTCCGGGTGTCTTATAAGTCAAGACAGTTTTAATTTATATGACACTATTATGTTTTTCAATAATCGAGATGGATTACATCTAAGCACAGGTGATAACTTTGTAACAAATCCCGACGAAGCCAACGGTGCAGATCTTGTTGACATGGAAGCGTATGCTATTGCTCGTGCCTGCGAAGAAGCAGATCATCCCGATATTGAGTTTCTCTGTTACAAGTATGTAAGTGATACTGCCGACGAAAATGCAGCCGATCACTTTAAAGATAATATACACAAAGGTGAAGAACATTATTTTGATGTATTAAAACAACACGGTATTACATTTGATCATGAACAGTAAACAACTAGAAATCCTCGATATTTTGCAAGAAGAATGTGGCGAGTTAATCGTTGCTGTTAGCAAAGTTAAACGTTTTGGTATTGATAATAGCTACAAAGAAGGTGGCACACAACGAGCGCACCTCACACAAGAAGCCGGAGATGTTATGTGTATGATACAACTTTTAACTGCACACGGCGTCATTTCAGCCGCAGAAGTAGAAGATGCTTCTACAAGGAAAGCTGAAAAGCTAAAGGTTTGGTCTAAGATTTATGTGGACTGAGACTGAAAAGGCTTTTTGGATTTTAGAACACGGCGAGCCTAAGATTGCGTGGATATTTGAACGTAACGGCGATGAAGTTTATCGTAGACCATTTGCTAGTCCGGATACAGTACTTCCGCCATGGATGAGTAAAGAACGAGAGTTAATAAGCACTGGTAATATGATTACCGGTAAAACATTTAATAAAGTTATTATAGACGAGGCACACGAATTATGGAAATTGTAACTAAAGAAGAGCATCCGTTTGATTCGGAAGTTGGACGCAACTGGCTACGCGATATGCTACACATGGGGCCAGTTACTGTTACATTTACGAAGAAAGATGGCGACACTAGGGTAATGAAATGTACTCTAGAAGAGTCAGCAATCCCCGACGAGTTTCGACCAAAGCCACTAGCAGAAGGTCAGACACCGCGTAAGCGCAGTGAAGATAGTATTAGCGTCTGGGACATGAATGCAAATGGTTGGCGCAGTTTTATCTACAAAAACGTTACAGGCGTATCGTTTACAGTAGGTGACGATCAATCCGAACGTGTAGAAGGTTTTGAAAAACCTCCAGAATTGGCTTGATAAATAATGTTACACACGGAGAAAAAAATGACTGAGATTGAAAAAACTGTACTACAGCAGATTTCAGATGTAGCGTGGTTAGTGCACCAAGGACCTAATAAGTTAGGTATCCTAAACAAGGGTGTACAGGAAAACTTTACTTACATTACAGGTAAAGAACTAGTTTCCTTTAAAAACGCATCCGAAGTGCGAGAACACTTTGGTAATATGACGCTGTTCGAAGAACAAATTACAACGTCGCCTATCAAGCAAGATTCATTCTATATCAAGGGTTACGAAGTAGATTACGAAACCCCATTTGCAGTAGACGAAAGTCATCCTGACTACATGGAAGAAGTTCCATTGTATACAAAGATTGAAGGTAGCGATGTTTACTATGCGGCCGGTTACTACTGTATTAACTTTGAAAAGGGCTGGAAGCCAGCACATGGCCCTAAGCTAGCTACTTTGCTAAAATACGGATACACAGGTCCTTATAAGTCTGAACTAGAAATGCGTCAGCAGTTGAAAAAGCTAAACAAAGAAAAGCGTATCAACAGTGAACGAGAAGGATAAGTTGATCTTAAGGTTGCAAAATCTTAAGAAAAACAAAAGTAAAAATATCACTGTTGATATTGATTACCTGCTTAATATTTTACAAACAAATAACACAGTAGAAATTAAGCGGGTAACACCTATTGAACTGTTTCGTAAAGTTGATGTAGATGGCGGCGGCTTTAATGAAGACTAGCACAGAAGGCGGCGAGTACAACAAAATCTATATGTATAGGTGGCGTACTTGTACAAATTCTTTGCCTATGCATGTTTCACAGATGATTAATAAAATCACAGAAGGTCGTCGTTGGGGTTGGTCGTTTATAGCACATCCTACAATGGACTATCGCCGAGAGGATTGGTATAAGGATCAAACATTAGTTTTATCATTTGAACACGAATTTGACCTTATACAAAGCAAGCTAGAAGTAGCACATCTACTGTAAATTAACAACTACTTTAATTGGTCTAAATGATAAATATGTGTAAGGAGACACACATATGAGTAGACCTAAACCATCGATACTGCTTGAAGCTGTTAACAAGAATAACTACAAAGCAGAACAAGTACTCAGCGCAGAGGCTATTTACAGCGTCTTTTATAAAGGCGAGCCCATTAACTTACGCACACTTAATACGCTTATAAGTTATCCGGGTCCTAAGTATAAAAAGGTTAGTTTTAGCAATCCAGGGCATGCATTCAATTTAGCAGAGCGTTTAAATAAAATATTCAAGACAGAAGATTTTAAAGTTGTTAAACTAACTGCTGGAGTAATTGTAAATGAAGATGAACTTTCAACAGCTGATACAGAGTATTAAAAATGCACATGTTCTAGACATAGACGGTGTGCGTAACATACACTTAGTAGATTGTTTCTCCAACGACGAGTTAGAATTTCTAGATAGCGTTTATAATACCCCTCCCGAGTTCATAGGGTTACAATGGCACATGAACAAAAAGGAATGGCCTTTAGATCTTGATAATACGTCAGATTCCTATAAGGAATTGTTGAGTGTTGTTAATCAAAAATTAAATACAAACTTTGATCACTACGTTACCAGACTCTGGGAAGAAGGAGTTGGCCATTACATGGCGCCACATACTGATAATGATATGGTATGCGGCAGTATGCAACTATATCTACCATCAACGGCAGCAGAAAACACTGGTACAGTGTTTTACGGTAATGGATTAACATTGCAGTTCAAGTTTCAACCTAACACAGGATATGCATGCGCCGATCCTACCCGTATAGAACATAGCACCGGGGTTCCTGTTAGTTTCAACGAAAATAGACGAAGTATATATTTTATATTTCGAAACTTGTAATAAATATTTTAGGGAGGGTATATGAGTAATTTACATGTACAAATACTATCCAAGCTAAAAGATCAAGTTGACTCGCACTTTCAAAAGATTCTAAATGAGCCTCAATCATTTAGTGAGGAAGAGACCTATAGGATACTTTTTGAAAATTATCGAAAGATCGATAACCAACACCACGGATTAAGATTAACATCTTTTGGCAATTCCCTGCTATCAAAACACTACGACTTCTACAAGTATAAACACGAAGAAAAAATTCTCAATAAGTCGTTTATAGTACTTGACAAAAGTATGAAATGGCCGTATTATTTAGGTAGGCAGATAGTAATTTTTTATAGCCAAGAAGATGCCGCTTGGTTTCGACTTAATGGTCAAAACCTAAATAGATTTATAGATTATATGTAAGAAAAAAATGGATACATTGCTTTTAAATAAAGATGCACAACCAATCAGCATCCTGCCATTGAGTGCAGTAGGTTGGCAAGAAGCCATCAAGTACCTATGGCTAGAACGTGTGCATGTTCTAGAATGGTATGACGACTGGATTGTTCGTAGTCCTAGTTGGGAGACTCGTGTGCCTGCAGTCATGATGGTTAAAGATTACGTTAAGAATAAAAAGTACCCGCGCTTTAGCAAGTACAATGTTACTCTACGTGATCGCTTCACATGCCAATATTGCGAAACTCATGTTACAACAAATACAGTTACTATGGATCACGTACTACCAATTAGTCGTGGTGGTAAAACCAATTGGGAAAATATTGTTGCGGCATGCGGACCGTGTAATGGTAAAAAAGGCAGTGATACTTATATGAAGCCAATCCGCGAACCATATAAGCCGGGCTATTACGAACTAGCACAGATTCGTAAGAGTTTGCCGTTTGACATTAAACACCCTAGCTGGAAGGATTATCTATCATGAACGATAACACAGACGATAACATAATTTCTTTTCCCACTGATAAACGAAAAGAAGAAGTATATCGCGATAGAGTTGAGAATCAAGGATTCACGATCCCTACGCCAAATCAATTCTATAGTTATGATACAATCAAATTTAACTTCGATGGGCTAGGTAACGATCCAATCTTTGTACCATTGAACGGTCCTAAAATAGATTATTCACCTGTACTTAACCAACCAACCAAGTTGGAAAACCTGATGGACCAATGCAATGATCTTCAAAAGCGTATTGTATATCATGTAGCACAAAACAACGATGTACTACTTAAGATGATTGAAGATAAACTCAACGAAGCACTAACACTAGCTAATTTTACAAAGGACCTATAATGTCTGAACAAAAAATTAAGATTGAATTTGCCCCTGGCTGCTTCGATGACTTTGAAGGAACGCAAGAAGAGCTCGATGAACTCATTAGCCAAATTACACAGATGGTTGAAGATGAATCAATCCTTGAGAATTCTAAGCCAATGACCGAAGAAGATTTTGATGAGTTGCCAGTGGAAATTCAAGAATCTATTATGCGAGATCTTGATCAAATTATAAATGGCCAAGATAGAGAAAAAAAGTTAAATTAACCGGTTGACATTATTATACGTTGTGCTATACTAGTATAGTTAGATAAATTCTAACAAACTTAAACTAAGAGGTAATTATGTCAAATACGACTACAACTACAACCAAAGAAAGCCGTGTGCTAGAAGCACTTAAGGCTAATAACCGCGGACTTACTGCCGCCCAAATTGAAAGCCAGTTTGGTGTCGGTAATGCTCGCTCAACAGTATCAGCACTTCGCATGAAGGGTTTTGCAATCTACGCAAACCAGCACACTGATACAAAGGGTCGCACTAAGACTTTCTATCGTCTAGGCACCCCAAGCCGCGCAGTCGTTGCTGCCGGTTACAAGGCACTCGCCGCAGGCCTTGTCTAAGCCTTTACTGTTCTCCTAAAACGTAACTAAGGCTGGAAAGGGGCATTATTGCCCCTTTCCTTTTGGCTTTAAAGTTTAAAGCCTAAATTAAAACTTGTTACACTTTCAACCCGTGGATCGTGCACAACCTGATTCTTAAGTCCAAATGTAACATTTTTTGAAATGTTATATTCAACTTCTAGAATGTTGCGGATGAATGTTTCGCTACTTCTCTCTACTAGAAGTTTGTTACTGATAGATGTGTTGGGTGCAAAGGTATACTTTAACCAAAGGCTGTTTCTTACAACAGGCTCCCATTCGCTACGTCTAAAAATTATACCGGCTGATACTTCGTTGCTAGCACGAAAATTTTCAGTTCTAGCTATCTTATACCCGTAACCAGGAGCCGCTACAAAATGTTCCGGGTCACTTCTGAATTTATTATAATCGTAGCGTGTCTCCATAAACACGTAATGTTTCTGTGCTAGTGCATAGTTTGCTTTTGCGCCGCCAAAGCCTCTGCTCATTTTAACAGTACCATCTGGACTTTCTTGATGTGTATACGATCCGTTGACGATGTATTGAAAGCGGTCCTTTTGAAAAACTTTTTCGCCTGCACCATCAATGGTAAATCCATCGGTGTTTATAAGTATTCCGCCTATTGAGATTTTGCCCTCATCTTTGTCCTGAGCTTGTACAGGAGATGTTAGTGCTAATAGGGCCAGAAGTGTGTATATTAGATTTTTCATATCAATATTTAGCTAAGTCTTTGATTTATATAGAGATTCGCTAAGTTATTGATTTATATAGGTTTTTTCTGTTGTAAAAACGCCACAAAATACCGGTTGACCTTTTCCCTATAGATGCTATACTACATATGTAGGATGAGAAATAAGGAGTTCGAAATGACTGCTTTTGTTGCTCGTAATCACAACGGTACGCTAATTGGCTGGAACGTTGACCTTGGAAACTTAATGGAAGAAGCCATGGTTTACGAAGAAGTTACCGGAAATAAGGTGTACATTAACGAGGAAACTTTCGCGGAAAAACCCGAAAGAAATCGTCAATAAACCGGTTGACAGCAGACCAAAATTTGCTATAATGTATATGTAGGATGAGAAATAAGGAGTTTGAAATGACTATTGCAGTTTCCCCCGAAATGGTTCCCCAGATTGTTGAAGAAGCCCAAGCGGCAGCTCAGACTGCGGCCGCTAAATTCTTCCAAGAGCGTTTGGGTGGCAAGGATCAGTATGCTTGTGGCTTTGCCTGGGTTGAAATTTACGGCATTAAGGGTAACACCAAGCTAGGCAAGGCACTGGCCGCTAGCGGAATAAAGAAGAGCTACAGCGGTGGCTTGCAGATGTGGAACCCCAGCAAGATGATGGTACAGAACGTTGATACGCTCGAAGCTGGTGCTGATGCGGCGGCGGCTGTGTTTAAGAAGTACGGCTTTACCGCTTACGCTGGCTCGCGTTTGGACTAAGGAGTTTAGTATGAACTTTGTTGCTAAAGACACGTTAAAGATGTTGGTATATAGCATTGCAATTTATGCTATTCCGCTGACACTGTTTTGGACTTTTGTAGGATAAACATGAAACGTACTTCAAATAAATTTGCACGTATTAGTTTCTACGGCGACATGGTGGTTCCGCTGAATCTGCTAGAAGAATTTTTGGAACAGTGCTATGCCGTAAATACTGAGTACAAAGACGGTAATTATGTAATTACAAAAACAACCAAGCTCAATAACTTTGCTGTACATGATCGCGAAGAGATTGAGGTTGGCTTGGCTCAGGCCGCACTAGAAAAAAGTTAAAAATACCGGTTGACAAACTCGCGCATTGTGTTATTATAACAATGTAGGTTTTATTTTTAAGGAGTGATTTTTATGGATACGTTAACTGTTCGCCCTAGCACTGTGCAGTCTATCGCACTTCGTGCTCTTAAGGCAAAGCGTCCCTTGTTTATTTGGGGACCTCCGGGTATTGGTAAGAGTGAACTGGTGCAGTCTATTGCTGACAGCGGTTCTCTTGGCAATGCATTTGTAATCGACCTTCGTCTTGCTCTACTTGAGCCCACAGACTTGCGTGGTTATCCTTTCCGCAATCCGGAAACGAACACAATGGATTGGGCGCCGCCAGCAGACTTGCCTACTGAAGCTTTTGCAAGCCAGTATGATACTATTATCTTGTTCCTAGACGAACTTAACTCGGCTCCGCCCAGTGTACAGGCCGCGGCTTATCAGCTGGTGCTTAACCGTCGAATCGGTCAGTACTTCCTTCCTAAGAATGTTGTAATTGTTGCGGCAGGTAACCGAGAAACTGACCGTGGTGTAACCTATCGTATGCCGGCTCCGTTGGCAAACCGCTTCCGTCACATTAACATGGCAGTGGACTTTGTTGACTGGCAACGTTGGGCTATCAATAACGGGATTCACCCAGACGTTATTGGTTACCTTTCATATGCCAAGCAGGACTTGTTTGACTTTGATCCAAAGACTAGTTCGCAGGCATTTGCTACTCCTCGCTCGTGGTCCTATGTAAGTGAAATTTTGTGCCAACTAGGCTTCGAAAGCGCAGAAGTTTTTGAACAGAAGGCAGAAATTGCTGGCGCCGTTGGTGAAGGTATGGCGGGTAAGTTTGTTGAACATCGTCGGATTGCTAGCCACTTGCCTAAGCCAGAAGACATTCTCGCTGGTACTGTCAAGAAGCTAGACAATAAGTTGAACCAGGAAATTTCCGCCAAGTACAGTTTGGTAGTCGGACTCACTTACGAGATCAACCAGATGTACAAGGAAAACGGTACCAAGGGTCCGTTCAAGGATTCGTTCAACAATGCTGTGCGTTTTGCATACGATAACTTTGAAGCAGAGATGGTTATCTTGTTCTTCAAGACCATCATGACTGACTACAATATCAAGTTTAACATCCGTACTGACCTCGAGCAGGATCTGTACAAGGTGTTTAGCGAACGCTACACCAAGTACTTGGTATAAGTTCAGAAAAGCGCCACATCCTACATCACTCCTGTGGCGCTTTTCGAGTCCCTCTACTGCAAAGTAGGGGGACTTTTTATTTGCTAAGTTGTTAATTATGTGTGGTTTTTTCACAACACAAACCACTTGACAAACGTCTTATTTGTGTTATACTATAAGTATAGTAAACGATTGGGGTAATTTATATGTCCACTAAAAACAGCTCTGTTAAAACTTTGCGTCCTATCCCCGAGACTACAAAGACTTCGGCTCAGGTTGAAGACGTTCTAATTAAGGCTCGTATTAGCCTTCTTATTAATGCTCCGTTCTTTGGTAACCTTGCTACTCGTTTGCGTTTTAAAGACGCAACAGAATGGCTTCCTACCATTGCTACTGATGGGCGGTACTTTTATTACAACCGACACTTTGTTGCGGCTCTAAGCGAAAACGAAGTTCTATTTGGTATGGGACACGAAGTGTTGCATTGTGTGTATGACCATATGGACAAGACTCGCTTAGGGGATCGCGATCCGCGTCTAGCTAATATTGCACAAGACTTTGTTATTAACGCCGACCTAATTGAAGCCCAAATTGGTGAGAAGATTAGGCTTGTTGATATTTGTTTTGATTACAAGTACCGCGGCAAGTTTTGGGAAGAAATTTACGACGACTTGTTTGAACAGGCTAAGAAAGATGGTCGTGTTATCGAGATGGGTACGTTGGATATGCACTTGGATCGCGACGACGAAGGCGACGATCCAGGCGTAGGCTCAGCAGGAGACAAAGAAGGCGAGGGCGACAACGACGGCACTAAAGGTCCTGTTCGTTATACCAAGGAAGAGAAGCAACGGATTAAGCAGGAATTCCAGAGTGCTGTTATGCAAGCCGCAAAGGTTGCAGGTAGTGCAGGTAACTTGCCCGGTGGCGTAAAGCGTCTTATTAACAAGTTACTTAACCCGCAGTTGAGCTGGCGCGAACTGTTGCCAATGCAGATCCAGAGTGTCGTAAAAAGCGATTATACTTATATGCGTCCTAGCCGCAAGGGTTTGGATGCAGGCTTTTACTTGCCCGGTATGGATCGTGAACAGACAATTGATGTTGCTATTGCTATTGACACGTCGGGATCAATTGATAACGAAATGCTAACTGACTTCCTTAGTGAGATACACGGCATTATGAGTCAGTACAACGACTTTGTTATTAACATGTGGTGCTTTGACACCGCTGTACATAATCCAGTTAAGATTACTGCTGACACTGCAACAGACTTGCTACAGTATGATATTGGTGGCGGTGGTGGTACTGACTTCGATGTAAACTTTGAATACATGAAGGAAAATGGTATCATTCCTAAGAAGTTTATTATGTTTACAGACGGATACCCGTGGGGTTCATGGGGAGACGAAAGCTACTGCGACACGCTGTTTATTGTACACGGCATGGGCGGTGACAAGACTCCTGTTTCCCCATTTGGTATTACTGTTCCATACACAAGGGACTAAAGGTGGTAGTTATGGATTCGCGTCAGTTAGATGAAGTAGAGTTTGAGTTGCTTAAAGGAACTCAAACCATGGTTGATATGATTAAGAATCGTAGAAAGGTCGTTGGTATCTCCGATGACCTTTTTGATGACCTGTTAGATTATCTAGATACGCATGCACAAAGTCTTTACTATGTTCGCGCAAAGGAACATAACTACATTTCTATCTACTTTGAGCACCCAGTAGATCGAGAAAATGTAGATCAGATGTTGCGCCAATATATTGATGACGATGGTATCATTGTTGGTTAAATACTACTATAATTCAAAAACAAAGGAGTTATCATGTCAAAGAACAAAAAAGTACAAGAACCAGTAGAAGAAAACACAACCGCTGTAGTGCCTGATTCAATCAGCCTTAGCGACTTGCAAGTACTACTACAAATTGTGGATCTTGCTAGCAGTCGCGGTGCATTCCGCGGTGCTGAACTAACACAGGTTGGTGCAATTTTTGATAAGCTCAGTGCATTCTTGTCATTCATTGCCGCACAACAAAAGGCGGCACAAGAATCAGAAGCATCTGAAACAAGTGCAGAATCTGCCGAATAAGAGGAATATCTATGGCGACATTAATGAAACACGTTGGGAAGTTTGGAGAGAAACCTTGTGTGGTTGTTTTCCGTGAGCTTCCTGGCGAAAGCGATTACTGTTTGATTGTTCAAACAGATAATCTTGATAGTAGACAGCATGACGATCTTATGAACGTAGTGCAAAGTGCCGAAGCACAAACATCACACGATATTAGCCAAGTGTTGCATCGTAGACAGTTTACAGATGGCAGTAACATGCTAAGTACTCTGCACTATGCAAGAAAGCTACAAAAGGTTCCAGTTAGCCATGTAGCCCTAACACCTGTACCTGGCCAAAGTGTACCTCTAGCAGATGTAAATGTAGAAATCCGTAAACTCGAAGGTGGATATGTTCCACCAAAGAATGACGAAGCTCATCTAACTGAAAGCAAGACTCCTGCCACAGTAACAGAAGAAACAGAAGAAGGTTCGTCTAGCACCGAAACTGATGTAGCTAAAGGTCTTTTGTTGCAAGCTCAACTTATGGAAGAGGATGCAACTAAACTTTTACAAGAAGCTGAATCCAAGAAAGCCGAAGCATACAAACTCGATCCTTCTCTAAGGGGACCTGGCAGGCCAAAGAAGGCCAAACCTAACTAAAGGAGTCTACTGTGGCTCATGTACCCAAGGTGGTACTATTGGGCAAGAATTCTGGTACAGAGTCCGAAAAGACACAGAAGATTTTAGCTAGTATTAATCCTGAAGAAATACCAGGTGAGTTTTTATATTCTGTATTTGTAACCAGTACCAATGGTACAAAATATCAAATAGATAAGAAAAATCTAAGAAAAGGAATAAGCTACAAGAATATCGATGAAAGTGTAAGAAAGCTCAACATAAAAGAAAATGTTGATACTATCGAAATTATTATCGATCTTGGTAAAGTTCAATCTAAATTAGACGAACAAAGCGCAGAGTTTCTAAACAAGTTCTTTGATAACTAATAATAGAGTGCAGTAATGCACTCTATTTTTTTGGCTTGACTAATCAGCATTAGATGCTATAATAGTATTATTAGTAGTGTTAATCAGGTAACATAAATGAAAAACGGATTGGTATATTTTGGTTGTTTGCTACTGGTCGGTTGTGCTAGTGGCGGCGGTACTGTAGCAAGTGTAAGTACTGCGAGTCCTAGTCCTTCTGTTGTTACACCAACATCAGTAGATGAGCGAATTAAATTTGAACCAATGGTTCAAAAAGAAACTATTTCCATTTACGGTGATGTTACAAAAACATATTCTATAGGAAACTATCAACCAAGTTCAAACTTTCCTTCTACTGAAAAATATAAGATTGCAGACTATGCATTCTTTACTGCTAGTGTTAAGGGAACACACTCAGGCTTTAATGGTGATCCAAACGAACCAATTAGGGCCGGAACTTGGGAACCTACTTATCAAATACTCGAAGCAGATATTAACGGTGACGGGCACAAAGACTTTTTTGCCGTAGAGTACGTACAAGGTGCACGTGATAGTGTACCAAAGTCAAGCCTATTGCCATTTATAAATGACGGTAAAGGACACTTTAAGCTCTCACCAGAATCGTTTGCAGATGGTAAGTTTGGTTGTATTGCATCGGGTAATCAATTAGGTGGAGCAGACATTAACAATGAATGCGGCTACTACAAGAGTTTAATCCGGCATCCAGTTGTAGCTGACCTCGATGGCGACAACCGTTCAGATTTCTTTTGGCCTACGCTATTGTATCTTAGTAAAGGTGGTGCATTGCAAAACGCTAGCAATACACTACCCATTGAGTTTTTCAAACAGCCGCATATTGGTCCTACCTTTGTACACGACTTAGCCAGCGGCGATGTTGACGGCAATAAGAGCATTGATATCTTTGTTCCGCTGTTTGGTAGTACCAAAGCAGGTTTTAAGCTAGATGGTTCAAAGGATCCGTGTGCTGTATGTAACCAACCGTTGCCCTGGGTAATGCTATTAAACGACGGCAAGGGAAACTTTACAGCGAACACTAATTTCCCTACAATGCCAATCCTACAGCAAAACCAATCTATTAACCTTTGGGCATCCACTGCTACTATTGCTGATTTTGATGGCGACGGTAAAGGTGATGTTGCTGTAGGTTGGGCTAATCCGGTTAATGCTGAACATTTTGGTTATGTTAAAAACAGCGCCGGTATGGTATACTACAATGATGGTAAGAACGATTGGCGTGTGCGTAAGCCAAGTGAACTACCTGCTAACTGGTATGGTGCTAATGGTCGTGCAAATGATATCGTAGCAGTTGATTTTGATGGTGATGGTAAGCCCGATATTGCACTAGCTAGTACACAAAGCAATCCGTACTATGTTGGACGTATGGTGCAGATCTTTAAGAACGTCAACGGTACTTCATTTGTTGATGTAACCAAAGACGTTAATAACAACACCAAGTACGCACTAGGTAACGGAACTCCGTGGTGGAATGGTGAGGGACTGCTTAAGGTTGTTGACTTCAACAAAGATGGCAAACCAGATATCGTCGACAGTAACTACAATACCTATGTGCTAATCAACGAAGGCGGCAAGTTTAAACTTGTTGATAACTTCCCTAAGGTTGGTGGCGGTAAAGATGGTAATAATCGCGGTGCGCTGTATCCTGTGGAAATCGATGGAAAGTGGGATTACGATTTCATTAGCTACAGGTTTGACGAAAGTGACGATGTGGGTACTACAACAATGTATCAAGTGCTTGATCCTCCTGGAGGAACAATACCCGGCTTGTATGATACTATGCTAGATGACTTTACTCGCAAGCCATCAACATATACAACAATGGCGGCAATAGCAAATCGTGCGTATACAGACTTGTTCTACTACAGCCGTTGGAACACTAATAACGCTCGTGTGTTTAGTACCTACAACAACGGTGTTACTACAGTAGGCGGTACATTTGGTGGACGAGATGCAGGTCTTACTGTGCTAAATGCTAAGTCATCTAACGTTGGACCAACCAGCACCTTTACTGGTGATACTGATGCTATTGGCTTTTATGCTAATCGAGGTAAGTTGTTTACCATGTTTGGTTATAGTCATAGTAGACTAAATGGTAGCGTCGAGTCCGACTTCTTTGGTACTGCACGTAGTAACACTACCGCAGACACATTTGGTGCTGAACTATCCTACAAGGATGAGCTAGGTAAGTTTAGCTATAGCATTGGTTCACGCTATAACAGTACTGTGCTAAAGGGCTTTTTGGAACAAGGTGCAGACGTTAATTTGCGTGTAGCAGACCAGCACTATAATTCTGCTAACCTAGTTGCTACCCTAGCCTACTTTGATTCGTTTAACTACATGAGTACACGATTCTTTTATGGTGCTGATGTAGAATACTTGCGTTACTTCTACTCAAACGGCAACGATGTAAGTGTGTCCACAGGAGGAACATTTACATCAGTTAAGGGTGTTAATCGGTTGAATAAGAATGGTACTGCGGTGTCGCTTAATGCAGGTGCGTGGTTGAGTTCAAACGCGAACCTATTGCTATCAGTGACTAATGCTACAAAGGATCCGTCTTATACAGTATCACTGGGCTATCGTTTTTAACGATAACCAATCTGCATAAATCTTGTGTACGCAGGTGTTCGCATAATGCCTGCGTACAACCTTTTCTGCATTG
>JACCEE012689444.1_pt1 | contig 14802 bp, 22 predicted proteins | sample 7449931 | NCBI WGS metagenome assembly JACCEE01 (sample SAMN15323457, study PRJNA562643) | freshwater metagenome | isolation source: river surface water | place: USA:Blue River Watershed | collected 2017-08-19 | reverse complement strand
TCGGGGGTCGGGTACCGGCCACTGCCGGCGACGTGGTCTATTCGGTTGTCGCCCGGAGTCCGCCGGGCGCATGAGTTTCGTTCATGTCGTCACCACTGGGTTCGTTGCGCAGTACCGCCAATCGATCGTCAAGTGGCTGTCGTGCCGCTAATTAGCGCGTGCCACCATGGTCGTCGCGCCTCATGCATCAAGAGTTCGTCGAGCTTGCAACAGTTCTACTTCACGGTATCGGATCGCATGGCTGCACCCTCCTTTCCTTGTGTCGACCGCGGCGTGGCGAGATGCCACTTCCCGCAGTGACGGCACTTGTACGCTTCCTTCCCTTTCGTCCGTGCCGTGGTCTCCGCATCGCTCTGATGCGTCCACGACTTCTTTGCTTGGCACACCCGGCGGAGCGCCCACGCGTTCTCGTCGATCGCGGAGCGGGAAGGCTTGTGCTTCGGGTCGAAGTGTTTGCTCTTCATGATCCACGACAGACCGAGCAGCCTGCCGTGGATAGTACATCTGCGGGGGCGGAGCTATTCCTTGCCCTCCCGGACGAGCACCAGCTCCGCCTTGCAGCGGGTGAGCGCGACATAGAACAGGTTCCTCTCCTGTTCCATCTGCTGGGGAGTACGAGCGCAGGGGCTCTCCAGCAGCTCGGGCCGCACGATGAAGACGCGCTCCGACTCGAGACCCTTGGCGCGGTGCACCGTGGAGAGTTGTACGCTCGCGCGCCTGTCGTCGAAGATCTCGCTGACGGCGGAGACGAACTCGTCCTCGGTCGAAGCCTGTGACCGGTCGGCGATCACCTCCACGCACGAGACCTGGTCGGCGAGGCGATCGGCTCCGTCCTTGATCGCGTCTTCGTTGTCCCCGTGCTTCCGCACGAGCCGGTCGTACTGCGCCGTGTACCAGGACGAGAGGCCGACCGCGAGGCGGTCGAATCCGCCGCCGAGCTCGGCCGCCTCCTTGGCGACCCTCACGATCCCCTCGCCGATATCCTTCCCCTTCACGCGAGCAGGGAGACCCTTACCAATGAGCATGAGGCACGTCGACACCAGCGGGGCCGTTTGCCGGCAGAGGATCATGTCCCCCTCGCGGACTTCGTCGCCAAGCGTGTCCTCCATGATGTCGCGCACAGCGCCCTCGGGCGCGCCGGGCCGGGCCTCGATCTGCGGGCAGAACTCCTTGGCCAGCTCGATCGCCGACGACGGGCAGCGGTAGCAGACCGAGAGGGGCAGCGACACGCCGCCGCAGAAGTCGACGATCTTCGAGAATGCCTCCGTGTCGGCGCCAGCGAAGCTATAGATCGCCTGTTTTGGGTCCCCGACGAAGATGCACCGTCCGCCGCGAGCGACGCTGCGCTTGATAAGCTCGAGCGCCGCGGGCGAAAGGTCCTGGCACTCGTCGACCAGGATCCAGGCGTAGCGCTTGGGCTGGTATCCGTGTACGCACGGGAGCCACACCATATCGGTGAAGTCGATCACGTTCGTGTCTCGCATGCCTGCCTGCATCATCCGCTGCACGCAACGCTCCACCACTCCGTCGAAGGCATAGTCCCACTGCACCCCTTGGCGGGCCGCGATGTCTCCGACCTCGGTGGCGAAGTCGCCCTCGGGTAGCTCGCAGTTCACGAGCGAGAGCCGGGCCAGATCGATAAGCCGGATGATCTCCTTGCCAGGGAAGCTCCGCGGCTTGTCGGTCAGCATGCGAGCCGCACGCTGCGGGAGCGCTGCTCCGAAGAGCGTGCCGCCCTTTGCCTCGCGCTCGATCAAGCGGACCATGTCCCAGTACTTCCGCGATTCGACCCGCACGCGACCGCACGCGTCACGAACGGCCGCGTTCCCGTGCGCATGGATCGTGCTCGCACGCATGCTCGTGCCCTTGAGCTTCGCGCCCAGCTCGTCCGCGATCGACTTGTTGAACGCGAGGAACAGGCCCTCGCCGGAGATGAGCTTCGCGGCCTGCACGATCGTGGTGCTCTTGCCCGAGCCCGCGACCGCGTTGACCACGGCGTGCCCGCGGCCGATTCGCACGTGATCCCAGATCGCGATCTGGTAGGAGCTGGGCTCCCACGAGATCCCAAGGCGAGCGCGGTAGTCGATGGCGGAGGTGTCGAGCTTGCGGGCTGCGGTCATGATGCCGAAGGTACATGCGCTAGTGCCTGCGTATTCCGTCGTCCCGCAGAATTCTTCGACGCGCGAAAGGCGAAGGCCCCGCGCGGAGGGTGATCCGGCGGGACCTTCGGGGGTGACCTGGTGATTCAGTTAGGCGGCGGCATGTCGAGCGCCACGCCCTGCCAGCACGGCAGGCAGATGTACGCGAGCGTGCCGTCGTCGATGTAGAGGCCGGATGTCGGCGACTCGCTCGGGTCTGGCTCACGGCCGCACGAGCAGGTCATGCCTTCGCTCGTGGCGTCCTCGGGCGGTTCTTGGTACGTGGGCGCAGTCATGCCTCCACCCATGAGCTGTAGCTTCCGTCGGGGTTCTTCTCGACCGATCCCATGGTCAGGATATCGCCTGCGATGTAGTGCTCGGCGGGCGTGAACCCTTCGGCGCGCATGCGAGCAGCGGCGATGACGATGCGGTGGTCAACGGGTGCGTGTTCCATAGGCTTCGTCGTTCACGTCGGTCCGCACGACTCGGCGAAGGCCCCGGTCGGGAGCTTCCACGCGCCGGGCTCAAGGATGATGGGCTCCGCGAACGTGTCCGCCAGCGCGGCGGCAGCGTCCTCGGGCGCGTAGCTGTACGGCGTGCCACGCTCGACGAGCATCGGCAGGCTTCCCTTGCGCTTGACGGTCTTTCCCGAGAGCGCCTCGAAGGTCGCGAGCCGATGGAAGCGGGCGGGATCCAGCGCTGCCGCGGTGGCGTACTGGTCGGCGCTGCCGAAGATGCAGAACATGCACGACGCGCGGCCGAAGCCGACGCGGTAGCACGGGTGCGGGTTGACGCGGTGGGCCGCGATGATCGCCCACACCTGCGCGGTGCTCCACCCGTGGACCGGGCGCCAGTGGTCGACGTGTCGACGCGAGCGCTCGCGCTGGGCGTCGCGCTTGTCGCTGCGGTGCGGCTCGAGGAGCTTATACTTCGCGCGGGCGCTGCTCTCCTCGGCGCGCTCGCCCGTGACGACCAGCGTGAGCCGGCCAGCAAACCGCGGCTGCGAGCGGATCGCCGCCGCGCAGACGTCGATCTTGAGGTAGCTCGAGCACCACCGCACCGTGAGGTCGGGCGAGACCTGCGGGAACAGGCACCGGGTCGCGAGCTTGCCCGCCGTGCCGCCGCTGTAGCGCACGGCACCGCCGGGAACCTGGAACGCGATCGGGCGCGTACGGGCGCGGTGGCGCACCATCTCTCCCTCGAAGCCGCCAACCTTCCACGAGAAGTAGATGCGCAGCCCAAGCGCGTCGGCGAAGGCGCGGCAGTAGGCCCGGGTCACAGGCCAATCCATCAACGTCGAGCCCTCGCGCCCGTCGACGTCGTGGTGCCACAGCTCGATGCGCTCGCGAGGAACCCCGAGCTCGAGAAGGTGCAGCACGCACGCCACCGAGTCTTTGCCGCCCGAGAACGCCACGATGATCGTGGCGTAGGTGTCGAGCTGGGCCCGCGTGAGCCCAACGGGCGCGGTGGGATAGGTCTTGAGCGGGGCGTTCATCGAATCACGTCCAGTTGCCACTGCTGAGCCGTGGCCAGCCACACCCATCGCATGCCGGCGGGCGCCGGTCCGGGCGGGGTGGTGAGCGGTCGGCTACGGCCTGCGGCGGAGAAATCGAAGGGCATCGGCGGGTCCTCTCAATGGCTCGAGCCCGCTCCCTTGCGGGACACGGGCGAGCGCTCAGCGGTAAAGGTTGCGCAGCTCAGCCTTGGCGGAGCGGCGGGCGTGTCGGTTGCCGGCGCGGATCTCGTCGCGGCGTGCGTCGGCGGGAACGTTCTTGTGACGGTTCTTGTCGTTTCGCATCTACTTTCGGATCCTGGTGACGGCATGCTTGCCGGGCTTGGGGAGGCGGATGGAGGGCAGGTTGGTCTTGCGCATGGCGGGCCTTTCGGGGCGGGCTGCGTCGGCAGCCACGTGCTCACCATGAACTACGCTATACGTAGGCGCTATCGATACCTCAAAGAATCCAGCAGAACGCCAATCCGACCGCTTCCGACGGAGAGCTTCGACCACTTGCGCCGCATGCGCTACATCAACCGCAGCAGAGCCACCACGAGACAGGCAGCCACGCCCCAGCCGAGCAGCCCCGCCACGACCGCGACCTTGATGCCGCCCATCCTGGACTCGGCTCGAGCCTCCCACGCCCGCGCGTCGGCCTCCATCGACTGGCGGCCAAGGTGCCCGAGGGCTGCGTCGGTCGCAGCCACGAGATCGACAGCCGTATCGACGCCGATCGTGGCGACGTGGCTTCCGTCGTGGCCGTAGTAGTGGACGCCGCTCGATTCGGCAATCACGGTGAATCTGTCAGCATCGATCCTCATGGCATCACAGGTCGGACCAATCCGGGTCCGAGTCGGTCACAGGTTGATCGGACACGATCGAAGGAAGCGAAGGCCCATCGTACTGCGGGCCGCCAAGGTCGCGAGGAGCCAGCGCACGGTAGACCAGGAACGCGTTGTAGGCTCGAGCGCGGTCGCTGTCTCCCGCGCCTACGCGCCGGTACTTCTCGACCATCGCCTTCGCAGCGTCGCGCAGATCTGCGGGCCACTCCTTCGACCACGCGATCCACTGCCGATCTTCGACAGCAACGGGCACGAACTTGGGCCCGTCGGTCATGCGTCGAACCCGTCCGGCGCGAGAAGCACCGCGATGTAGAACGACACGCCGAACACCATGGCGACCAGCATCGGAAGGTTGCCGCGCCCCACCGCGCTCTCGACGAACGGCAAGCTCAGCACAGCGAGCGCCGTAGCGACATAGGCCCAGATCGAGCACAGCTCTCGCATGTTCCGAATGACGGCCCGCATGCGAACCTTACAGAACCTAGGAGCAGGGCATTCCGCCGAGCCGCCAGCGCGCATGGGCAAGCGCAGCCGGGTGAGCCTCAAGCGCTTCGGAGTGACCGAAGGTGTGCACCTCGCCAAGCCTTCGGCCATCGGCATCGAACACGAGCACGGGACCACCGTCTTCGTCGCGGAATAGGTACCCGTCCGGGCGTTCCTCGGAGATCTCCGGGTCGGCGAGCATCGACGCGAGAAGGTCGGACACCGAGCCGACCGAGAACGATGGGTCAGCCCGCAGTGCGTCGACCAGCCGCAGCGGGATCCGGTTCTTCCGGTCCACATCTGCGACAGCTCGAGCCCGCTCCTCCGCCCATCGCCCGGCCTCGAACAGCGTCCCCACCATGCGCCGATTCGGCGAGACATAGTCGCCGGTCTTGCGATTGCGCACGACCCACCACGTGGTCATGCCGCGGCCCTCGAAGTGTCGACACCAAGGGCGCTGCGGATCTTAGTCAGCGCGGAGAGCTCGATCTGTCGCACGCGCTCGCGGCTGAGACTCAGCTCCTTGCCGATCACATCGAGGTTCACCGTGTCACCGGTGGCAAGACCCATGCGCTGCCGGAGCACGTGCTTCTCGCGGTCAGTGAGTCCAGCGGTCTCCACGGCGACCAGCGCCGCATCGACGGTCATCACCGCATCCACAGCCTCCTCGGGCCCCATTGCGCCGTGGTCCACGGATGCCATGGTCTCCTCGGGCGCAGGGCCACCACGATCGTCATCACCCCCACCTCGTGACGGTCCGTCCATGCTGACAACCTGCCCTTCCTCGCCGCCGAGCAGGTTGCCACCGAAGACCTCGTACGCTCGCATCGCCTTCGCCATGCCGAGGCCCGCGGCTTCGGCTGTCTCCTCGGGAGATGGCCACTCACCGGTGCGCTTGTAGATCGCCCTCGCTGTCACGAAGAGCCGATACGCCCGGTCGTGCATGTGCTGCGGGATGCGTACCAGCCGGCCGCGATCGACGGCACCCCGGATCATCATATGGCGGATCCACCACGTTGCGTAGGTGGCGAACGAGAAGCCCTTGCGCGGGTCGAAGGTGTCGACGGCACGGAGCAGCCCGAAGCTCCCCTCTTGGATCATGTCCTGTAGCGGCATCGTCCGAATCCGCGACCGCATCCGCTTGGCCACCGAGATGACCAGCCGGAGATTCGCAGCGGCGAACCGCTGGCGCACGATGTCGTGCTCTCGCAGCAGCGAGCAGAGCAGTCCCGAGTGCGCGATGACGTCGTACGGATCGCCGTCGACCGTCGCGAACGTCGTCGCGATTCGACGCGCGACGCATACGCCCTTGCGGTACGAGAGCGCGTCGGCCAGCTTTCGACACGCCGCCGCGAACTCGACGTCTCCGCAGAGCCCCTCCAGCCTACGACTCGCAGCAGCAGACACCGCCTCGCACTCGGCCCCCAGCTTTTCAGCGATGCCTTCTCCGATGATCTCGGAGAGCACCGCATTCGTCCGTGGTGCGTAGTCGAGGATGGCGCACCACAGCTCGCGGCGCGTCCGTATGACCAGCTTCGCGAGGTTCAGCGACTGCTCTCGATTCAGCAGGCTCACGCGTCGGACGTCGCGCACGTACGCACCGAGTCCCGTTCCGCTCGCATCAGGGATTTGTCTCATGACGCCTTGTTGCTCTCGGGCGAAGGGGTTGGGACGTCGTCGGCCGGCAAGTCATCGGAGCCGTCCGCTCGCTCGCACATGATCTGCCGAGCACGTTCGATACCGAGGTGGTCGAAGTGCTCGATGAACTCCGCTACCTCTGCCACGGTCCTGCTCGCCAGCTCGAGCATCATCGCATCACCGAGCTGACGATCTCCAACCATGGACCGCAGCAGGTCGCGATCGATGTCTCCGAGCCGGTAGTGCAGGCCGAAGCGTCGAGCCCGAATCAGCGCGTTGTCGACCTTGTCCGTGCGGTTGCAGGACGCCAGAGCCACCACGCCTCGGCTGGTCAAGACCTCCGCGAGATCCAGCGCCTGCGACGTGCGGCCGCGGTCGATGTCATCGAAGATCACCGTCTTCGGCGAGAGGACATCGACGAGCCCAAGGACGACCTCATCACGAACGTCTGCGAGTCGGGCTCTCAGCGAGCGGCCTCCGAGTCCGGCAGCGATCGCCCGCATGGTCCACGACTTCCCGGCCCCCCGTCGGCCGTCGAACAGGACGCCGACTCGCTTGCCGCCGTCGCGAAGCGCCGAGATCTCGGCGAGAGCCTGCCTGCCGACATCGCAGAGGCCAGCACCGGAAAGCGGGTCGGACTTCAGCGACACGCCTTCCGCCGTCGCGTTCGCCGAGGGGCCGCTTTCGATCTGGATCGACTGACCGAGGTGCTCCCAGATCCACCGTGCGAGGGTCACAGGATTTCCAGCCGGGCCGTAGGTCCACTCCCGGCCTCCGTCGAATCGGTATCCGAACCTGCACCCGTCGTACTCGCGGATCTCGTCGCCGTCGCGGTCGCGGCTCACGACGCTTCCGAGCTGTGCGTCTGCGGCCACCGACATGATCGCAGCCCGCACCGCCCACGGCGCCCGAGGCCAGCACTGCGGTTCATTCGGATGGTCGCCGATGAACTCCGACAGCATCGTTACAGCGGCGCTCGCCCATGCGATCGGGCTCGAGGCGCGGCTGAGATGCACGGTCGTGCTCGCCACGGTGGATGCAGCCTTGAGCCACTGGCGTTGACGCGGCGTCATCGGCTGAGCCCCTCCGCGAACAGCTCCCACGTGCGAGGGAAGCGGTCGGCGATGAACTTGCCCAGCGCGTCGGCGTAGACGCGGATCTCGTACTGCGCGTGCGGGTCGAGCCGCAGGGTCAGGAACGCGAGCCAGTTGCGCAGGTTGGCGCTCGCGCGCATGCAGCTGTAGCGGGCGACGGGAAGGTGGACGCGGGCGATCTCCTTCGGTACGCCGTTGGCGAGCGCAAGCTCGTAGACCGTCTGCGCGTGCTCATACGTCTCTCGCAGCGAGTCGACGAACGCCTGCGCCGCTGCTTCCGTGAGCACCGCGGACCCGTCAGCCTTGCCCGCCTGCTTGTTGGCGGTAGCCTCCGCCATGAGCCGCTCGACCGTCGGCAAGTAGTCGACAGCGGGCAGCGGCGTGTAGCGGGCGCTCATCTCGTTGAAGCTCTGCGTCCGATGTCGATGCCATTGCCGGAACACGAAGATCGGCGCCTGGATCTCGACGGTGAGCCCGGCCATCTCGAACGGAGTCGCGTGCTTGTGCTCCCACAGGTACCGCAGCAACTTCTCGTCGCCGGGCTTCCCGTCCTCCTTCGGACCCCAGCCGAGGAAGCCCTTGCCGGTGCTCATGCGCGCCGACTCGATGATGCGCTCATCCGAGCCCCACGACTCGACGAGCAGCGCGTACCCATGATTCAGAACCTCGATCTTCTCCGTCATCACACTCTCGTCTCCTCGATCGGAATCGGCAGCGCTACATCATCGCGCAGCGTCACCAGTTGACGGGCCAGCCTCGCAGCATCCGCATGCTCGACGAGCAAGGCCCCTCGTTTGCCCTTCATCTCGGGCGCCGCAGCAAGTACCGCGGCCAGGTCGCCATGCTTCCGCACGAGCTCGACCGCCGTCTTGGGTCCGACGCCCGGGACACCCTTCACATTGTCGGAGCCATCGCCCGCCAGCGCGAGGTAGTCACCGAGCAGCGACGGAGGGACGCCGAACTTCGCCTCGACTTCCGCCGGCCCGATACGCTCGCCCTTCGGCCCGATGACCCACACGCGATCGTTCACGAGCTGCCGAAGGTCCTTGTCCTGGGAGACGATAGCCACCTCGAGCCCACGCGCAACGGCTGCCTTCGTGTACGCTGCGATGACGTCGTCGGCCTCGTACCCCTCGGACATGCAGCTCGCCACGCCAGCGCGACCCAGCGCTGCCACAGCCGCGTCGATCATCCCCTCGGTGCCGGCGGGGTGGTCGATGCGGTTGGCCTTGTACGAGGGCAGCAGAGCGCCTCGCCCACCATCGCCAGCGTCCCACACGACCAGCGCGTACGAGGCTCGATGCTTGGCCGCCCACGAGCGCACGGCGCCAACGAAGGCCCGCACCGCCACGCGCACGACATCGCCGGCCGACTCAACGGGCTCTAGCGCGGCGCACACGTAGAAGTTCCGCCATAGCGCGTTCGGCCCGTCGACCAGCAAGAACAGCCCGGACAGCGGCTCGTCGTCGCCCATGATCGCGAGTCGCTCGTCGAGCAGCTCCGCCACGGCATCGAGATCGTCAGGCGTCAGCCGAGACCACCGCGCCTTCGGGTCGACACCAGAGCGACCGAGCGCAGCGTCCATCACCGCGCCGAGTCGCAGGTCAGGCTTGCGCCTGTGCAAGGCGCGGAAGAGATCGAGCACGTGAGCAGCGGAAGCCGACATGGTGAACCTTCGACCATGTACTCAGCGATGCTCCGGGCTAGTCCGCCGCACCGGCGCCTAGGCATCACATCTCTTCCCGGGCGGGCGCGGGAAGTTCCTGTACGTCACGAAGACCTTGAATGCCAACGCACACGAGTCTCTCAGCTCTGCGTCGTGACCATGGTCGCCGCTCCGCCGAGTTTCGTAGACGTCCAAGAGAGCGCCCGCCGGGCCTCTCGCATCAGTGCATCGATCGACCAGCTCGCGAACGATCTCCTTGGCAAGCTCCGCCTTCTCGTCTTTCGTCATCGCATCACCTACCGCAGTCAGCGCGCGTTTAGTCCGCTTACCGGCGGGGGCCATGCGACGCAGCCCCTCGTGACCGCTTCGCCTTGGGCTCTCGCTTCGGCTCAGGGCGCGTTCCATGGGCGGCGAAGTGCTCGGCCGCCCCGGCCACGAAGTCGTCCCACGATCGGCACAGGGCGCTTGGGGTGGCACGCTTCCCGGCCTTCGCATCGGCGGAGTCGCGGGGACCGTTCATGTGGCGAGCTGCACCAGCCATGAGGCCGCAGCCGACGAGCGTTGCAGGGTCGCAGCCGATTCGATCCGCTGCGCCCTCGGACGCAGCGCGACCGATCGCCTTGCGAACCGCTGCGCGTTCTCGATCTCCATCGATCGGGCCACCACCAAGAAGCGCCCGTTGAGCGTTCAGCATGGAGAGAGCAAGGTCCACCCCGGCGGCGGCTAGCTGCTGCTGTTCCTCTTGCTGTCCAACTTCCTGTTCGTTGCCTGTTCTTGTACCGCCATCCATGTCGGTGGGGGGCCGCCACGCGTGACGGTCCACCACCGTCGCCCGTGTCGGTGGTGGACCGTCATCCATGTCGGTGGGGATGACAGACCCCACCGACATGCGCTTCGGGCCGGGACCGCCATCCATGTCGGTGCCGTACTGGAACCCCTGCGCAGGTTTCACCAGTATCTCCCACCGCCAATAGCTTGACCCCTCTGGCAGGTTGACGCGTCGCCAGTACCCGAGGTCAGCGATCGCCTTCGACACACGATCGAACGTGCGCGACGAACACCCGAGCAGCGCGATCACCCGCGACTTCGGAAGCGTGCACTTCGGCACGGCGTCGCGAATATCCGCGCATCCGTACACGATGTTCGCAAGACGAATCTCGACGCCGCTCAGGTTGCGGCGCACCAACGATGCGGGTACTTCCATGGCAGGCGGAGCCTGCGTCTACTGCGACTCTTGGATCGCCATTCCGCCAAGTCGTTCCTTCACACGCTCGTGCTCCTCTGCCAGCGTTACGAGCCGATCGTCATCGCGCTCGCACGGAGGCGCGGCGTCCAAGATCGCGATCACCATGCCGAGCCGATCGAGCTCGCACGAGTCGCACGTCGGTCGCTTCCCTCCCGTGCTCATGCCGAGTCCAGTCGAAGGGCCGCCGCAGTCGCAGCACGGCAGCGGAGGGTCATCGCTCGCCACGAGGCAGGCGAACATGTCGAGCGTCTGCGGACTTCGCTTCATCGGAGCCCTCGCTCTCGTCGCTGCCGCAACACCTCGCGCGCCTTGGCGGCAGCATCGCGCAGCGCGTCGGCCCACTGCTCGGCTTGCTCGATCGACATGGACCCTTCGATGCCGCGGGCCGAGACGACCACGAGGCCATGCTCCGAGACTTCGGCGCGTAGCGGCTGGCGATTCATCGAATCACCGGAAGGTGCAGGTTGTCGAGCGTCTCAGCGTGGAAGTCATCCATCGCATAGGCGGCGAGGCCCCACGGCCGAAGCAGCCACATCACGGACACCTTGTGCGCGAGCATGGTGACGCTGCACTTCTCGCAGGACGGCGGACCGCTCGTGACCGCTGCGCCTTCGACCGCTTTGACGTGGAGCATGTGCAGGCCATCGCAGCCTAGTCCGTAGCCCACAGACGGGTACCTCATGGCGTTACGGATCGCGGCAGCCTCGGCATGCTCGCAGATCCGACCGCAGGCAGCGCGGCACGCATCCGACCCGTCGCACTTGTGGCGGCCGGGCGGAGCGTTGAAGCCCTTCCCGATCACGACGCCTCGATTCGTGCCAGTCCAGCCTCCGGCGTCCACGAGCAGCGCCCCGCGCTTGCTCTTGGCGCATGGGCTCATCATTGCTTGCTCGACGGCGAGAGGAAGCAAGCGCTCCATGACGGCGCGCTGCGATCGGAACTCGGCATCCTGTGCACCTTGGTACGCGTCGCTCATGTGGTCCTCCATGCTCAGCGTCGACGACGGACATCTCCGATCAGAACGGGATGTCATCCTCGGGTGCATCTGGGATGTAGTTATCGTGCGGCTCCGGCTCCGGCTTCCGAGACTGCTGGCCACCGGATCGCTGGCCGCCGCCGTTGCGCTGGCCACCGCTCGACTGCTGACGCTGCTCGCCGCGTTGCGACTGCTGACGCTCACCACCGGAGCCGCCCTCATCTCCACCACGAGAGCCGAGCAGCCGCACCGTCTCGGCGACGATCTCCGACGCGTAGCGGGTGTCGCCGTCCTTGTCCTCGTACTTGCGCGTCTGGAATCGACCTTCGATGTAGACCTGCTTCCCCTTCGACCCGTACTTGCAGATGAACTCGGCATCCTTGCCCCACACGACGATCGGGACCCACTCGGTCTTGTCGACCCAGGCATCGCCCTCCTTGATCGAGTATCCGCAGGCGATCGAGAAGCTCGTCACCGCGCGTCCATTCTGGGTGTAGCGAACCTCGGGATCCTTCCCGAGGTTGCCGATGAAGTTGCACTTGTTGATGCCCTGGCTCATGCCTCACCTCGCCTATGCTTCAGCTCACTCTACAGCAGCGGGCCCGCGATCATTCCGGCAGGACCTACCCTTCGCCGTCGTCGTCCCTGGTATCGTTGAGGACGCGAACCACGGCCTCGCCATGCGTGCGGCCTCGTGCCATGTGCTTCCCGATGAGCCAATGCTCCGCATCTCGCTCGACCTCTCCTGACTTCCCGTTCCTCACGAGACGGCTGGCGGCGGACTTCAGAGACTCGCCTGGTCGCATTGCGCTTATGATTCGACTCTTCCTTGACATCGTCGATTTGTACAGCAACTACCACTCCGATATTCCGGTAACCGAGCAGGTTGCGCCATCTACTCCCGAGGCTGCGGCCGTGTTCCGCTGGACGCCGCGCCGATTCGATCGGAATCTTCGACGGAATGCACCAGCGTTTCCGTGAGTAGGCGTCGGTGGCGAAAGAACGTGGCAGGCCCGCCGAGCGCGAGGCTGACGAAGCGGAATACACCGAACTCCTGGAGATCTTGCTGACGATCGAGCAGCGCATGGCGCATGCCGCGCCGAAGGCCAGGCACCCCAAGCGAGCTGCGTAGCGATATGCTCGCGCCGTGAAGCGCGAGGCCATCGTCTACCGCCGAGTGTCGTCAGCTCAGCAGGGACGCCGCACCGAGAGGACCGATGGCGGCTGGTCTCTCCAGTCGCAAGAGGCGAAGGCGAACGACTACGCCGCACGCCACGGGCTCTCGATCACTCGCGTCTACGAGGAGGTCGCGAGCGCGTCGAAGCAGGGGCGTCCCGTCTTCGCGCAGGTCGTCGCGTACCTGCGAAGGCATCGAGGTTGCGCGCTGGTCGTCGAGAAGATGGACCGGCTGGCGAGGAACAGCTCCGACCTTGCAGCCGTCGACGAGCTGATTGACCTCGGCATCTCGATCCATCTCGTCCGCGACGGGAAGATCTTGCATGCCGGCTCGAGTCCCGGCGAGCGGCTGAGCAGCGACATCGAGGGTGCCGTCGCCAAGCACTACTCGAGGAACCTCGGGCGCGAGGTGGTGAAGGGGATCGACGCGCGGTTCTCCGCCGGCTACTTCCCGATGGGCAAGCCTCCGTTCGGCTACATCTACCCGCTGCGTCGACCAGGTGAGCGCGTCAACATCGTGCCCGATACAAATGCCGCACCGATCGTCGCGAAGATCTTCAAGGCGTACACCAAGGGCGAGGGCATTTCCTTCCGGGAGGTCGTCGAGCTCGCGAAGCGCCTCGGCTACCCGGGCAAGATGAACGCCGCCCATGCGCGAGCGCTCTTGAGGAACCCGGTCTATGCCGGGTGGGTCCGGCACAACGGCGAGACGCGTCGGGGCCTGCACGAGCCCATCGTGACGCAGGCGCTGTTCGATGCGGCGCAAGAACGGATGGCCAGCCGGCCTCGGTCGTCGAGACCGAACCGGCCACGCGCGAAGCTCCTGCATGCGTACTCCGGCGTGTTCGAGTGCGCGGCGTGTGGCGGTCCCGTGGCGAGGCACATGCGGACGGACCGCGCAGGGTCGATCCGCTGGTACTGCCGCGACTGGTGCGAGGCAGCGCGGTACGTGCCCGAGTCGGTGATCACCGAGCAGGTTGTCGAGGCACTCGCGGCGCTGCGCCTTCCGAGGGCTCAGGGCGAGCGCATCGTCGCGGCGCTGCGGAAGCGAGCGACGTCGAAGGATGGCAGCGCCGAGATCTTGGCGGCAATGAAGCGCGAGCAGGCCGGTAGGGAGCGACTGCTCGACGCGTTGCAGAGCGGAGCGATCGGCGTCACCGAGTTTGCGCCGCGCAAGGCTGCGAGCGAGCAGCGCGAGGCGGCGCTACGTGAGCAGCTCGAGCGGACGCAGGACAAGGGCTCAGCTCTCTCGGCTGTCGATGTCGTCGCGAGCCAGATCGATCGGTGCCGCGACTTCCCGATCCTGTTCCAGCACGGGACACCGGCCGAGCAGCGGCGGATCCTCGGCTTGCTCTGGGAGACCAGCGGCGGCAAGTCGAAGCTCGACGGCCAGCGCCGCAGGATAGAGCCCGTGTGGCGCCCTCTATGGGCTGCCCTGCTCGACGCTGGGGTGTATGCCGGAGCTGGCTTCGACATACACCCCACGAAGGCCGCGGCGCTGCTCTCGGTGGCCAACCGCGAGGTTTGATGCCCAAACGAAGAAGGCCGACGGACTCGTCATCCGGCGGCCTCCTTCGTTTGCGAGCATCGCCTACAGCCTCCGCACCGTCAGCTCCGTGCTCGTGTCGCCCACGATCTCGGCGGCCCCATTGCGCACCGCGTCGATCTCCTCGGGCGTGATGGTCGAGATGTCGGAGATGTCCGTGCCGCCGCGGATGATGGCGGTGAGCCAGGCTCCGGTGATGACCATGGGGGTGGTGCTCGGGCGGGATTGGAATTGGGTCTTCATGCCTAGTCCACTCCGCTGGCCGCCGAAGCTGACACCGCGAGGCGAAGATTCACCACCGCTCGGCGAGTCGGTCGTGCAGCGAGAGCCCGGAGCCCGGCCCTCCCGCGGTGTCCTCGGGCAGGTCATCATCCTCGGGCTCGGCGGGTGCCGCCTTGGGGGCGGCTGGGGCGTCGACGAGCGCGAGCACGCTGTCGAAGCGATCGAGCATGACCAACTCGTCGCCGTGCCACCCGCGCGAACGAATGCCGTCAAGGCCTGC
>JACCEE011938507.1_pt1 | contig 14811 bp, 10 predicted proteins | sample 7449931 | NCBI WGS metagenome assembly JACCEE01 (sample SAMN15323457, study PRJNA562643) | freshwater metagenome | isolation source: river surface water | place: USA:Blue River Watershed | collected 2017-08-19 | reverse complement strand
CGGTTCAATCTTATGATTATAGTAGCCCAACTCCTTTTCTAAGTCGTCAAAACAACTCACAGCTAAGTCGTCGATATAAAAATCGCCATATGGTTTTCCAAAATAGATTTCATCATATGGAATATTGAATTTTTCGAGTGTTTCAAATGTGATTTTACCGATATCTGCGTTTATTTTTCCCACATTACCATGATGTGTTTTCATTCTTCGCGCAGTATAAATAATAATCGTATTTCCAAAACTTTTCAAATATTTCAAAAAATTTATATTTTTTTCGATCGGTTTCACAGATGTATAGTCGCCTTTTACTATAGGATACGTTACAAGTGTATTATCCAAGTCAAAACAAAACCTTTTCTGTTTTATCGTAATTTCATCATTTAATGAATTTTTTCGTGGATAATTGTTATAAAAAAATTTCATTTGAAGTGGGGTTCCCAAACATATAAAATTAGACCGTAATACTGTTTTATTTTGAAATATATGCCCATTTTGTATCATTTCATGGATTACGCCACTTGTATAAAATTCGGATTTTTGGGTTTTATTCTCTTGGATTATTTTTGATGTAAATTTTTTTAACTGACGTATAGATTTAAATCCGTACGCACCGGTGCAAGCATGGTTTGAGATTTTATCTTTTTCTTTTATTTCCTCGACATTGTTGTTCTCATTCAGTTTTACATACGAGTAAATAGGATTATCATTTATGTCTTCAAAAGAAAAAACACAGTTTTCCCCCTTCCATTCCGAAATGATATCACAGTTATAAAAATTGTCGCTGTCTAAACATAAAACAGGCACATCTCTCGTTTCATTCAGTTGGGAAATCCCAATATCAATCGTTTCTGCTGCTCCTCTCGTATTGTTATCTAGACAAAAAAATCGGAATTTGATATTAGGATAAGTAGTCATCAAATAATCCTCGAACCTGTAAGTTTTATACTCTTTGTTGTACGGAATAAATACATAATCAATACCAGATGTTTGTAAGTTATCTAATACATATGATATAATTGGTTTTCCATAAATATGAATTAGTGCTTTCGGTTTTTTATAACCATGTTCTTTGAATCTTTCGCCGGTTCCGCCGATCGGAATAATAATGATCATTCTCTAATATTTGAATGATTTAAAGATGTTCAAATATATAGGTTTATATACGTTTTTCGCGATATTATATGAAAATTGCTGTTTGTTTGTATGGTCAGCCGAGAGATTATGAATATGGATATACATGTTTAAAAAGGTTAATAGAGGCAAATCCCGAAAATACATACGATTTTTTCTTTCACTGTTGGATCGATGATAACGTTACATATGATTGTTCTCCATGGAGAAAGATAGAACAGAATACGTTGTATATAAAAAATCAAACTGATGTAATGGATCGTATAAGTGATATGTATAAACCGGTTTCATGGTTATACGAGAAACCGTTAGATAAAACGAGCCCGGGTGTAATGAAAGAGATTGAAACTATTAAACAATCAAAAGCGTATTCGAACTGTTCAGCAATATTTCAAACAAATATATTTAATATTTATAGCCAACTATATAGTAGAGGCAAAGCCCGAGATATCTTTTATCAACATATAACAACATCGAATGCGCAATATGACGTAGTAATTACGACAAGATTTGATGGTTGGGATTTTCCGTGCGATTTAAAGATTCCGACGATAGAGAAAAAGAAACTATATTTGTCATCGATGCATCGACCAAGATACATCATACCGGATAATTTTTTGTTCATGTCGGCTGATGTATATGTAACAGTTTGTAATTTGTTTGAAAACATGAAACGTATTATAAATAATGATGAAATCGACATTAAAATGAAAAGTGTAAATGAAAAAATGGTCTTCAACTGCGAAGATATGTTATTAGCTAGTTTTTTTTTACATGGGCATGAAGTGAATGATCTAGTTTATTTATTCAGATAATAAAGTAATCAAAATATGTTTGATATCTTATAATTCATGTAAAATTGATATAAAAGTTATATATGTATTATAATAAGCATCATTGTCTGCGAAACACGAAGAAGACATGGCAAAAATCACTCATCGTTATGATCTTCCGGATTATGCTGCTTTTATGAATATGGGGTTTGATTTGAAACTACCCGATGATGTTATCAAATCTGTCTCCGGATTGGCTGATTTAGTTGGTGCTCCAACGTATATTAAAACACCGGTATTTCCTGTGCGCGATCCAAGTGATTTTCGAAACGGGTCTCAGCATATTGGCGGCGGAAGCGGAAGTGGAGGGTATCATGTAGCAGGTAGTAGCGCAAATACATTTCAATCGAGGTTCGGTAATGGAGGAGGGGGGGCTATCGCAAGCAGCGGTTCAGGTGCCGCCGACACATCGCACAGTTTTGGTCATACAATTACGCGCCAGTCGGCATCTTCTCGAAACCAGCAAATCCCGAATAGTGAATGGGATACAATTTTGTCGTTTCAGAAGACTGAGTTGAAGAAGAAGGAAGGCATCGAATTGAGTATTGATAATATACGATCCTTTCTCAACAAACTCACCGATAAAACATACGCGACGATGCTTACCAATATTTTAAAAGAAATTTCAAGTTTGTTTGAGGCATGTATGAACGATACTTCGGAAGAGCACAACACCGAGACGGTGATGAATCGCGTTGCGTCGTCAATCTTTGCCACCGCAAGTTCAAACGCATTCTATTCTGAGATATATGCTCGCCTCTTTCAGGATTTAATGGCAAAAGAACACGAGCCTGGACATACCCAATATGCTGTATTTCGGAATGTGTTTGAACAGAATTTGGCTTCATTTATGTCATTATTTGACTCGATTGAGTATTGTGACCCGAAGAAGAATTACGACAAGTTTTGCGACATCAATAAGGCAAATGAAAAGCGTAAGGCGATGTCGCTGTTTATTGTAAATCTGATGAAAATCGGAATCGTCGAGAAATCGCAAGTTCTTGCGTTGATGAAACAAATACAGGAACTCATGTATTCAAATATTCGTCAAGAAGGAAAGACGAACGAAGTAGATGAGCTGGCTGAAAACTTGTTTATTATGATAAAACATGGACATGCTACATTAAAAGACCCTGGAACAAATGACGCTGAAACGATCGAACTATTTACTACACGTGTGGAGCAAATCACCGAGATTTCAAAAATGAAGATTAAGAGCAAACCAAGCATTACAAACAAGACCATCTTTAAGCATCTGGATATGCTAGACGAAATTGCTGGAAAAGCGAAGAAATAAAAGAGATATAGAGTGGTATGAATATAATAAATCAGTAAAGATTACAAATGGCTTCTGCTGCTCCACCACACCGAAAGTTAAGAATTGTTGTTTCATTTACTACGAGTCCAACGCGTATCAATAAATGTTCGCAGATGATACACAGTATATTAGATCAAACGCGAAAACCTGATTTATTTTTATTGAACATTCCAGACGTATTCGCACGAACCGGTGAATCCTATGTTGTGCCGAAATATATTCGTAAATCACTCACTGTGAATCGTATAAAAACCGATTATGGGCCTGCTACTAAAATATTGCCAACTGTCTTGTATTTACGAGATGAAGAACGTGCCAAGCAGTTTGATCCAGAACACACACGTATTATTTATTTGGATGATGATATTGGATATCCAAAACGTATGATTGAAACATATGAGCAAATGATACCGCCAAATGACAATAACGTATGGACATCGACTGGATTTGATTTTATCAATATGTCGCTTAATGGTAAAAGAGGGCATCGAGACACCGCGACGATCGCGGAAGGATATGGTTCTGTTTGTGTAAAATTAAATACATTTGGTGATGATTTTCTCGATTATATGACGCGTTATACCGCAATCGACAATCAAATATGTCGGCTTTCGGATGATGTTATTTTAAGTAATTATTATCATCGCCGAAATATTGGAATTACGATTATGAATCTTCATGGGCATCTATCGATTCAGGATATCTGGGATGAAAAGAAGATTCTAGATTATGGCAACGAGGCAGACGCATTACATTTGGGTGCGAATGGTACATCGGATAATAATGTGGATAGATACAAGCGTGTGATTGCTGTTTTAAATAAGAATAAAGAGCGATCTTTTAAGTTATCCTTTATTACAAGCGAAACGGACGCATCCGACGGTATTACGAGAAACACGCTCGTGTATAGATAAATGGAGGATGAATATTTCGGGCGGTTTTATGTTATGACTGTGCGGAAACAGTATAATTATTATTTATGTGTATATAATAATTACATTACAATTCATTTCATTACATTTCATTACATTTCATTATGGTAAAATCAAAGCTTAATCCAAACATCAACTATCACGAATACTCGCATTTAGAAGAAGAAGATTTCAACTACAATACACCATTATTTCAAGTTCAACTACTTCGTGATCCTCAAAAGGTTGTTATTGGGGTTGGCCAACTCAATTATCATTTTGCGAAACGATATAATGTCGTGTATGTTCCAATCTATTTATTCAATACAGAATTGGAATTCATGAAACAAATCGGTGTATATGAAATGTCATCAGGACATGTAAAAATGGACGAGTCAGGTGATTTGGACGTGAAACAGCTAACACCTTTATTATATGGATTTGTAAATACCGAGTTATTACGTAAATCGCGCGCGAAATCTGGCGTTGTTACGGAAGCTCAATCTTCTACCGACCCAAAGAAACGTGCTGTCGAAATCAACGAGATCAAGAAATCTCTCGGAAAGGAACCTGTAAAACCTCCAGCTTCCGCCACTTCCACAACAATCCCTACGAATGAACATGACGTTGGTGGAGACGACAGTGATACAGATAATGACGCCGGAGGTGATTCTGCCGCCTCCGTATTCGGACTAGATGCGCGACAAACCCATCTATTATCTGGCGCTTCGATCCTTCCACTTCAAACAAAGGAACAATCTGAATTAGAGAGAAGGCAATACAAACCGAATCCAGCAACCGATCTTTGGATCCAAAAATATCTTCGTAATAAGTATTTTAACTTTATAGATAACGAAGGTGGAAGCGATGCGCTCTTTGCGGTGATACGCGACGCACTTCTTACACAAGGACGCACAACAACCATACTCGATCTTCGCAAACAACTTTCGGAAGAAGTGACAGATGAAGTATTTCGCGCATATCGAGAGAAGTTTGCGATGTATCATAATCTCTCGAAAACGCAATTCCGAGAGACGAAAGAGTTGGTGAATAATTACAACGACATAAAACGTCGTATTGCTTCAACACATGATCGAGCCCAACAACAGCTTATGATTGCCAACGCGAAGAAATTAGTGATCGAGCATAATCAGAAGCATGATGAAATGAAATATACCAAAATTCTAGGAGGAAATTACGATTATATGCGGGATGTTCGTTCTCTCGATCATCTGAAACAACGAATGATGACATCGATTTATTGGCCGGATGGATGGGCTATCGCTACGCTGGAGCGTATATTGAATATGAAGTTCATTTTATTTTCGAGAGATGCGTATGAATCAGGGGATATCGATCACGTCCTTCAGTGTGATAATGGCGTTTCGGTGGATGAATCGATTGATCCCACAATTCGAAGACGAGGGGTATTCGAACCTACTTCTTATATTTTAATCGGAAAAACCGGTTCTAACGAGTCGGCGTCGTATTCCGGGGGAAGCGGGGGTGGAATCGGTGGCGCAAGCAGTCGTTCTCCACGTAATCGGCATAGACTGCTTTCCAAATCAGCAACATACCAGTTGATTACATATAAGACGCATGGAGTTCTCTCGTTTTCAGAATTGCCATATGATATTAAGTTGCTTGTTACAACAAAATGTCTTGAAACACAATCAGGCGCGTTTTGTCTGATTCCGCAATTCAAACTATTTCAACGAGAGCTTGGAATACGTGTCGATGATCTACCGAACGAGAGCTTGGATGATTTAATCGAAGAAGTTAGTGGGACACGAAATGCAGCGAATTTATATACACCAGATATTGTCTTCCAGTTTTATTCAAATTCCAACCCGAACGCACTTCCAGGAAGCGGAGCAGGAGAGAAAATACCAGAAACCGAAAAAATCCATTTTCACCGATTGGCGACATTTGATAACTGGCGGCGCAAATTAGCGAATACATGGAATGAACCGTTTATGCTTGATAACCATACATGGCAAAGTGTGGAGCATTATTATCAAGCGAGTAAATTTAAGAACAATAACCGCGAGTTTTATTTGAAATTTTCGCTTGATTCGCGCTCACAATTGTCAGCGGATCCGGTTTTAGCAAAAGCCGCTGGAAGCAAAAGTGGCAAACTGAATCATAATACGATTATTCGTCCATCACGGATTACGATCGACCCCGATTTTTTCAATCATGGGCGAAGCGAACGAGAGATGGAGAATGCGATGTTCGCGAAATTCTCTCAGAACAAGAATCTTAAAGACCTACTGCTTGCTACTCGGAATGCGAAGTTAGTTCATTATGTCCGCGGGGCTCCTCCTGAAATTTATCATCATTTAATGCGCGTCCGTCATAAACTGCGAACTGGGGGAGCGAATGCCAACACACGCTAACACACGCTGAAATAAGATGTGAAGAATCCTTGTAGCACCGCGAAAATAAGCATAATCACAACAATACGCACCCAATCGGTTTGAGACGGGTTTGTAAAATGAATCCCGGCGATATTCGCGCCGCTGTTGATGCGACCTGTATTTCCCTCATGGTATTTACCAATATTGTAATGGATTACATTTTCGATGACATTCAAAATAATAAATACGACGAATGAAAATGCGAAAATATGTAGTGTTCCTGGTTTAAAATATTTCTTAATAATAAGATCGAACATTATAGTATTATTATATCTTTGTATAATAATATCACAGAATATTATCATGTGGATAGAAAACGAATTGAAAAAAGACGCAGAACATATCCAAGAATCGATACATGCTTTATCCAGCAACTATCATTCTAAAATGGCTCAGAAGTCTATTCGAACACGCATGAGAGAAAATAAAGAAAATACAACGCGATTTTTTACTCATTTTTATGAGTTGATACGCAAAGCAGAATACGATATATACAAGCGATTCGCGGTGTTAAATGAAGAAGCCCGAAATGGTGGCGAGGAATTAACCTATGAAATGAACGAGGTTCGAAATTCTGCGAATGATCTTCCCCATCCACGATTATTATCGGAATTATATCAAGAGTACGAGAGAAATGTGAATGGGCGGTATCGTGGGAATGCTGTTCGTAGCAATAACGGCGAACTAGCCGATGACGACGACGACGACGCGGCGAAACATCGTTACATTCCTTATAAGATATATTGCTATATTCGAGAGAAATCAGAATATTGTATTCGATTTCAACATACGATTCGAGGGCGGTTATTTACACTATACTTTATTACATTCCCAGAGTCACATGTGTCTTTATGTAATAAGTTATCTGCCGCATCGTTTTTATGTAAATCTGAAATCGCGGTGTATCAATTATACGCATATAAAGTATTCATATGGTTATCGATGGTGTCGCAAATGTCGGATGTAGAGTGTTCTGAAAAATTGGACATATATTTTTATATGACACCATTCAAAAAGTTGAGACCTTCTGTATCGGCGGATGGTGATCGTAATAGTGATGCTACGATTCTCTCGGCGATTCATGTAAATACAGGTTTAACGCGCAATTGCGAGAGACATGGTGAAGTAGTAGTATATCGAGCAGAGGAATGGTTCAAGGTGTTTATTCACGAGACAATTCACAATTTTAATATTGATTTTATTGACTCTGATTTGCGTGAAGCAAACACACGTTTGCGTGAGTCATTTTGTATCCCACACGGTGATGTTTTGTTATTTGAAGCATATACGGAATCCTGGGCGCGTATTATAAATATAATGTTCAACACGTATTTTGAGAATGATCGTGCGAATTTTATACGCGTTGTTCGAGAGAAACTTGTGAAGAACGCATTTTTTCATTTGTATCAATTGGTAAAATCACTAGATGTGATGAATTTAAAATATTCCCAAATTACTGTTTTAACACCCGAGAATATGAGTGTGTGTCGAAAACGATACGCGGAAGATACAAATGTATATGCGTATTATATATTTGGCGGAATTCTCTCGGCGTTTGCTTTGCCGTTTATATGTTGGTGTTGTGATCATAATAACGGGTCGGTCATTCGTTTCAAACAAACGAATAAGAATCTTTCGGATTTTACAGATTTGATTTGTGATGCGTCGAGAGATCCGATGTTGTTGAGTATGATCGAACATATTGAACGGTTGTCGTCGGAGTCGTCTCGGACGATTCATCCCATTTTAAAAAAAACCATGCGCATGACATTAGAATAATTTAGTATTTAATATATCGCAAAATTGAATATAAATCGATGTAGTTATCATATATATATCGTTATCAAACGTACTCATTTCGAAATGTTGTCTCGTCCGGTTCCTCAAACCTCTGTTGGAAGATTGGTATCTCTTACTGTGGATAATCCGCAATATTACACATATGCTTCGTCGGCGTCGGCAACCGCGTCTTCCCCACCACCTCCTCTTGTTCCGATTCCGAATGAAACCAATAACGACGCAGAAGAAAAGACGATGCTTTGGAAAAACGTCGCGACTTTATTTGCGAAATATGACAATCTGGAAAGCACGGTTCAAGAACATCACGAATCATTAAAACGCCGTTCTGATGATATCTATGGCGATTTGAAGGGAATGTGGTGTGAGGTCGAAACACTTCAAACCGACATTGCTGAAAACAACGTGCTGTCCAAGCATGTTCGAAAAATAAGGAAATATGTGAATAAGAAATGTGAAAAGCTGAAGGAGGATGTCAATTATGGTTCATCGTGTGCGGACGAGGAAATATTTGCGTATATTGAGACACTTCGAAGTGAGTTTGATACAAGAATAAAGAATCTTCAAGACGAAAATACACGGCGCGAACAAGAATTGTCGGACCTGAATGATACATACTATCGTGATTATGAGATGTTCGTTCAGCGAGAAAATGATTTGATGGCGAAATTGGAATCGGCGGTAAAGATGAATGAAGCTTTGAATGACCGTCTCAAACATTTTGAAGACGCGATGATGCGGCAATTGGATATGACGCGCAAACAAATCTATACGGTGCGCGATGATGTGCTTGACGAAATGGTTCAGCGCGATTTCAAGTTGGCGGGTGATTTGCGTGAAGAATTTGTTCATGCGATCACGAAGGAAGTTGCGTTCGAGAGCAAAACAAGCGCTCAACTTGTCCAAAGTGTGAATGATGAGCTAACTGAATTGATCACGCGTTCAAATGAATATCATTCGTATCGATATTTCGGAATGGTGGAAGACGTCAAGCAGATTCGAGAAAATAGTGAAACACTCAAAAAGAGTATTGGAATGGTAGATGCCGAGCTATCAGATGTGAAAGAAGCAGTTGAGCATCTTACCGATGAAGTTGGTCAAAATACAACTGATGTTAGTAATGTTCAAGAAGATCTAGAAGAATTGAAAGAAGTTACATACCGTGAGCTGGATCGTGATTACTACGATCTGAAGGACTATGTGAAGCGTCAGCTGAACAGACATGAGAAGAAGCATCATCGTCAGGATACGGATACGGAAGTTGTTCAAAGTGACGCACTTCAAACGATTGCGACTGAGTATGTGGAAGAACAGCAACAGCAACAGCAACAGCAACAGCAACCACAACCACAACAGCCACGAGAACAAGAATACGAAGAGCATGTAATCATACTGGATGAAAATACGTTTCGATCTGATGACGACGACGACGACGAAATATTAGCACCGCAAGTTTAAAAGCTTAATAGTACATAATCCGATCCAGCGTCGTTTGGAGGCGCAACCCCATTCATAAAATTGAATGAAAAATATTTTTTTATGTTAAGTGCGTAGTTGAACTTTACATAAAAAAAATGGGCGTTCGAAATTTGAATCGTTTTATACAACACAGATGTCCGAACGCATCATCGCGAGTTCATTTAAGAGACTTATCTGGAAAACGAATCGCAGTCGATACAAGTATTTACATGTACCGGTATTCAGGTGAAGGCGCGCTACTTGAGAACATGTATCTCATGGCGTCGGTATTTCGACATTACAATATTCATGCGGTGTTTGTCTTTGATGGAGTGCCTCCTCCACAAAAAACAGAAATCATAGAAATACGAAAAAAAAAGAAGGATCAAGCGAAAAAACAATATGACGCACTTATGAAAATGACGAAAGAAAAAAAGGACGCATCTGGATGCGAGATTACAACAACTGAGTTGGATGATATTGAAGAAACGATGCGTGAGCTGAAAAAACAATTCGTCCGATTACGCGATTGTGATGTGAGCACCGTAAAAGAGTTGCTTGTGAGTTTTGGGTTTGCGACGATTGACGCAGAAGGTGAAGCCGACGCATTATGCGCAAAATTATCCATTCGCAAACGGGTTGATGCTTGTATGAGTGATGACACCGATATGTTCGTCTATGGTTGTCCGGTTGTATTACGGAATATTAGTTTGCTGAATCATTCGGTTATGAGGTATGACATGGTTGAAATTCTGAAAACGTTGGATTTGACGCAACAAGAGTTCAAAATGATGTGTGTCGTTAGCGGAACAGATTATTCACAGCATTCTGTCACAATACCCAAAACCGACGGTTGCGTGATTGGTCATGGGTTTGTATCCCCTGATACAGTTTTCAAGAAATTAACAAAATTCAAAACCTTGTCTTCGAAAGAAGTACAGAAATATCATGATAGTGGTGGTGGATTTTATGATTGGTATTCTGAACAAAGTACGAAGACTAGTACGACGACAACGAACACGAATCCGAAAAGATCAGACCCAAGACAAATTGATGCGTCAGGTAACACAACTACTAGCGCAATCACATATTTAACGAATGAATCCATGTTTGATGTATCTTCAAATAGCGGAAGTGGTAGTCATGGGTATAAACAACTCGTTGTTTTAAATCGCGAAGACATACATCGAAAACGCATCGTTGAAATCATGATGAAAGAAGACTTTATATTTATAGAATCGTCTCCAAGTGACAAGGATATTATCAAATCCCTTTCATGTGGTAATGGTTCGCTAACATCATCACCTGTATATGGTATAGAACAACACCCGGAAAATCATGCGAATGTCATCGCATCAGAAGTGTATGGAATCAAAGCCTCTTCCTTCGAAGAAATTCACAAGTTTCACAAGAAGAAAAAGCGGACGAAGTAAGTATTTGAAAAATGGTAAGTAAAAGACAAATGAATCCAGCGCGGTTTGGCGCTGTATTCATTTTTTTGTTGTTTTAATTATTACACACAATATGTGTGCTGGGTTATTATTTAAGCCTTGACAGCGCCACCAGCAGCTGCGGCAGCGGGGGCAGCAGAAGACTTGGCGAAGTGGGCAGCCATGTACTTCTGAAGGTTGAAGTAAGTGAGCTCCTCACCCTTCTTCAACTTCAAAAGCTTGAGAAGCTTGGCATCGGGGTTGATCTTGCGACCGTTGTCCTTGTCCTGAAGCTTCTGGTTGCGAATGTAGGCATTCACCTCGCGAGTCACCTCGGTACGAGCAAGAACGCTTCCCTCGGGCTTGCCAAGGAAGGCAGCGAGCTCGTTGGAGATCAAAGTGGGCTTGACGAAGCCGGAAGGAGCGCGGTTGGCGCTGGTCTTACGACGCTTGTTGGCCTTGTTGGCAGCACGAAGCTCGCGGGCATGCTGACGCTTGAGCTCATTCACCTCAGAGCGAATAGAGGCAAGAACAGCCTGAGCACTCTGAAGCTTAGTAAGAACGCTGCTGTAGAGAGCGGTGCTAACAGAGCCATCAAGCTCGGCAACGGGAGTAGAACCCTCAGCGCCATCAACGGCGGGAGCAGGGGCGCTCACAGGAGCAGCCTCGGGGGCCTTGGCGGCCTTGGGGGTAGCAGGAGCCTTGGTGGGCTTTGCTGCGGCAGGGGCAGCGGAAGCGGCGGAAGGAGTAGCAGAGCTAGAAACAGCGGAAGAAGAAGGAGCAGACTTGACCATGTTGTTGTTTATACACATATGAGTAAAGTCTTTTTAAGTTGTTTTCGCGTAGCAGCATATTTCGTCTAATTATAATTTATGCGTTTTTATTATAAAACCGCTTCATATAACCATGGCAACGCATTACGCGCGTCTTGATTTACAATCGTCAGTGTGGCCAAAACATAAAACGCACCAAGACACTGATCTTCTCTAGAAATACCTCTGCGTGTCATTCGTTCAATAATAGATACACATATGGTTCGTAATTCGGCAGCAGTAAGTAATGTAATTACATTTAAATTTACATGGGCATTATGAAGAACGAATGGATTTCCGTTGGGTGGTGAGATACGCTCTTTCATTTCTTGGGTTAAGTTGGCGCGATAATACCATATATCATGAATATGACGAATAAAACGAATAAGATCTTCACGCTGTAATGCGATAAACCATTCAGAATCCGAATAATTTCCTAGCGTATTGATGTGTTGAAATAAATCCACAATCAAGAGCTCTTCTTGCTTCTCTCGAGACAATCCTGTGGATCCGCTAATAATACTCGTTGAGTTTGTTATATCTCCAGGCAAATGTAATTCATCATCGTTATCATCTAGTTTTACCGAGACCCGAAAACCAAGTAATGAACCATATATAAGTTTTTCGTATAAACTCTTAATTATATTGGCAGGAATGAGTTTTCGATTGTACGGATTTGTAATGTTTGGATACGAGCTTATGATCAAATGAAAAATAGACGCAATATGAAATCCATACACCTTATCATCATTATCACGGTATGTAAATAACTCTATTGGTTTAATATGAGCTAGCTTATCAAATGTATAAAAATCCGTGTCATTCACACATTCACTTGTATGTAAATATCCTGGACCCCCTAATGTCTTATACTTCGAAGAAATGAAATTCCTGAATTTCCGTTGAATTCTTACAATATAATATGAGTGTTTTAAATGAGTATATATCCTTTCGGTTAATTCGGTTTTTGTACCGGATTTTTTGATTCCATAATGCGTGCATAATCTACGCAATTCAGCAAGACTGTATTTGGTATTTTTCATTTTTTCATGTTCAGTTGGTTTGAATATGATAATATTTGTTTCTGGTTCTTCGTCATTAAGTGAAGATAATTGATTTTTATTTGATTTAGGTGATTCTGGTTCGCCTTCTTGTTCTTTGTTGGTTGTAGAACATTCTGACATTATTTTCATTTTTTTTCGTGTTTTAACTCCATCATTTTTTACAGATGATGCTGATGCTGATGTTGAAGTCATATGTATTGGAGGCGCGATAACATATTCTAATGTACCGGATACTGATGGTGTAGATGGAAATACCCGCTTGAGCTTTATTTTTCGTGAATATTGCCGATACGGATTGTCGTAAAGACTAAATTGTAAAAGTGTCATATAAAGTTTTTGGGTTTCACTTTTATTACTTGAAGACACTGTCGGGACAACGTTTTCTATAGAAGTAGATGACATTATCGTCTATAACCTATGAATAAATATATATAATGACATAAAATGTTTATTATCTTTTACAAAGACATAAAGATATTATATTATGTTATTGTATAAACTGCTTACTCATGCGTATTTCATCATGTGCATTGTTATGCCTTTTATCGGCATCGTTGGTAACAGGTATTGCGATACTTGATGTTCCTGAAAGAGGAGCACCCGTTCCTTACAATCCTGATGATGTTCCGGTTCGTTTGGTTACGTCAAAACCCAATACAATAACTATTTTGGATTTAAAAAATGGTGTTCCGGCTTTAAATCATGCTGGTTTGGAAGGAGGAGATGAAGACGAAGACGATGACGCCGACCTACATGAAGATTTGCGTGATCACGATGAAATTAATAGCGATGAAGATCATGACGTCGCTTCAGAAGATGAAGAACATGTTTCTGAAATTAGTCATGAAGAAAATGCGGATGAAGAAGCTGATGAAGACGCTGACGAAGATGAGGTTGAACATGCGGATGAAAACGTCGATGAAGACGTTGATGAAGACGATAGCACCGAATCCTATAATATGGATCTTGTAGAAGATGACCGAAATTTGGTTGAATCTACATCTGGGCGCAGATTATTACGATGGAAGAGGTTTATACCGAAACCTATACGTCGTATTTTTTCAAGTCCGAAGCCAGCTCCGAGACCCGCTCCAGCTCCTAGACCAGCCCCAGCACCGAAGGCGGTTCCACCTCCTAGACCAGCTCCTGCGCCAAAGGCAGTCCCAGCTCCTAGACCAGCTCCTGCGCCACAGCCTGTAGTGAAAACGGTTACTATTCCTAAGGCAATTGCGATAACACCAATTGTTAAACCGGTGGTTGTTGTTAAAGAGACAACTAATGTGAAGAAAGAAGAACCAAAGAAGAAAGAAGAACCGAAGAAGAAAAAAGGTGGCTTTCTAAAGAAAGGATTTTCAATCATAAAAAAGGTTGCTTCGAAGGTAGCTGATAAGGTTGATGACGTTCCGAAAGCTGCTGTGAAGGTTGTTAAAGCTGCTGCTCCAGTTGCTGTGAAGGTTGTTAAAGCTGCTGCTCCTATTGCCGCGAAGGTAGCAAAAGCAGCAGCACCCGTTGCGTTGCCTGCAATTAGCTTGATTCCTGGTTCTAGTATTCCAATTACAATTATAAAATCAGCAGCTCCTAAAATAAAAGATGTTGTATCTAAAATAAAAAATGCTTCAAAGAAGATTAAGACTGCT
>JACCEE010050809.1_pt1 | contig 14812 bp, 14 predicted proteins | sample 7449931 | NCBI WGS metagenome assembly JACCEE01 (sample SAMN15323457, study PRJNA562643) | freshwater metagenome | isolation source: river surface water | place: USA:Blue River Watershed | collected 2017-08-19 | reverse complement strand
CTGAAGAGCAAGTTCGGGCTCTTCGTGATCTTCGTCGCGGTCCTTTTCACGGGCCTGTGGATCTACAGCCGCCACCAGGCCGGCGTGCGCGAGGCGGAGAAACTCGCCGCGCAGAGCCGCAAGAAGGTCGAACTCGGCCAGATGCGGATGCCGCTGAACCAAGGACTCGAGAACGGCCTGCCGCAACAGGCGCGCCCGGCAGGCGAGTCGACGAGCGAGAAGCCGGCCCCGGGCAACGGAATCGTGCCGTTCCGGCCGGCGGTCCCTGCCACGGCCGAAGCTCCTGGCGCGAAAGCGGGCGCGAACACGCGCCCAGCCCCGAAACAGGAGCCAAAGCCGCGCAAGATCCGTGTCGCGTCCCTGCTCGCGAGCTACGACGCGTCCTCCGCGCCGGCGGTGCGGATGGAGCCGCAGGCGCCCGAGCGCTTCATCCCGTTCGGCACGCTGCTGAAGTGCAAACTCGTGAACACCGTCGACAGCGCGAACCTCGAAACGCCGGTCATCGCGCTCCTGCTGGAGGATGTCTGGCAGAACGGGAAGCTAGTCATTCCGGCGAACACACTCGTGCACGGGATAGCGCGCGCCGGCCGACTGCGCGACCGCGTCACGGCCAACGGCTCGTGGCGCTTCGTCTGGCAGGACGGGCGCGAGCTGCCGTTCCACGGCGTGGCGCTGGATCGCGAATACGACCACGAAGTCGACGGCTATGGCATCACCGATGGCTCGGGCGGGATCAAAGGCCGGCTCATGTCGAGCGACGACCTGCAGGAGCTGAAACTGCTCGCCGCCTCCGCGCTCAGCGGCTTCGCCCGCGGGACGCAGGACCGCACGCAGACCGCGCTCGGCACGACGATCACCGGCTCGGTCTCCAACGGCGTACGCGAAGGCGCGGGTGATGTGTTCGATCTCTATGCCCAGCGCACGCTCAAGGACATCGAAGAGAACGGCTACTTCGTCCGCGTCGCCGCCGGGAAGGAATTCTACGTCTACGTGCTGGAGGCGGTCGATCCGCACAAGGCCAGCCTGGCCGGGATCAGGCAAACGGCTGCCGCCCTCGTCCCGCCGGACGGCGCCGCCCAACCGTCTTCACCGAACCCAACGAAAGGATGACCGTGCGCTTCTCCGGACTTCTCCTCCTCCCCCTCCTCGCAACCGGTTGCACCTCCACGCGTCCTGCGGCCGTGCACGCCCCCGAGACCGCGCCGGTCGCGGCGCTCTCTCCGACCAAGGTCGTCGAGACGCGTTACGAGGTACGAGGCTACCGCGATCCCGCCAACCCCGCGGTGCGCCACGAACCGCACGCCGTTTTCCGGCGCACGCGCGTGCCGCTCAACGCGGCAGACGAGTTGGCGACCGCCCCGCGTACCTCGGCTCCGCCGGCAAGTGTCGCACCGTTGCCGGCGAGCGCCGAGCTGGCCGCCGAACTCGCGACGCAACGCGAGATCACCGGAGCCATCCGGGCGATGCAGGCTTCGGTTGCCGAAACCGAGAAGCAGATGCAGGAGCAGTACGCACTGCTGCTGCGCCAAAGCGCCGAGGTGCTCAAGGCGCACAAGCAGATGGAAGCCGGGCGCCGTCAGGAGCAAAGCGCCCCGGCCGCCGCGCCCGTCGCCACCACGGCGGGCAGTGCGGCCGCCACCTGGTAACCCGCCGCATGAATCTCACGGATACCCAACGCGAAAGCCTCCGCACGTTGCCCGCGAGATTGAAGGCGGTCATCACCGGGCAGGATCACGCCATCGGTTTGGTTGCCGAGCGACTGCAACACGGCGAACTCGGACTGACGTCGCCCGGTCGGCCGAAGGCGAGTTTCCTCTTCCTCGGCCCGACCGGCGTCGGGAAGACCGAACTCACGCTGCGTTTCACGGAGGATCTGATCGGACCGGAGCGCGTGGTCCGCCTGGACATGTCCGAGTATCAGACCGCGGACCGCCTGGCTCTGTTGCTCGGGACGAGCGAAGAGCCGGGGCGGATCGCCGAGGGCTTCGACGGCTGCGCGGGCCGCGGCACTCTGCTCTTCGACGAAATCGAGAAGGCGCACCCGCGCGTTCTCGATGTGCTCCTCCAGTTGCTCGATGCCGCTCGCCTCACGACCGGCCGCAACCGCGTGTTGGACTTCTCCGCGTGGTATATCGTCCTCACGAGCAACATCGGTGCCCAGCGGATCATGACGATGCGCAAGTCGAAGTACGAGACGATGGAGCGGCTCGTACGGCAGGATGCCCAGCGCGAACTGCGGCCCGAGATCTTCGCCCGCATCACCGTCACCGTCGTCTTCAACCGCCTCGACTACGAGGCTCAGTGCGCAATTGCCGGCGGCATGATCACGAAGGAATGCGCGGCGCTCGGCGCCCGCGGCTTCGCGGTCACGCCCGAGCCCGCCGTGTCCGACATCGTGATCCAGCGCGGTTACCACGAACGCCTCGGCGCCCGGCCGATGCGCGACGCCACGGAGCTGCTGGTCCGCAACGCCCTCGCGCACGACCTGCTGCGCGGCGGCGCCGGCACCGGCCGCCTGCGCCCCGGCGAGAATGGCCGGCAACTTGAACTGGCGCCCCGCTGCCCCTGACCATGTCGCCACCCTCAAACCTACCGTTCCGGGTCGTGATCCTCAAGTCGGACCGCCTCTACGGTGAGATGCTCGCCCGGCTCGTGAAACAGTTCCGGCGCGGAGCCCAGGTCGATGTGTACCAGAAGGGCTTTGACGCCCTCGAAGCCATTCAGACCGCGAAGCCCGACCTCTTCATCACCGGCGCCCACGTCGAGGACATGGACGGTCTCGAACACCTCGAACCCTTCGGCGATGGCCGGCTGCCGATCCTTGTCGTGACCTCGCGTCACGACGCGCGCACGCTCTCGCTCCTCCGCGGGCTGCGCTACAACGGCCTCTTCGATGTGCACCGCGATGGTCACACCAACTTCAACAAAGCACTTGAGACGGTGATCGAAGGACGGGCGTATATCAGCGAAACGTTTCAGCCGCACATCAAGCGGCCCCGTCGGGTCACCCTCGATGAACTGACCCCGAGAGAGGAAATGGTCCTGTCGGCGGTCGGCGACGGCTCCGACGACCATCAGGCGGCCGAACGGCTCAGCGTCTCGTCGCATACCGTCAACACGCACCGCAAATCGATCATGGGAAAGCTCGGCCTGCACCACAAAGGAGAGTTGGTCTGCTATGCGATGCAGATGGGCTACGTGCACGTCACGCCAGAGCGCGTCACCTACCCGGGCTTCGAACGCAGCCTGTTCAAGAAACAGAGGGAGCAAATAACACCAAAGACCGGAGACGCCAAACCGTCGTGAGCACACATGGAACGAGGCCGCCTTTCGGGCCAGCCTCGCGCACGACTCGGCAACCCAGGCGTCGGTTCGGCATTGCGGGACCGCCCGAGCGATTTCCCAGACACTGTCCGGGAAATCGCTGAGTCCGCAAAACGCCGGACACCGTCAGAAATTTCCACGGTAGCGTCTGCTGCGTTCACAGGAGCGCCCACGCGAACAGCGAGGAGGAAGTGCGCACAAATCACCCTAGCCGAAGGCCGCCCTTCCCGTTGACGACACCATTGCTGGTGTGGCGCTACTTCTCTCTTGATTGGATACAAGCTCCACTACCGTGGTCGCTTCTGACTCGGCATCGGTCGGAGCATCAGAGGAGTTGACAAACGGTATTAGCTTCCCTTCGTACCGCTCATGTCCGTTCTCCGCCGCCTCACTGGTTTTCTGCTTCTAGCCGTCTGGCTAGTAGCGACCCAGCACTGCGGATTGGAGGCGGCGGATCTGATCCAAACAGGTTCGGATGACGGGTCCGCACCATTGTGTTGCACCAGCAGCGGCCCATGCACCCATGATGGCTGCACGTTGGTCGAACGCGGATCCTTTCCGTCGTCGAGCTCGACTGTAAAGGTTACCGCTCCGGTGCTCCACGAGGGCCTCTGCATCTTGTGCGCCCATCTGCTGGTGCCGGTGATGCTCTCCGAGCCGCTCCCGGGATTCACGCAAGGAGACCTGGAACCTCTTGGTTGGGTGCCCACGTGGCATTTTGAGCGCCGGGCGGCACAGTCGCCGCGTGCTCCTTCGGTGATTCAGGCCTGATCGGTCCCTGCGCGGACCGGCCGGCCTTCTTTCCGTAACTGCGTCTGCGCGGCCTGCGCGACGCGTTCTCGGGCCTCGTTGCGCCCATTTTTCCGCACCCCTCCTTTCTTTTCCAATGAAGTCATTCCCTTTTTCACTCCGTATCAGTCCGCTCGTCGGGCTCCTAATGCTCGCCACTTCTGCGCGGGCTCAGTTTACGCCGGAGCCATCCGCTTCCGCGTCAGTGCAAGCCATCGTCGGCGATATCATCGCCAAGAACCCGGAACTGGCCTTCTACGAGGCCGAGATCGCGGCAGCCAAGGCGGGTCGCAAGGCCGCCGGCACTCGCGAGAATCCAGAGCTCTCATTAAGCGTCGGTCGCAAACGAGTGACTGATGCCGGCGGCATTCTTGCCGGCGAAGGCACCGCCTGGTCGGTGTCTATCTCCCAGACATTCGAATGGCCCGGTCGCCTTGCGCTGCGCAAGGCCATCGCGAATCACGACATCGCCTTGGCGGAGCTGGGGCTGGCTCGGTTCCGCGCCGCGCTCGGCAATCGCGCCCGCACTTTGGCCTTTGGCCTGCATGCGGCGCACGAGCGCGCGGAGGCGACTGCCGAGGTCGCGGCTCGGTATCAGGCCTTGCGCGAGCTGTTCCTCGCCCGCGATCCGGGCGGTGTCACCCCCCTACTGGAGACACGCGTGATCGAAGCGCAGGAACTCACGCTGCAACACCGTGCGACCGAGGCAAAACTCGCCGTTCAGGCCGCACTCGTGGAACTCAACCAGCTTCGCGGCTTGCCGGTGGATACGCCGGTCACGGTATCCCAAGCTAGGCTCGCATTCAGGGCCACACCGGGGCTGGAGGAGCTGCTCACCGCCGCCCGGGAGAACAATTTCGAGTTTCGCTCTGCTCGCATCGAGCTGGAGCAACAGGGGCTGGTGGTCGCCCTTGCTCGGAACGAAGGGCGCCCGAGCTTCACGGTGAGCCCCTATTTCGCGCAAGAGACGGCTGGCGACAAAGAGCGCACCTATGGAGTTGGTTTCTCCCTTCCGCTCCCCATCAGCGGTCGTACCGGAGCAAACGTCGCCGCCGCTGAGGCGCGGCGTCGGCAGGCTGAGACGGCGGTGCTGGTTGCGCAGCGCAACATGGAGCGCGAGGTGATCACCGCTGCGCACCGTTTTGCGGCCAAGCTCGCCGAGACAGCGAAGTGGGCGCCGGATGCGGCGAGCAAGTTCCGCGACTCCGCCGAACTCGCCGACCGCCACTACCGCCTCGGCGCGGTGCCGATCTCGACCTACGTCGAACTGCAGAACTCCTATCTCGAAGCGATCGACGCTCTCTCCGAGACGCAGCAGGAGGCTCTCGAAGCGGGCAGCTCGCTCCAGCTTCTGACCGGTCTTGAACTGAACGCGGTGGAGACCACGCCATGAGCCATTTCCATCCGATTTTCGTGGCGATACCACTCGTTGCGGCGCTTGCGCTCGCGGGCTGCGGCAAGGCGGAGTCCGGTGCCGAGTCAGGCGGGCACGACCACGACGAACAAACCTCCGAAGAAGGCGAGGCGCCGGCGAAGTTCAAGGAAGGCCAGGGGCTTCTCCTGATCGACCGCACCAAGGAGGCGCTGGGAGTGCAGACCGGCGAGGTCGAAGAGCGGCCGGTAACTCACACCTACGAGCTCACCGCATCCGTGTTTGATGCCGGACCGCCTGCGCGCGCCAGTTCCCTGATGCCCGTCGAGATCGCTGACGACCTGGAAAAGCATCCACTTACCGAGGCGAAGCTTCTGGCGGTGCACCGCGACCTTGCGAAGGCGCTGAACCAAGTCGAAGTCGTCTTCGCCCTCCCGGGAAGTCCCGAGGTCGGCACGACAGTGACGCTCAACCTGGCCGGACCCGTCCGCGACAGCGTCGCTGTTCCGCGCTCGGCCCTGCTGCGGACGGCGACGGGCACGTTTGTTTATGTCGTCAACGGCGCTCACCTGCTGCGCACCCCGGTGCAGATCGGTTCCGGTGACGGCGCTTTCATCGAAATCCTCGATGGTCTCTATGCGGGCGACGTGGTCGCAACCGCCGCCGTCGAACAACTCTGGCTTACCGAGCTGCGCCTCACCAAGGGCGGCGGCCACAGCCACTAATCGCATCCCTTTGTTCCCAACATGATCGACAAGATTCTGGAATTTGCCCTTCGGCAGCGCGTCTTCGTGCTACTCGGGGCGCTCGCCCTTCTTGGCGCGGGCATCTGGGCGGCGCTTCGGCTCCCCATCGACGCGACGCCCGACATCACCAACGTGCAGGTGCAGATCAACACGGAGGTGCAAGGCTTGGCCCCCGAGGAGATCGAAAAGCTTGTTACATTCCCCATCGAAATGGAAATGAGCGGCGTGCCCGGCATGACCGAGCTGCGCTCCCTCTCCAAGACCGGCCTCTCACAGATCACGATGGTGTTCGGCGACGACGCCGACATCTTCCGCGCGCGGCAGCTCGTGAGCGAACGACTTCTGAATGCCGCGGAGGACTTGCCCGCCGGACTCAGCCCAAAGCTCGCGCCGATCACCACGGGCCTGAGCGACATCTTCTATTACGTCGTCGACTACACGGCTGAGGCTGCGAACAAGCCGGCCACGCGCGCCGAGCAGCTCATGGAGCTGAAGTCGATCCACGATTTCGTGGTGAAACCGCAGCTCCGCACCGTCCCCGGCATCGCCGAGGTCAATGCGTCCGGTGGATACGAGAAGCAGATCGTCGTGCTGCCGCGGCCGGACGCGCTCCTTGCGACAGGCGTAACCTTCGGCGAGCTGGCTGAAGTCGTCGGGGAAAATGTCGAAAACGCCGGCGGTGGCGCCGTGCAGATCGGCGGCGAGCAGATTTCGATTCGTGCGGACAGCCGCGTGCAGACCGCGGACGAAATCGGGGCCCTGCCCATCAAGTTCCGCGGTGCCGCGGCCAAGCCGCTTCTGGTCCGGGACGTGGCCGACGTGGGCATCGGCAGCAGCCTGCGCACCGGCTCCGCGACCCACAACGGGAAGGAAGCCGTGCTCGGCGCAGCGCTCATGCTCGCCGGGGAGAACTCCCGCATCATCTCCAGCCGCGTTGCGGAAAAACTCGAGGAGATCAAACCGAAGCTCCCGGCCGGCGTCACGATCACGACCGTGTACGACCGCACCGACCTCGTGGATCGCACCATCGCCACGGTGGAGAAGAACCTCTTCGAAGGTGCGATCTTCGTCGTTGTCGTCCTGCTCGCGCTGTTGGGCAACTGGCGCGCCGCGCTGATCGTCTCGCTCGCGATCCCGCTCTCGTTTCTCTTCGCGATCACCGGCATGGTGAAGTTCGGTGTCTCGGGCAATCTGATGAGCCTGGGCGCGGTGGACTTCGGCCTGATCATCGATGGCGCGGTCGTAATGGTCGAAAACATCGTGAGGCGGCTCGGTGTGCGGCAACATGAGCTGCACCGCACCCTCACGCTCGAAGAGCGCCTGCACACCGTCCTCGCTGCGGCGAAGGAAGTGGGAAAGCCGATGTTCTTCGGCGTCCTCATCATCACCATCGTTTACGTGCCGATCCTCTCCCTCACCGGAATCGAGGGGAAGATGTTCAAGCCGATGGCCCTCACGGTCATCTTCGCGCTCGTCGGCGCGCTCATTCTCGCGCTTACGCTGATGCCGGTGCTCTGCTCGTACTTCCTGCGCGGCAAGATCACCGAAGAGGACAACTTCGTGATTCGCTTTGCGAAACGGCTCTATCGCCCGGCACTCGACGTAGCGCTCCGACTTCGCTGGCTGTTTGTCGGCGGGGCCATTGCCCTGTTTGCGCTCTCGGTCGTGGTGTTCAATCGGCTCGGCGCGGAGTTTGTGCCGCAGCTCGACGAGGGCTCGTTTGCGACGTTCATGATTCGCACCAACAGCATCGGCCTCGATGCGTCGCTGGCCCTGCAGGAGCGCGGGGAGAAGATCATCCAAGCGAAGTTTCCCGGTGTGACGCACACGTTCTCCCGTATCGGTACGGCCGAGGTCGCGACCGACCCGATGGGTGTCAACGTCGCCGACACCTACATCTTCTATCGGCCCTTCGACGAATGGGCCAAAGACGAGGACGGGAGAACGCTGACAAAGGATCAGGTTGCGACACGCATGGCGGCCGAACTCGCGGCACAGCTGCCCGCCGAGTCGCACCTGTTCTCGCAGCCCATCGAAATGCGGTTCAACGAGATCCTCGAAGGCACTCGTGCGGACATCGCGGTGAAGGTCTTCGGCGACGACTATGCCGAGATCGAGCGCATCGCCTCACAGACGCGCGAGATCCTCGAAACCGTGCCGGGCGCAGCCGACGTCGAGTTCGACGCGCTGGGCAAAGCTCCGATGCTTGAGATCAAACTCCGCCGCGAGGCGATGACTCGATACAACGTCCACGCGAGCGAGGTGAACGCCACCGTCGCCACCGCACTCGCCGGGACGGAAACCGGTGTGATTGTCGACGGCAACCGGCGCTATCCCATTGTGGTGCGCCTGCCGGAAAACCTGCGAGCGGCGTTCGACGAGCTCAAGCACCTCCCGCTGCGGTCCTCGCACGAGGAGGGGGTGATCACCCTCGGGCAGGTCGCGGACTTCGTGGTGACCGACAGGGTCAACGCGATCTCTCGCGAGTTCGGCCAACGCCGTGCCGCGATCATGGTCAATCTGCGCGGCCGCGACGTGGAAAGCTTCGTCAACGAGGCGAAAGCCAAGGTGGACGCGACGGTCAAGCTGCCGCCCGGCTACAACATCGAGTTCGGTGGGCAGTTCAAAAACCTCCAGGAAGCCCGCGCCCGGCTCGCGGTCATCGTTCCAGTCGCGTTGGGGGTGATCTTCCTGCTCATCTTCATCGCGTTTGGGAGCCTGCGCCAGGCGCTTCTCGTCTACTCCGGGATTCCGCTCGCCGTCACCGGCGGCGTGTTATCCCTATGGTTACGAGGCCTGCCATTTTCCATCTCTGCGGGCATCGGCTTCATCGCGCTCAGTGGTGTGGCAGTGCTCAACGGCGTGATGCTCGTGAGCTACTTCAACCAGCTTCGCGAACAGGGGCGCACGGTTCGCGAGGCCACGATCGAAGGCGCGCTCACCCGGCTGCGGCCGATCCTGATGACTGCGCTGGTTGCCTCCCTCGGTTTCCTCCCGATGGCGCTCGCGCACGGGGCGGGCGCCGAAGTCCAGCGCCCGCTGGCGACCGTCGTCATCGGTGGAATCATCAGCGCGACCTTCCTCACGCTGGTCCTGCTGCCTGCGCTCTATGATCGCTTCGAACGCGATCCGGCAGCCGCCAAGGCGGCGGCTCCGGCGGCAGCCCAATAGTCCCGTTGTTCACCCTTCATTCACCGCAACCATGAAAACAAAATACGCACTAGGTATCTTCGCTGCGCTCGCCTTCTCGGCTGGCGCGTTGTTCGCCAAGCCCATCCCTGGACCCAAGGGTGGTCGCATCCTCACCGAAGCCGCGCCGCACGCGGAGTTCTTCGTCGATGCGAACCACCATGTGGTGATCAGTTTCTATGACGCTGACCTGAAGCCCGTGCCCGCTTCCGAGCAGGTTGCGACAGTCACAGCCGAGGCGCCCTCCGGGAAGACAAAGCTGGACTTCGCCACCAAGGACGGGGCCTTGGTGTCCAAGGCCCCGTTACCGGCCGGCGAGGGCTATCGCGTAGTGGTGCAGTTGAAGACGGCCCCGGCGGCGAAGTCGTCCAATTACCGCATCGAATTCCATGCGGAGGCCTGCGCCGAGTGCAAGCGTGCCGAATACGCCTGCGTATGCGCCGAGGCCGGAGGCGAGCACGAGGGCCACGGACATTGACCGGCGGCGGGGCGATCCGGCCCGTCACCGCCACCTTCTCCGAACCAAGAACCCGATACCGAGGACAAATTCCATGTTCGCTCCAAGACCAGTTCGTTGGATCTTCCTCGTGGTGATCCTCCTTGCGTCGATCACGCGAATTTCGGCCGCTCCGAAGGAGCCGGCATTACCCGAGACAGGGGTCAACGTCGTCCGCGAGAAAGGCGGTTGGCTCAATATCGAGGCGCTGGAAAACCGGCTGACCCTGCGGTTCTTCGACGCTGAAAAGCAACCTCAGGCGCCCGATGTCGAGCGGGGCTCTGCGCGCGTGGTCTCCCCTTCGCGGGATGATCACCGGGTCGTGCTCAGCCGGGACGGCGACGCGCTTCTTTCCCCGGCGAAGATTCGCCCGCCGTGGGTGTTCCGGATCCATCTCGTCCTCTATCGGGAGGGTGATTCCGCAGCAGAAAGCTTCGTTATCCACTATCCCGACAGGAAAAAGCAATGAGATCACTCGTTCCGATACTGATCGCCGCTGCACTCTTGAGCGGCTGCGCGACCATCTCGGCCCCGGATGCGAAGATCGCTCGCGTGCCGATCACTACGGAGGCGGCCGATGGACTGCATTTCGTCGGCCCCGATCTGCGCATCGTCGACGGGCGGTTGGTGCTCAACGGCAGTGTGCGTCGCACCTCGCGCTTCCGGCCGTTCGGCGACCAGCATGTCGACGTGGAGTTTCGCGATTCCAGAAGCACTTGTCTTGCGCTCCGTTCGTCTCCCCTGCGGTTCCAACGCAAGAGATTCGGGCCGCCATGGCCGGCGCATTTCTCCATGGCCGTCGAGCAATGGCCGGAAGGCACAGCCATGCTCTTGATTCGCACTCACGCGGGGGCCAGCCACCTCTAGTTCACCGCCCTCGCCGCCCCTTGAACTACCACTTCAACCGCTTGCGGTATCGTAGACTTGTTGCCCGGAAGCCTTTCCCAATATGAGTTCCCACGACGAAAACGAGAGCTGTGAGCACTCAAGCTGCGGCTGCGAGCACAACGATCCGAGTCCTTGGCCGACCCGGAGTCTCGCCGTTGCTGCACTGCTCAATGTCGGGGCGCTGATCCTGCACTGGCTGCAATTCGGAGAGTCGGATGTTCCCAAGTGGCTCGCCGCCGCGGCGGTCGTGTTTGGCGGCTGGTTTCTGCTCCCAAGCGCTTGGGGGGCGGCGCGGCAACTTCGCCCCAATATCAACCTCTTGATGGTGGTCGCGACCCTTGGCGCAGCTGGTATCGGCGAGTGGGTCGAAGCGGCGACTGTCGTCGTGCTCTTCGGCGTGGCCGAATGGTTGGAAGGGTGGGCGGACCGTCGCGCCCGCCGGGCGGTCGGCGCTCTGCTCGAACTCGCTCCGGATACGGCCTTGGTTAAGCTCGATGGCCGTAGCGTGGAAGCGAAAGTGGAGGAGATCGCCGTCGATGCCGTCATCATCGTCAAGAACGGCGAACGGATCCCACTCGACGGTGTCGTCGCGGGCGGACGTTCCGCTGTCAATCAGGCTCCGATCACTGGTGAGTCGGTGCCGGTCGACAAGCAGCCCGGCGATTCGGTGTTCGCCGGCTCCATCAACGGCGAGGGCTCGCTGGAGATTCGCGTGACGAAACGCTCGGGCGATACGACGCTCGCTCGCATCATCCGGCTGGTCGAGGAGGCCCAGGAGCAGAAGGCGCCGATGCAGCGCTTTGTCGATGTCTTCGCGCGCTACTACACTCCGGCGGTTTCCATCGCGGCACTCATGGTCCTGGTCATACCGCCACTCGTGTTCGGAGGAGAGTGGCAGGTATGGCTCTACCGGGCCTGCGTGCTTCTCATCATCGCTTGTCCTTGTGCATTGGTGATATCGACGCCCGTGAGTGTCGTCGCCGGGCTCACGGCGCTCGCCCGCCGCGGCGTGCTGGTGAAAGGCGGTGCGCACCTGGAGTCCATCGGGAAGCTGCGCGCGCTGGCTCTCGACAAGACGGGCACGCTTACGCAGGGAAAGCCGCGCGTCCTTCGTATCGAGCGGGTCACGGCGAGCGAGCAGCAGACGTTGCGGGTCGCCGCGGCGATCGATGAACACTCCTCCCATCCGCTCGCGCAGGCCATCGTCGCGCAGGCGCGAGACCAGCGGATCTCGTTCGACGCGGCGGTGGATTTCCAGGCCAAGCCCGGTCGTGGTGCCGAAGCGATGTGCGAAGGGACGGCCGTGTTTGTCGGCAATCATCGTTTCGCCCACGAGCTCGGCGTGTGTTCGCCGGAGTTGGAACAACGACTTTCCGCCATCGAAGCGAGCGGGCTCACTGCCGTTGTTGTCGGTGAGAAACCAGCCGGTGGCGCTCCCGGACGCGTGCTCGGTGTGATCGCCGTGGGCGATGCTGTACGGAGCAACGCCCGCGCCGCCATCGCGGCTCTGCATGCGGTCGGACTCAAGCAGATCGTCATGCTCAGCGGTGACAACCAGCGGACCGCCGACGCCATCGCGCACGAGGTGGGTATCGACATGGCAAAGGGCGACCTGCTGCCGGAAGACAAGGTGGCAGCAGTCCGGACACTGCGCACAAAGCACGGCGTCGTGGGCATGGTCGGCGACGGCGTCAACGATGCCCCGGCGATGGCGACGGCGAACCTCGGCATCGCGATGGGCGTGGCGGGCACCGATGCCGCCATCGAAACGGCTGACATCGCCCTGATGCGCGACGATCTCGGAATGATTGCCGAGGCTGTGCGGGTGGGAAAGCGCACGCTCGGCATCATTCGTTTCAATATCGCCTTCGCACTTGGCTTGAAGGCGCTGTTTTTGGTGCTCGCCGTTTTCGGTATCACCAGCCTTTGGCTGGCTATCATGGCGGATACGGGGGCGACGCTGCTGGTCGTCGCCAACGCCCTGCGCCTCCTCAAAACGAAAAGCGGGAGGAAACCCTGAAATGTCGCGTGCCGAGAAAAGCGCACGAAAACAACCGGCATTGGAAACCGGAATTCCCTGGATGTTCTGGGGCCTGCTCATCGGGTGGATGGCCGGCGCGATCGACGAATTCATGGAGGGCATCTCCATGTTCCGCATGATGGCAGGCGGAATCGCCGGACTGCTGTTGGGCGCCCTGCTCGATGCTGTCCGTAACCAGCGCCAGAAACGCCCGGCGGCGAAATCCCCGCAGAACCGTCGAGGGAAACCGCGTTGAGTGGTGTATTACTTTCGTGGGTCACGGCGTCGTGATCCCGACAAAAGCAGAAAGGACTGAATCATGAGAACCTCCCAGAATGTCATCGTCGCGGCCCTGTTCCTCGGACTCGCGTCAGCCTCGTTCGCCGGTCCCGGAGCGGAGTATTTCCAACGACGAGCAAAGAAGGCCGACAAGCCTCTGCCGGTTGCGACCGCGTCCTCAGAGGAGGCGAAGAGTCCTTCGGCAAGGAGCAAGCTGCCCGCGTGCTGCCGCGACGTGGTCAGCTACAAGCGTGGTCCATCTGGAAAAACCTCGACGAGGGTCGTGACGCACGAGTGTTCGTGCAGTTGATGCGCGCTCCGAAACGCAACGCGTGCTGTGCAGGAAAATGGGGGCAGCGTGAATGCCGGCCCTCCCGGGCGAGGCGACGAAATGCTACAGCCCCTTGCTGCTGACCGCGCGAAGACGCGCGCTCAGCACTTTTACGTCGGCCTCAGCACCGGCGGCGTTCGCCCGAGATTTGGCGAGACGGACTTCGGCTTGGAGAAGCTGGCGTTTGAGCTGCGCGAGCTCGTCGAGGGTGGCGTCGGCGGACGTGCTGCGCGCGTTTGTTGCGGTGGAGCTTGCTGGGAGTTCGGCGGATGTAGCCATTGTTCGGACCGCGATGGTGCGGTGATTTTGTTTCGGTTTGGAGTGCGGTCGGCACGCGAAAGCGCCCGATCCGAGCCAAGAGTCGCCCGCCGAACGCAGTTGGCAGCACCGCGCATCTACCGGAAATACGGGAGGAGTTTCGCTCAGAATTCCAACCAACGGTTGAAAAACGAGTGGTGCAACATGATCCATAGGCCCAGGAGAATCAGAACCCAAGGCGCGGCTCGCTTGCTGATCCGCTGGATGAGGTCACCCCATGCAGAATGGCGAACCGCCTGGTATGCGAATACGCACCAGACCAAGGTCAGCAGGAGAAAGGAAAGTCCCGTTATAAGCTTCTGTGTGCCTGTTTGTGCAGCAAACGCGGGAATGTAGACACCCAGGTTGTCGGCTCCGTTCGCCAGCGTGACACCCGCAACGCTCAACCATGTCATCGTCTGAGGCACCTCAGTATTTGCAGAGTCGCTTGTGATCGGACGACGTAGCCAACGAAAACCGATTAGGAGCGGGACAATCCCAAGGAGAGGCAACCATCCGTGCGGAATCGCCAGCGCCAACACGGCCGCAGCGTAGCTGACGATGGTTAACACACCGATTCCCGCGAGCTGCCCGAAAACGACCGAGCGTACAGAGCACTTTGGCTGAGAGAAGAAGAGCGCAAGAAGCACGAGGTCATCGGCGTTGGTGGCAACGAACATGACGACCGCAACGGCGACTGTCTGGAGGGTGTCCATCAATGGGATGTGCCCGATGGCATCCAATTACACGGGGGATGTCGATGCAGCTGATGGAGATGCGGCCAAGAAAAAGGGGGCACGAGGCCCCCGTGCTCAGTCCTCGTTGGGAAGCATGAGCGTGAGCACCGGAGCCGGAGTGTCTCCGGGGCCGATGTGCAGTTTCAGGGCGTGTTTGAACCCGGCGATGATGACCTTAAAGTGGATCTGGCCGGCGTCCTGACGTCCGGTCCGGACTGCGATCAACGCCATCCAGGAGATGTCGTGGCAGATCCCGTTGAGGTCCTGACCGTCCTTTTGCAGGGCGGCTTCGATGATCGCCCACACCGTCGCCGTGCACGCGAACGGATACTTCCAGTGCTCCT
>JACCEE011325619.1_pt1 | contig 14815 bp, 9 predicted proteins | sample 7449931 | NCBI WGS metagenome assembly JACCEE01 (sample SAMN15323457, study PRJNA562643) | freshwater metagenome | isolation source: river surface water | place: USA:Blue River Watershed | collected 2017-08-19 | reverse complement strand
CTCCTCCGGGCCGCCGCCGTTGACCTTGTCGAGCTTGTTCAGCGCGAAGTAGCGCTCGCCATCCTTGGGCGTACGCACCTCACCCTCGATCATGTCGCCGGTGTGCAGGTTGAAACGACGCACCTGGCTGGGACTGATGTAGATATCGTCCGTGCTTGCCGTGAAGCTCGTGTCGGGGCTGCGCAGAAAGCCGAAACCGTCGGGCAGAATTTCCAGCACGCCGTCGGCAATGATTTGTTCCCCGGTCTTGGCCCGCTTCTTGATGATCGCAAACATCAGCTCCTGCTTGCGCATGCGGCCCGTGTTTTCGATTTCGAGTTCTTCGGCTTGCTTCAGGACTTCAGACACATGCAGTGCCTTGAGTTCGTTTAAGTGCATGGAGTGACTCCTTGGCGGAGCTGGTGTGAATCTTGGGGGAGAGGCGGAAGCTGGGAGAGCCGCTGTTTGCAGCCCCGGCTTGCCTGGGGATCTCGAACCGGTTGCCAATGCGTGCAAGCCGGTGATCTGGTGAAATTATGACAGGAAAAAAATCCGTGCCGACCGCGATGCACAACGATGGCGGTGTCAGGCAAAAAACAAACAGGGCCTTGACCTGGCCAGCGACCCCGAAACCAGGGCGCTGGCAGGCAGTCCGGAATCAGGCCAGTTGCTGATCAATGAATGCGGTGAGCTGGGCCTTGCTCATGGCGCCCACCTTGGTGGCGGCGAGCTGTCCGTCCTTGAACAGCATCAGCGTGGGGATGCCACGGATGCCGAACTTGGCGGGGATCTCGCGGTTCTCGTCCACATTCATCTTGGCGATTTGCAGCTTGCCCTGGTAGGTGCCTGCCACTTCGTCCAGGATGGGGGCAATCATCTTGCAGGGGCCACACCATTCGGCCCAGTAGTCCACCAGCACCGGGGTGCTGGCCTTGAGCACATCGGCTTCGAAGCTGGCGTCAGAGAGATGTTTGATGAGTTCGCTGGCCATTGCGGATTCCTTGATTTTGAGCGGGTTGCGACCGGTGTACGTTTAAAGTCTGGGCATTGTGACAGAAACCAATCCCACGTTCACCTGTGTGGCCGCGCCTTGCGACGCTATGACAGTCATAGCGAAAAGCGATCAATGCGCGGCGTTGTGGCTGCGCGTGCTGGCACAGGTGCAGGCGCACCTGCACGGGCTGGCGGCCCATCCTGCGCGCACGGTGGTGCTGGTTCCCTATGCCCAGCTCATGCCATGGGCGCAGCGTTACTGGGCCTTGCACCACGCCGACGGATTTGCGCCCCGCTTTGAAACCACGCGCAACTGGGCCCGCCAGTTGGCCGCCTTTGTGCCGCAGGGCGATGATCTGGCCGGGGATGTGGCACGCGACACCCTCACTGCCCGCACCTTGCTCGATCGTGCCGGTCTGGCCGCGCAGCGCGATGTGCTGGCAGTGCCGTTGCAAGAGGCGGCCACCCAGCTGGCGGCTGCAGTGGCGGCCGTTGCGCCTGCGCAGCGCGAGGCCTGGGGCATCCAGGCACGCAGCCTCTTGCCAGAGCCCGACGAAGGCAGCACCCTGCGTTTCGAGGCCGTGGTGGCCCGCATTGCGCTGGAATGGGTGCTGGCCTCGCGCCATGCCACCGATGTGCTGTTCGAACCGGGCGTGCGCCAGTCGGTCGATGCCCTGGTGGTGCTACAAGGATTTCAGGTGGAGCCGCTGGCGCAGACTCTGCAGGCCCATTGGGGCGACAAGGCGGTGGCCCTGGCGTTGCCGCCTGCGGCAACGGATGGCGCGGTTTCCGCCCACATCGCCCTGCACGCGGCGCAGGATGCCGAAGACGAAGCCCAGTGCGCCGCTGCCTGTGTGCTGGCCCATGTGGTGGCCGGCCGCACCCCGGTGGCCTTGGCGGCCAACGACCGCGCCCTCACGCGCCGCATTGGCGCGCACCTGGCCAGCAGTGGCGTGGCGGTGCGCGATGAAAACGGCTGGACGCTTTCCACCACGCGGGCGGCCTCGCAATTGATGGCCGCGCTCAAGGCCTGCGCCTGGAATGCATCGGCCGATGAGGTTCTGGACTGGCTCAAGCACACGCCGCTGATCGAGTCGTCGATCCTCAATGCCCTGGAGCGTGCGCTGCGCAAGACCGCAGTGGCCTCGTGGACGGGCGCTGCTGCGCGCGACTGGGCGGACAAGCCCGCCCTGGCCGCCTGCGTGGCCCTGGCCCAGGGCTGGCGCGAGGGCCTGCGTGCGCCGCGCGCTCTGGCGCAGTGGCTGCAGGCCTTGCGTGCCCTGTTGATGGCCAGTGGCCAATGGCCGTTGCTGGAGGCGGATGCCGCAGGCGCCCGTGTGCTGACGGCGCTGCGCCTGCAGGCGGGCCAGGAGGCCGAGCTGGAGGACTGGAGCAGCGCGGGACGCCGCATGTCGCTTGCCGAGTTCACCCGCTGGGCCAACGAGGTGCTGGAGGCCGCGCGTTTTGTCCCCGCCCTGGACGGGGACGCGCTGGTCATTGTTCTGCCCATGCCCCAGTTGCTGGCCCGTCCATTTGCCGCGCTGGTGCTGCCTGGCTGCGATGAAAAACGCCTGCAGCCCTCGCCCGAGCCCCTGGGCGACTGGACCCAGGCGCAGCGCCAGGCCTGGGGCCTGCCCACGCGCGAATCGCTGGAAGCCGCCCAGCGCGCCGCGTGGCAGTACGCGCTGCAGACACCGGCGGTGGATGTGCTTTGGCGCACGGGCGACGAAGGCGGTGAGCCCTTGCTGGCCAGCGCGCTGGTGCTGGCGCTGCACCTCGATGGCGCGGCCACCAAGGGCGCGGATGGCCGCAGCCAGCGCGCGGTCGCGGCCCACCCCACGGCGCGGCCCTTGCCTGATGGCAGCGCGCTGCCGGTGGTGCGCCTGTCGTCCACCGCGTACTCCGACCTGCGGCATTGCCCCTACCGCTTTTTTGCACTGCGCCAGCTGGGCCTGCAAGAGGCCGACGAACTGGCGGCTGAAGTGGACAAGCGCGACTTTGGCAACTGGCTGCACGCGGTGCTGCAGCATTTTCATGAGGAACTGCTGGCCCACCCGACGGACGACGCAGCCACCCGCGTGGCCCGCATGGACAGCGCGGCGCAAGCCGTCACGCGGCAGCAAGGCCTGGGAGAGGGCGATTTCTTGCCGTTCGCCGCAGGCTGGCCGCAGGTGCGCGATGGCTATTTGCGCTGGCTTGCGCAGCATGAGCAGGCCGGGGGGCATTTCCGGCAGGCCGAGGTGCAGACCACCCAGCCGCTGGGCGCCCTGCAGCTGGTGGGCACCATCGACCGCATCGATGCCGTCTCGTCCACCGGTGAGCCCACGCCGCTGGTCATCGACTACAAGACCGAGAACGACACCGTCACGCGCAAACGCATTGGCGCGGGCGCTGAAGACACCCAGCTCGCGTTCTACGCCGCCTTGCTGAGCCACGACACGCTGCGCGCCGCCTACGTGAATGTGGGTGAACGCGGCGAGACGCAGATGCACGAACAGGACGAGGTGGTGCACCTGCGCGACCTGCTGGTCGAAGGCATCCAGCACGACTTCGCTCGCATTGCAGCAGGTGCACCGATGCCCGCCCTGGGCGAGGGCGCCGTGTGCGACTACTGCGCCGCGCGCGGCCTTTGCCGAAAAGACTTCTGGAATGACTGAACAAGCCGCGTACGAACACAACGGCCAGCCCGTCTCACGCGAGGCGTTTTACGCCATCGCCTGCGACCCCGCGCGCAGCGTGGCGGTGGAGGCTTGCGCGGGCGCGGGCAAGACCTGGATGCTGGTCTCGCGCATGCTGCGGGCCTTGCTCGACGGTGCCGCGCCGCACGAGATTCTGGCCATCACCTTCACCAAGAAGGCGGCGGGCGAAATGCGCCAGCGCCTGCAGGAATGGCTGGAGGCCTTTGCTGAAGCGCCGCTGGATGAGCTGACGCGTGAGCTGGTTGCAAGGGGAATCAGCCCCCAGCGCGCTCTGGATAAGCGCGAGGCGCTACAAAATTTATACCGCCAGATGCTGGCCAGCGGCCGCCCGGTGCAGATCCGCACCTTCCACAGCTGGTTTGCCGCGCTGCTCGGCACGGCCCCGCTGGCGCTGCTGCAGGCGCAGGGCCTGCCCGCCAACTTTGAGCTGCTTGAAGACGATGCCGAGGCCGTGCGCGAGGTGTGGGGGCCGTTCCTGCACGCCGTTGCCACCAGCGCCAGCCTGCGCGCCGACTACGAGGCCGTGGTGGCCCGCCATGGCCGGTCGCAAATGCACAAGGCGCTGGCAGCGGCGCTGTCCAAGCGGGTGGAGTTTGACCTGGCCGATGGGGCGGGTGTGGTCGATGCCTCGGTGCCGCCGTTCCAGGTGCACTGCCCGGAACTGGCCGCTTTCAACGAGCCCGCCGACGCGCTGCAGAGCGACGCCTGCCACCAGCGCTGGCTGGCCTGCGCCAAGGCGCTGGGGGCCGAGTCCAACAAGACGCCGCAAAAGGCGGCCGACGCCATCATCGATGCGCTGGCCTGTAGCGACCTGAACCTGCGCCTCGATCTGTTGCGCAAGGCCATGTTCGTCGCCAAGGAAGACCGCCTTTCCAAGAACCTCGAAAAATTCCCCGCCGCGCAGGAGGCCGAGCCCGAGCTGCAGCGCCTGCTCACCGCGCGCCGCCAGCACGACGCCTGGCAGCACCAGCAGCGCATGGCCCGGCTGGCGCGCTGTCTGATTGCGGAGTTTGCCGCCGTCAAGCACCAGCATGGCTGGGTGGACATGAACGATGTGGAGCGCACCGCGCTGGTCATGCTGGCTGACCCGATCCTCTCGGGCTGGGTGCAAGAGCGGCTGGATGCGCGCATCCGCCACCTGCTGGTGGATGAGTTTCAGGACACCAACCCGCTGCAATGGCAGGCGCTGCATGCGTGGCTGTCTGGCTATGCGGGCTCGGGCGGCGGCGCCAGTGGCCAGAAGCCGCCCAGTGTGTTCATCGTGGGCGATCCCAAGCAGAGCATCTACCGCTTTCGCCGTGCCGAGCCACAGGTGTTCATTGCCGCACAGGCTTTTGTGCGCGACGGGCTGGGTGGCGACCTGCTCAGCTGCGACCACACGCGCCGCAACGCGACGGGCGTGATCGCCGCCGTGAACCACGTGATGGGCGCGGCCCAGGCGCAGGGCGAGACCAGCGGGTTCCGCGATCACACCACCGAATCCAAAGACCCCGGCGTGTTGCTGCGCCTGCCCGCCATCCTGCCCCCGGATAGCGCCGGTGGTGGCAGCGCCGACCCGTTGGCCTGGCGCGACAGCCTGACCGAGCCGCGCCATGAGCCCGAAGAAACCCAGCGCATGCGTGAATGCACACAGGCCGCCGCCTGGGTGGCGGCGCAGATCGCCGCCGGCACGCCGCCCAACGAAGTGCTGGTGCTGGCCCGCAAGCGCGACCGGCTCGCCGCCATGCAGGATGCCTTGCGCGCGCTTCACCTTCCCTGCGTGCAGCCCGAAAAAGCCGACCTGTTCGACGCACCCGAGGTGCAGGATGTGGTGGCGCTGCTCGATGCGCTGGTGTCCACTGGGCACGACCTGTCGCTGGCCCGCGCGCTCAAGTCGCCGCTGTTCGGCCTAGGCGACGACGCCCTCGTGGCGCTGGCCGCGCTGCGCCGCCAGCCTGAGCACGCAGGCAGCAGTTGGTTTGATTTGCTTCTAAAAAGTGAGCTACTAGCGCTTGATACGCAAGCGCTAGCGGCCAATTTGGCTCAATACAAGGCCTGGGTGGATACCCTGCCGCCGCACGACGCACTGCACACCATCTACCAGCATGGCGACCTGCTGGCCCGCTTTGCCGCCGCCGCCCCGGCGGCGCAGCGCATGGCGGTGCTGGCCAATCTGCGCGCGCTGCTGTCAGCCGCGCTGCAGCACGATGGCGGCCGCTACCTCACGCCCTACGCCTTCGTGCGCGCCATGAAAAAAGGTGGCGTGCGCGCGCCCGGCCGGGTGGATGCGCAGGCGGTGCGCCTGCTCACCGTGCACGGCGCCAAGGGGCTGGAGGCGCGCTGCGTGCTGCTGCTGGACACCGACACCCGCCCGCAAAAGGCCGAGACCATGGGCGTGCTGGTCGATTGGCCCGGCGAAAAGACCGAACCCGCAGGCTTTGTCTTTCTGGCCAGCGAATCCAGCCCGCCGCCCAGCGCCGAAGCCGCCTTGGCCGCTGAGCAGCAAGCCCGCCAGCGCGAAGAACTCAACATGCTCTACGTGGCCATGACGCGCGCCAAACACTGCCTGGCGCTGTCGTCCGTGTTGCCCAGCGTGTCAGCGCCGGGCAGTTGGTGGAACCGGCTGGAGCCGCTGCTGGCGGATGCGCGGGTGCTGGGCGTGGCGGGCGCGGCTGAGGTGCCTGGCGGCGACGGTGATGCGGTTGCGAGCGGGGCGCACGACCATTTCACCCTGGCCGAGCTGCCCGTGCTCCCGGCGCACTTGCGTGCCGCACCCCGTGCCGTGGCCGAGGGTGTGGACGAAGGCTTGGATGCGGCCGACTCCGGGGCATCCCTGTCCACCCCATCATCACGCCTGGGCGAGGCCATGCACCAGTTGCTGGAGCAGGCCGGTGTAGCGGGGGCCCCGCTGGCCGACCTGCGCAGCCAGGGCTGGCCAGCGGCCCGCGTGGCGCGGCTGGCGCAGGACTTTGACATCACGGCGGGCGCCGCGCGCACTGCCGCCCAGACCGCCCAGCGCATTCTGGCGGGCGAGGGCGCCTGGGCCTGGGATGCCACCATGGTGGACACCACCATCAACGAAGCCCCGCTGCGCTACCAGGGCCAAAGCCTGCGCATCGACCGCCTGGTGCACTGCCACCAGCCGCCCGAGCGCGCGGGCTGGTGGGTGCTGGACTACAAAAGCGCCGCCGAGCCCGAGCGCCAGCCCGCTTTGATGGCCCAGTTGCAGCGCTACCGTGCGGCGGTGTCGGGGCAAGTTCCTGGCGAGCGCGTGTGGGCAGCCTTTCTGACGGGCGACGGGCGCATGGTGCGCGTGCATGGCGATGCCGGCCCCGCCGACGAGGGTGCCCTGGTGGCGGGCACCGGGCAGGGGGCGGGGAGCGTGCGGCATACTCTCGCCCCCGCTGCGCAGTCCACTGCGGCGGCATCCACACACGCGCCACCGGCCGCGCCCGGCATGGACGGCGCAGGTGGTGGCCCATCTCAGAGCGCTGTTCAGGGCTCGCTGTTCTGAACGCTGCGCGTTTTCGAATGATTCAAAGGTTTTCTCATGAATGCTCCTTCCGACCTGACTCCTGATGTGGCCTCCCATGTGCGCTGCGACGTCGCCATCGTGGGCGGCGGCCCGGGAGGGCTGATGGCGGCCGAGGTGCTGGCGCAGGCCGGTGTGGCCGTGCACCTGTTCGATGCCATGCCCTCGGTGGGCCGCAAGTTTTTGCTGGCGGGCAAGGGCGGGCTCAATCTCACGCATTCCGAGCCGCATGAGCCTTTTGCCAGCCGCTATGCCGGGCGCCAGCCGCAGATCGAGCCGCTGATCCGGGCGTTTGGTGGCCCCGAGGTGCGGGCCTGGGCGCAGGGGCTGGGGGTGGAAACCTTCGTGGGCACATCGGGCCGCGTGTTTCCGGCCGACATGAAGGCCGCGCCCCTGCTGCGCGCCTGGCTGCAGCGCCTGCGCGCGCAGGGTGTGCAGTTCCACATGCGCCACCGCTGGCTGGGTTGGGCCGATGGCGGTGCGTTGCGTTTTGCCGCGTCTGCAGGCGAGGTGCAGGTGACGGCCAGGGCGGTGGTGCTGGCGCTGGGCGGTGGCAGCTGGGCACGCCTGGGGTCCGACGGCGCCTGGGTGCCGCTGCTGGCACAGCGCGGCGTGGCCGTGGCGCCGCTGCGTCCGTCCAACTGTGGCTTTGATGTGTTGCGGGCTGATGCGCCCGTGGGTGAAACCCGCCGTGCGTTTTTTCAGGAGCTGATCGGCCGCACGCCCACACCCGCAGTGGGCTGGTCGCCGCATTTTGCCGAGCGTTTTGTCGGCCAGCCTTTCAAGACCGTGGCGCTCAGCTTCACCGACAGCCAGGGCCGCAGCTTCAACCGGCGGGGCGAGTTTGTCGTTACGGCCACGGGGGTGGAGGGCAGCCTGGTCTATGCCGCATCGCAGTTGCTGCGCGACGAGATCGAGGCCCATGGCCACGCCACGTTCCATCTGGATCTGTTGCCCGACCACAGCCCCGAGCGTGTGCTGGTCGAGGTGCGCCACCCGCGTGGCTCACGCTCGCTGTCCAGCCACCTCAAGAGCCGTCTGGGGCTGGATGGCATCAAGGCGGGCGTTTTGTACGAACACCTGGGCAAGGACGGCATGAACGACCCGGTGGCGCTGGCCCACGCGATCAAGGCATTGCCCATCACCGTGGTGGCCACCCGTCCGCTGGACGAGGCCATCAGCACGGCGGGCGGTGTGGCGTTCGAGGCGCTGGATGAGCACCTGATGGCCACTGCCGCGCCCGGCGTGTTCTGCGCCGGCGAAATGCTCGACTGGGAGGCGCCCACCGGTGGTTACCTGCTCACAGCCAGTCTGGCCAGCGGCGTGCAGGCAGGGCGCGGAGTTTTGGTGTTTTTGGGCTCTGGCGCTTGATGGTAAAGCGCTAATAGCTATTAAAAATATAGCATTCGATGCGGGGGCAGACGATGCGCCCGCACCGGTGCCGGACGGGCCCATCGCAGGCGCAGTCACCTCGCACCTGACATGACCGCGTTGAGCCGTTGATGGGGCTGGCGACCAGGCCTACCAGCGGCGCACCGGGCCCGTGTCCACATGCACGAACTGCTCGCGGGGGTAAAACCCCACGCCGCCCATGCCCAGCGACAGCGCCGCATCGCGCAAGTCGGCCAGCGGCACGCCGGGCAGGCGCACGTCGATGGCCTTGCCGTCCATGTGCAGGCTGCGCTTGGCCACACCACCGCCCCGCGTGGTGCGCAGGGTGTGGTTGGTCGCAGGGCTGCGGTAGCCGGAGATCACCTGGAACGGCTGCTGCACCCGCAATTCCTGGCGGATCTGGTGCAGCAGGTGGAACAACCGGGGGTCCATCAGACCCGCCTCGCCACTGTAATGGTCGCGCAGGAAGTGGTTGAGACTGGTCAACGCCTCGGGCAGAAACTGCTCGCCCAGGGCATACACGAGGGCCAGGCGTTCGCTGGTGTGGGTGTGGTCAAACGCCAGGCTGCGCGCACCGGGCAGGCTGGCCAGGGCGGGCTGCGCCAGCGGCAGCAGGGCCCCGGTCATCAGCCAGCGGCCGCCCGTGCCCAGGAAACGGCGACGGCCGGGTTTCAGGGGGGCAAGAGGCTGTGTCATGGCATGTCCCAAAAAATCGGTGAAACCTGTTTGTACATTGTGCAGTGGCTCACAGGCCGGGCCTGGCGCGCAGGCGACGCTGTTCGGACTGCTGGCGCAGGGCCCGGTCGAGCAACTTGTCCTGGCCGTACAGGTCGGCAAAGAAGTGAGTCTTTCCCTGCTTGACGATGGCGGTGCTGTAGGCAATCACCACAGGCAGCGGATCGGCCAGGCGCAGCGTGGCCGACTGGCCACGGGCCATGGCCTCGCGGATGCGTGGTTCGGGCCAGGCAGGATCGTTGTGCAACACAAACCGGGCGAGCGCCACAGGGTCTTCGATGCGGATGCAGCCATGGCTGAAATCCCGCCGGTCGCGCTGGAACAGCAGCGGCGCGGGCGTGTGGTGCAGGTAAATATGGTTGTTGTTGGGAAACACGAACTTGATGTCGCCCAGCGCGTTTTTTGGCCCGGGACGCTGGCGGATGCGCATCTGCCCGCGCAGCACGGCGTCCAGGTGCTCGGCTGCCAGCGTGGTGTGCACCTGCCCATTGGCGCCCACAAACTCCATGCCTTGCTGCTGAAGATAGCCGGGGTCGCGCCGCAGCCGGGGAATGGTTTCGCTGCGCGCGATGGACGGCGGAATGTTCCAGTAGGGGCTGAATTCGATGAAGCGCATGTCCTCGTCAAACAGGGGCGTGCGGGTGTCCAGGGCCTTGCCCACGATCACCTTCATGGCCAGTTGCAGCGATACCCGGCCGTCTTGCACCTCGTAGGCGCGCAGCATGAACTCGGGGATGTTGACCACGATCATGCGTGGACCGCGCAGCAGGGGCGTCCAGCGCAGGCGCTCCATGGCCAGCGCAATCTGGTGTGCGCGGGCTGCGGGCGAAACGGCCAGTGCATCCAGCGTGCCCTTGCCGATCACGCCGTCGGTGGCCAGGGCGTGGCGCTCCTGAAAGGCCTTTACGCCGTTTTGCAATGCTTCGTCGTAGAGGGCGGGGGGCTGTGCGTCCGGTGGCAGGTCCCCCAGCACCACCAGGCGCTGCGTCAACTGCGCAAGGCCCGCCCAGGCCTGGCCTGGTTCGAGCTTGCGGCCTGGCAGCGGCGGCAGGGGCGTGTCCCAGGCGGCAGGATTGCCCAGGGCCCGGTAGCGGGCCAGCTCGCCGCGCAGGCTGGCATACAGCGGCACCTTGGGTGTGGCCGCACGCACGGCATCGGCCAGTGCGGGGGGCGGCGCGATAGCTTCCTGCACGGCAGTGGCGGGCGCGGAGACCGGGAGCGCTGTGGGGGTGTAGTTCTGGTGAATCTGGCGCGGATCGATCCGACCCGAGCGCAGGTCACTGAGGTAGCTCTGCACGGCGGTGGTGAGCGCGTCTTCGAGCTGCAGCGCAGCATCAGCACCCAACGCGGGGCCCTGGGCCGCCCCCGCCACGGCCTGTGCCAGCCATGCGGCCTGGTAATCCTCGGGTTGAAGACCTTCGGCGGCGGCCGCCGCCAGCATGTTCACGGCCTGCTGCGCGGCGGGCGCGGGGCGCCCATCCACCAGCCAGGGTGTGGCGCCCAGCATGGGGGGGAACACTGCCAGCCATAGCGCCAGCAACGCTGTGCGCAGATTCGCAGGGGTTCCAGGGCAGCGGGGCAAGGCGGACGAAATAACCAGCAAGGGGCTGCAAACACGACGCATCGTTGTCAATGGTCACTCATTCCGGGCCACTCGCCGACCAGGCCGCAGGCCGGACACTGTGCGTAGAGACTGGCATTGACGTGAAACTTGGCTTGATGCTTGTCGGTCTCCGGCGCCTTGTCATGGGCTTCTCCGTCGATTTCCACCAGCCCTGTGGCGTGGCAGCGGGGGCACTTGGCAACGGCCAGGGCCGCCAGGGGATTGAAGTTGTCTGCGAACACGGGCACCTCGTCGGTTGTGTGGTGGCGTCAGGGTTTGGGCAACCCTGCCTGTCGCATTATCTGAAATAAGTTGACGAGCCTTACCCCCGGCACTGGCTCCACAGTTAGGGCTGCTTGGTTCCCCACCTGACCCGGTTGGCCGCTTCACCATGCGGGGAGGCCCGTCAGGATGAGATTCTACCCCCTGAATGGCTGCGCCGTTCGGTGCCCGCCGCCAGAGGCGGGGATCTTCAGGCTGTCCAGGCAGGCTCGGGGCCGCAGTCTTCAGCCCTTTCTCTCGCGCTTCGCAGGGGAAGGGGGACGAAGTCGCCGCGGCGAGGCGGCCCATGCGCGGCATCCCTTGCATATTGCGCGCCAGTGTCGGGTGGCGGAAGGCGTAAGAGGTTGCGGGGAGCCGCACCAAAACCCAAGGGGTCATGGGCCGTAGAATCGCCGGCATGTCCTACATCGTGCTCGCCCGCAAGTACCGCCCCCGCAATTTCACCGAAATGGTGGGGCAGGAGCATGTGGTGCAGGCCCTCACCAACGCGCTCACGCAGCAGCGCCTGCACCACGCCTATCTGTTCACCGGCACGCGCGGTGTGGGCAAGACGACGGTGTCGCGCATCCTTGCCAAGTCGCTCAACTGCCAGGGACCGGACGGGCAGGGCGGCATCACGGCCACGCCGTGTGGCGTGTGCTCGGCGTGCACGGACATCGACAGTGGCCGCTTTCCCGATTACACCGAGCTCGATGCCGCATCGAACCGGGGCGTGGACGAAGTGCAGAGCCTGCTGGAGCAGGCGGTGTACAAGCCGGTGCAGGGCCGCTTCAAGGTCTTCATGATCGACGAAGTGCACATGCTCACGAACACGGCGTTCAACGCCATGCTCAAGACGCTCGAAGAGCCGCCGGAATACCTCAAGTTCGTGCTCGCCACGACCGACCCACAAAAGGTGCCAGTCACGGTGCTGAGCCGCTGCCTCCAGTTCAACCTGCGCCCCATGGCGCCCGAAACCGTGCTGTCGCACCTCACGCAGGTGCTGGCCTCCGAGAACGTATCCGCCGAGCCCCAAGCCCTGCGCCTGCTCTCGCGCGCGGCGCGGGGCTCCATGCGCGATGCGCTGTCGCTCACCGACCAGGCCATTGCCTTTGGCAGCGGCCAGTTGCAGGAAGCCGCCGTGCGCCAGATGCTGGGGGCGGTGGACCGCTCGTATGTGTTCCGGCTCATCGATGCGCTGGCCCAGGGCGATGGCAAAACCGTGGTGGAAACCTCGGACACGCTGCGCCTCAATGGCCTGTCGGCCGCCTCCACGCTGGAAGAGATGAGCGCCGTGCTCCAGCGCATGGCCGTTTACCAGGCCGTGCCGCAGATGGCGGGCGCGGTGGACGCCGATGACCCCGAAGCGGCAGAAACCGCGCGCCTGGCCGCGCTGATGCCAGCCGATGAAACCCAGCTGCTCTACAGCCTGTGCCTGCATGGGCGCGGCGAGCTGGGCCTGGCGCCCGATGAATACGCAGCGCTGACCATGGTGCTGCTGCGTCTGCTGGCATTCAAGCCCCAGGGCGAACCGGCTGAAAAAAAAACTCTGACGCGGCCTGAGACGGCTCGTTCCGGCCCGACACCGGCGGTCTTGGCGGTGCCCGCAACCGTTGCCGCCGCCTTGCCAACGCATTTGGTCCGAACGGTGACGGCTCCTGCACCGCAGGCTCTTGCGGCAGCCGCAGCACCTGTGCCTGCGGCGCAAACGCTTCCAGCAGCAACGGCCTCAGAGCGGGCGCCGTCATTGGTGCAAGACACATCCTCCAAGTCTGCCGACTCCTCTGAGCCGCCTCCCTGGCCGGGCTCGGACGAGCCGGGCGCTTCGGCGTCCACTGCGTCAGTCACCACAGCGCTGCCGGTGCGGACAACTGGAAGATTTGAACAAAATCAACGCTCAACGCAATCAGTACAAGCGCAAAGTGCTCCTGAATTTGTAGCTATCCCGGTGCGTGAATCGCCCGAGCCCGGCGAGCGGCTGCAACCGCTGCCGCTCTCTGCGCCCATCCCCGTCTCTGCACGCTACACCCCCACCGAAGAAGGCGAGGTGTGGCACAGCGCGGTGCAGCAGCTCGTGGCGGCCGAGGCCATTTCTGCCCTGGTGCGCGAACTGGCCTTGCAGTCCCAGCTGGTGGCGCGCGATGCCGGGCACTGGCTGCTGCGCGTCGAGCGCGAATCGCTCAACCAGCCGCAGGCCCGCGAACGCCTGCGCGCCGCACTGGAGGCTGCGGGCCATGCCAGCCAGATCAGTGTGGAACTGGGCGTGGTGATTGACAGCCCCGCCCGCCGCAACGCCGCCGCCGCCGCCGAGCGCCAGCGTGTGGCCGAAGACATCGTGATGAACGACCCCTACGTGCAGTCGCTGGTGCGCGACTACGGCGCGAAAATCGTGCCGGGCAGCATCAAGCCTGCATGACCGACCACCATTCAACCCATTCAACAGAAACTGAAAAGGAAACCACACCATGTTCAACAAGGGACAACTCGCCGGCCTCATGAAGCAAGCCCAGGCCATGCAGGACAACCTCAAGAAGGCCCAGGACGAACTGGCCTTCATCGAGGTGGAAGGCGAATCGGGCGCTGGCCTGGTGAAGGTGCTGATGACCTGTAAGCACGATGTCAAGCGCATCACCATCGACCCCAGCCTGCTGGCCGAAGACAAGGACATGCTGGAAGACCTGGTGGCGGCTGCGTTCAATGCAGCGGTGCGCAAGGCCGAGGAGACTTCGCAGGAGAAGATGGGCAAGCTCACGCAAGGCATGCCAGGCCTCCCCGGCGGCATGAAATTCCCGTTCTGAGGCTGGCTACCGAGCGGGCGATCTGCGTCGTTGGGCGGTGCTCGCCATCCTCACGTACAGGAAGTACGTTCCGGTGGCTGCGCTCCGGCCGCCTAGCAGCTCATCCCGCTCGCTACGCCCTTGAGGGTGGGGTGTGAAGGCGGGGAGATTTTTTTCTCACTCTCGTTCGGGCTGAATCAAGCCGGGGCTGCAACACTCCATCGGTCGGGCTTAGCTTGACGAAGCCTGGCTCCGCACACACCTCCCAATGTCACCCGGATTGCACTCCAACCCATGTCCTCCACCAACGCCCTTGAAGTCTTGATCCAGGCGCTGCGCCGTTTGCCGGGGGTGGGGGTCAAGTCTGCGCAGCGCATGGCGTTTCATTTGATGCAGCATGACCGCGATGGGGCAGAGGCCTTGTCGATGGCGCTGCACCAAGCGGTGCAGAACGTGCATCACTGTGCGCGCTGCCACACGTTCACCGAAGACGATATCTGCAGCACCTGCCTGGACCCGGAGCGGGATGCGACGCGGCTGTGCGTGGTCGAGACACCGGCGGACCAGTCGGCGCTGGAGCGCACGGGCGCCTTCAAGGGGCTGTATTTTGTGTTGATGGGGCGGCTCAGCCCGCTTGACGGTATCGGTCCCAAGGAAATTGGCTTGCACAAGCTCATGGAGCGCGCTTCCAACGGCGTGGTGCAGGAGGTGATCCTGGCCACCAACTTCAACGCCGAGGGAGAGGCCACGGCCCATGTGATCAGTGAGACGCTCAAGAGCCGGGGCCTGCATGTCACGCGGCTGGCACGGGGCGTGCCCGTGGGCAGCGAACTCGAGTATGTCGACCTGGGCACCATCGCCCATG
>JACCEE010086803.1_pt1 | contig 14815 bp, 13 predicted proteins | sample 7449931 | NCBI WGS metagenome assembly JACCEE01 (sample SAMN15323457, study PRJNA562643) | freshwater metagenome | isolation source: river surface water | place: USA:Blue River Watershed | collected 2017-08-19 | reverse complement strand
TGAAGGGGCGTGAACGCCTCTTCCAACACCAACTTCTCAAAGGTCGAGTCGATGCGCTGATTGTGATCAGTTTGCCACCCACAGAAGAAGAGTTTGAATCAATGCTTGGACTTGGTATTCCCATTGCATTGGTAGGCATGCATCATGAGCAATGTTCTAGTGTTGCAATTGATGATGTTGCTGGCGCGCGCACCGCGACACAACATCTTGTCAATCTAGGTCATAAGAAAATTGGATTGCTCTCTGGACGTCCTGATGACCCATTTGGTTTCAGCGTTCCCCAAGATCGACGTAACGGATTTATGCAGGTTCTTGCGGAAAGTGGATTGGAATGGAAACCATCTCGCGAAGTTTATGGTGACTTCACAATGCATGGAGCAAGTCGAGCGATGGATGACTTATTGGCTCGCCCTGATCGCCCAACTGCGATTTTCGCGCAATCTGATGAAATGGCGCTTGGAGCCTTGCAGGCAATTAGACGTAATGGATTGAAAGTCCCCGACGATATTTCCATCATAGGATTTGATGGCCATGAAATGGCTGAGTTTTCCGACCTCACAACTATTGAGCAACCAGTTCCTTTAATGGGGGAGATGGCCGCTTGGTCAATAATGGAACGCCTAAAGTCACCAAAAAGTGAGTCCCACTCCCTGACGCTGCCCACAACGCTCGTTGTGCGAAACTCAACAAAGCGAGTTGATTAAGTAACGTCATGTCAGATTCTCAAAGTCTTTGGTGGCGAAATGCTGCGATCTACCAGGTCTATCCACGTTCTTTCCAAGATTCCAATGGTGACGGTGAAGGAGATCTCCAAGGAGTTATCTCGCGTTTGGACTACTTAAAAGAACTTGGAATTGATGCAATCTGGTTGTCACCTTTCTACACCTCACCAAATAGGGATGGCGGTTACGATGTTGCAAATCCCCGAGATGTAGATCCACGATTTGGCGCGATGCAAGATGCAGAAGAACTCATTCTTGCCGCTCATAATCATGGGCTGAAAATTATCGTTGATATTGTTCCAAATCATTTTTCTACTGATCACCCTTGGTTTAAAGTGGCGCTCTCAACTCCTCCTGGATCGCGTGAGCGAGCACGTTTTCATTTCTACGATGGTCGAGGAGTGAATGGTGAAATCCCTCCCAACAATTGGTGCTCAATTTTCGGTGGACCTGCGTGGAGCCGAATTCCCGAGAGTGACGGCATCAAGGGACAGTGGTATTTACATCTTTTTGATTCCACTCAAGCAGATTTAAATTGGGAGAACCCTGAAGTTCACCAGGACTTTGAAAAAACTCTTCGTTTTTGGCTAGATAAAGGGGTTGATGGATTCCGAATTGACGTTGCTCATGGTTTAGCAAAGGAAGAAATTCTCAAAGATCATCGTGATCCTGAAGGTTTAACTCGAGCTCTTCGACTTGATGTAGGAGACATGACACGAGCAGAGCGCGAATCCTTATTGGCGGATGTACCGTTTTTTGATCGAGAAGGTGTGCATGATATTTACCGCACCTGGAGAAGGATTTTCGACTCGTATCCAGGAACTCGAATGAGTGTTGCCGAAGCTTGGGTGCACCCCAGCTCTCGAGCCACCCGATATGTGAGAAGCGATGAGCTACACCAAATTTTCAATTTTGATTTTCTTCTTGCTGAGTGGTCCGTCGATTTCCTCAAGCAAGCTATTGATAAGACCATTCAAGAAGTCTCGCAGGTATCGGCACCGCCAACCTGGGTGCTCTGCAATCATGATTCTCCGAGACTTGTCTCCCGACTTGGTGGCGGCAAGATGGGAGAAACAAAAGCGCGCGCAATGGCGCTCATCACCCACGCTCTTCCTGGAAGTGTGTATGTCTTTCAAGGCGAGGAACTAGGACTTGAAGATGTAAATCTTCCTGATGAAGTTCGTCAAGATCCAGTTTTCTTTCGAACCCAGGGTGCCGATAAAGGTCGCGATGGGGCTCGAGTTCCAATTCCGTGGCATGCAACGGACATCAATTTTGGATTCTCTTCGGGGAATCCTTGGTTACCGATGCCGAAAAATTGGAGTGAAAAATCTGTTGCAGTTCAACAACTTCACAGTGATAGTTTCCTAAATCTATATAAGAAAAGTCTCTCAATTCGTAGGAGTCATCCTGCACTCCAGCCGAATCAAGCCGATAATGTTTCTCAATCTCTAGAATGGAAAATATTCGGAGATGAGATCCTTGCATTTAGTCGAAATCCAGGCTTCTTGCTCCTGGCAAACTTCAGTGACACGTTGCAAGAACTTACTGTTGATGGCGAGATACTTCTTGCTTCTCAGCCTGGAGTCACTCATAAAGATGGCTCGATAACCCTTCCCGCGCATACGACCTGTTGGATTAACACTTCCCGTTAGTGGCATACTGCGCGTTATGGCCGATGTCGTCCGCGCAATGTCTTTGCCCGATCTTCGTAAACGTAAAAGCGTTAAGTGGCGACAATTTCCATCGGATGTCCTTCCCTTGCCTGTAGCAGAGATGGATTTTCCTATCGCTGAACCAATCAAGGCTGCTTTGCGAGACATGATTGATCGATCTGACACAGGTTACCTTGGTCCATTTCCAGAAATGTTCGAAGCCTTTGCCTCCTTCTCGCAATCTCGTTGGAATTGGCAAGTCGATGTTTCACAAATGCGTACCGCCACAGATGTCGGAGTAGGAACGGTAGAAGTGCTCCGTACCCTCATGAACCACGGCGATAGAGTGATGCTTAATTCACCGGTGTACGACAACATGTGGCGCTGGGTGGCAGAAGTGGGTGCAACTCTCGTCGATGTCCCATTAATTGAGGAGAGCTCAGGTTTAACTCTGAACTTATCGGCCATTGAAAGTGAATATAAAGCGGGGATAAAAGTTCACATTCTCTGTCATCCACACAATCCCGTTGGAGCAATTTTCACTCGAGAGTCACTTACTCTTCTTGCTGAGCTCGCACAACGTTATGGCGTTTACATTATCAGCGATGAAATTCACGGACCGCTTGTTTATCAACCGCGGGAATTTACTCCATTTCTTGCGGTGAGTGATGCTGCTCGAGAAGTGGGAATTACCATCACTAGCGCAAGTAAAGGTTTTAATCTTGCAGGACTTAAATGCGCAGTCATCATCACAAACTCAGCTGCGATTAAGGAGAAGATTAATTCCATGCCAATTTCCGTGGCATTTAGAGCATCCTTATTTGGTGCTGCGGCAGCAACGGCAGCATTTAAAGACGGAGCATCTTGGCTTGAGGGAATACTTAATTCTCTCAATGAAAATCGCCAGCTCATTAGAAATATTATCGACACTCAAATCCCGGCGATTAAATATCGAGTTCCTGATTTTGGTTATTTGGCATGGCTTGATCTCAGTGCGCTCAATCTTGGAGATGACCCCAGCAAAGTCATTTTGGAGCGCGGTAAAGTCGCCCTCAATGGCGGGCATATGTACGGTCCGAAACATTCACAATTTGTCCGATTTAATTTTGGAACCAGTCCAGAAATTATCACGGAAGCTTTCGATCGAATACTCGCGAGTTTATAGAGAATAGAGCCGCAGCAAATGGCAAGTAAATATGATGCGGTGATAGTAGGCAGTGGTCACAATGGATTAGTTGCGGCATGTTATTTGGCTTTGGAGGGTAAGAAAGTTTTAGTGCTTGAGAAAAACTCGAGCCTTGGAGGCGCAACCACAAGTGTCCAACCTTTCGAAGGTGTTGCGGCGCGCCTCTCACGCTATTCGTACTTGGTAGCGCTTCTTCCAGATCAAATTATTAAGGATCTCTCGCTGAATTTTCGTACTCTTAGTCGGACTGTTTCTTCTTATACGCCTTATTTTGATGATGATGGCGATAAAGGTTTACTCATCAATCGAACTTTTGATCAAGAGTCGCGTGAATCTATGGAACTTTTAACAGGTGGTTCTGAAGAGTCCTTTGCTTGGAGTAATTTCTATAATTCAGTACTGGAGTTTGCAGGCGCTCTCGCTCCAACCATGCTTCAACCCTTACCAACTGAGTCGGAGATCCGAGAGTTGATTGATCCGCTCACCTGGGTGGAACTCGTAGAAAATACTCTTGGCCAGACATTGCACGACAACTTCTTCGATGACTTGGTCAAGGGTGTAGTGCTCACGGATGGATTAATTGGGACTTTTACGAGCGCAAATGATCATGCGGCAAATATCTGCTTTCTATATCACCTTATCGGCAATGGAACGGGAGAGTGGAAAGTTCCCGAGGGCGGTATGGGAGCTCTTGCCGACGAGCTTCATAGGCGCTGCCAAGAATTAGGCGTTGAAATTAAGTGTGATGTAGAAGTTGTGAAAGTTTTAGAAGATGACACGGGAGTTACTATTTCAGCAGAGAACTCCACATCTGGTGAAACACTGGAGTTTTCCTCAGAGGTACTTCTCGCAAACTGTTCTCCGCAGATTCTTGAGAAAATTTCGGGAATCAAAGCTCCGCCATTCAGAGATGGTTCTCAGCTGAAAATAAATATGGTTCTCAAAGCGCTTCCACAGTTAAAGAGTGGAGTGGACCCAAGAAAAGCCTTTGCCGGAACTTTCCATATCAATGAAAGCTATTTTCAACTAGAGCGCGCCTATGAGGAAGCTGCTGCTGGAAAAATCCCAACCGAAATTCCGTCGGAGATGTACTGTCATACTTTGACTGATCCTTCGATCTTGTCATCTGAACTGAGAGAGAAGGGCTTTCACACCTTAACCCTTTTCGCGCTTCATACTCCAGCATCACTCTTTGATCGCGACCACGATGCAGTCAAAGCAGAAGTTACGAAGAGGACGTTAGCGGGTCTCAACGATTATCTGGTGAAGCCGATATCTGAGTATCTGGCATTAGATGTTCATGGCAAGCCTTGCATTGAAGTAAAAACACCACAAGAACTTGAATGGGCACTTGGATTACCTCGCGGAAATATCTTTCATGGCGATCTTCAATTCCCATGGAAGTCGGATGAAGATTCCAGGAAATGGGGAGTGGAAACTTCTTCTGCTCGAATTTTCATCGCTGGTGCCGGCGCAGTTCGTGGTGGTGGAGTAAGTGGTATCGCTGGTCACAATGCGGCAATGGCTGCGCTAGAAACTTTGCGGTGATTCCACTATTATTTAGATGTGTTCAAAGCTATTCGTCGTATCACCGCGCTCGTTACTCTTTTAGTCGTAGCGCTTAAAGGTGTACTTACCTTCTTATCGTGGGTTGATAAGCAAGATGAAGTTGAATCTGTGTGGGCTGACGACGAAGAGCTAGAAGAAGCCTTTTAATGACCTACAGCTATATCCCAGGCACCTGCAATCTCGGTAAATCCGAAATACAACGTCGCCAGTTCGTGGCTCTTCTTGGCCTTTTGCTCACTGCCTCAATTCTCTTTGGATTGATCGGCGCCGACGCACCGACATCTGCGCGGTGGGGACTCTTTATCCCTCTAATGGTTTTCTCAGTCGGTTTTATTCAATCACGAAAAAAGTTCTGCCTCGCTTATGGACTTATGGGTACTTTCAATCTAGGCAAGCTTGGCGATATTTCCCGAGTTCAAAGTCCAGACGATAGAAAAGCAGATCGCAAGACTGCGCTGTTAATTTTGGCACAGTCAGCTTTATTAGCCTTAACTTTGACCGTGCTACTCGTACTTCTTCCTGTTTAAATAAATTAAGATTTCGTTTTTTGGCTCTCGAATATCTTAGCAATCAAGTAAACCAGCAAACCGATAAGAATTCCCCAAATCAGATCAATAAGAAGTACAGATATCGCCGTTGAGATATAAGTTATTCTCTCTGCGAAAGTTGTAGTAAGTGCCTCTCGTATAGATTGTGGACTTGCAATCCTTAGAGAAGTGCCGAGCAGGACGCCTGCTAAAACCGATGTCGGGATGTAAGAAACGATAGGTGCGAAGAACAAGACTACGAGAAGTAGGAAAATAGAATGGAATATTGCAGCAAGACGTGATTGGGCACCTGAATTGACGTTCACTCCAGTTCGAGCAATCGCTCCTGTCGCAGGTAAACCGCCTACGCAAGCAGAGGCGATGGTTCCCAAACCTTGTCCTACAAGCTCACGATTCGGCTTATGTTTCTCAATCTCGGGGCCGTTTACTTTATGCGCCATCCCGTCTGCTACACGCGCAGATAAAAGCGATTCAATAGCACCAAGTAAAGCGACTACAAATGCTGCGTAGAACAACTCAATATAGGGAATGTCTAGTCTTGAAAAATTTGTTGACAGGGAAATTGACCTAGGAAGCCCCTCAATTCTTTGGATATCAAGTTGAGCAATTATCGAAAAAAGAGTCATTACAAATACCGCAACTATGCTTCCTGGAATTCTGAATGGAATTTTGAGGAGATTCTGTACCTTTATCCATTTTCGTTTGATTACTAGAGTTGATAAAGCAAGGAAAATTGCGGTCCAATGGAATTCGGAATCAAGGGCGGAAGAGAAAGTTTTGAGCGCGACATCTAATGTGTGGGTTCCTTGGCCTTTCGGTATCTCAAGAATAAGTGGCATTTGTTGTAGAGCGATGATTAAGGCAATACCTAAAGTAAAACCCTCCATGACAGCAAAGGGAATACGATCAATAAATCTTCCCAATCTAAGAGTTGCCATAAGCAAAATCAGAATTCCTGCGATGGCGCCAATGATTGTTAGAGAAGCGACTCCGTATTTTGAAACGATTGGGACCAGCACAACTGTCATGGCTCCCGTCGGACCACTAACTTGATAATTTGAACCACCAAATAAGGCAGCTACAAATCCTGCGATCACTGCAGTTGTTAAGCCTGTGCTTGCTGGGGCTCCAGTTGTGATAGCAAAGCCCAGCGCCAAGGGGAGCGCTACGACACCCACCGTTATGCCAGCTAAGAGATCTTCTCTCCAGTTACGGAATAGACCTTTCCACTCATTCAGGTAGTACATGGTGAATAAAGGCTAGACCTTTTCTTGAGAGATTCGGGCAAAAAAGCCATTGTGACTTGGAATATCTCGGAGTATTTTGATTTGGTCAATTTCTTCTGAAGTGCAGAACGGAAGAGAGAGCTAGAGGCAGAGTATGAAAATAGTTATCCATAATCATGGAGCGGCGCTTGCGGCAGATTTTGAAGAAATTGCCTTCGAAAGGCTAGAGCGTTTGGAGAGATTCCACATCCCTATCGATCGAATTTATATTGATGTTCGCCATGAAACCAATCCACATTTCGGCAAGAATTCCCATCGCGTAGTTCTTACCTCACATGGCGTCGGTCCTCTACTGCGTGGCGAAGGTTCTGGATTTAATGATCTGGCCGCATTTGATGAAGCGGCTGAAGCTATTGAACTGCAGCTAAGAAAGCGTCACGAACGAACCAAAGATATTGACCGAACAACTCTGAGAAAATTACGTACTAAAGCTATTTAATCTAGGCCGTAGCTTTAGGAGCATCTTTGAGAAATTCAAGGGCGCTTAGATACTCTTCATAATAAGCGGTATTCCATGTGCCCAATTCGGGGTTGAAGTAATTTCCTTCGATTGCAGTACTTCCGTTAAGGAAGTTAATTGCCGACTGCGTTTCCTCAATGAAACCATCGAGTTGTTCGCGTTTATCTTTAATAACACAACTTGGAAACTTCTCCATCTCCTTATAGATCGTGAGATCGTGGCCCAAGACTCCGATAACAGTGCCTGCCATAGCTTCAATTATTGGGATTCGTTGATCTGATGTAGCGGGAAGCGCGAGAAATTCATCGACGAGAGAGCGATATTTCTGCCACTCTGACTTTCCAGATGCTTCTTCACTTTCGACAAACTCTCGTAACGTGGAGCATTCAAGAAGCGCAGGAGATGGCTTTCCAAGTGGACCGTATTGTGCAGTACTCCAAATTGCTCCCACAGCCATAGCAAGAAGGACAGGAACAAAGATCCAGAAAATGGGTCGAGTACTTTTCACCGCCGTAGACTAACCGAGGGAGCCAGATTTAGAGGACCAGAGCTCGAGGACCAGAAATACAGGAATGGAGTCAAGAGGTGATTGAACCTTTACCATCCGCGCTAGCTCGCGTTAGCGCCATGTTGAACTCACCTCTCACAATACGTCGCATCGTGTTCTCTGGACGTCAGCGCGCGAAACAACCGAATTTTCAACGTGTTGATATTCGTCCTGTCGAGCTAAGGGGGCAAGTACATCTTCAGGTGGTAAGCCATGATGGCAAGCAGGACTTCACAAAGAATTATCTTCCTCAAGATTTCCCACTACTCGAGCTCATGAATCAAGGTTTTGGGAACCTGATCGTGGAAAGCTCCGAAGAAGAATTGATATTACGTGTTACGAAATCGGGAGATGCCCAAGTAAATATCAAGTCTCTGGCAAATAAAGCTGAGAGTATTGATTTGAGTCATGACCGTAAAAAAACTAGGTATCTATCTGAAGAAGAACCAATATTTAGAGAACTGGGGATCTCTGACCACACTGGAAAACTTAAGGCCAGTCGCACTGACAAGTTCGTTCAAGTAAATGAATTTTTGAAAATTATTGATCACGCTCTTACTGAATTAGAGCGCACCAAGAGAGTTGACCCAACCGCACCGCTGAATCTAGTCGATCTTGGTTGTGGCCACGCTTATTTAACTTTTGCAGCTCACCAATATTTGCTTAATAAGGGAATCTCAGTCTCGACGGTCGGGGTGGATTCAAGAATAGATAGTCGAGATCGTAATCAGGAGATAGCGCGTCAATCTAAACTTTCAAATGAAATAAACTTTGTCGCAGATAAAATTACTACATATCCAATACATTCCACCGACATCACAGTTGCACTTCATGCTTGTGATACCGCAACCGATGATGCAATTGCTTGGGCGATTGCGAGTAAGTCACAAGTAATTTTGGTTGCACCATGTTGTCACCATGATATTCAAAAGCAGATAAAGAAATCTCCGAAACCTTGGAATATTGCAACGAAGCACGGAATTTTGAAAGAGAGAGTGGGAGATATCCTTACTGACGCCATCCGTGCCCAAGTTCTTCGCATTCTTGGATATCGCACTGATGTGATTGAATTTGTTGCCGGCGATCACACGCCGAGAAACTTGATGATTCGTGCCATTTACTCCGGGGCAAGCCCTCAAAAGCAAGACTTTGAGGAGTTAGATGCGCTAATTGAACAATGGGAAATTGAACCAGCCCTCGTCTCGCGTCTCAGTGCAGCAATTACTGCGCAGCGTAATTCAGCTCTCAGTTAGGCTTACCCCATGACATCGAGCCCACAATCTGGTGGAAAAGTTCTCGCTGCACTTCCTGTTGGCGAGAAAGTCGGAATTGCATTCTCTGGTGGTCTCGACACATCCGTTGCAGTGGCATGGATGCGGGAAAAAGGCGCCTTGCCTTATACATATACCGCAGATCTTGGGCAGTACGACGAGGGAAATATCGAAGGAATCCCATCGCGTGCCAAAGAATATGGCGCGCAGATTGCACGCTTAGTTGATTGTAAAAACTCTCTCGTCGAAGAGGGCCTTGCCGCAATTGCATGTGGAGCTTTTCATATTCGAACTGGCGGACGCGCATACTTCAACACGACACCACTCGGACGCGCAGTCACAGGAACTTTATTGGTGCGAGCAATGCTCTCAGATGGTGTCTCTATTTGGGGAGATGGCTCTACCTATAAAGGCAATGACATTGAACGTTTTTACCGTTACGGACTCCTTGCAAATCCAGCGCTACGAATCTATAAACCATGGCTTGATCAAGATTTCGTCCGCGAACTTGGTGGCAGAAAAGAGATGTCGGAGTGGTTAGCCACAAGAAAGTTGCCTTACAGGGATAGCGTTGAGAAAGCCTATTCCACTGATGCAAACATCTTAGGCGCAACCCATGAAGCAAAGAAACTTGAGGAACTTAGCTCTTCAATTGAATTAGTTGATCCGATTATGGGAGTGAAATTCTGGGATAGTTCAATTTCAATTCCGAGTGAAGATGTAAGAGTTACCTTCAAACAGGGCCGCCCGGTCGCGATCAATGGAAAAGAATTCGTTGACTCAGTTGCACTAATGAAAGAAGCCAATTTAATCGGAGGTCGCCATGGCCTCGGAATGTCTGACCAAATTGAGAATCGGATCATTGAAGCAAAGAGCCGTGGAATCTATGAAGCTCCAGGAATGGCGCTGCTATTTATTGCTTATGAACGGTTGCTCAGCGCGATACATAATGAGGACACGATTGCGAACTATCATGCTGAAGGTCGCCGCCTTGGAAGACTTCTCTATGAAGGTCGCTGGTTAGATCCTCAATCACTGATGCTTCGAGAGTCTCTCACGCGCTGGGTTGCATCGGCAATCACCGGTGAAGTAACGCTTCGACTACGTCGCGGTGATGACTACTCGATCATTGATACCCGCGGCGAAGGTTTCAGCTACCACCCCGAGAAATTATCTATGGAGAGAACTGAATCTGCCGCTTTCGGTCCGACAGATCGCATCGGTCAACTCACAATGCGCAATCTTGATATCGCAGATACTCGTTCCAAGTTAGAGATGTATCGCTCTCAAGGACAGATTGGTGAAGGAAATTTCGATCTCGTTGAATTAGAAAATCCGGTCCAAATAACAGATAAGCAAAGATCAGATAAACAAATACCAGAAAAGAAGGAGTAGATATGGCCAGCACTCCAATCTCCACAATTCTTGATTCATTCTTGGAGGAGGGAATTAAGCTCTCTCCTATAGGTGCAACGATGCTTGGTATATCCGGAATGGATGATCAACTCGACGATCTTTCAATGCAGGGTAATGACAAACGTGCTGAATTGACTCGAAAGACATTGGCCGCCATCAAGGCTGAGACTCCAGTAAATGAATTTGATCGCATCGCACGTGATGTTGCGGTAGAACGCCTTACATCCGAATTGAATCTTAATGACACATTTGAAGCACGTATTCTTTTTAATCTCATTTCTTCCCCAGTAACAAGCATCAGACAAGTCTTTGAAATGATGAAGAAAGATCAAGGAGACACAATTGCTAATGTCACAAAGCGACTTGATGCAATTGAAGCAGCTTTTGAAGGCTGGAAGTCGACGCTTACTTTTGTGGCAGAAAAAGGAAAAGTAAATTCACGTCGCCAAGTACTCGCAACTGCGGGTCAGCTCGAAACTTTCTCAAAGGGCGCCTTTTCTGCAGTAGCAAAGAAATTTAATTCTGCAGGCGATAATCAAGAGCTTATGGCTGCTGCAAAAAAGGCAGAAGCTGCCTGTGCCTCTCTTGCAACATGGATGCGCGATTCCTACGCTCCGAAATGCCTTGCTGCAGATGGAGTTGGAGAAGAGCGATACAAGATGTGGGCGCGTCACTTCACAGGCGCTGATCTGGATTTGCGCGATACCTATGAGTGGGGAATTAAGCAGCTTGAGATGATCAATGAGCGGATGTGGAGCGCCGCAAAGAAGCTGTATCCCGATGCCACCACATTGCGCGAAGTAGCTGATCGACTTGATTCTGACCCTCGCTACACAGTTGAGGGAGAAGAAACGCTTCTCAGAAAACTTCGTGAATTTATCGAAGCAGCTGTTCAGCGACTTGATGGTAAAGAGTTCGATATAGATCCAAGAATTAGAAATTGTGAAGCTCGACTTGCTCCGGAAGGAAGCGCTTCAGCGGCTTATTACATGGGCCCAAGCGAGGATTTGTCGCGACCAGGAACGACGTGGTTTCCAACGATGGGAAGAAAGACATTTGGTTGGTGGAATATTGTCTCTACCTGGTATCACGAAGCAGTCCCAGGTCATCATCTTCAGGTTGCAACCACAAAAGTAAATACGGAGAGACTTAATCGTTTCCAACGCAATCGCGTCTGGGTATCGGGTTATGGTGAAGGCTGGGCACTCTATGCAGAGCGTTTGATGGATGAACTCGGCGCATTCGAAGATCCTGGTTATGAAATGGGATATTTGTCAGCACAAGGATTGCGCGCGGCTCGCATCGTTGTTGATATCGGCATGCACTGCGGTTATAAAGATTTCAATGGTGAAGTGTGGAACGCTGAATCCGCATTTAAGCTCCTTCATGAGCGAGCACTTCTTGATGAGATTTCAGCTCGGAGCGAAGTCGATCGTTATTTAGGCTGGCCTGGACAAGCAATTTCCTACAAAGTAGGCGAGCGCTTCTGGATGGAAGCTCGTGAAGATGCCAAAAAGCGGCTAGGTTCAAAATTCGAACTAAAGAAATTTCACTCTTTTGCCCTCAATCTTGGCCCCATGGGCCTTGATCCTTTCAAGCGCGAGATGGCGCTCTGGGATGGAAATTAGATAAACTCGCCCTGTTGTTTCCGGGGTCGGCGTAATTCCGAACCGGCAGTCACAGTCTGCGACCCGTTTGCATCCAGCTAACGGTGGACTTGGTGAAATTCCAAGACCGACGGTTAAAGTCCGGATGAGAGGGAACACGCTCGCTAGATCTATCTGGCTTCATGCTGGCGTTTGCCTGCATACGTTGATTTCTGACGTAGCCACGTAGTTCTGCGTCTCCTTCTTTTCGCCCCGGAGTTACTCGAACCGGAAGGCGACATGATTACCGCAGACTCATCTCGTACGTTGGTAGTGCAACGCGCGATGCTGCGCGCCAACAAACTTTCCGAAGCAGGTTTGGGCTTGACCGCACCAAATCCAATAGTGGGCGCAGTAATTCTTGATGCCAACGGCCAAGAAATTGCCTCAGGTTTTCATTCTGGTGGCGATCATGCTGAAGTTGTTGCAATAAAAGATGCAAAGTCACGAGGCTTCACAGATTTTTCACAATGCACAATGGTGGTAACTCTTGAACCTTGCAATCACCAAGGCAAAACAGGACCTTGTTCCGACGCCATTATTCATGCAGGTTTTAAGAGCGTTGCATTCGCCGTCAGTGATCCCAATCCTGTTGCACAAGGTGGCGGCGCTACATTACGTAGCGCAGGGATAGATGTAGCTGAAGGTATAGAAAAAGAAGTAGCTGCATTCACTAATCGGGCATGGCTAAAGAAGATTAAGAGTGGAAGACCGTGGATCATCACAAAGATTGCTGCGACGCTTGATGGAAAGATTGCGGCATCGGATGGAACCTCACAGTGGATTACATCAGAGAATGCACGCCGCGATGTTGCGGTATTGAGAAATCAATCAGATGCGATTGTCACAACAACAGCGACCGTACTTGCGGATAACCCTGATTTAACTCCACGCTTTGAGAATGGAAATAATCCTTCAGGGCGAGTGAAGAATCCAGTTCGCGTTGTGATGGGAGAGCGCGCCGTACCTACAGAGTTTGCGGTCCATAACGATAAGGCTGAGACTCGATTTATTAATTCCCACGATTTCACATCACTTCTAGATATGGCTCAGCACTTCGGATGGAACCAGATCATGATTGAGGCTGGATCTACCTTCAATAGCGCGCTCATTCGCGCAGGGCTCGTTGATGAAATCGTTCTGTATCAAGCGCCATCCCTACTTGGGGCTGGTAAAAACTTTGTCTCTGATTTAGAAATCAACACCCTTAATGATCGAATCTCATTTAACTACGGAGAGATAGTCAAGGTTGGAAGCGATCTTCGAATTCAACTATTGAAAGAAACCTCACAAGACCTCCATGTGGAAGGAGCGCGATAGATGTTTACAGGGCTCGTACAAGATATTGCCACCATTCGCGTGATTGAGAAGCGTAATGAATCCTCCGTGCTGACTTTCGAAACAAACCTCGCACATGAGCTTTCTATCGGAGACTCCATCTCCGTTAATGGCGTCTGCCTGACCGCTATTTCGATTGATAGCAAAGAAGTAAAAGTTGATGTGATGATTCAGACCCTCAAACTCAGCAATTTGGGTCAGCTATCTGTGGGCGACAAAGTTAATGCGGAGTTAGCAACTCGTGCCGATGCGCGCCTAGGAGGACATATTGTCCAGGGCCATGTAGATGGCATTGCGAAAGTGGTAAAAAATGAGATGGGTGAGAAGTGGCAGAAATTTGTCGTGGAGATTCCAGCGCACCTTAAAAAGTATGTTGTAAACCAGGGATCAATCTGCATTGATGGGGTTTCACTCACGGTTGGTTCAATTGATGATGCAACAAGGGCTGTCACTCTCTGGCTTATTCCTGAGACTCTTGAGAAGACCACACTGGGAGATAAAGCTGTTGGAGAGAGCGTTAACATCGAAGTGGATGTCCTTGCAAAATATGTAGAACGTTTACTCTCACAGCGAGCTGATGATGGAAAGCTCTCGGGTGGCGGCCATGAGTAGCTCTGATTTGAAACGCGCACTCGAAGTCTTTAAGAACGGCGGCTTTGTCATCGTTACTGATGATGAGAAACGAGAGAATGAGGGCGATCTATTCCTTCTAGCGAGCGCTGCAACCACGGAAAAACTTGCATTTATGATCCGCTATACCTCTGGAGTGGTCTGCGTTGCGATGACAGAATCTCGCTCCCGAGAACTTCATTTGCCGTTGATGGTAAAGAACAACCAAGATACAAAACGCACTGCATTTACCGTCACCGTCGATGCAAAAGCTGGCATCACCACAGGAATTAGCGCTGAAGAGCGCGCCAACACTATTCGCACACTGGCAGATCTCACCGCAACAGCAGAGGATTTTGTCCGCCCGGGACATATATTTCCTTTGGTTGCTCATGAGAAAGGACTCTTAGGGCGCCAAGGACATACAGAAGCAGCTGTTGAAATGTGTCGCATGGTTGGAGATGTTGAAGTTGGTGTGATCTGTGAGCTTGTGAATGAAGATGGCTCCATGATGCGTGGCGATGCACTTCATGAATTCTCACGAGAGCATGAAATTCCTGTC
>JACCEE010387332.1_pt1 | contig 14816 bp, 23 predicted proteins | sample 7449931 | NCBI WGS metagenome assembly JACCEE01 (sample SAMN15323457, study PRJNA562643) | freshwater metagenome | isolation source: river surface water | place: USA:Blue River Watershed | collected 2017-08-19 | reverse complement strand
GGCAAAACAACAGGTTGAAAAACTGATTTTAGGAGAATAAAAAATGCCGGAAATAAGCCGATTTTTTGGAATTATTATAACCATGTATTGGAATGACCATAACCCGCCACACTTTCATGCACAATATGGCGATGACGAAGCGTTAATTAACTTAAACGGCGCAGTTATAAGCGGAAAAATACCACGCCGTGCTTTATCACTGGTTTTAGAATGGCTGGCGATACACCGCGAAGAATTACTGGCAAACTGGACACGTTGCAAAGAAAGAAAACCATTATTAAATATTGAGCCTTTGGAGTAAAAAATGATATTACATATTGAGCAAGTTAAATATTTAGGAGATTATAAAATATGGCTGGCTTTTAATAATGGTATAACAGGCTGTTGTGATTTACTTCCTGAATTATGGGGGGAAATGTTTGAACCCTTAAAAGATAAAGACTTATTCTCAACCATTAAAGTAGATAGCCTATTAAAAACGGTTAAATGGAATAATGGTGCTGATTTTGCACCGGAGTTTTTATTTGAACTAACACAACAACAAGCCGCCGCCAAATTGGAACAGGCAAAACAACAGGTAGAAAAGCTAATTTTAGGAGAATAAAAAATGCCAGAAATAAGCCGGTTTTATGGAATCATTATTCGCATGTATTTAATTGACAATGAACACCCGCCACGTCATATTCACATAAAATACGGTGACTATGAAGCTATTATGGAATTAATTAATTTGAATATTATTGAGGGCAATTTACCTAAGAAATGCCGTCAATTAGTTAGGGAATGGGCAGAAATCCATCAAGAAGAATTAATTGAAATGTGGGATAGCCAAAACTTCCACAAAATACAACCACTGGAGTAAAGTATGAAATTAGTCAATTTTGAATCTCAACACGATTATATTTTTATGCTAACTTTTGAAAATGGCGAAAAAATAGAAGTTGATTTAAGCGAATTAATTAAAAAGCATGTCAGAGAAAAAAATTTAAACACAGCCCAAATTAATAAAGAATGGGGATGTCTTGAATTTAATAATGGCATGGTTGATATAGAGCCTAAAACACTCTATCGTTATGCTGTAAAACACGCTTTAATTTATTAACCTAAATGATTCACCCATCAGCGCAATTTTATTTTCAGCCAAACAACTGCAATAACAAGCCGCCGCTGAATTGGAACAGGCAAAACAACAGGTTGAAAAACTGATTTTAGGAGAATAAAAAATGCCCACTATTTCTATATTCTACGGTATTCTAATTAAAATGTTTTTTGATGACCACGCCCCGCCGCATTTTCATGCCGAATATGGCGAATATGAATTAGTGGTGACAATAAGCCCGATTAAAATTATTAAAGGCGATGCCCCTAAGCGCGTTAAATCAATGGTATTAGAATGGACGGCATTACATCAAGAAGAATTATTACAAGATTGGGAACTGTGTAAAGCAATGCAAACGCCCTTTAATATTGAACCACTGGAATAATGCCATGTTTCAGTATATTACCGCAATTGAACCCAATGCCGATAATTACAGCATTAAAATAACCTATAATGACCATATCATTATTATCGCCGAATTTAAAGAGTTGCTCGAAAAAGGCATAATGACTGAATTAAAAAAAACTGATATTTTTAATTCCGTCAAAATCGGTAATAAAGGGCGTTCTATTATTTGGCAAGAGTATGATATTGATTTCTGCGCGGACAGTTTACGATTAAAATGTGAAAAACAACCCAAAATCGCAAACCCCATCAGCTCAATTCGTAATCAAGCAAAACAATTGCAACAACAAGCCGCCGCTGAATTGGAACACGCAAAACAATAGGTAGAAAAGCTAATTTTAGGAGAAAACCATGCAAATACAAAATGCCACCGCACACAGTTTATATGCACTCTACGAAACATTGCCCACTGAAACGCAACAATTCTTTTTACAAGAATTATTGCAAAAACAAGCTGAAAAACTAGAAACGCTTGCCCTCTATATGGCTTGCAAAGAAGCGAAAGATGAAAATGAATTTTTAACCGAAGACGAAACTATCGCTTTTATTGACAGCCTGTCACAATGAAAATAAAAATCAGTAGACGCTTTGTCAAAGACACTGAAAAAATAACTGACCAACGCATTTTGGCAAAAATAAAACAACTCTTAGTTGAGGCAAAAGATATAAACTCAATTTCGCAATTGTCAAATCTAACCGAAATGTCAGGCTATCCCAATTTTTACCGCATTAAATTTGATTATCGCTATCGAATTGGGTTTTATTTTGAAGGTGAAGAAATAGAGTTTTTAAGAGTCGGTAATCGAGAGGACTTTTATAAAAAGTTTCCTTAAGTTAATTCATTGAAACCGAAATCGCTAACCCCATTAGCGCAATTCGCTTTTGCGTAAAACAACTCCAACAACAAGCCGCAGCTAGTTTGGAACAGGCAAAATAACACGTTGAATTGTGATTTTAGGAGAAAACCATGCAAGCAATACAACCCATTGATTTAAAAACACTACCACCTCAAGCACAAATCGAACTTTACGATTTTTACCTTTTTCTCCAACAACGTTATGCACTGCAGAACGTACAAACAAAACAAAAATCTGAAAAAAATACCGCATTAAAAAACTTTCTTAGCCATAATAAAAAACGGAATATTAAAGTTGCAGCGGAAATTGATTTAACCGCATTAGCCGATGAAGTCAACGATATGGAAATCTAAATATGATTTATTTTGACACCGATATTTGGATTCATAGCTTAGTAAATCAAGATGCAGAAAAACACCAGCAGGCTAATGAAATTATCGAAAATTATTCTGAACAAGGCTATGTAATCTCAACCTTGAATTATCAGGAAATTCTTTTTGTATTGGGAAAACTAAAAGTCGCTGATGCTGAAATAGAATCTATTGCCAATGACTTATTTCAACTCAATGCGGTAAGTTATTCGCTCACAGAAATTAAACGCGCCAGCCATATTGCTAAACAAATCGGTTTTAGACAAATAAATGACTGTATTCATACCGCGATTGCAGAAACGCATTGTACCGAGCTTATCACTTACAATAAAAAAGATTTTAGCAAAATTGCAAAACTAGCTTCGATACCGGTCAAAATACTATAAAGCAATTCGTAATCAAGCAAAACAATTGCAACAACAAGCCGCAGCTAGTTTGGAACAGGCAAAACAGCAGGTTGAAAAAATGATTTTGGGATAAAATATTAGAATTTTTGTAGAAATGTTAAATTGTTTCCAGCTTATTAAATTTGAGAAATTCAAAAATGACTGATGATGAATTAAAAGCATTAGTAGCAAGTTTAGCGATTAAATCGGATAAACTCGATGAACAAATGCGCAAAACTGATGAACAAATGCGTAAAACTGATGAAAAACTGAATCGAATTGGTGAAATGCTAGATAATATTGGCAGAAATCAAGGTTTAGTTGCCGAAGAATTTTTTGTAAATAGTTTATTAAAAGATACGCGCTTAGGTTCAATTACATTTGACGATATTAGCAAAAATGAATTTAAGCATAGGGGCAAAATTCAAGAAGAATACGATATTTTAATGACTAATGGCAATACGGTTGGAATTGTTGAAATCAAATACAAAGCGCATGAGAAAGATTTAGATAAATTAGAGCGTAAAATGCGCAATTTCAAAATTCTATATCCGTTGTATAAAGATTATAAACTTTATGGGGCAATTGCGGCTTTTCATATTTATGCAGACGCAAAACAAAAAGCTTTAGAACGGGGTTTTTTTGTCTTACAACGATACGGTAAAATTTTGCATACTGAATATGGTGATCATTTGTGGGTATTATAAAAAAGATATTTTTTCATTTTAAAAGTAAAAAAGCCAATAATGTCAAGCCAAAATAAAATCTGTAATTATTCTGAAGCAGATTTAATCCTAAAATTTAATTTAAAACGTATTAAACCTTATATTCACTGATAAATTGTGACTTAATCAATCAGTTATCTTGCGAAAGAATAGCGTTTCCCATTGATAAAATGAAATGGTATATTATCATTTCATAATATAAAAATAACTACATCACGAGGAAGCGATGAAACTCTTAACAGCAATCCAAACTTTACTAGGGCTTTCGGCTCTATTCATCAGTTCAACCGCGTTTGCGGATGAAACTTGTTCTTCACCTTATTCGCCAAAAATTACCGGTCAAGAAGATTTTGTTTATATCTGGACATTAGGTGTAGAAGGAATAGGCGATGCTCAAGACAAATTAGTCACCGTCGATGTCAATCCGAAATCAAGCCATTATGGTAAAGTTATCAATACTTTATCTGTAGGTGGACGTAACGAAGCGCATCATGCAGATTTTACTGACGATCGAGAATATTTATGGGCAGGTGGATTAGACACCAATAAAATTTTTATTTTTGATATTCATAGCGATCCCGCAAAACCGATCTTGAAAAAAACCATTACCGATTTTGTCGCCAAAAGTGGTGGCGTAGTAGGCCCTCATAGCACATATGCTTTAGCCGGACGCATGATTATTACCGGTTTATCCAATAATAAAGATCACGGCGGACGAACTGCGTTGGTCGAATATACCAATGCTGGTGATTATGTTGCGACTTATTGGCTGCCTACTGATAGCAATTTAGAAGGTGCGATCAAAACCGGTAAATATGCCGACGGTTATGGTTATGATGTGCGAGTGCTACCGCGTAAAAACCTGATGTTGACAACCTCTTTTACCGGTTGGTCAAATTACATGATGGATTTTGGCAAAATGCTTACTGATGCTGAGGCAATGAAACATTTTGGTAACACGATGGTGCAATGGGATTTACATACCAAACAACCGAAAAAAGTGTTTGATGTCCCGGGCGCACCGTTGGAAATTCGTTGCGCTTTAAAAGCAGAACATAATTATTGTTTTACCTCTACGGCATTGACTTCAAAAATTTGGCTAATTTATGAAGATAATCAAGGAGCTTGGCAGACCAAGGCGGTGGCTGATATTGGCGATCCGAGCAAAGTTCCCTTGCCAGTGGATATTTCGATTTCCAGCGATGACCATTTGTTATGGGTCAACACTTTCATGGATGGTAAAACTCGCGCTTTTGATATTAGCGATCCTTTCCATCCTAAACAAACCTTTGAGCAAAAAATCGGTGCGCAAGTCAATATGGTTTCCTCCAGTTGGGATGGTCAACGGCTCTATTACACTTCCTCATTGTTAGCGAATTGGGATAAAAAAGGCGAAGATAATGAGCAATTTTTCAAAGCTTATCATTGGGATGGTAAAAAACTAATCTCTGCCTTTAGTATTGATTTTACGAAAGAAAAATTAGGTCGAGCGCATCAAATGCGATTTGGTGCTTATTCGTTATACGGTAAAAAACCAATATAACCTCAGCGCACGGATTTGTTCCCGTGTGTAGTCACGGGGACAGTTAGCGATCAATTCTCAGTTTTTAAAACGGCTAGGAAGCGTTTTATCTCATTGATTACAATGAAAAAATTTCCCTTTTACTTATCGATGGGTATTTTAAGCGGATTAGGTTTTTCCAATTCGCTGAATGCTAATGATGCTAAACCTTTAGCTATCGGTTATGGCGCGTTACCCTATATTGCTCCGGCGGTTGGCAGTTATCAATTGCCCACTTTAGGCGCCGCCAGCGATGGGACGGTTGTTGATACTCACAATCAATTGCACAAACTGTCGGATTTTTTCGGCGATAAAGTGGTGTTATTGAGTTTTATTTATGCCACTTGTGGTGAGGTTAATGGCTGTCCTTTGGTGACTTCGGTGTTTTATAAACTTAAAAATCGATTACTCAAAGAACCGGAATTCGCCAAAAATCTGCGCTTAATCACTTTAAGTTTTAATCCAATTGCAGATACGCCAGCACAAATGGCGCATTATGGACAAGGTTTGCAATCGCCGGAATTAGAATGGCAATTTTTAACCACTCGTTCGGAATCAGAATTGCAACCCATTTTGCAACAATATCAACAAAATGTACAAAAAGAATTTGATAAAAACGGTAAATTTACCGGTACCTTTTCGCATAATTTGCGCGTGTATTTAATTGATAAAAACAAACAGTTTCGCAATATTTACAGTTTAGATTTATTACATCCTGATTTATTAATCAACGATATAAAAACAGTATTTACTTCTTCCAATTCAACCATCAATTCGCTAACGAATTTAAATTCTTTACATAATAAAAATTATTTATGGTATCAATCGGGTGATGATAAAACTAACTATGAAACATTTAATTATCAAACTCAATCTCTGGCTTTAACCCAACGTTTAGGAACAGAAACCGATTTATTAAAAACGATTGAAAAACCGGCTATTGGTTTACCGCCTGTTCCAGTACCGGAAAATAATCCAATTACATCTATAAAAATCGCTTTAGGACGTAAATTATTTTATGATCGACGCTTATCTTTTAATAATACCGTTTCTTGCGCAATGTGTCATATTCCCGAACAAGGATTTACTCATCGTGAAATGGCAACATCCGTTGGAATTGAAGGACGTACAGTACGTCGTAATGCCCCAACTTTATATAATGTTGCTTATTTCAAAACCTTATTTCACGATGGTCGAGAAACGAATTTAGAACAACAAGTATGGGGCCCATTATTAGCCCCTAATGAAATGGGCAATCCTTCAATTGGGTTTGTGATTGAAAAAATAAAACATAATTCAGATTATCAAAATTTGTTTGAACAAGCTTTTGCTGAACCGGTGAATATGCAAAATATCGGTATGGCTTTAGCGAGTTATCAACGCAGTTTAAATTCAGCTAATTCGGCTTTTGATCAATGGTATTATTTAAAACAAAAAACCGCCTTAACTTTATCTGCGGAACGCGGTTTTGATTTATTTATCGGAAAAGCAGGTTGTGTGAATTGTCATCAGATTAATCAAGAATTTGCTTTATTTACCGATCAACAATTTCATAATACCGGCATTGGTTATGATCAATCCATAAATAAAACAACGGAGCAATTTAAATTACAAATTGCTCCCGGTGTATTTATTAATGTCGATTCTAAAACGATCCGGAGCATTTCTGAAAATAAGCCCGCCGATTTAGGCGTGTATGAAATCAGTCAAAATCCGCAAGATCGGTGGAAATATAAAACCCCTAGTTTACGAAATATTGCCTTAACTGCGCCATATATGCACAATGGTCAATTTAGCACTTTAGAACAAGTTTTAGCGTTTTATAATCAAGGCGGAATTAAAAATTCAATGCTTGATCCTTTATTAAAACCTTTAGGATTAACGCAAATTGAAATCAAAGATTTAATTGCTTTTTTAAATAGTTTAACCGGAACTAACGTTGATGAATTAGTTTCAGACGCTTTTGCTGCGCCAATTGGTGATTGACCATAATTATTATTGTGTTTATAGCTGCCTATTTTTTAAAATCAAGATTATTTAAATACTTATTTCTCATTTTAACTATGAAATAAGGAAGTGCAATCTTAATTCAATTGTTTTAAATTGCGATATAATTGAAAGTTAGTTGAGCGAAAACTCGCTTATTTTCAGCAAAGGAATTTTAAAAAATTATGACTCACTATACCGGTTTAATTGCTCGTTACCAAGATCGCCTGCCCGTTACTGCTTCTACCCGTTTTATCAGTTTAGGCGAAGGCAATACGCCCTTAATTGAGCTGTTTCATATTCCACGTTTAATTGGCAAACAGGCGCGAATTTATGTCAAATATGAAGGCTTAAATCCTACGGGTTCGTTTAAAGATCGCGGGATGACAATGGCAGTGACCAAAGCGGTCGAAGCAGGTAGTCAAGCGATTATTTGTGCTTCAACCGGCAATACTTCAGCCGCCGCCGCAGCTTATGCGGTTCGCGCTGGCATTAAAGCTTTTGTATTGATTCCAGATGGCAAAATTGCGGTGGGAAAATTAGCCCAAACTTTAATGTACGGAGCGCAAATTATTCAAATTAATGGCAATTTCGATCAAGGAATGGCATTGGTTAAACAAGTCGCTGAATATGCACCGGTGACAATTGTTAATTCGATTAATCCATTTCGTTTAGAAGGTCAAAAAACCGCAGCGTTTGAAATTGTCGATGAATTGGGTCAAGCTCCTGATTACCACTGTTTACCGGTAGGTAATGCCGGAAATATCACCGCTTATTGGAAAGGATATACTGAGTATGCAACTAGCTCTGAGACTCATCCCGCAGTCACGAATAAACGTCCGGTAATGTGTGGTTATCAAGCTGCTGGAGCTGCGCCTTTTGTAGTTGGAAAAATGGTCGATCATCCCGAGACGATTGCGACTGCGATTCGTATCGGACATCCACAATCTTGGGAATTAGCTTGGTCGGTTCAACGTGAATCTAATGGTTGGTTTGATAGTTTGAGTGATGCTGAAATTTTGCACGCGCAAAAAATGTTGTCGCAATACGAAGGTATTTTTTGTGAACCTGCGTCCGCAACTTCTCTTGCTGGCGCGATTCGAGATTTACAAAGTGGCAAAATTCCTGAGGGCAGTCGGATCGTTTGTACCTTAACGGGTAATGGTTTGAAAGACCCAGATACGGCAATCAGTCAATGCCAATCTACTCATCCGGTTACCATTCCTGCGACTTTGGAAGCGGTGAAATCGGCGATTTTGCAACAGATATAACGATTGTTTATTGGTTTATAAATCCTATCAATCGCTAACGGTATTGAGTAGCAATTGATAGGTTCGCCGAATTATTCTGTTTTTACAGTGGATTCCGATACAGCATGTTCGGTTGGATGTTCAGCAAAAGGCTCGCTTTTTTTCACGGTATATAAATAGATAAAATATCCTAGTGGAGCAAAAGCCAAACTTGCAACTACACACATGATCAAAGAAATTTCTATCACTTCTCCCATTTTTTCACCTTTCAGTTCTAATTGTTGTGACGTGCTGACGATCATATCCTTTTTTACCGGCAAAATATACTAAACTTTATCACAATCCTCAGATTTAACTTGCTGTAATTTAAGTAATAAATCGCTTCTGTGTTGGATAATAAAATCCGTTAAGGAAAAATAAGGTAGCGATTTTGGCTATTTATCAGCTTGATTAGAGTTTCACAGCAGTTGCTTATTAAAAAAGTTCCTCTTATAATCGTTCAAGCTTAGATGATCAAGCTATTATTCCGAATAATGATATTAAAAGAGGCACATACAATGAAATGGGAAACTCCAGCTTATAATGACTTACGTTTTGGTTTTGAAGTCACTATGTATATTTACAATCGTTAATTAAACTGTATTACGATACTAAATGATTGATATAAAAAAGGGGTTTGTGTAAAGCGAACCCCTTTTTTTGTGTCTTTTAACTATAATTTATTCTATTATTCTTTATATGAAAATTCGAGTTCTCGGTGCGGGCGCAGGTGGAGGTTTTCCTCAATGGAATTGTAATTGTGATAATTGCCGTCGGTTACGACAAGGACAGTTACAAGGTAAAGCTAGAACACAATCCTCAATTGCCGTCAGTAGCAATCAGCAAGAGTGGCTATTATTCAATGCCTCGCCTGATATACGCGCTCAATTGGAGGCGTTTCCTGCGATTCAACCGCAACAAGGCATTCGTGATAGTGGCATTCGAGCGATTTTATTGATCGACAGCCAAATTGATCACACCACTGGATTGTTGATGTTGCGCGAAGGTCGCCCGTTGGACATTTATTGCACTGATATGGTGCAACAAGATTTAACCAGCGGTTTTCCTATTTTTAACATGTTAAAAGAGTATTGTACGGTTAAGATTCATCCAATTATTCCGAATAATCAAGCTTTTACCATTGAAGGTATTGAAGATTTACGTTTTTATGCGCATTCCTTGATTAGTAAAGCCCCGCCCTACTCACCGCACCGTCATGATCCTCATAAAGGAGATAATATTGGGGTGATTATTGAGCAGATTTCGACGGGTAAAAAAGTTTATTACGCGCCAGGATTAGGCGAAATCGAGCCGGTAGTATTTGAGGCGATGCGAAATGTGGATTGTTTATTAGTGGATGGCACATTTTGGACAAATGATGAAATGATCACACAAGGAATTAGCCAAAAAACGGCGCGCGAAATTGGACATCTACCACAATCTGGTGCAGGCGGCATGATTGAAGTTTTAAATCAAATTCCCAATGCCAGAAAAATTTTAATTCATATTAATAATACTAATCCAATTTTGGATGAAACTTCAGCGGCTTATCAAGCATTAACTGTAGCTGATATAGAAGTTGCATATGATGGTTTAGAAATTGATTTGTAATTTTACGCTTTATTGAATAAGCTAAATGATAAGATTCATTTATATTCGCTATTTGAAACGCACGCAAAATTGATTATGTTAAAAAAAATTGTCTTGCTTATTATCAGCGGATTAAATTTAACAGCATGTACTGTTTTAATTGAACCCTCAACAACCGCCACCGATTTTGCATTATATAAAACGAATAATGTATTAATTGATCCCGCAACCAATATTACCAATTTTTCATTATATAAAGCCAAATCTTGGGTGAGAGCTTATCATGAGAGCGGTGCTTATTTAGAAGAAGTTAGCAAAATTGCACGGGATGCACAAAATTATTTAGATCAACGATTACGAGAGGGAATTAATAAACCCGCTATTGTTTTTGATGTTGATGAAACTTTGTTAAGTAATTATGAGTATTTAGATAAACAAGTCGATTTTGCTTATCAAAAACAATTAAATGTAGCGAATGAACATTTGCGTAATGATTTACCGCCTTTAACTCCTGTGGTTGATTTATGTCGTTATGCGTTAAATCATCAAGTGTCGGTATTTATTATTACCGGTCGATTTGAACGCCGCAAATCCGCCACTGAAGCGAATTTAAAAAAAATTGGTTGTGAAGGTTATCGGGATATTTATTTTCGAGAAACCCGTGAAGAAATTTTACCCGCCGCCGATTATAAAACGGCTGAACGCAAAGTCATTACGGATGAAGGTTATCAAATTTTAGTCAATATTGGTGACCAAGAAAGTGATCTCCGAGGTGGTTATGCAGAAAAAACATTTAAATTACCGAATGATATGTATTTAATTCCGTAATGATTAAAAAGGCAAAAAAATTTTTTATTATTTTTTAGGATTTAACCATGACTATTGATAACGATAATTGTCCTTGGAGCGTTGCTGAATTTGAAGCGCAATTACGCGGAATGGAAAAATATTATCATATTCATCATCCTTATCATTTGTTAATGAATGAAGGAAAATTAACTAAAACCCAAATTCAAGGATGGGTGGCTAATCGTTTTTATTATCAGGTGATGATTCCAATTAAAGATGCCAATATTTTGGCAAATTGTCCGGATCGTGAAACCCGCGCATTATGGATTCAGCGCATTTTAGATCATGATGGACATCCTGGTGATTTAGGCGGAATTGAAGCATGGATTCAATTAGGTCAAGCGGTGGGATTAACTCGTGAAGAATTATTATCGCAACAACATGTTTTACCTGGAGTTCGTTTTGCAGTTGATGCGTATGTGAATTTCGCCAGACAAGCTGATTGGCACGAAGCGGCGAGTTCTTCATTAACCGAATTATTTGCCCCTAAAATTCATCAACAACGTTTGGATAATTGGCCCGAACATTATCCTTGGGTTGAGAAAGAAGGTTACATTTATTTTCGGAAACGATTAACCGAAGCGCGGCGCGATGTAGAGCATGGATTAGCGATTACGTTAGCGTGGTATAAAACGCGACAACAACAACAACGCATGTTATCGATTTTGCAATTTAAATTAGATATATTATGGACGATGGCAGATGCAATGTATTTAGCTTATATTCAACAAATGCCGCCGTATTTTAATATTCAATAAATTTTGATTATCCTTTCAATTTTTCTATATCGATGATTGCTACGCGATATTGAAATTGTGTAGAGAGGTTGGCTTGCAACGTCTCTACAGTCATTAAAACTGTTTTTTTGAGTTAAAAAAACGCCATCTACACTTTGTGTATCGATATTTTTCATTTTACCATTAATCATATCTCTGTTAAAAAAAGGCTTATCCGTTTTTATTTTCCTGCCTGATAAACAGAGCTGCATTTTTTCAATCTGTTCTCCATTTATAGATTATAAATTGCTGGTTTAAACTGTATTTATCAAATAATTATTTGACAGATTCGATAAATTAGTCAATAGTTATCCATTATTATCTACAAACACATTGACTGTGATATTTAGGAGAACTCGATGGTAATCACTCCATTCTCGCCAGTTGGATTCATTGTTTTAGGATTATTTTTAATGGGACTGATTATGATTATTTTGGAAGTCCAATTAAAAATGGATAAATTTAAACCAGCTTTAATGATGATGTCTTCAGTAGCAATTATTGGTATTTATTATTGGATGAATGGTCACAATCCGGATCGTTTTCAACCTTTAATTGCCATGCAAGCGGAAACTAAAGAATCCCTATTTGCATTAATTGCTTTTATGGCATTTATGTGGATGATTGTCGAAATTTTAAATGAACGTAATGTCTTTGCAGCGATGAATCAAGCTTTAATTAATTGCGGATTAGGCGCGAGAGGATTATTTTGGGTAATGGGATTATTAAGTGCATTATTAAGTCCTTTTATTAGCAGTTTAACCACCACAATGATTTTTGGTAAATCAATTAATACTATTTCAAATCATCAGCGATATACCCATTTAGTATTATGTAATACCATTATTTCTTCAAATAGTGGCGTATGGTTTATTGGTACATCGACCAGTTTAATGTTGATTTTAGCTGGAAAAGTCAGTATGACTCATTTATTAATTTTATTTCCTTCCGCAATTATTGGCTGGTTATGTAGTGCTTTTATTTTGGATCAATTTTATTTAAAAAAATTATTATCGTATCCTTTATTAATTCCTAATCAAGGTAATGAACGTTTAAAACCCGGGGGATTAGGCTTAACATTTGTATCTGCAATTGCAATTATTGGTGCGGTTGTTTTAAATATTGTATTACATGTTGATATTGAATTTGCTTTAGGAAGCGGTTTGGGATTGGTCGTAATTTATATTTGGATTTTAGAAAGAAGTTGGTGCGGTATTAATATTAATTTAGATGTACAATTACAAAAAGTTGAATGGTCAACATTAATGTATTACATTGGTATTATTACCGGAATGGCGGCATTAAATCATGTAGGGTGGTTATCATATGTGCGTGAATTATATGAAATTTTACCGCCGACTTGGGTTAATTTAATTTTAGGAACTGTTTCGAGTTGTATTGATAACAATTTATTAGAAGCAGCGGCTATTATGGCGAATCCGCATTTAGAAACAAATCAATGGATATTAAATGCGTTAATGGTAGGCATTGGCGGAAGTTTAACCGTTGTTGGTTCTTCAGCTGGCGTAATGGCAATGTCTATCGATAAGAGTTACAGTTTCGCCACTCATTTACGATTTTTACCGGCGATTTTAATGAATTTTTTGGGTTCTTTTGGAATATGGTATTTACAATTTGAAGTTTTGCATTGGATTTAATGATTGATTACAACATATCATTTAAGCGTATTTTTATTTTTTTAAATTTCAGTATTAATTTCTATAAAAATAGGGTAGAATTATATCAGGTGTATAGTTTATTAAAGAATTTCTTTTACTTTACACTTAACTGTGAGTATTTACAGTTATTTCAAATCTTAATATAAAAATGAAAATTTTATCCAAAATCTTGTTATTGGTCGTATTAGCAACCGCTGGTTTTTCTACCAGTGTTATTGCTAATGAAGCGAAAAAAGAAGTCGTTAGTGTAAAAGCAATTTTAGAAACGACATTATCGCATATTGATGCCGCCGCAAAAGCTTTAGAAAATAATGAAAAAGCTGAGGTTGTAATTCAACATATTAAAGAAGCACGTCAAGCACAAAAAGATATTACTGTTGGTGCATTAGATTTAAAACGGCAAAAAGCCAGCACTAAATTGATTAATGTGACTCGTGATCTGAAAGAGGGTAAAATTAACGAAGCTAAACAATCTTTAGCTGAAGCTAAAGCAGCCTATGAAGAGTTATTAACCTTGTCTGAAAGCAAATAAACCATAATTGGATTTATGAATCTATCCCGGTAATTGTGTAAACAGTTATCGGGTTTTTTTTGGTTTAAGGAAAGGATTTAAAATCCAAAAAATATTAAATATAAAAAAATCGATAATAATAACATCCAAGCTTTAATTTTACTGAGCAAAGGTAATTGTTGCCAATAAATCGCAAATGCACTGCGTTGTTCACGAATACATCGAATAAAATAATTTTTGATTGAATGTAAAATACGCGGTAAACGTAAATAGAATCGATATAAGCCGTAACTGACAATAAATACTAAAATATAAAAAACAATAATTTGAGTATTATGTGTTTGAGTATCGAGTAAATGCTCAATAACTAAATCTAAAATATGTTCAACACTTTCAAATAAACTGTGTAATACATGTAATATCAAATCTAGCAACGTATCATATGTTAAATAAAGAATACTGACAATTGCTAATTTCAGGACAATTCGATAATGGATGCCAAACATTACCCTGTTTTCTCCAGACTCATAAAGAGAGAATTTCATTTTATTAAAACGCATCATTGACCTACTTAAAAAACCGGAGTCTTTTTACTGCTTATCGTAACACAGCCAAACTTAACCGTCATTAACTTGACATTTTATCGTGTTAAGTCGCTACATTTTAAATAAATTCAAGCAAAAAACATACCTAAAATGCGTTGAATTGGCTTGTTTAGCGGTTTTAAATCGG
>JACCEE010651567.1_pt1 | contig 14821 bp, 14 predicted proteins | sample 7449931 | NCBI WGS metagenome assembly JACCEE01 (sample SAMN15323457, study PRJNA562643) | freshwater metagenome | isolation source: river surface water | place: USA:Blue River Watershed | collected 2017-08-19 | reverse complement strand
TTGATGAAGGCGGTCGGCCATCCTGTCCCGACCAATCCGGGCCGGGAACTGGAAGCGACGGCGCGGGCCGAAGGCTGGGATATCCTGCGCCATTCGAGCCGCGGTTCGACCACGCCCGAGCTGCTGACCCGCACCGCGACCGGGCTGATGAGCCTGTTTCCGTTGCTCTACACCGGGATCGGGCTTGGCCTGCTCACCCGCAACAAGCGCAACGCCGCCAATCTGACGCTGCCGCTGTGGGCGGATAGCGTGATGCTGGCCTCGGGCGTCAAGTTGCGGGTTTCGGGGCGTCACCACCTTGCATCGCACCGGCCTGCGGTATTCCTGTTCAATCACCGCAACAATTTCGACGCCTTCTTCGTCGGCGCGCTGGTGCGGACAGACCTGGCCTGGGTCGGCAAGGCTGAACTCAAGAAGAATCCGATCAGCGCCATGCTTAGCCGCCTTGTGCCGGTTGCTTTCGTTGAACGCAGCGGCGGCACCCCCGAAGAAGCCGCAAGGGCGCTGGAGCCGGTGGCCAAGATGGTGCGCGAAGGCTGCTCGATCATGATCGCGCCAGAAGGTACCCGCGTGCGCGACATGACGGTGGACATCGGGCCATTCAAGAAAGGCGCGTTTCACATGGCGCGCACGCTGGGTGTTCCGGTGATCCCGATCGTGATCCGCAATGCGCTAGATGTTGCCGGGCGGGACGCGGTGATGCTGCGATCGGGCACGGTTGACATTGCGGTCCTGCCGCCGGTTCACACCGCGGACTGGACCGAAAAGAATACGGGTCAGAAAGCCGAACAAGTGCGGCAAATGTTTATCGATACCTTGAAGGACTGGCCTGATGCAGACGACTGAGTTCACGTTTACCGGCGCCGGGGGCGTATCGATCTTTGCGACGTCATGGTTGCCCGATGGTGTGCCGCGAGATCATCTGGTGCTGGCCCATGGTTATGCCGAACATCTCGGCCGGTACCGGGCTGTGGCTGAATTCTTCACCGAGGCGGGCTATGCGGTGCATGCGCTTGATCATCGCGGCCACGGCAAGTCCGGCGGCGTCCGAGCGGTGATTGACAGCTTCGCCAACGCCGATGCCGATATCGATCAACTGGTCGACAGGGTTCGTGCCGAAAGCGGCCTGAATCAGATCAAGCTGATCGGCCATTCGATGGGCGGATCGCTGGCGCTGAACTATGCCTTGAACCATCCGGAGAAGCTTTCGGGTCTGGTGCTCAGCGGTCCCGCGATCGGTGGCGGTTTGCCAAAGGTGCAAGCCCTGCTGCTGGCGATTATTTCAAAGATTGCCCCGGCGTTGGGGATGATCCAGCTGGACGCCGATGCTGTAAGCCGCGATCCGCAGATCGTTGCTGATTACAAGGCGGATCCGCTGGTGTTCCTCGGCAAGGTTCCAGCGCGAACCGCGCGCGAGATGATGCACGCGATCACGACCTATCCGCCGCGCGTCGGCGCCATGCAGATGCCGTGCCTGCTGATGCATGGCGGCGCGGATAGCCTGGTGCGTGCCGAGGATGCCCAGCCGGTATTCGCTGCCATAGCCAGCCGCGACAAGACCGTGCGGATCTTCGACGGCCTTTATCATGAGATTTTCAACGAGCCTGAGCGGCTTGAGGTGCTTGGGATCGTCAAGGCCTGGCTGGACGCCCGCTTGCCGGGCTAACCGCCCAGCGCCTCGCGGCACTGATCCTCGATCGCATCCAGCGCGGCGAGGGTGGCGCGCAGCACCTTTGAACGGTTTTCGCGGCGAGCGAACAGGTCTGGCCCGGGTTCAATCAGCCGGACATTCCCCGCCAGTTGCCATGCTGTGGCGAAAAGCTGGCGTGAGACGGCCTCTGGATTGCGGATAGTCTTCTCAAGCAGATACTGCCGCCCCAGGCCATCTGCCGCGGCGAGGACTTCCTTTTCCTGGGCCGCAACATCGACCGGCCTGGTGAGCAGTATGTCGAGTACGATGCGATAGGCTTCGAGGAACGGCCGCAACGCCGCATGGGCCAGGCCCACGCCGAAGACCGAATCCAAATAGTCACGGGCCGAGCCGGCCTCGGCCAACTTGCGGCGCCAGTCGCCATCAATCAGATCCATCTCTGCCGCGAGGCCGTCCTCAAAGGCGGGGCGCTCGCGGAAGAAGAATTCGAATTTCAGGGATTCGCGCAGGGCAACCGCAGTTTCGAAGAACTTGTCGGCGCGCTTTGCCGGGGCGGCGTTCATGGCACCCAGTGCGGCCACTTCGGCAATCGCGCGTTCGAGCACGAAATGCAGCATGGAATTGCGGTAGAATGCGGCGCCGATGTGCTGTCCCTCGGCGATGCCATAGACCGGGGTTGGGCCACCATCGAAACGGGTGACCACGCCGGAAGCCATCAGGGCATCGAGCACGGCTTCGAGCCGCTCTGGATCATGCAGTTCGGCGCTATCGGCCAGTGGTTGACCCCGCCGGCGGGCATGATCGACCAGCATCCCAACAAACCCGGCCAGCCGCTCACGCGGGATCGAGCGGCCCCCCGTGGCAAGAAGGGCGAAAGTGACAAGGGCAATTCCGGTGATCGGCGTGGCCTGGTTGATCCGCCAGGATACCGCCAGCGAGAGCTTTTGCAGGGCAAGCTGCGCCTCTGGCGTCTTGTGGTCTGTGGCGGGGTTGGGCGCGCCCAGCGCCTCGCGCATTGAGAGCGGCTCGGCCACGCGGAGGTAGGCCTTGCCATATGGCGTACGCAGGCTGCGCAGATAGCGCAGCATCCAGCCCAGGTTCTCGGGCTTTTTCTTCACCCCCTTGGCTTCGCGGGCGAAGTCCTTGGTTTCGTAGACCTGGTCGTAAGCGAGCGCGACGGGCACCAGCATGATGTCTTCGATCCGACCCTGGCGATAGGCATCGACCACATAGGTCAGCAGGCCCAGCTTGGGCGGCAGCAGCTTGCCGGTGCGCGAACGCGTGCCTTCCGGAAACCACGAAAGGTTGAAGCGCCGCTCGATCAGGTAGGCCAGGTATTCGCGCAGCACGAAGCGATAGGTCGCGTTCTCGCGGATGTCGCGGCGCAGGAAGATATAGCCTGCCCGCTTCATAATCGGCCCCATGGGCCAGAATGACATGTTGATGCCGGCAAACAGGCTGGGCAGTGGCAGGCCATGATCGGCCAGCACGGTGTTCACCACCGGGGCATCGACATTTGCCTTGTGCGCCGGAAGGATCAGCGCCGGATAGCGGGCGAATACATCGTGGAGTTTCGCCAGTTCATCGGGTTGAACATCAACCGTGCCATAGGCCTTTTCGTAAGCTGCGCGGAAGAAGCGCAGCATGCCCTCAATCGCGAAGGGATTATGGCCGGTGCGCAGCTCTTCCAGATAGCCGCGTGCCTCGGCCAGCAGTTCGGCTTCGGGGCGGCCGGTTTCGGCAGCGAGCCGGGCCAGGCCCGCGGTAAAGCCCGGTGCAGCGATGACATCACCGGGCTCGACCCGCGGCATCTTATAGCGCTGGCCATACAGCGGGTACTCGGCCCGTTCGAGAGACAGTTCCGCCTGCCGCGCGACGAAATCGGCAAAGTCAGTGCCGCGACCGCCAGTCCGCTGCTTCCATCGCGCGCGCAGCAGGCCAAGTGCCGCCGGTTCGGCCACGACAATGCGCCAGCGCGGGTCGGCTGCGTCCTTCTCCCGCCTTTTCCTGCCTTCTGCGGGTTCGCGGGGGTCCCCCAGGCCAAGCAGGGCACGCCAACCGCTGCCGTCCCCCTTACGCGGTAGCCATGCCACCCGCAGCGGCGCGAGTTCGACGGCATCGTCATCAAGCGACGCAACCAGCCGCGCCACCTCAGTTGAAAATGGGGCATTGCTGCGCTCAATCGCGATCAGTCTGCCCGGGAGTTCCGCCGCATGGCGTGTCAGCAAATCGCGCTCGGTCGGGCCGCGATACAGCGCCAGGAAGATCCGCGGGACTTCGGGCTCGTGGAGGGCGGGGGCAGCGCTGGTTGCCATGCTAGGCTGGTCCCGCCTTCGGGCACTGACCGTGCGCGGATTGTGGAGCGACCATGGCCGCAAGTTCTGCGCCAGAACGCTGCGGGCCGATTGAAAGCCATTGTTCCACGGTCATTCCCGCCACTTAGCCCCTCTCACCGTCTTTTGCGGTAGCTTGATGCAGGATTGGCCATTGCGCAAGCGGCTTGCCTCGGTGGCACCATGCTGCCAAGCCGCTGGCATGACTGACATCCGTATCCTCCCACTCGAAGGCATCAACAATTTTCGCGACTATGGCGGCTATGACGCGCGCGGCGGCCGCAAGGTCCGCACCGGCCTGTTGTGGCGTTCAGCCCAGCATGGCGATGCCAGCGACGCCGATCTGACTGCGGTCAGCAATCTGGGTATTGCCCATGTCATCGATCTGCGCGGACCGAGCGAGCGTGAGGCCAAGCCCTGCCGCCGGGCCGAGGACTTTTCGGCGAACGTCTGGACCTATCCCGAGGAAACAGCCGGCCTTGCGCTGCATACCGAGGCGGCGGATGGTGTGCTGACTGCCGCCGATGCGCGCGCGGCGATGATCCGTCTTTATGAAGGGATCGCCTTCCGCGACAACCTCGTGCCGATGCTGCGGCTCTATTTCGAGCTGTTGCTGCGTGCTGACGGGCCGAGCCTGGTCCACTGTGTCGCCGGGAAGGACCGGACCGGGTGGGCGGTTGCCATGGCGCAGCATGCCCTGGGCGTGCCGCGCGATGCGATCATGGCGGATTATGTCATGACCAACAGCGCCAGCCGGCTTGAAGAGCGGATTGCGGCCGAAGCCTTCAAAGACCTGCCGCGCTATGCCGCAATGGATGCCGAGACCGTGCGCGCGCTGTGGGGTGTCGATGAAGACTATCTGGCAACAGCGCTCAATGCTGCGGAAGGCCGCTATGGTGATCTGGATACCTATCTGGAAGCCGTTCTGGGCATCGATGCGGCGCGGCGCGATGCGCTGCGGGCGCATTACCTCGAAGTTTAGAGGAACGCCCGGATTTCGGCCATGAACCGGTCGAACTGGTCATGGTGCAGCCAGTGGCCGGCGTTTTCAAACTCGATCACCTTGGGATCGTTGTTAAACACTTCGAGCCGTCCGTCCTTTTCCGGGTTTGAGGCCCAGGAATTCGCACCATAAAGCAGCAGCATCGGGCAGGTTATCGCTGCCCACAGCTCTTCCGTGCGGAATTCAGGTACGTCCTCAAACGGCCAGACATTGAGATAGGGATCGAACTTCCAGCTCCAGGTTCCGTCCTCGTTGCGGCTGGCGCCATGGATGGTGAGGTGACGGGCCTGCTCATCGGTCAGGAAGGAGTTTTCTTCCTTCATGCGGGCATAGGCTGCCTCGATGCTGGGATAACGGCGCGGGATCCGCCCGGCGGCGGCGCGGCGCTTGTCTATCCATTCGCGGAAACGGTTGCCATAGCCTGCGGCCTCGCGCTCGGCACGGGTCTTGGGGGAAGGGCCCAAGCCTTCGATATTGACGAAGCGCCGGACCTTTTCCGGATAGAGTCCGGTAAAGCGAGAGGCGACGTTACCACCCAGCGAATGGGCGATGATGGTAACCTGGTCATGGCCCAGCGTATGGACCAGCTGGGCAAAGTCATAGACGAAGGCATTCATCTCGTAATTGCCGTCGGGCGCCCAGGCGCTGTCGCCATGGCCGCGCAGATCGGGTGCGATGACGTGCCAGTCCCTGGCCAGTTCCTCGGCCACCCAGTCCCACGACCGGCAATGGTCGCGCCCGCCGTGCTGCAGGATCAGCGGCGGTGCCTCCGGGTTGCCCCAATCGACATAGTGAAGGCGCATGCGCTGCGAGATGAAGCTGTTGGAGGTCGGACCGTGGATCGTCATGCCGCTAGCCTTTGCGCGCTTCATTGCGGGTCGTCAATCTGTGGGGAAAGCGGCACTTGCGGGTTTGCGCCGCGGCCCTGTGCTCCCTAGATGGGGCCAAAGATCAACAGGGAACTGCCATGGCCACCCATACCACCAAGATGCTGATTATCGGTTCCGGTCCGGCGGGACTTTCGGCCGCAATCTATGGCGCGCGCGCCGGAATGCAGCCGATCGTGGTTCAGGGGCTGCAGCCGGGTGGCCAGCTGACGATCACCACCGATGTCGAAAACTATCCCGGTTTTCGCGACGTGATCCAGGGGCCCTGGCTGATGCAGGAAATGCAGGCCCAGGCGGAACACGTCGGCACGCGGATGCTGTGGGATACGATCGTAGAGGTCGATATGTCGGGCTCGCCGTTCCGGGCGATTGGTGACAGCGGTGATATCTATGAGGGCGATACGCTGGTGATCGCCACTGGTGCCCAGGCAAGGTGGCTGGGGGCTGAGGGTGAGCAGGAGTTTTCGGGTAAAGGCGTTTCGGCCTGCGCCACTTGCGACGGCTTCTTCTATCGGGGCAAGAAGGTTGTCGTGATCGGCGGCGGCAATACCGCGGTTGAAGAGGCGCTGTACCTGACCAACCATTCGCAGGACGTCACTCTGATCCACCGCCGCGATAGCCTGCGCGCCGAAAAGATTTTGCAGGACCGGCTGTTTGCGCACCCGAACATCAAGGTGCTTTGGAACAAGGCGGTTGAGCGTTTCGTGGGCGAGGGTGGGCTCACTGGCGTGGAGCTGAAGGATACCGTTACCGGTGAGATCATGGTCGAACCGGCCGACGGTGCTTTTGTCGCGATTGGCCATGCCCCGGCGACCGACCTTTTCAAGGGTAAGCTGGAACTCGATAGCAGCGGTTACATCGTGGTTGAGCCCGGCACGCCCAAGACGGCGATTCCTGGGGTCTTTGCTTGTGGCGACGTGATGGACCACACCTATCGCCAGGCGGTTACGGCAGCGGGTACTGGCTGCATGGCCGCACTTGATGCAGAGCGCTTCGTTGCCAACCGGGAATTCGCAGCGCGCGGCTAATCAAGAGCCCGAAGTGCGGCCAGAATCTGGCCTTGCAGCCAAATGCGCGCCTGCGGTTCGACAAAGCTGTGGCTGGCGCCCGGGCACTTGCGCAAGCGCGGATCGCCGTGATCCCAATTGCTCAGGAATGCTTGGGCGGTCCGGTCATTCCCGGCCAGCACGATCGTCACCGGACCAGCGTATCCAATCAGGCCATCGGCCATCTTTTGGGTGAGGGTGGTGGGCGCTGCATCGCGCCTAACGGCCCCAACCAGCGAAGCGGTCATCTGGCCCAGTTCGACCTTGCCAGTCAGCAGCCGCCAAAGCGCGCGCGGATTGGCAAGGCGCTTCAGGTAATGACGCCGCAGGACCGATGGCGGCATCTGGGGCAAGGCGGGCTCGGCTTGCGGCACGGGCGCGGGGTCTGGGGTCGGCTCGGGCTCAAATGTCCAGGGGTTGGCAAGCACCATGGCCGCGCAACCGGCTCCGCCGATCAGCATCAAAGCGCTGGCAGCATCACAGTTGCCGAAAGCGACGATGCGCTTCAGGTGTGGCACCTGTGTGCGGAAGGCCGTGATGGCAGCAGCAATATCTTCGGCTGAGCCTTCGAAACCCGCATTTTCACCTTCGCTATCGCCTGTCCCGCGGCGATCGAACCGGAAGACTGGATAGCCGGCGCGTGCGACTTTCTCGGCCAACTGTGCCTGGCTGCTCCAGGGGCCCGCCCGCAATTCATTTCCGCCCGATATGATAAGCAGCCCGGTGGTTCCGGGCGCTGCATCGAGCGTGCCGGCCAGCTGGCTGCTTTCGCAGGAAAAAGTCAGGTGCTGCCGGGTCATCCGCGGATCGCTATGGTCAGATAGGCCGCCAGGGCATCGGCCTGGGCAGCATCGGCATCGGGCTCGGCGCGAAGCCAAAGCGGGCTGCCACTAACCAGTTCCTGTTCAATTTCAGGCAGGGTGCCATCGGGCCGCGCCGCATGCAATTGCCCCACCATTGCGGCGCCAAGGTGATAGCCGGCCAGTTCGATGCCGCCCTTCTCGGCCGTTGTCAGCAGGCTCTCCGCATCGTCTTCGTGCCCGCTTTCGCGATTGGAAACGACCCGGGCACGGATCATCCGGCGCAGCAAGCTGGCACCATCCACCGGCCCATAGCGCCACCCTGGCAGGCCCGGGGGAATGAGCAACCCGCCGCCACGGACCGCCAGGACGTGCGTTGCCCGAAAGTGATTGGCCGCGCTGCTGATCGCATTCGCCCAATCGGTCAGCGCTAATCCCGCAAGGTTGATCTGGCTTTCATTGGTGCCGGGCAGATCCGGCAGCAAGGCTGCAATCCCGCTTGCGTCAAGGCGGCGCATCACGTCGACACACAGCCGCCGCGTGCGGTGGGCTTCATCGAACAGGGCGGGAATTATCAGCAGCCGTTGGTCTGCACCGCGGTCAAAGACGAGCGCATATTCGGCAACGCTCGACCCGTCTGGAAGCGGGCAGGGATAGCTGGCTGCGTTCACGCGGTTTCGCGCTTGGCCTCGGCAAAGGTGAGGAGATTGCCATAGGTCTCCAGCAACTCGCCATCGACCTCGTCATCATCGATCACGATGTCGAGCCGGTCTTCGATTTCAGTCAGCAGACCTGCGACGGCCATGGAGTCCAGTTCCGGCAGATGCCCGAACAGGCCGGTATCGGCATCAAACGCATCCACCTGCGTCGGCGTCAGGCCAAGCACGTCGGTCAAGATGCCGCGCAGGATTTGGTCTGTTTGGCTGCGCATTGATCCCTCGTGGAGCGTGATTTCCTCTATGGCCGCGCCTCTAGCCATGGTGCCCGCCCGCTGCAACCCTGCGCAGAACCTTGCGGGCGATTGCCGGCCAGGTTCCGGGCCAGGTCGCACGAAAAGCCTCGATCCGATAGCGTAGGCGGGTCTGTTCCATCCAGTCGCGCTTGTAGGGATCGTCACCTGTGCCGAAATCTACCAGGGTAACCTTGTCATGGTCGATCACGCGTTCCAGCAGTGCCGCTGTCAGGATCGTGCCAGGGGACAGGTCTTTTGCCTGTTCGATATGGGCCAGCTTGTGGATGAAAGCGGTACCGGCTTCGACCGTCCAGAACTGTGCTGCCACCGGCCGCGTGCCGTCATGGGCGATCGCCAAGCGCAGTCGCCCGGCCGCGCCTTCGCGCTCGGCGAACTTGCGGAGAAATTCGGGGTGACCTTCCGTGGCCTTCCAGCTCTGGGAGTAGATCGTTTCGTAACTGGCCCAGCTGGCCGGGTCGAAGGCCGTGTCGATGGTTACGGTGACCCTGCCGGATTTGCGCCGCAGGGTGGTTTTAAGCGAGCCGGGGCGGGCGGCCAGGTAAGCGGCGAAGCTGCGCTGGTTCACTAGCAAGATATGATTGACGTCACATGGTTCGATAAAGGTCGTCCAACCAGCCTTGCGCAAGGCTTGGGCAAGTTCGCGGGTCTCGCCATGTTCGTCGGGCAGGGGGGAGGGCACCGAATGGGGGGATTCACCTGCTAGGTCTTCCGCCAATGCGTTGAGGAGCGCCGCGCGGCCTGCTTGCGCCGTAAAAAGCGGCATGACCCGGAACGAATACCAGTTTGCGAGGCTATGGATCTGCCGGCCCCGGCGATACAGCGGCAGAATGGCACGCTCCTGACCATCGCGAGCAACGGCCAGCAAGGGAGCCAGCCCACAATAGCGCGCAAGGTCCTGCCACCATTCCAGCCGATCGAACGGTGCACGGGCAAAAGGCGCGCGAAGCAGTGCAGCAAGCGCTGCATCGCCTTGCACTTCCTGAAGATCGTCGTGATAATCGACCGCAATCAATTTTCCGGAATTCCCAATCGTCGGAGCCTTCGCCCGTGCCTGCCAGTTTGCCGATCGACCCGAAGCCGCTCGATCACCTGGCCTTGCGTGGTGAAGGTTCTGCGCCCGCGCTCGCGCTTCGGAATCAGACCCTTAGCTATAATGACTTAAGGGAACGTGTCTCTCGGCTTGCCGGGTGGCTGCAACAGCAGGTGCCTGAGCCGGGTGCCCGCGTGGCCAGCTGGGCGGCGAAGGGTGAACTGACCTGCCTTCTGCCGCTGGCGGCGGCCCGTGCCGGGCTGGTCCACGTGCCGATCAATCCGCTGCTCAAGCGTGCACAAGTGGCATACATCCTGGCCGATTGCGGAGCGAGCCTGCTGGTCGCTACGGCGGCGCGTCTGACCACGCTGGAACCGGGTGATATTCCGGTAAGGTGCATTGTCAAAAATGAGCTGGAAGTAATTGAAGATTATAAATCAATCTTAGCGCTTAAACCGTCCGAGCGGGATCCCGGAGAGCTTGCTGCAATCCTCTATACGTCAGGCTCTACCGGAAGGCCGAAAGGCGTGATGTTGAGCCATGCGAACATGTGGCTGGGGGCAGAAAGCGTCGCGTCTTACCTTGAGCTGACGCCAGCCGATGTCACGCTTGCGGTCCTGCCGCTGTCGTTTGACTATGGGCAGAACCAGTTGCTCTCCACCTGGTTTGCCGGCGCCTGCGTCGCCCCGCTGGACTATCTGACACCGCGCGATGTGATCAAGGCGGTGGAGCGCCACGGTGCTACAACTCTGGCCGCAGTGCCGCCACTCTGGGTCCAGCTGGCTGAACTGGACTGGCCCGGGGAGACCGCGAACCAGCTGAGGCGCCTTACCAACAGTGGCGGCGCCTTGACTGTCGATCTTGTCCGGCGGCTGCGCGACCAGTTTAAGGAGGCGCGGATTTTCGCCATGTATGGCCTGACCGAGGCATTCCGCTCCACTTTCCTGGATCCGGCGTTGATCGACACGCATCCGACTTCGATGGGCAAGGCGATCCCCCATGCTGAAATCCTGGTAATTGGCGATGATGGTCAGATCGCCGCAGATGGCGAAGAGGGGGAGCTGGTCCACTGCGGGCCACTGGTCGCGCAGGGCTATTGGCAAGATGCCGAACGGACCGCCGAGCGCTACAAGCCGGCCCCTGAGGCATCGGTCTATGGCGGCATGGCGGTCTGGTCGGGAGACCGGGTGCGCCGTGGTGTCGAGGGACTGCTCTATTTCGTCGGGCGCCGCGATGCCATGATCAAAACAGCAGGAAACCGGATCAGCCCGCAGGAAATCGAGGACGCTGCACTTGGCACGGGTTTGGTTGCAGAGGCTGTCGCACTTGGCCTTCCTGACGAACGTTTGGGACAGGCCATACATTTGGTTGTACGGGGCGCCTCCGGCGCTTCAGGTCGACAGGAAGAATTGGCGCGTAAATTGATGATAGAATTGCCAAATTTCATGCAGCCAAAGATGATTCACTGGCGGGAAACGATGCCGCTCTCACCCAATGGGAAGATTGACCGGGCAGCGCTCTCCGCGGAGTTGCAGGCGTGAAGCCGCTGGGGCCGATCCCCGCCGGCTTCGTGGCGGCCGATGGAGAACTGATCATCGGTGGCCGAAAGGCCAGTGATCTGGTGGCAGAGGCCGGCTGCACGCCGTTGTTTGTCTATTCGGCCGATCGAATTGCCGCGCGCGTGGCCCAATTACGCAAGGCGCTGCCGGATGCGGTGGCACTTAATTATGCGGTCAAGGCCAACCCATTCGGGCCGGTGCTGCACGCAATGGCCGGCCTGGTTGATGGGTTTGATATCGCCTCGGCTGGGGAACTGGCCATGGTGACCGAGGCCGGGATTGATCCGGCGCGGATCAGCTTTGCCGGACCGGGCAAGCGCGATGCTGAGCTGGAGGCCGCGATTGCCGCGGGTGTGACGCTAAATCTGGAATCAGAAGGGGAAGCCACGCGCGCGCTGGAAATCGCTGCGCGCATCGGGCTTACGCCCCAGCTTGCCGTTCGCGTTAATCCCGACTTCGATCTTAAAGGATCGGGGATGAAGATGGGCGGCGGCGCGAAGCCGTTCGGCGTGGATGCAGAGCGGGTCCCGGCACTGGTCCGCATGCTCATCGCCGCCGGGGCCGATTGGCGGGGGTTTCATATCTTCGCAGGGAGCCAGGCCTTGGATGCGGCGGCGATTGCCGAAACGCAGGCTCAGACGATCGCCCTCGCTGCGCGCCTTGCCGCCGAAGCCGGGGCCAGTCCGCCCAAAGTCAATCTGGGCGGCGGATTTGGCATTCCCTATTTCCCCGGCGATGCGCCGCTTGATCTTGGCGCGGTGGGACAGGCCTTGGCCAGACAGCTCGCCAGGCTTCCCGGGGAACTGGCGGGGACCCGCTTCTGCCTTGAATTGGGGCGATACCTTGTCGGCGAATCCGGGGTTTATCTTACCCGCGTCGTGGATCGAAAAGTAAGCCATGGTGAGGTTTACCTGATCACCGACGGCGGCTTGCATCACCAGCTGGCGGCTTCCGGCAATTTCGGCACGGTTGTCCGCCGCAACTATCCGGTCGCGATCGCCACGCGCTTCGGCCAGCCAGCAACGGAAGAGGCAAATGTGGTTGGCTGCTTGTGCACTCCGCTGGATCGGCTGGCTGACAAAGGCGGTTTCCCGCGTGCGGACGTGGGCGATCTGGTGGCGGTTTTCTGTGCTGGTGCCTATGGAGCCAGCGCCAGTCCGGCGATGTTCCTTGGGCAGGGACCGGCGGCGGAAATGATGGCTTGATCCGGCATCACGTCTCGCTTTGGACTTTGTACGGTGCTGGAAATTAACGGCTAAGTCGCCGAAACCGAACATAAGGCTAACGCAATATTCACCCTTTCTGGCGATACCGGATGTCGAACAGCCGGGTTGTCGAGGGGGTGGGGCATAGCCCAACCGATGGCACGGCGCTCCGATTTGAGGACATGCCCGATGCCGACCGATCGTTTCACTCGCCTCCTGGCCGGCAGCGCCATGGCCAGCCTGGCATTGGCTGGCTGCGCTGGTGGCAGCGGCCAAGAACTGCCGCCGGCGTCCTTCGTGTCGATGCAGGAAGGGCCGGGTGAAGAGTACATCATTGGCCCGCTGGATGAGTTGACGATCTTTGTCTGGCGCAATCCGGAACTGGGCGCGCAGGTGCAGGTCCGCCCTGATGGTCGCATCACGACGCCACTGATCACCGACATGCCGGCTGTGGGCAAGACGCCCAAGATGTTGGCTGACGATATCACGCTGCAACTTTCGCAGTACATCCAGGAACCACTGGTCTCGGTAATCGTGAACCGGTTCGCGGGCACGTTCAGCCAGCAGGTTCGGGTGGTCGGAGCGACAACCAAGCCGGCGTCACTCCCGTACCGGGCCAATATGACGCTGCTTGATGCAATGATCGCGGTTGGTGGTCTCAGCGAATATGCCGCGGGCAACAAGGCGCGCCTGATCCGTTTTGACAAGGAAAGCGGCAGCCAGAAGGAATACGCGATCAAACTGGGCGACCTCCTCCGTCGGGGCGACAGCAAGGCCAACGTCATGCTTATGCCTGGCGACGTCATCATCATCCCCGAGAGCACGTTCTGAGGAAGGGGCGCGCTAGGGGCGAGCGATGAACAACATTTACGATGAATTGCGCGCAGCGCTTCACTCGATCTGGCATCGTCGGTGGCTGGCGCTGGCCGTCGCCTGGGGCGTCTGCCTGGTTGGCTGGCTGATCGTGGCACTCGTCCCCAACACTTACGAATCCCATGCGCGGCTGTATGTCCAGATGGATGACGCCCTCTCGGAAGTGACCGGAGTTGGGGTGGGTGACCGCAAGCGCGATATCGATCGCGTGCAGCAAACGCTGACCAGCGCGATCAACCTTGAGAAGGTAATTCGCTCCACCGCGATCGGTGAAGAGGTTGCTTCGCCCAAACAGATGGAAGCTGCGGTTCTGGAGCTTGCGAAGCAGGTCAAGGTAGAGAACGTCAAAGACAACCTGTTCGAGATCACCGCTGAGTATGGCGACGGGGCTCGCTCCGATCCGGAAAACGCGAAGATTGCTGGCGATATTGTTCAAAAGCTAATCGACATCTTGATCTGCCCCCTTCTGAGTGGCCCAATTTCTATTTTAGGAATGGCCACGAAGGAGGAATGGAATGGCAAGAAAGCACAAGCCGGAAGACATCATTGGCAAGCTGCGTGAAGCGGAGATCGTGCTAGCGCAAGGCGGAACGGTTGCAGATGCCTGCCGGCGGATCGGAGTTACCGAGCAGAGCTACTACCGTTGGCGCAAGGAGTATGGCGGCCTGAAGATGGACCAGGCCCGACGGATGAAAGAGCTGGAGAAAGAGAATGCCCGGTTGCGCCGAGCGGTGTCGGACCTGACGCTCGACAAGCTGATCCTGCAGGAAGCCGCACGGGGAAACTTCTAAGCCCCGCCAGGCGTCGGCGCTGTATCGATCATATTAGGGGCATAATCTCAGTGTCCGAGCGACGGATCTGCCGTGTGCTGGGGCAACACCGATCAACACAGCGCAAGGCGCCGCGTGGGGCTGATGACGAAGCGGCCCTGACCCAGGACATCATCGCCTTAGCCAGGCAATATGGTCGCTATGGCTATCGCCGTATAACGGCTCTGCTGCGCGAGACAGGCTGGCATGTGAGCTTTAAGCGCGTGGAGCGCATCTGGCGCCGCGAGGGGTTGAAGGTGCCGCAAAAGCAACCGAAGCGAGGGAGGCTCTGGTTCAACGACGGGTCATGTATCCGGCTGCGACCCGAGTATCCGGGGCACGTATGGTCCTACGACTTTGTCGAGGGCCGTACGCACGATGGTCGCAAGTTCCGCATCCTGTCGATCATCGACGAGGCCAGCAGAGAGTGCCTTGCCCTCCCTGTCGCGCGACGGCTCAGAAGTGAGGATGTCTTGGCGGCGTTGGCAGAGCTGTTCGTCACGCGTGGCCCACCGGCCCACATAAGGTCGGATAATGGCCCTGAGTTTATAGCCAATGCCGTGCAGCAATGGCTGGCGAGGATCGGAGTGAAGACGCTCTACATCACACCCGGCAGCCCATGGGAGAATGGCTACTGCGAGAGCTTCAATGG
>JACCEE011970792.1_pt1 | contig 14825 bp, 14 predicted proteins | sample 7449931 | NCBI WGS metagenome assembly JACCEE01 (sample SAMN15323457, study PRJNA562643) | freshwater metagenome | isolation source: river surface water | place: USA:Blue River Watershed | collected 2017-08-19 | reverse complement strand
TGAAAGCGGATATGATGGATTGGGGCTTGATTGGCAAACAGATATAGGTGTTGCGCGTGCGCGTGTTGGCAGCAAAGTCGCGTTACAAGGAAACCTTGATCCGGTTGCTTTATATGCAAAGCCTGGAGTGATTAGACAAAAAGTGGGTGCTATTTTAGAAACTTATGGGCAGGGGTCAGGACATGTTTTTAATTTAGGTCATGGTATTTTGCCCGATATTCATCCAGAACACGTCAAAGCAATGGTGGATGCGGTGCATGAGTTGAGTCCGCAGTATCATGTTGCAAATTAATGAGTTTTAAAAATGTTTAAATTAGTCACAACAATCGTCTTATTGAGTGGTAGCTTTCTTGTTCATGCCGAGTCTGTTATTTCTTTGTCTGAGAAAAATTCAATAAAAGTTTATCGTAATGCGGGTTGTGGTTGCTGTGAAAAGTGGGTGTCACATTTAAAGCAACATCATTTTCAAGTTGATGAGACCGTGCTAAATGATGTCCAGCCTATTAAGGATAAATATAATGTACCGCCGGAATTAGCGTCTTGTCATACGGCAGTCGTGAATGGCTATCTTGTTGAAGGACATGTCCCCGCAGCCGATATTCAGAAATTGTTAAAATTAAAACCTAACGTTGTGGGGATTGCTGTCCCACAAATGCCGGTCGGTACACCGGGAATGGAAATCGGGGATAAGAAACAAGCTTATAATGTCATCAGTTTTGATAAAAATAAACAGCCAGTCGTTTTTTCAACTTATTCGGAATAGTTATGATTTTAGTAGGCGATGTTGGGGGTACAAAAACGATAATAGCTTTGTATCAATTTGAAGAGTCAGGTTGGATTTGTCATCGAAAACAATATTATGCGAGTGTAGATTTTGATAATTTTGATGATTTGCTGGTTGATTTTTTAGAGCATGAAACGATTGAGCGGGTTTGTATTGGTGTTGCAGGACCGGTGATAGATGGAATTTGTCGAACAACCAATTTACCTTGGATATTGGACTGTAGCAAAATCAGTTTGCAAACACAGACCCGACACGTCAAATTATTAAATGATTTGGAAGCGATGGCTTGGGGGGTTTTGAATTTATCCGATAATCATTTTGTTGAATTGAATTCACAGGCGCAATCTAAACAAGGCAATCTTGCGGTATTGGCAGCAGGAACGGGTTTGGGAGAGGCAATCATTGCATGGGACGGGCAAGAATATCATGTCATTGCAGGTGAAGGTGGGAATACTGATTTTGCGCCAAATACTCAAGAAGAGATTGTTTTATTAGAGTATTTAATGACGAAATACCCTGAACATGTTTGTTATGAAAGGGTGTTGTCGGGTGAAGGGCTGTTAAATATCTATCAATTTTTAAAATCAATCCAGTACGCGCCGGTTAAAATCGAAACAGAACAGCAGATGCAAACAACGGATTCTGCGGCAGTAATTGGTTATTTGGGAATGACCAATCAGGATGTATTGTGTGAAAAAGCACTTAATCTGTTTTGTCGAATTTATGGAGCTGAATCTTCTAATCTAGCACTCAAATGTTTACCCTATCAAGGGGTTATTTTAGCCGGTGGAATAGCTGCAAAAATACTTCCTTTCATTCAACAAGGTGCTTTTATGGAGGGATTTTTAGCAAAAGGGCGTTATCGTCCAGTCCTAGAGCCGATTTCAGTAAAAGTTTGTACTAATCAAGAAGCCGCTTTGTGGGGAGCGGTCATGTACATCACACGACAAAATCTACCTGCTTGATTTAATAAAATTCACAATATCCAACTTTTTCTTAGGGAGCTAACTTTCTTGGTTTGCTCCCTTAAAAAAATGTCTTACAGATCGTTCAAGCCGGATAAGCCGTCAACAGACCAATTCTGTGCATCTGAAGCTCCTGTCATATCTTTCTTGTTTTTATATTTTATATTACAAGCATAACGTTTAGTGAGTGTTGCTTTATCTTTACCGGTGATTTTAATGTCAGCATTAATCATGTATTCATAATTTCCTACATCCCATGAATTAATAGATTCGGATGGAAAAACGATCGAAAAATCAGAACCGTACTCCTTAATGATGTAATCATTGCATTGCTTGAATGCAAGGCGAGTCATGTCAGTTGAAACGGGTATTTGGCTGCCTGCATCGTCGGTATCTTCAAGAAATAAGTCTGATGCGACAATTTTATATACTATCGGCATGACTAATTTACTTTGAAAAGCCAGAAGCACAATCAGTGCAACAACGAAAAGCGCAATTTTATAGCGAGTATTCATATCAGTATGTAAGACGTAGGGTAAAAAAGCTTTTTAGGATTAGGTATCAAGTTTATCAAAAAGTGAGCTTATCGGTAGAAAATTAATGCAAAACTGCGACAATTTGTCGCGCAAGCAATGAGTTTAAATTTTGTGCACGTTGCGTTATCCCCATAATGAATAATTATCTTAATAGATTGTTTTCTAAAAGTATTTTTTTATAAATAATTTGATACAAAAGCATGTAAAGAATAAAATTTTAAAAAAAAATTTTTTTTCTTGACAAGGTTTTTCCAACTGGTAAACTCAAATTCCACAGCATGGAGGCGAAGGATCAGTTCTTTTTATTGGCTGATTTGGTGTTAAGGATAAAAATCAAGAAGCTTCTAGCTGAGATAGCTGGGAATTTTAATAATATTTAGGAGGTAGAAATGGCAGCTACAACTGAGTCGGTTAAAGCTGATGCTACAGAAGCACCGCTGTTAAACAAAACGAACCTGATTGCTGGGTTTATGTTGTATCTAGTGTTTTATTCATTTATTCGTTGGTACGAAGGCGTATATGGATGGTCTGCAGGTCTTGACTCGTTCGCGCCTGAGTTTGAAACATATTGGATGAATATGTTGTATATTGAGTTGGTAATTGAGGTATTGTTGTTCTCAAGTATCAATGGTTACTTGTGGAAAACTCGTGATCGTAAAGTAATGTCAATCACTCCTCGTGAAGAATTGAGAAGACATTTTACACATTGGACATGGTTAGTAATGTACGGTTGGGCAATTTACTGGGGTGCTTCTTATTTTACAGAGCAAGACGGTACATGGCATCAAACAATCGTTCGTGATACTGACTTCACACCAAGCCACATCATCGAATTCTACTTGTCATATCCAATCTATATCATCACTGGTACTGGTGCGTTTATGTATGCAAAAACAAGATTGCCTACATACCACGAAGGTTTGAGCTTGATGTATTTAGTTTCTGTTGTTGGTCCTTTCATGATTCTGCCAAACGTTGGTTTGAATGAGTGGGGACATACATTCTGGTTTATGGAAGAGTTGTTCGTTGCTCCATTGCATTACGGTTTCGTATTCTTTGGATGGGCAGCACTTGCTATCATGGGTGTTGTGAACATAGAAGTTATGGCAATTACAAAATTACTGAAAAAAGACTTGGCTTAATAGTTAATCGTATTTCAGTGCAGAATACTATCTCCTAGTTATGTCCTGACTTCTAGTCAGGGCGTACGAGGCAAGTTAGTAAATAAAAAATATAATTTTAATTTTTAGGAGGTAAGCTAATGAGCGCATCTCAATCAGCTGTAAGATCACGTGCAGAAGCGGTACAAGTTTCACGTACGTTTGACTGGATGATTCTCTTCACATTGTTCACTGCCGTTTTAGGTGGTTATCACATCCACTACATGTTAACCGGTGGTGACTGGGATTTCTGGACTGACTGGAAAGATAGACGTTTGTGGGTAACTGTAGCACCTATCGTTGCTATCACTTTTCCTGCTGCAGTTCAAGCCTGTCTTTGGTATCGGTATCGTTTACCGTTTGGTGCTGTAGTTTCTGTTTTAGCTTTGTTGTTGGGTGAGTGGATCAACCGTTATTTAAACTTCTGGGGATGGACTTATTTCCCAGTTAACTTTTGTTTCCCATCTAACTTAATTCCTGGTGCTATCGTTCTTGACGTAGTGTTAATGCTTTCAAGCAGCGTTACAGTGACTGCTGTTGTTGGCGGATTGGCATTTGGATTGCTTTTTTACCCAGGTAACTGGCCAATTATTGCTCCGTTGCATGTTCCTGTCGAATACAATGGCATGATGATGACTTTAGCTGATTTGCAAGGCTATCATTATGTACGTACTGGTACTCCTGAGTACATCAGAATGGTTGAAAAAGGTACTTTGAGAACTTTCGGTAAAGACGTTGCTCCTGTGTCTGCATTCTTCTCTGGTTTCGTTTCTATCATTATTTATTTCTTGTGGCATTTCTTTGGTAAATGGTTTGCAAAAACTGACTTTATCTCTGACGATGCTTCTTAATAAGTAATATCGTAAGGTACTAGAAATTGAGAGCTGGCAATGATTTATATTGCCAGATAATCTAAAAAAATAGATTCTCTAGTGATAGAGGAGGATATATGAAAATAATAAAAGACAAAGTTGCTAAATTGTCATTTGTAGCATTGTTAATGTCATTAACGGCGGCAATGTTTTATGCACCGACCGCATCTGCACACGGTGAAAAATCGCAAGCGGCATTCATGCGTATGCGTACTATTCACTGGTTTGATCTTAATTGGTCAAAAGATTCTGTAGCAGTTAATGATACGATGACTATTTCTGGTAAATTCCATGTTTTTGCTGGATGGCCAGAAACAGTTGACAAACCTGAAGTTTCTTTCTTGAACATCGGTATTCCAGGTCCTGTATTTATTCGTGCAGGTTCTTGGATTGGTGGTCAATTAGTTCCACGTTCTGTAACGTTGGAGCTTGGCGATACTTATGAATTTAAAGTATTGTTGAAAGCACGTCGTCCTGGTGATTGGCACGTCCACACTATGATGAACGTTCAAGGTGGTGGTCCTATTATCGGACCTGGTAAATGGGTAACAGTTACTGGTTCAATGAGTTCATTTGTTAATAATATTACAACATTAACAGGTGAAACCATTAACTTAGAAACTTACAATTTGAGCAACACTTACTTTTGGCACGCTTTATGGTATGCCATTGGTTTAGCTTGGTTGGCATTCTGGGTAAAACGTCCAATGTTTGTTCCTAGACATATCGCTGTAAGTAGTGGTAAAGCTAATTCATTAATTTCTGCAACTGACAAAAAAGTTGCTGTTGGATTTGCTGTAGCGACTATTGCAATCGTAGCGGGTTCTATGGGTACAACAAATGATAAATATCCTGTGACAACACCACTTCAAGCTGGTTTGTTGCGTGGTATGAAACCAATTGAAATGCCTGAATCTACAGTATCAGTTAAAGTTGATGACGCTTCTTATCGTGTACCAGGTCGTGCAATGCAAATGACATTGACAGTGACTAACAATGGCGATTCAGCGGTTCGTTTAGGCGAATTCAACACAGCTTCTGTTCGTTTCTTAGATCCAGATGTGTTACAAGATGAAACAGGATATCCTGATGACATCTTAGCTGAAGAAGGATTGACTGTAAGTGACAATAGTCCATTGAATCCAGGTGAAACAAGAACTATTGAAGTAACAGCATCTGATGCAGCGTGGGAAGTTTACCGTTTAGCTGACTTGATCTATGATCCAGATAGCCGTTTTGCTGGCTTGTTGTTCTTCTTTGATGCAGAAGGCAACCGTCAAATGGTTATGGTTGACGCTCCATTAATCCCATCTTTCATCTGATGAATATTATCTAAAAACTTTAATGTTTTAGGTAAGGGATTAAAACCCTCATCATCGCAAGATGGTGGGGGTTTTTTTTATTTATATCTGTCATACAAATTATAGATTCTTATGGATATTATTAACTCAATTGATAAATTAATTATTCATATTAAACATTGGAAATTAGCTGGTTTGACTGTCGCATTAGTGCCAACGATGGGTAATTTACATAAAGGGCATTTGAAACTTATTTCGGAGGCAAAACTTAAAGCGGATAAAGTAGTCGTCAGTATTTTTATTAATCCTACTCAATTTGGCGTAAATGAAGATTTTGATAACTATCCTCGAACTGAAGAACAGGATACCGCGCTGTTAATAACACAAAAAGTAGATGTGCTGTTTTTGCCAGCGGTATCAGAAATTTACTATCCAGACACCCAAACGACTATTTCAGTGAGTCAATTATCGAAATTGCATTGCGGTTTATTTAGAGCAGGACATTTTGAAGGTGTGGCAACGGTTGTTTGCAAGTTGTTTAATATTGTGCAACCTAATGTGGCTTTTTTTGGCGAGAAAGATTATCAACAATTAATGCTTATTCGTATCATGGTACGGGATTTAAATATTCCAGTGAAGATTTATTCAGTAGAGACTGTGCGTGAACAAGATGGATTAGCAATGAGTTCGCGTAATCATTATTTAACGACAGAACAGCGGCAAATCGCGCCAAAACTTTATCAAGCTTTATCTGAGGCTAAAGACATGATAGAAAAAAACCTGTTGGATTTTCAACAAATAGAGCAACAGCAACGAAGCGCACTACAAAAATTTGGATTTAATCTTGATTATTTTTCAATTTGCCGGTCAGATAATTTACTACCTGCTAAATCAGGTGATACTGAATTAATTATTTTAACTGCCGCTAGATTAGATGCTTTACGTCTGATTGATAATATTCGGTTTAAAATCAAAGTTCTTACAGTTGATAGCCTCTAGTAATTAGGGCATAATGCGCGGTCTATTGCTATTTATTTATTTTATTATGCAGACCACAATGCTTAAAGCAAAGTTGCACCGAGCAAGTGTGACTCATTCTGAATTAGGGTATGAAGGTTCTTGCGCGATTGATGGTGAAATTTTGGATTTTGCAGGTATTAGAGAATACGAGCAGATTCAGATTTATAACATCAATAATGGTGAGCGTTTTACTACTTACGCAATTCGCGCTGAAGAAGGTTCTCGAATTTTTTCAATTAATGGGGCAGCAGCGCGGCGTGCTTGCCCGGGTGATTTGATTATTGTTTGTACATTTGTGCAATTAGATGAAAAGGAATTGGAAGTTTATAAACCAAAGATGGTTTACTTTAACGATAAAAACGAAATCACCCATTCAACGCATACCATTCCTGTACAAGCAGCTTGAGTTTGGTACAGATTTTTTAAAAAGGATACTTTGTAATAGAAGTATCCTTTTTTTGTTTTGATTATCTCATGCAAATACATTTGATTTCTGTCGGTAACAATATGCCTTTGTGGGTACAGCAAGGTTTTGCAGAATATGCAAAGCGTTTACCTCGAGAATGTGAATTAGTTTTAAAGGAAATTCCAGCCGGTAAACGGGGCAAAAATAGTGATGTGGCTAGGATTGTCAAAGAAGAGGGGGAAAAAATGCTGAGTGCTTTACCAGCTCGTCCTCATCTCGTAACGCTTGATGTTCCGGGTAAAGCTTGGACTACGCCTGATTTGGCAGAACATTTGAAAACTTGGCTGGGCAGTGGACAAAATATTGCCTTACTGGTTGGAGGTCCTGAAGGATTGGCGGATGCGGTGAAAGCATCTGCCCATCAATCATGGAGTTTATCGAATTTAACTTTACCGCATCCGATGGTGAGAATTGTTATCGCTGAACAAATTTATCGCGCATGGAGCATTCTTAATCATCATCCCTATCATCGTTAATCTGAAGATTGATTTATGCTTTGGGCAAAGTCACCCCTGTCTGTCCTTGATATTTTCCATTACGGTCTTTGTATGACGTTTCACATACTTCATCGCCGCCGAAAAATAACATTTGTGCTACGCCTTCATTAGCATAAATTTTGGCAGGGAGTGGGGTCGTATTTGAAAACTCTAAAGTGACATGACCTTCCCAACACGGTTCAAGGGGAGTGACATTGACAATAATCCCGCACCGCGCATAAGTTGATTTTCCTAAACAAACCACTAAGACATCACGCGGAATTTTAAAATATTCAACGGTTCTTGCCAATGCAAAAGAATTAGGCGGAATAATACACACATTCGATTTGACATCTACAAAGCTGTTAGTATCAAAATTTTTAGGGTCTACAATCACTGAATTAATATTCGTGAAAACCTTAAATTCATCTGCACACCGTACATCGTACCCATAACTGGAAGTCCCGTAGGAAATCAGTTTGCCGCGTTCGTTTTGGCGCACTTGCTCGGCTTCAAATGGACTAATCATATTTTGTTCAACGGCCACGCGGCGTATCCAAGTATCGGATTTAATGCTCATAATTTCAAAATGTAAAAAAAAGGAAAAATGTGTTAAAGCAGCGACGATTACTCCATCGCATCAAGACTTGCTGCGGCTGCCAAGGCAGGATTAAGCGTGTTTTCTAAATTGCTAATCAGTGTATCAAGTGTGCTGGTCTCTTGAGTACGCAGTGCTTGTTCCAATTGAAAAGCGGCAGTGTATAAGGCGGTTAATTCCAAATTACCTGCCACGCCTTTCAAAGTATGTATCAGGCGCGAAGCTTCTTGCTCTTCACCGTGTGCCAGTAGATAATTTAATTGATCGAGTGTATCTGCATGAGCTTTGTAAAACATTAAAATCAGCTTTCGTAGCAATTTAGCATTGCCACAGACTCGATTTAATGCAGCAGGAATGTCAAACGGTGGCAGAATATCGGGTAATTCTTCTGTATTAATGCTGGACAGCGGCTTTGATTTAACGAGCGGTTTATCTTGTAAAGGCAGCCAACGCACCAAAGCTTCAATTAATTTTTGTGAATCAATCGGTTTAGTGATGTGATCATTCATGCCTGCAGCAAGACTTTTTTCACGATCACCTGCCATCGCATGAGCCGTCATCGCAATAATGGGTAGGTTTTGCAAATGTGCTTGCTTACGAATCAAACGTGTGGCTGTTAATCCGTCCATCACCGGCATTTGAATATCCATAAACACTAAATCAAATGTTTCATAGGTTGCTCTTTCCAAGCCTTGCTGTCCATTTTCGGCAATATCCACATGAAGTTCTAAATTGGTTAATAACTCCAAAGCCAGCTCACGATTAATTTCATTATCTTCAACTAACAAAATACGTCGCCCAGCCAGATGTGAGGTGTAAGTCATTACATTTTTCTTGACTAATAAATCAGCTTGTTCACATATTCCAAGTTTCACGGTGAATAAAAATGTACACCCTTTACCCAGTGTGCTTTCAACCCAAATTCGTCCGTTCATTAATTCGACAAGTTGCTTGCTAATCACTAATCCTAAACCCGTTCCGCCGTATCGCCGAGTTGTTGAGGTATCGGCCTGAGTAAACGGTTTAAAAACAGAGGCAATTTGTTCTGGACTCATGCCAATGCCGCTATCTTGTATTGAAAAACGCAAATAAACCGCTTCTTCAAGCTGTTTTTCTAAACTGACAGAAATGACAATCCGTCCTTTATCCGTAAATTTGACTGCATTACTGACAATATTAATCAAAACTTGGCTTAAGCGTAATGAATCTCCGGTTAAAAAACGCGGTGTATTGGGCGTGACCAAACTGAGTACCACGATATGTTTCTGTTTTGCTTTTAAATCAATAATATCGCAGATGTAATGCAGTACTTCGTCTAATGAAAAAGGGATGAATTCTAATTCTAGTTTGCCGGCTTCAATTTTTGAAAAATCTAAAATATCATTGATAATACTGAGTAATGATTGCGCAGCATAATCAATTTTTTTAAGATAATTGCGTTGTCTGGGCGTTAAATTGGTGTGTAAAGCCAGTTGTGTCATGCCCATAATGGCATTCATTGGCGTGCGAATTTCGTGGCTCATATTGGCCAAAAACTCGGATTTTGCAAGACTGGCTTGATCGGCTAAATTTTTTGATTCTTCCAATTCCCGCGTGCGTTCTGCCACATGCTTATCCAATAAATCGCGCTCTCGGGCTAATTCTAAGGTTACTTTTTTACGCAAGTACAAATTTCGCCATAGCGCGAGAATAAGCAAAGATTCTAAGCCAAAGCCAATCAGTGCCAGTGCAATTTTCCAGCTATGCTGATACCAAGCTGAAGAGCGAGTTTTAATAATTGGTCTGGTTGAATGCGAATTCTGAATAATTGCAGGAGGCAATGGCTTTTTTTGAGGAGGTTCGATTTTAGAGACTGGAATATTTTGAGTGGCTGTTTTAGACGCAATAGGCTGGTTTGTATTAAGTAATTGCGCAAACGCCATTCGAGTGCAACACAAACAAATCAGCGTGACTAATAAAGTACGAGATTTTCGTGTTTTCAATAATGGAGTTTGCGTGATATTCATTTAGAAAAGCTGTTTAAAAAGAATTATTTTTATTATTTTGACGATTAAGCATTGGTTACTTCAAAATGATACCGCCCTTGATGTAAACTGCTGGGACCTTGTTTAATAATATACAGCATCAAAAAGACTTCAATTGTTAAAAATACGCTATAAATCAGCAAATAGCCTATTAAACTGAATACTAATTCTCCGACTGACCGCGATGAGGCACTTAAAAAAGTTGGCAAAATTTCGGCAATGGCCCAAGGTTGTCGCCCAAATTCTGCTACAAACCAGCCCATCTCACACGCAATCCAAGGTAATGGCATGGAATATAATGCCAATTTTAATAACCAATCCTGACGACATTGACGAATAGAGCTGGCAATAAACGCCAAACTAAATACGATTAAGGAGGCAAAGCCACACGCAACCATCACTCTGAATGTCCAAAATAATGGTGCAACGGCTGGAATAGAGGATTGTGCGGCGTGTTCAATTTGCTGCTTTGAGGCATCCACGACCTTTTCAGTATAAGGTTTGAGGAGTAAACCATAGCCTAAATCTGCTTTGTACTTTTTAAAATCGGCTAATAATTGCGGCTCATGGTTTCCATCGCGTAATTCTTGCAACAAAGCATAGGCTTTAATGCCATTGCGTACCCGTTGGCGATTTTTTTGCAAAATTTCAGTTAATCCGATAATCGGGGTGTCAATAGAGCGTGTGCCAATTAACCCTAAAACCCATGGAATCTGAATGGCATATTCTGTGGTCATGGTGTCTTGATTTGGAAAACCAAATAAGGTGAACGCTGCCGGCGCGGGTTCTGTATGCCATTCTGCTTCAATGGCGGCTAACTTGGTTTTTTGTACTTCACCGTCGGTATAACCGCTTTCATCACCGAGTACAATCACTGACAATACGGCGGCGAGTCCAAATCCTGCCGCAATAGTGAAAGAACGTTGTGCAAATGCAGCATCGCGTCCTTTCAACATATAATAAGCACTGATTCCCAATACAAAAGCAGATGCTGTCGTGTATCCTGCGGCAACGGTATGTACGAATTTAACTTGGGCTGCTGGATTAAACAGCAGTTGTCCAAAACTGGTCAGTTCCATGCGTAAGGTTTCTGCGTTAAATTCAGCACCTACTGGATTTTGCATCCAGCCGTTTGCGACTAAAATCCAAAGTGCGGATAAATTTGAGCCAAATGCCACCAACCAAGTGACGATTAAATGTCCGCCTTTGCTGAGTTTGTCCCAGCCAAAAAAGAATAAGCCCACAAAAGTGGATTCTAAAAAAAATGCCATCAGCCCTTCAATTGCCAAAGGTGCGCCAAAAATATCCCCGACATAATGCGAATAATAAGACCAATTCATTCCGAATTGGAATTCCATGGTGATTCCTGTTGCAACCCCTAACGCAAAATTAATTCCAAAGAGCTTTCCCCAAAATTGGGTCATATCTTTGTAAATTTGTTTGCCCGTCATCAAATAAGTTGATTCCATAATTGCCAATAAAAAGGACAAGCCCAAGGTTAATGGCACAAACAGAAAATGATAAAGTGCGGTAGTTGCAAATTGCCAACGTGATAAGGTGATGACGGTTTCTGAAATCATAAAAAGTCCTGTTAATTCGCTGATTTAAGGGGTTAAAATCGCTCACAAAAAATTTGATCGTCTTTAATGCCGGCTTCATGCGCCACAGCAATCGCTGATTCGACTAGCATAGGCGGACCGCATAAATAAATATCGGGTGAAAGATTAGAGGTATTGTTGAGATATAAACGCAACGCATCAACCGGTGTGCCAACAAATCCTTGCCACGCATCACTGGCTTGCCAAACACAAATTTCTACGCTCAATTGTGGGATAGCGGCGACTAATTCAGCTAATTCTTGTTGACAAAAAAGTTCCTGTTCATTTGTGACCCCTAAAAATAAAGTTGTCGGATGATCTGTACCCCATTCTGCCATTTGGCGCAAAGTGGATAAAAAAGGAGCTAATCCTGTGCCGCCTGCCACAAAACAACGCGGATTCAACCCTTGCTGACGCACACAAAAATCACCTGCTGGTCCATGTACTTTTAAGCGTTGTCCAACGGTTGCTTGTTCCAAATAGTGTGCAAAGCGTCCTTGTGGTTGTGTACGAATTAGAAACTCCAAACTTCCGTCCCAGTTTGGTGCGTTTGCCAATGAGTATGCGCGTTTAAGTTCTAATTCAGGGATTTCAAGCTCTACATATTGACCGGGTTCAAATTCAAAACTCAGCGAGTGTTGGTCATCCGGCTGCAATTGTAAAACTAAGCGTGTAGTGCGCTCGGCAATTTTTTCGATACTGACTACCTCAGCATCTCGTGCAATTGCTTTTTGATTGCAGATTTTATCAACCACATAAGGCGTTTGCAGGGTTAAATCTGATTTAGGATACAATCGACACAATAAAACGTGTCCACCCTCGGCAGGATTGTCGGGTAATAAAAAACGACTATAACTCTCCAATGTATAGTCACCCGACCGACACACCGCTACACATGATCCACAACTGCCTGCCTGACACATCGCAGGTAGAAAAAAACCACTGGACTCGGCTGCTTCTTGCACCGATTGTGTGGGCAAACAGGAAAAATTAATCTGTTTATCATCGCTTGTGATTAACGTAATCTCGTAACTCATCGTATATCCCAATATTGAATTTTAAAAAATATACCCAAAAAACGCTCTTAAATATCATATTATCATGCCCTTAAAATACAATATAATCCTTTAAAAACTTTTCACTTAATCTGCGATGAGTTCTACACAGCCTGAGACTATTTTTCCCTGTCCATTTTCTAAAAACTATGGAATTCCCAGCCAACAAGCTTGGCGGCTGCTCAAAGTGTTTGGCTTATATCGTCTTGTTTTGTCGAGTTTATTCGTTATTTTGTTTTACAGTCGCTTTTCTGTCACGCTGATTGACCAACATGGCACAGCGTTATATGCCAATACTAGCCAATGCTATCTGACTTTAACGATTATCTCAGGACTGTGTGCTTTTTCATCACGGATTAAATACACATTACAAGCGCAAACTGTTATTTTTGTTGATATTATTGCAATTACCCTATTGATGCACGCCTGTGGTGGGGTGGATAGTGGCATTGGAATTTTGCTCGCTGCTTCAATTGCCTCGGGAGGATTGTTGATAGGTGGAGTGTGTTCGATGGTTTTTGCAGCCTTAGCCAGCATGGCTATTTTAAGCGAACAAGCCTATGGAATTTCAATTAACGCCGTTTCATTTGCATCGTATCCAACTGCCGGAATGCTCGGTGCATCCTTTTTTACGATTGCATTATTATCGTATATTTTGGCAAAACGCTCAGAGCAATCTGCCTTATTAGCTAGCCAACAACAACAAACCATTTCGACATTGGAAGCGTTGAATCAATACATTATTCAGCATCTTCAATCAGGAATCATTATTTGCAACAAACGACAACAAATTTGTATGGCAAATGAAGCGGCTTTATATTTGCTGGAACAAAAATCACTTCCACAATCTTTAAGCGATATATCAGAAAATTTAAGCTATTTATTCAGTTGTTGGCTCATAGGGCAAGGACAAGAAACCTTGAGCTTAGAACGTGCAAAAAATACTTCGATTGAACTGCGTTTTAACCTTCTTCCCACCGAACAAGAAATTTTTTACATGCTGATTTTAGAAGACAGCACGCTACATAATCAACGTTTACAGCAAGGGGTTTTAGCTTCACTAGGACGCTTAACTGCCAGCATTGCGCATGAAATCCGTAACCCCCTCAGTGCAATCAGTCACGCAGGACAGCTATTATCTGAAAATCCCAATTTAAGTCCACAAGATTTACGTTTAACGCAAATTATTCAAACGCACAGTCATCGGGTGAATAAAATTATTAACGATATTTTGCAGTCTTCAAAAAGACAGCCCTCAAAGCGCGAAAAAATTTTTTTAGACCGTTGGATTGAAGAGTATATTGTTAATTTTGAACTGGAAAATCAATTAAAACAAGGTAGTTTTAACCTCATCTTTCAACAAAAAAAACAATATGTGTCGATAGATTCTGAGCATCTTAAGCAAATTATGGATAATCTGTGCCTCAATGCCGTAAAGTATGGTGCAATTGACCGAGGCAACATTATGGTAAAAATCAGTCAGCAGCAAGGCTCGCCGTGCATCAGTTTAATAGATCACGGTAAAAAACTTGATGCTTCAGTTATTAAATGTTTATTTGAGCCTTTTTTCACAACTTCTTCTACCGGAACAGGCTTAGGGCTATACATTTCACGCGAATTAGCACAATTAAATCAAGCTAACTTAAGTTATGAAGTGTATCAAAACCAATATAATAGTTTTAAACTCTGTTTATCAAATGCAGAACACAGCAAAATTGAATTATGAAACCCGTTTTAACTTTAATCGTCGATGACGAACCCGATATTTTAGAATTATTAGAAATCACTCTCTCTCGAATGGGAATCGTTGCGTGCAGTGCGGCAACACTCGGTCAAGCTATACAATTACTACAATCCCAAAATTTTAATTTATGCTTAACCGATATGCGATTACCCGATGGCGATGGTTTAGAATTAGTCGATTATATTCAAATGCACCATCCCCATTTACCCGTTGCCGTTATCTCAGC
>JACCEE010330739.1_pt1 | contig 14826 bp, 7 predicted proteins | sample 7449931 | NCBI WGS metagenome assembly JACCEE01 (sample SAMN15323457, study PRJNA562643) | freshwater metagenome | isolation source: river surface water | place: USA:Blue River Watershed | collected 2017-08-19 | reverse complement strand
GTATCACCGTTGATCACCAGACAACCATAGATAATACGGTTCCTATCAGAGATCGTGATACCATGGAGCAACATAGGGCTGCTATTACCGATCTTCCTCAGATTATCGGTAATAAGTTAAAACCTCGTAGTTAGTACTGCTAGTTTTTCCTTTTAATAATGAGAGGCGTAAACGGTTGTTTACGCCTCTTGTCTTTTTACCTCTGCGCTTGCTCTGCGCTTGCTCTGCGCTCTTTCTCCATATGAGTGGAAAATTTTAACGATGAAATAGGCAATTTCTGACCTATGCTAACACTCTTCTTCTGCATAGACTCTTCAATTTTTACCGCTTCTGAATAGAGGAGAAGCGAAGAAGATATGCAGAGGGAGCGAAGAGGTCGATTGGAAGAGTTGATTATTAGGGGTTTACGTAAAACATGGATGATAATAGTATCTACTTTAAAATGACCAGTTTACGTATTCCGTATTGATTTTTGTTTTGTATTCTAACAGTGTAAATTCCGCCAGGAAGGTCAGGGATATGGAGACTATATTGAGAATCCATATCAGCTATATCGAATTGCTTTTCAAAGACCACATTGCCAGTTAATGAGATGATGTTGAGCGTAAAAGAGTTGGATGAAGTAGGACTATTAGAATATTTAATAGTGATCTCATGGGAGGCTGGATTAGGGAAGATAGAAAAGGACAAGGAGGTTAGATTGAGGGGATCTATTCCAACGGTGTTGTTGGCCGAAGATGGGGTGGGTTTTAAAGAGCGCCAAGGGCCCGATCCATTGGGGATTCTTCCCCAGGAGATGTCGGCTGTTTGATTTAAGAAGGAGACGGAGTCATAAATGGTTAGGCCGTCTGGAGCTACAAGTGCCAACGATTCACCAGCTGCACTAAGTTTGAAGTTAGTATGAATACCTTGTTGGTTTTCATCATCATCGGCCCAGATAAGAAGATATTCGCCCGGATTAATTGCCAATGATTGGGAGGTGAATTTCCACTTTGTGAGTTTTTGCAGATCATCGGTGAGGTAGCAGCCAGAGAGGAGAATCGGTTTATTGGTTGGATTATAAAGTTCCACCCAATCATCGAATTGTCCCGAGGGATCTTGAATAGTGGAGGTGTTACTAGCCATTAATTCATTAATCTGAATGCCAAATCCGATGGAAGCGCACTTAATGGTTTCCCAGCTATCTCTTGGGAAGTATGAAATAGTTCCAAGAGAATCGGTAAGCTTGACTCTCCAATTGATTTGTTCCCCGTCAGAGATCTCTGGAAGGTAAGCTTTCCATAAGTTTACAGAGTCAATATTATTAGGAGATTGAGGATCAATTTTAGACATACTGATTAATTGAATAGGATTCGATTCAATTTTATACTCTAAATCGACTGCGAGGAGACCTTTATGCGACCATGCTGAAGTGTTAATGTTAACCTTCTCCCCAGCTACAGGGTATCTATTGGATGAATACCATTTCCAGGCTATGGGTCCAGATGCTACATAAGAACATTGGGTTGGAATAGCGTCATAACGGAGATGACTAAATTCTACAATACTTCTTGTTACATGTTTATTAAGATAGGATACCGAAAACGTTCCATTGGTAAAATCATCCATAGTAAAACCATAATCAAGCTTTCTCCACTCATCAGCCTCTACAGCGGAATTGATCATTGTCTTTAATCTGGTTAATTCAGTAGTCCAGAGATCCGGATTAAAGATATGTTCATTGTAGAAAAGAAGCATATAGGTATAGAGATTACGATATTCAGGAACTTGTAAGAGTTGGTACGAAAGAGGAAGAGGTTGGGCAATTAAGGAGGGATAATTGTAGGGGTTGGCTCTAGACCAATCAACATTAGCCCAGTCTATGCCAAAAGTATTATCGTAGTCGTAGGGAATGATATGGAATTTTTTGTCTGAGTAGGTGTAATAGAGGTAGTAGTTATTGTTATTGCCTCTGTAGTCATCCCATTGACCCAGTAATAAGTTCATGGCGAAATATTTCAGCGGCTCATCAACATGAAGAATCTCTTCTGTTTTGGATGCTAATTGTGCTAAAGGATAAGTATTAATAGTTTTGGTTAGTATAACTAAGGGTGTGAAATCAGATGATCCTTCATTTGTTTTTAGTTCGTAAACAGGACTATTGTTATTGTTAAGATTTTTGTAGGTATCAGGATTGTCACCTAAGTAGAAGAGGTTAGCCGGATAGAGGCATTTCCATAGGTTCCCATTGGCATCAGAGTAATTTCTTTTAAGAAACTCCTCGTCTATTTGTTCTACTGACATATAAACTCCGTAATATTCACCATTTATATATAGTTCAGTATGGTTTGAGCGTGCGGCTATTATAGATGCATCTTCGAAAAGGTTGAATGAGATCTTACTCCGTAACAATGTAGGGTCATTGTGTTCTCCGTTGAGATTAATCTTCTCGACACCAAAGAGGTTTGTGCCCTTCTTGAAACTATTGAGAGATATTTTAAATGATTTCTTCGCACTTAACCTAGAGGTTCCACCCCTTAGTCTGAACCCTATAGAATCAATAACTTGAGAGAAGTAGCGGTTTTGAATCTTAACTTTTGCCACATGTTCAAGATCACTTTCTACATGCTCAAAAATCCATGAAAGGGTGTCTGGGTTAATGGTTATTTCAACTCGGGTTAGAGTATCATCGGCGAATAGTTTCCAGCTTTGATCGGTTTGAGAGGTAGCTACTAAAGAGATTAGAAGGAGGAGGAGTGTAATGGTATTTTTCATACGGTATTCTTTGCGCTAAAATGAAAGTTAATCTGAACTTGAACCTATCTGAAATAATTAAAATTCTTCAGGAAAAGGCATCTTGGTGTTTAAAGTACACAAATATGAGGATTATTTTTTTCAGCTTGAGATAAAGGGATAAAAATTTGCCAAAAAATTTATATTTAAAGAGGGGATTCGGTATTGAATTTGCTGTGATAAATTGGAACTAAATGAGAAGATCTGACATGCGACTGAAGATAGGAGTAGGTGTAATATTTACGGTTTTAATGTTGGTCAGTGGTCTAAAGAGATCAGCAGCACAAATAAATCGAGAATTAGGTGTTGACATAAGTCAATGCATCGCAAAGGCTCAACTAGAGTTGAAGTTGGTTTATAGGTGTGATAATGTTGAGGGGATATGGAATTTAAGCGTTCCCTTAGTGTTTTCATACAACAGTGGTTTACTTAGAATTGTAAGAGATAATCCTGTCAAATTAAAGGAATTAACACAAGAGGGGCATTTGATTAAGTTAGTTGGGATTAGTGGAGAGAGAGAAAGGCAGCAAGACACATTAAGATGGTTTCCTATTGAGTATCGCTCTTTTATTATGAAAGATACTGGGGTAGGTGGTAGTCGTGGTCAAAAGGAGATTAGTGTTTCAGATACTAGTTGGCAGCATATGGAAGTTACATTGACGCTTCAAGATGACATTGAGCAGGATGAGAATAATCTTCGGTTTAACGTAGAATTTAAAGATTTAGAGAGAGATTCGTTAGATACAGATGGGAGTAATTGTAAGACGGGTTTAGTGAGTGAAGAGCAGATTCCTTTTGATAGTTCAAAAGAGCGAGAGAGAGTAAAGCTCTCTGTTTTGTCTGGGAGCAATCCTAGTTGGAAGGCGATACCTATTCAGGTTGATGACAGGGTATTGGTTGATTATTTGCTCAAGCCGCGGGGTAAAATCGACGTAAAATTAGCTGGTGAGATAAATTTAACGGATGGAAGTCATAAGTATCGAAAAAGTTGGAGCGGAACTTTTACCTTTACAGCGGCTTACTGGCATCCAGACACAGGGAAGTCGGGGCCTATACAGTAAAGTAAATTAGATGATTTTAACTACGCATTGGGGCGAGATAGCAGCTTTGCTGACCGCTCTGTTCTGGACCGTGACCGCTTTGTCATTTGAAGTAGCTTCCAGGAAAGTGGGTTCATTATCGGTGAATATTATTAGGTTGTTTTTTGCTTTTTGGTGGTTATTATTTTACAATTGGATTACACGCGGAACCCCTCTACCGATAGATGCTAGTATACACAATTGGATATGGTTAGGTTTATCGGGGTTAGTGGGTTTTGTTTTTGGGGACTACTTTTTATTTAAAAGCTATCCTATTCTATCCAGTCGGGTGAGTATGTTGATTATGACCACAGTGCCACCGATTACTGCATTGACTGGATGGATATTTTTAGGGGAGACTTTATCAACAATGCATATTTTGGGAATGGTTTTAACGGTTGGGGGGATCTCCCTCTCAATTGTAGGAAGAACCACAGGAGAGAAGGGGGTTAAGCTAAATTATCCATTGAAGGGGGTTCTATATGCTTTAGGCGGAGCAGTAGGTCAAGCCATCGGTTTAATTATTAGCAAGTATGGAATGGAGGAGTATGATGCATTCGCATCGACCCATATTCGGATAATTTTTGGGTTAGTCGGATTTATCATTCTCATAGCCATTATGGGAAGGTATAAAGAGGTAGGGTTGGCACTTCAGAGCAAGAAAGGGATGTCGCGAATAATGTTAGGATCAGTATTTGGCCCTTTCTTAGGTGTAAGTTTTTCATTGATTGCTGTAAAGTATGCCTCAGCCGGCGTTGCGAGCACCCTAATGGCCGTTGTTCCAATCATGATCATCGCGCCATCAGTGTTTATCCTACATCATAAAGTCACCTTACGAGAGATCATAGGAGCAATCATTAGCGTAAGCGGGGTTATTTTATTTTTTGTATAACGGAGAAAAGGCATGGGAAAGTAGAAGGAGAATTGCCCGTTGGCATATTACACAGAATGAATTATTTGGGAATGATGAAATGATAAAATATTTGTGTTTCTTTGGATTAATTCTTAACTTTGCCGGCCATTTTTAAACACCTGTAAGGTGAACATATTAAAAGAATATAACATTGCATTTAGTGGGCTAAGTCTTGGAAATCATAGCTTTGAATTTGATCTTGATGATCGGTTCTTTGCATGTTTCGAAGGCTCGGAGTTATCGCATGGCAAGTTTCATGTAGAAGTGGAGATGGAAAAGAAGGAGCGACTTCTGAATTTTAATTTTCATTTTGATGGATCCGTGCGAGTGGTTTGCGATCGTTGTGCCGAAGAGTTTGATATGCCACTGGAAGGGGAAGATCATTTGTTGGTTAAGTTTGGAGATGAGACGGTTGAGATAGATGATGATGTTCTTGTACTACATCATGAGGAGACAAGGATAGATTTATCGGGTTATATCTATGATATGATAACCGTGATGATTCCATATAGGAAGATACATCCTGATAAAGAAGATGGTACATCGGGATGTGATGCAGAGATGCTTGAACGATTGGAAAGTATGAAAATACCTGTTCAGACAGATCCCAGATGGGAAAAGCTGATGGGTTTACTAGATAATGAAAATTAATAAACAAACGAGTTATAAACCTTAAAAACGCACAAAGATGCCAAATCCGAAAAGAAGATGGTCAAAGACCAGAACCGCGAAAAGAAGGACACATTATAAGGCAGAGGCACCAACCGTAATGACATGCACCAACTGTGGCAGTCCCGTTAGATATCACAGAGTATGTCCTGAATGCGGTTTCTACCGTGGCCGTCAAGTAATGGAGGTATCAAAGGCCAATTAGCCTCTCCTTAAGCGATATAATAACCAAAAAGCAAATGCATCGCGCATGAAAATAGGACTGGATGTAATGGGCGGTGATTTTGCTCCGGAAGCTACCATTTCCGGTGCAATCATTGCCCAACGTTTAATGGGTGCAGACGATAGTATTGTGCTGATTGGTAATCCTGATATTATCAAAGCGGAGCTTTCTAAACAGGGAGCTTCCATTGATTTATTTGAGATTGTTGAAGCATACGATGTAATTGAAATGGATGAGAGCCCAACTAGGGCTTTCAGCTCAAAACCCAATTCAACAATGGGTGTTGGGTTCAAATTACTTCGTAAGAAAAAGATAGATGCTTTTGCAAGCGCCGGAAACTCCGGCGCTATGCTTGTTGGTGCTATCTATAGTGTGAATACTATCCAAGGGATTATCAGACCGGCCACTGCTTCTGTTTTACCGCGTGAGGACGGAGGCGTCAATTTATTAATTGATGTTGGAACTAATCCGGATGTACGAGCCGATGTGATGTACCAGTTTGCAATATTGGGGGATGCATTGGCAAAATGTGTTTACAATATTCCTGAGCCTAGAGTCGGATTATTAAACATAGGACATGAGGATAAGAAAGGCAATCTGTTAGTCCAGTCTGTCTTTCAAACAATGAAAGAGAGTAGTGATTTCAATTTTATTGGTAATGTCGAAGGCCGTGATGTCTTGAAAAACAAAGCTGACGTTATAGTTACGGATGGCTTTACCGGTAATATCTTATTGAAATCGCTTGAGTCGGTCTATAGAATTATCATAAAGAGGGGAATAAACGACGATTATTTCAATCGATTCAACTATGAACAGTATGGTGGTACTCCTATTTTAGGGGTTAATGCCCCTGTTATAATTGGACATGGTATTTCTAATGGAGAGGCAATAAAAAATATGATATTGTTAGCACATCAAGTCGCTAAAAGTGATCTGTCTGGTAAGATTACACTGGCAATTACAAACTATCTTGATGTTCCAAATAGCAATACAGATTCAAATTAACTAGCTTTTATAAAGGATGGCTAAATTACATGCTGCTATTACGGGAATTGCTGGCTATCTTCCCGAAGATATTCTGGATAATGAAGAACTGAGTCGTATGGTCGATACCACTGATGAGTGGATTATGACTCGGATAGGCATTAAAACAAGACATATCCTTCGCCCTGCAGGAAAGGGGACAAGTGATATGGGTGCTGAAGCGGTCAAACAACTCCTAACCAAAACAAATACTGCACCTGAAGAGGTCGAGGTGCTTATCTGTGCAACGGTTACTCCCGACCATCAGTTCCCTGCTACTGCAAATATCATCTCCGACAAGGCTGGCTTAAAAAATGCCTTTAGCTATGATTTGAATGCCGGTTGTTCTGGCTTTCTCTTTGCCCTTTCAACAGGCGCAAAGTTTATAGAATCTGGTAGATATAAGAAGGTCATCGTTGTTGGTGCTGATAAAATGTCTTCTATTGTTGACTATACTGACCGCGCAACTTGCCCTATCTTTGGCGATGGCGCCGGTGCTATCCTCCTCGAACCTACTGAAGATGCTGAAATTGGCGTAATTGATGAGATCATGGGGACTGATGGTGCTGGTCGAATACACCTCCATCAAAAAGCCGGAGGCTCGGTTAAACCTGCCTCTCATGAAACAGTGGATGCCAGAGAACATTTTATCTATCAAGAAGGTCAAGCTGTCTTTAAAGTGGCGGTTTCTAAAATGGCCGATGTCTCTGTTGAAATGATGGAACGTCATAACATTACCCCTGAAGACCTCGCCTGGCTGGTTCCTCATCAAGCTAACATGAGAATTATAGAGGCCGTAGCTCGTAGAATGGAGTTACCCAAAGAAAAGGTGATGATCAATATTGAAAAATATGGTAATACCACCGCCGCTACTCTTCCTCTGTTACTCTGGGAGTGGGAATCCCAACTTAAAAAGGGCGATAAACTGATTTTAAGCACTTTTGGAGCTGGATTTACCTGGGGAGCAGTCTACTTAAGATGGGCTTATAATAGCTAATAAATCTAAACCGGTAGAAATACCGGTTTTTTTTTGCCTATTTACCTTGGTTTCACTTGAGTCAATACCGCAGTTTTATTCGGTAATCTCTATTTTTGTATTCTTCTAATAAAACCCTATCCCTCATGGTGCAGTTTCTAAAGGTTATCATTATCTCTTCTTTACTCCTTGGCTCAACACTTGCCTTCAGTCAACCTCTTGAACGATTTTCGTTAACCCCAGAGCAAGCAGCTTCTTTCATTCCTGAATACCATGATAACTCCGGCGAGCCTGCGTGGTCGCCCGTCTATCATCAGATCTATTTCCCCCACTGCCAACAGGCCTGTGGGGTATACCATATGTTTGGCTACGAAATGAATACTTTCCGTGCAAAGTCTGGCCTCCTTAGCGCAAATACCTATCCGGCTAATTTTACTTTTAATTTCTGGAACCAGGATACTCAAACCGGCGTGAGTTTCTTCGACAGTTTTAGAATCCTCTATGATCATGGACAGCCTAATATGACTGACTTTGGCGATGATAATAAAGTCTTCGCAATGTATTGGATGAATGGTGCCGATAAATGGGAACGTAGTATGTCGCAAAGAATTGAAAAAGTATACTCTTTCGATGTAACTACTTACTCGGGTATCGAAATCCTAAAACACTGGCTCTATAATCATGGCAACGGGAGTACAAAAGGCGGTGTCGCCGTATTTAGTACCGGCGGCCCATGGCAGCTTAACTGGATCCCTGAAAATAGCCCAATGAATTGGATCACTCTTTGCCCTACTCTTTATTATCCCGCTTCTCATGGCCTTACCATCGTTGGTTACCATGATGGCGTATTCTATGATCGTAATAATGACGGGAAGTATACCATAGATATAGATATCAATAACGACGGGAAAGTGGATCTAGCCGACTCGGAGTATGGAGCATGGATCGTTAGAAATAGCTATGGAACTGAGTATGGCTATCAGGGGAATCTACTCATTCCGTATGGCGTGATGGGAAATAACTTCTTTAAAGGCGGCGCATCAAACGGCGAAGCTTATGGTGTGGTCGTTAAAGATTACACCCCGCTATTAACCGCCTCTTTTAAAATAAAACACAATCAGCGGTATCAACTTAAACTTACCGCAGGCTTAAGCCAGAATCTAACAGATAGCTACCCTAAACACACCATCGACCTTCCCGTCCTACAATACCAAGGGGGAGCGCATCAAATGGATGGAAATGACTCGATTGCTGTAGCAAATGAGCTTGAAATGGCTGTAGATTTGTCTCGTCTATACTCCTACATGCCAAATGGAGGGGAGTGCAAGCTCTTTCTTATCCTCGATGAAAAAGATCCTTTTGCCTTCGGTGATGGTTATTGGGGTGACCTGAAAATTAAAGCAGAGGGACAACTTATTGGCTCGTCAATGGGTAAAGTATCTATCTTGAACAATAGTACGACTCTTCTATCTTGCAGCGTTACCCTACCTCCTATCTCAGTCCCGACCATCCTTAATGACTCAGTTATTTCAACGAATAGAACTGAGGTTACCACCATTCAACTTCAAGCCGATGGGGGTGATCCAAATTATACCTATAACCTTGTCCCGGAATTTCAATTGGTGCATAAAGAGGGTAGTCTGGAAAGTAGCAACCTTACTCCTGTTGTTAAGGACAATACTAAACTTAATTTTTCAGCTATTGCCCTGCCATTTAAGTTTCCTTTTATGGGACAATTATATGACACCCTCTATGTTAGTGATAATGCATTGATCACTTTTGCGAAAAATGATTATATCTATCCATATCTTCATGATGGGCGTACTTATCTTAGGAATCGTAGATGCATCTCTGCCGGATATAGTGCTTCAGGAGAAGCTTTTAGAGGTGATTATGATACTATTTTCATGGCTATAAATGACTCTTCAGCGCTTTTCCAATGGAGGTATAAAAATCCAACCAATTATTTCACCCAAATAAGTAACATTAGAGTTCACAAGAGTGGAAGAATAGAAATAGGTCGTCCTATAATCGATTATAACACTTCTGATCTCTATTGGCAAGGGATCTCTGCTGGAGATGGATTGACTGAACTTATGGAGAGTTATCGTGAAGCAGGTCACTCTGTTCGCGGTATCTTGGAGTTAACACCAAAGTATAAAGCAGAATTGGCTTCTGTTTCTCCTGATGGATTACTGAGGATAAACCCTGATACTACTTCGCTCATTTCATCCATTTTGGTTAGGGTTACAGATAGAAATAATAGAATAAACCATAAAAGATTTTATATAACTAAAAATTTGATCGTTAATGCTACTTGGGTTGGCACTGAGAATCAGTCCAAGGATAAACTCAGTTTAAAGATTAATAACTCAAGCCTAGGAGGGGTCTATATTAAATCAATCACCTGTTCAACACTTTATCCTGACGTATCCGTTGCCGAGGGTAGTAAGGTTATAAATAGCACAATTGGCTCTAATGAAACGGCTATTTATGATTCTATCTCTCTTGTAACCTTTCCTGCCAGCTATCCTGATAAAGAGCCTGTGATGTTTACACTCAAGATTATAACCTCTAATGATACCTTAATTTACAATATCTTGCACTCAAGAAATGGAGGTGATTTTAGAATGCTTCAAGCCGTAATTGATGATGGGGATGACCAGAAACTCGATCGTGGTGAAACGGCTGAATTAAAAATCTCTGTGTTAAATAACTCTGGTTTTGATAAGGAAAATATAAAATGGGAATTAGAGAACGTTACATCAGACGTTACAATTGGACCAGATACTCAGCCTTCAACCGAATTGTTATCGCCATATAGTATTTCCAGCCATGATTTTACTATTACTCTGGATAAAGAGGCCTTATTGGAGGAGGTTCCAATGGTGCGCTTCAGGTTATTGGAGGGTGACGAAATACTTGTAGAGGAGGTAATAAAACTACCAACGACGGTTAGTAGGCCGCTGGTTCTTAATGTGGGTAAGAATACAAAGAGCGTTGATACATTGGTTAAATACCTGAAGATGTTTAACTGTGTTCCGGATGTTCAGAGTAAGCCATATATCAGCATCCCATTAAAGGATCGCCCACAAGTGTTTTTCTTGACCGGAAGTGGTGCCAATGGCCATACAATTAATGATTATGAGGTTAATATGCTTTCTGTCTATGCTGCTAATTCGGGTAGATTATATGTAGAAGGAGAAGCCTTCTTCGATAAGAACCAAAATATGTCAGTAAATCAGTATTTGGGATTTACTTTTTCTGATGATCCATTGCTTGATTACTCCATGCTTAAAGGAAATTCATTCTTGGGTTCAGATCTTAGTTTCATAGAGACCGACGTCGTAAGTCCGAAAGAATACTCAATGACCCCTTCATCTCGAAGCCGCATCTTATTATCAACTAATGATAACGCTAATAAACCCGTATCTTTTTCGCTATTAAAGAAGGGATCTGTTGGGATAGGATCGCTTGTGGAGTTGGGTGATCTAAGAGAGCAGAAGTCGGATGATATGTTGAATTATTTGACCGAAATTTTTGGTACTATGGGAATAGATACTACGGGATTCGTTGTGAGTTTCTATTCAAATGACCGTTCTATTGCTCCAGGAGATACTATTTGGGTTACTGCTGATATCTCCTCTGAAGTACAAAATATTGATTGGAATTACCCAGGTGCTGTTGTTATTAACTCTTTTGATAATATTTTACAGATCTCATATCCTGAAGAGGGAACCTATGCTCTCTCTTTGACTGCTACCGGGAAAAATGGGCGACAAAAAACAGTGAATAAAGAAAACTATATTACTGTCTCGAGTAGTAATAGTTCCGATACCTCCGATAACCAGTTTGTCAAGCTCTATCCAAATCCGGCTAGTTCGGTCACTTACCTTAGATTTGAGCACCCTGTGTTAGAAGCAGGACTCCTTTCCATCTATACAACAGATGGAAAGACGGTGTTGACAAAAGAGATTGTAAGAGGTCAGCAATCGGTTACTCTTGATGTTTCTAAGCTCTCTCAAGGATACTATTTTATCTCTTGTGATTTTGGATCTTCGAAGTATATGAAGCCAATCCAGATCTCTCGTTAATTTTTCTTAGAGTTATTCTTTCTGGTGCTCTTTCCCTTCAAATGCTTAAAAGAGGGGAAGGAGCATCAATGTTTTATCCTGTGGTCATCTATTATATTTCAATCGGGGTAGCATGGTGGGGGTAAATAAATTTGTATATCGGTAGGAGGGTTGTATCAATATTTATTTAATCTTTGCTGCTAGAGTTTTTAGGTATCTTATCAAATTCTAGAAGCTCTGTATTTATTGTTCTAACTACACACATTTTTCTTTTATGAAATAGTCTGGATTGATATCATTATCTGCAAGGAAGAAATGATTATCAAGTAGAACTATTACATGTGACTAACAACAAGTAAATTATTCTCACATGACGACATTTTACAGACCATCTAACTTTCTCTTTTTAGCGATAGCCTTTTCTTTTTTATTTTCCCAGATCCTCCAAGCCCAGCCTTTAACACGGTTTGTCTTGAGCAGCGAACAGCAGGCTGTGCAGCTTCCTGTTTCTGTTGATAACTCTAAATCAGATGCATTACCTCCAGTATACTCACAGCTATATTTCCCTAACTGTGAACAAGCCTCGTCAATTTATCATGGATTTGCATATGAGTATAATAACTTAATGCATCTATCGGGTAAGGATACTGCATGCCAGTATCCGGCTAATTTTGCATTCAATTTTTATAATCAAAATACTCAGCAAGGAGTCTCCTTTTTTGATAGTTTTAAGATTCTCTATGAGGCGGGGCAACCAAATCATAAAGAGTTTGGTTTGGATCATTCTGTTGGCGGGTTGCATTGGATGACCGGAGAAGCCAACTGGGAGTCAGCTATGACGCGCCGTATAGAGCGGCTCTATTCCTTTGATGTTACTATAGAAAGCGGCATAAATACCCTTAAACACTGGTTATATAATCATGGTGATGGCTCATCGTATGGCGGTGTAGCTGTTTTTACATTTGGTATTAGCTCTTCTTTTATTACGCTTGCCGATTCTTGTCCGTTAAACTATATTCCATGTTTTAAATCATTTGGAGGTTCGTTTTCTCATGCCATGTTAATTGTGGGATATCATGATAGTACCTTCTTTGATTTAAATAATGACGGAAAGATAACGACGGATGTTGATTTAAATCAGGATGGTCAGATTGATTTGCGAGACTCTGAATATGGATCATGGATCGCATTAAATAGTTATAGTGAGGATTGGGGCTATCAAGGGTTAGTTCAATTGCCCTATTGTCTTAGTGCATGGGAGTACTTACAATATGGGTTTTGTAATGGAGAGGCCTATGGAATGGTCCCAAGGGCTAATCATCCTTCTCTAACTATGACCTTTAAGATCAACTATAATCAGAGAGATAAGCTATCAATGAAGGTTGGATTTAATGAAGATCTGGAAGCCGAGTGGCCTAGTCAAACAATGGATATTGCTATTCTTAATAATGTTGGAGGCGCACATCATATGCAAGGTAACGATGAGTTATTAGAAGAACGGAATATTGAGATGGCGGCTGATATTACTCCACTTTATTCTTTGATGCCGGCAGGTAAGGCGGTTAAGTTCTTCGTGATTTTGGATGAAAATGATCCTGAATCACAAGGAAATGGTTTTTTAAGGGGGTGGCGAGTTAAAGAGAATGGAGAAGTTGTGTGCCAACGAGATGATTCTTTGGCTATTTGTAATAATTCCTGTACTGTTTCTTCTGAATTAGTTACCCTTAGAAGTGCATCGGATATGGAAATCCTAAACGATTCCATTATTTCGCTGCTTCCCAATGACTCTATTACTATTAATATGCTTGCAAAGGGAGGAGAAAAGCCGTATCATTGGACTATAAAGCCTTCTTTTTCTGTTAATTATTTTAAAGAAGCACCTCTTCCTTCTCCTCGAACTTATTTAGAGCCGACATCAATAAATGAATCAGTTAGGAAGATTAAACTTCCCTTTTTATTTCCTTTTCTGGAGGAGACTTATGATTCTATTTTTGTCTGGGCGAATGGAATGGTAACCTTCTCAGCTTCTAATTATCAGTATGCATATGTTCAGGATGTTAAGAACCTTTTCTCAAAGAGATGTTGTTTAGTCTCTGGGTATAATACAGTTTTTAGGGAGTCATTTGAAGGGAGTGATTCTGTTTTTTACAGTCTTACTGATTCCAGTTATTCAATAATCTGGAGCCTGCCCTCAATGAATTCAACCCAAAAGAAATATAGTGGCCTTACTTTATACTCCAGTGGAAAGATAGATTTTATTCGTCCTGAGGTCTCTTTTTCTGAGTTAGGGGATTACTACCAAGGATATTCAACGGGTTTTCCTGACGGCCAGTTCATCTCCTCTTATCATTCTATTCCTGTATCGGATAGTCATTTAATGAGCGTCTCTTCTGTTTCAAATAACATTTTTTCCAAGTTGACGATTGATGGGCAATTAGTTATTAAGCCTAGGAAAAAGAATTGTACTCAACCTTTGGTGGTCGTCTTACATGATGCTAAAGGTCTAAGAAAGGAGAAGAAGTTTCATTTAGTACAATCTCTATTATCTTCAGTAGATTGGAAGCCTTCACGATCAGAAAGTGAGGAGATGGCAAGAATTATGCTTAAGAATGTCTCTTCAAGGGATATTACTAATGCAAGAATATGTCTAAAAGCGGATCAACCGAATATCACTATTACTCCTGCTTATGTTGACGTTGCCCTGATTGCCGCAGGTCAACAGATTACCATGAATCCTGATTTCAGGGTACAGTATGGTTCAACTTCCGCATTTTGCGAAACATCCACGTTTAGTATTAATGTTATTTCGGAAGGAGATACTTTTCAGCAGGTAACTCACCACAAACCTAATCTGGTGAATTGCAAACTATTCTCAGTATATGTTGATGATCAGGCAGATCAAGCCATTGAAAGAGGAGAGATGGCAGATGTAATACTCTCTTTTGTGAACTCAGGGAGCGGTAGAGGGAGAGAAATAAGTGCAACGGTAACTTCTTTAGTAGAGGGGTGTTCAATTGAACTCTTAGATGAGTCGCTAAAGTATGATCTGGAACCCTATGGCAGTTTTCAATTCCGTTGTAGAGCCCATATCTCTTCTG
>JACCEE010823543.1_pt1 | contig 14831 bp, 10 predicted proteins | sample 7449931 | NCBI WGS metagenome assembly JACCEE01 (sample SAMN15323457, study PRJNA562643) | freshwater metagenome | isolation source: river surface water | place: USA:Blue River Watershed | collected 2017-08-19 | reverse complement strand
GATCTTATTCATGACCTTAACGGTGCTCTTGAGCCTACCGGCGATGAGGAGTCCCTGAATGGCGCCGAAGATGAGCGCGACGACAAACGACAGAATGGCGATGCAAAGAACGATGATCGTCCCGAGCTTTGCGCTCGCGATAACGCGATTGGGAATCTCGATGCCGTAGTATTGCTGGTCGTATACGAGCAATTCCTCGAACAGCGTCAGAAGGTCTTCCATGGCCATGCGCTCGTCGCCGGTAACCCTAACGTAGAGTTTTCGATAGAGCTCGTCCCTCTGCTCGATCGGGGCGTTTTTCGCGAATTCGGCGTCCGCGATGATCGAGTTGTTATAGGCGGCTGCCCTCTCGATCTGTCCGACTACCTTATCGTATTTTGCCTTTTCCTCGGTGGACATCCCGAGCGCTTCGTATTTTTTCCGCGCCTCGGCGTATTGCGCGCGTGCGGCCCTGATGATCTCTTCCTGCCTCTTGAGGAAATCGGGATCGTCGGCGCTGAGGGGGTTCGCTATCGAACGCGTCGCCGTCTTAATGTTTCGGAAACTGCGATCGATGCGATTCACGGCATCAAGCTTGGGGATCGTCTCTTCCGAAAGATCGAGAATCCCTCGCCGGGTGTTGCCCAGCTGGTTTAGGCTGACCCCGCCGACGATGGCGCACAGAAGCGCCACGGAGATGAAGCTGATCAGCAACTTGGTTAGAATATTCATCGCATTTCCTCCTAAAGAAATGTCGTGAGACGCGGCTATGCGAGCTGCGTCGAGAGAAGTTTGCCCGTGTCGATTATGAAACTAACGCCGCCGTCCCCGAGAATGCTGCATCCCGAGATACCGTCGACCTTACCGAGGAATTCCGACAGCGACTTGACCACTATTTGCTGGTTCCCGATGACCTCGTCGATGAGAAGGCACGCTTTCTTCTCGTTGTTGTGGACGACGATGACGATACCCTCGCAGGGGTCCCTTAGGGAGTCGGCGACGCCGAATACCTCGCCGATTTTTATCAGCGGGAGGAATTCCTTGCGGATGTTCACCGTGTCGCCGATCCTGTCCGTCGTGGTGAGCTGTTCCGGCGTGATCTTAAAGAACTCAATGATGTCGTTAAGCGAGAGCGAGTAGCGATTTGACCCGACTCGTACCGTGATTCCGTCGATGATCGCCATCGTTAGCGGTATCGCGAGCGTGAACTCCGTGCCTTCGCCGGGTTGGGTCTTGATGTCGATCCTTCCCCGTATGCGCTCGAGGTTTTTTTTGACGACGTCCAGCCCGACGCCGCGCCCGGACACGTCGGATACGACTTCCGCCGTGGAGAATCCGGGCTCGAAGATGCATTGCCATACGTCCCTGTCAGGGATCGCCGCCGGGTCTCCCTTGAGTAAGCCCTTGGCGATGGCCTTCGCGAGTATCTTGTCCCTGTTAAGCCCGCCGCCGTCGTCCTTTACGCGAATCCAAATCTCAGAGCCCTCGTACTTCGCGTCCATCGTTATGGTTCCGCTTTCCGGCTTTCCAGCGGCCTTTCTCGCCTCGGGGGCTTCGATTCCGTGATCGACCGCGTTGCGCAGTATATGCACGAGCGGGTCGGATATCTGCTCGATGACGTTCTTGTCCATTTCGGTGTCCTGTCCGGTCACGGCGAAATCGATTGGCTTGCCCGTTTTTCGGGATAGATCGCGGACGAGTCGCGTCATTTTCTGGAAGAGCCCATCGAGCGGGATCATCCGGATCATCATCGTGGTTTCCTGAATTTCCCTACTAATCTTATTGAGGCTCGCGAAGGATTTCGCGAAACCGTCGAGCTGGAGACCATCAAGGTCGGGATTGTTGATTACCATTGACTCGGCGGTGATAAGCTCGCCGACCAACTCGAAAAGCTTGTCGAGCTTTGCCGTATCGACGCGTATTTCCCGGCGAACCATCTCTCGACCCTGCTGGGAGTCGGCTTGCGCGCTTTGCGCTTTCTGGATTTGCAGCGCCTCGGCGACGCGGTCCGGGTCGACGACGCCCTTCGCGACGAGAATCTCGCCGAGCGGTCGCTCTTGCTCGTCGAGGGCCTCGCGGATCGTGTCGTCCCGAACGGCACCCATGTCCACGAGAATCTCGCCGAGGGGTTTATACCCGGGGGCTGGAGCGGGTTTGTCGTCCGCGGGACGAATCGCTTCGCGATCATGAACGACGACGGTCCTGAACGCGGACCTCAACTGGTCAATCGTCGCCATGGAACCATTCAAGAAAGACTCGCCGACGGGCGCGTTGGCGTTTCTCGCCTTATCCAGCGAAGTCTCGAAGTTCATGCACTTTCGCTCGAGGTACGCGTAACCGAAAAATCCGGCGTTCCCCTTTATGGTGTGTATCGCCCGGAATACGTCGTTGATCGCGTCCGCGTTCACGACGGAGGGATTGAGGCCTAAGAGAATTCCCTCGGCGCGGTCGACGAGGTCGGAACATTCTCCGATGAACCGGTGAACCATGTCCGCCGAAACGAGCTCCGAGAGGCAGATTTCGTTAACGCCTGCGGCGGTCGCGCGCAGGCTAGCTATGAGCGCGGTAAGCTTCGCGGTTTGCGACTTAGCGATATCCTCGCCCGAGGTGTCCTCGTATTCGGTTTCCACTATGCTTATGAGTTTTCTAAGAACGTCGATGGTCGCGTAGATAACGTCGAGCGCGTCCTGCGTGACGGGTACGTTTTCCTTTAGGAAAACGTCAAGAAGGGTCTCTGCCTCATGAGTCAATTTTTTGACGTTCTCGAATCCCAGAAATCCCGCGGATCCCTTTACCGAGTGGAAAAGGCGGAATACTGAATTGAGCTGAGACATGCAGTCGTTCGTATCGATCCGCGAAAGCTGGGCTTCGGAATCGTCAAGGCGTTCGTATCCTTCTGCGACGAATGATGTCAGTATCTCGCGGGTTTCATCGTCTATGCTTTTTGGCATGGCACTTGTAACACTCCCTAACAATTAGAAAGTGTAAGGGATGAAAAAATAATAGCAATAGTCCCCGTGTTAAAAATCAAATGGGGAAGGTGAGCGTGACGCGCGTGCCTCGCTCGCGATCGATCGCGAGCGATCCGCCGATTTGCGCGGCAAGGCCATTGATCAGCTTTAGTCCGAATGTTTGCGGGTTAATCAGGTTAACGCCGAGGGGAATCCCCGAACCGTCGTCTTCGTAGCGGAGCGTCACCACGTCGCCCGCGCGCGACGCGGTGACCGTAATGTTCCCGCTGCCGCGCTCCGCGAACGCGTGCTTCATAGTGTTGGAAATCAATTCGTTAATGATCATGCCGACGCAGGAAATTCGCTGTGCGTCCAATTTGACGTTTTCGATATCCGTGTCGATCTCGACTTTATAGCGATCCGGAAACACGCCGACGATCTCATCGATGAGAACGGGTAGATAGTCCGCGATCGATACGGCGTTCACGTCATCGGACCGATAGAGCTTGTCGTATAGAATTCCCATCGTCTTCAGGCGACCAATGGCGTTTCTGAGCGTGGCAGTCGCGTCCCCGCTTGCCTGCGACTCGATCTGGAGCGTGAGCAGATTCACGATCATGCTCATGTTGTTTTTTATGCGGTGGTGCACCTCGAAAAGGATAAGTTCCTTCTCGGCGAGAAGCGCCTGTACCTTCCGCTCGTTGATCTCGAGATCCATGATCCTGCCGGAGAGCTTGGTCTCGAGGTCGATGGTCCTTAGACCCACTCGTAGTCTGGAAAAAAGCTCTCCCGGGTCATAGGGCTTCGAGAGATAATCGTTGGCGCCCGCGTCGAGGCCGCGCACCACGTCGGTTTTTGATCCCTTGATGGTCAGCATGATTATGTACATCGGTCTATGCGTGATTTCCGCGCGTATCTTGCGGCAGAGACACTCGCCGTCGATTCCCGGCATGAGCCAGTCGAGTATCGCGATGGAAGGTGAGTCCGGCTTAGCCAGGATTTCCCAGGCGCTGGAACCGTCCTCGGCAAGGACTGCCTGGTGACCCGCCTGCGAGATGAGCGACGAGAGTATCGCCCTGGAGGCGCAATCATCGTCCGCGACGAGTATCCTCATGATTTTTCCGCCATCGCGGCGCGCGCGGCGTCGTACGCGGCGATGAGCTCGGGGAAAAGGGAAATAGCCCCGGAGAGACTTCGTTCCCTCGCAGCGACTTCGATCTCTCGCGCTTTCTCGCACATCCAGAGGCAGCTGAGGTTAGCCGCCGCCCCGCGGATCCGATGGGCGAAGTGTTCCGCGGTTTCCCATTGGCCTTCCGCGATGCTTCTTTTTAGGTTGGCTATCTGTCCCGGCATATCTTCCTGGAAGGCGCTCATCACCGTCGCGGCGAGGGACTCGTCCTGCATTATTCGTTTCATGAAAGCCTTTTTGTCGAAGGCCATCGGCGATTGTCCCTGGTCCGCCGGGCGATCGGTGCCTGCGCGCGCGGTCGCCGTCGGGCGCCCTCCGCCCGTTGAGACCCATTTGGCGATCATGGCGTCGAACGAGGCGATGTCGATGGGCTTAATGAGGTAGTCGTCCATCCCGGCCTCGAGGCACTTGTCGCGGTCGCCGCTTAACGCGTATGCGGTCATCGCTATGATCGGAACGTGCCTTGCTGGGCTTCTTTCCGCCTCGATTGCCCGGATGCGCCGTGTCGCGTCGAAGCCGTCTATCTCCGGCATTTGGCAACCCATGATTACGAGATCGTATATCGACTTGTCGAATTTCTCGATAGCTTCCCGGCCGTCGACGGCCTGTTCGATGGAGTGCCCTCGGCGCTCAAGCAACTTTACCGCGAGGAGTCTGTTCGTCGAGTTGTCGTCCGCGAGCAAAATCGAAAGATTCGTCGCCGGCGTTTCTCGCCCGCCATCGCGGCCATTGCCCATATCCCGTTCCGGCGTTTCCCCGTCGGCGCCCGGAGCGCGCGTATTGGGATCGTGGGCAACCTCCATCCTGACGGTGAACCAGAAAGTCGAACCGCGGCCATCCTCGCTGAATACCCCGATCTTTCCGCCCATGAGCTCGGCCAGTTGCTTTGATATCACGAGCCCAAGCCCCGAACCGCCGTGCTTTCTCGTCGAGGAGCTATCGATTTGCGAGAATGAGTAGAAAAGAAGTTTTTGCTTGTCTTCCGGTATCCCGATGCCCGTGTCGGAAACGTAGAATTTTAGCGCGATTTTTTTCCTCTCCGCGCCGAGGTTTTCGACGTGTATGGTAATCGATCCCCTCTCGGTGAATTTTATTGCGTTGTTGACGAGATTCGTTATGATTTGGCGCAGTCGATTTTTATCGCCCATGAGAAATTGGGGTACGTCGTCGTCGATTCGATAGAAAATTTCGAGGGCCTTGGCGCGAATCTGCAGGGAGAATACCGCGACAATGTCGTCAAGGAGATCCCAAAGGTTGAATTCGATTCTGTTCAGCTCAAGTTTCTTCGCCTCGATTCTGGAGAAGTCCAGGATATCGTTGATCAGGGCAAGCAAGGTCTCTCCGCTGTTTTTGATAAGCTCGGCGTATTGCCTTTGTTCGCTCGTCAGGTCCGTCTCCAGGAGTAGTCCCGTCATGCCGATCACGCCGTTCATCGGCGTGCGGATCTCGTGGCTCATCGTCGCGAGAAACGAGCTTTTCGCGACGTTTGCCGACTCTGCCTTTATCATTAACTCGTTCGCCTTGATTCCCGCCTGTTCGAGGTGAAGGTTCATGCGCACGAGTTCGTTTTCGGCTTCCTTCTGCGCGGTAATGTCCCAGTTTGTCCCAATCAGGTGCGCGGGCAGTCCGGACTCGTCGTATTGCACCATTGCGATGGCGCGTATCGTGTGGACGCTTCTATCCGGCCACACGATGCGGAATTCGGTATCGTAACCGCTTTCACCCCGGAACGCCGTGCGGAACAGCGAGAGCACGCGATCGCGATCGTCGGGATGGACCCTCGCCGACCAGGCGTCGCCGCCGTCGGGGAATTCCTCCCTGGTCGCGGCGTACAGATGGTACATCTGGTCGTCCCATGTCTCGGCGTTGGTGTCGATGTCGACGTCCCAAATACCGACGCCCCCGGCGCGCGTCGCGACGGTAAGCCTGTCGGTAAGCGATTTCAGCGCGGCCTCGGTTCTCTTTTGTTCCGTTATGTCCACGAAGCATTCGAGGAATCGGTCGTTCCCGTCGTAGCGAATCCGTATCATCGACGAGAGAATTGTAAGGGTCGTCCCGTCGGATTTCCTGACGCTGTGCTCGTATCGGTCGGGGAGCGTGCTCAGGTCGCAGTCCTCCTCCTCGTTGCCTCTCTGGAAAACCTCCGTGCACCTTTTCCCGACGATCGATTCCTCCGGCTCGCCGAGAAGCCAGGTAGCGTAGCGGTTAACCATCCCGATTACCTTGGTGTCGGGGTCTATCAGCATCATCCCGACCTGCAGGTTGTCGTAGACGATTCTCTGCATTTCGGTCTTCTCGTCTAGCGCTTCGTGAATTTTCTTTTGTTCCGTGATGTCATGGAGTACGCCGACGTACCGAAGCGGGTTGAGCGGGGATCCTCCTATCGCGGTCATTCGTCCCGCGATCGTCAGCCATCGCATTCCGCGCGTAGGGTGATCGTAATCGAAGCTTACCTCGGAGAACGCAGTTTCCGTCGGTCCCGCGAGCACTTTTTTCAGCTTGGCGAGGTCCTTCGGCGACACCCTCGATTCTAAGTCCTTCAATCCCATCCCGCGGCGCGAGCCCGAAAGTTCGTACCAATAATCGTTTGCCTCGACGTGGTCGATGGACGCGTAGTACTCGAACACGCCGAGCCCCACGGCGTCGACGGCGAGTCGGTTACGCCTGTTTTCCACGCCGATAACGTCCAAGGCGGCGACGTCGCGGCAGATCGGGTCGACGGCCGTGCTTGCGGGATCGACCGCCATGAGCGTCTCCGGCTCATCCTGGGAGTGTAGGGGCATTCTGCCGTCCTGCCGCCCTGTCAGGATATCATGTTGAGGGTTCGCAGACTTTCCAGGAGTTTTTCCCGTTCGATCGGCTTTACCAGGTAGATGTCGCATTGTTCCTTAAAGGCGTTCATTATGTTCTTTTTATCGTCGAGGGCGGTGGTCATTATGACCCTGACGCCGTCGCTCGCGTATATGCCGGCGTTCGCCTCAATCGACCTGAATTCCCTTAGCGCCGCCTGTCCGTCCATCTCCGGCATCATGATGTCGAGGCACACGAGGGTATACGGTTCGTTCGCGTCTATCGCGGCCTTGAAAGCGTCCACGGCTTCGCGGCCATTCACGCAAATGTGACACTCCCCGAACGGCTGCAGGATTCCCTGCAGGAGAAGCCTGCTCGTGAAGTCGTCCTCGACGATGAGTGCTTTCATCTAAGGTGTCCTCCTGATGAGACAAACTATAATCCACCGGCGAACCGAATGCGAATTCGGCGGATGGAATATCGTTGATTTTTATGCGTTTTCGTCGCACACTAGGGTAAAGGGGGACATCATGAAAGAGATACGAATTTTGGGATTGTACCTGGAGAATAGGATATCCGAGGCGAAGGAAGTGCAGGCGATCCTGACTCAGTACGGATGCAACATCAAGACGAGGCTAGGGCTTCACGCGGTTGATGATAATCAGTGTAGCACGAACGGTCTCATGCTGCTCGAGCTCTGCGGCGAAACCAAGGAATGGGACGCGCTCGAGAAGGCGCTGAAGGCGTGCTCCGGGGTTAAGATCCAGAAAATGTCGTTCTGATCGGGCTTACTCAAACGAGAATTTACCGTCCCAGAAAATCTTGACGCAGGTATCGACGACCGCGGGATCGTAGAGGGTCCCGCGGTTGCGCGATATCTCGTCGAGGGCCGCGTCGATGCCGAGCGAAGGGCGATACGGGCGGTGCGAGGCCATTGCCTCCACGACGTCGGCTACGCAGACGATCCGAGCCTCGGGTAGGATTGCGTCGCCCGCGAGCTTGTCGGGATACCCCGACCCGTCCATCTTTTCGTGGTGCTGTGCGACTATCTGCGCGATCGACCAGGGAAACTCCACGTCTTGCATAATCATGAATCCGATCTTGGGATGCGTTTTTATCAGCGCGAATTCGATTTCCGTCAGTTTGCTCGGCTTGCTCAGAATCTCCGCCGGGATGGATATCTTCCCAATGTCGTGGATCATCCCTGCCATCTGTATTCCCTCGATATCCCTCTGCGTCATTCCCATTTCCCTCGCCATCGCGACCGCTAGCTCCGATACTCGCTTTTGGTGCCCCGCCGTATACGGATCGCGCGCCTCCGACATGCGCACGATGACCTGAATGATGCCGCTGAGCGCCTTCTCGAGCTTGCCCGTCCTCTCGGCGATCATCAGCTCAAGGTCTTTGCGGTACATGCGGTTCGCGATTTCCAGCTTTCTCCGGCGAAGTATGTTGCGCACGTTGATGATCAGCTCGCTCGAGTTGAACGGTTTAAGGATGTATCCGTACGTTCCCGACTCGATGGCTGCGTCGGCCGTTTTTTGGTCGTCCGAGGCGGTGACGATGATCACGGCCGTGTCCCCGTAATTCGCCCCGATATAAGCGGCGAGTTCGGTCCCCGACTCGCCCTTGATATGCACGTCGCAGAGCGCCAGTTCGAAATGACCCTGCGCGAGTTGCTTCCTCGCCTCCGCGGCGTTCTTCGCCGTGGCGCAGACGTGCCCGTCTCTCGCGAGCGTTTGGCCAAGCAGCCTGAGCATCTGTTCCTCGTCGTCGATCAGCAGGATATTCGCCATTAATCCTCCTGTCTCGTTTTTTTGCCGCCGAGGGCCTCGCGCGTCTTTAGGGCGAGATCGTCGGCCGTAAAGGGTTTCTGGATGAAGTTCGTGTCCCCGTCCAGCACTCCCTTTCCCGCGATGAAGGTCGCCGTGTATCCGGACATATAGAGCGTCCTGATTCCGGGGTACAGCTGGCTCAGCCGGTCGGCGAGCTCGCGCCCGTTCATTCCGGGCATGATCACGTCCGTGATCAGCAGATCGATATGGCCCGGATAGTCCGAGGCCTCGTCGAGCGCTTCCTTTCCCCCGTTCGCGGCAAGCACCCGATATCCGATGCGCTCGAGCATGGTCTTCGTCATCGCGAGTAGGGGCGGTTCGTCCTCCACGAGGAGGATCGTGCCGCTTACCGGCGTTCCCTCGACGCTATGGCGTTCGGCGACTGTCTCCTCGGCGTCCCCTCCGAAGGGCGGGATGTATATCTTGAACGTCGTGCCGTTGCCGATCTCGCTATACACGTTGATGAATCCCCCGTTTTGCCTCACGATGCCGTATACGGTCGAAAGCCCAAGACCGGTACCGTGGCCCATCTCCTTCGTGGTGAAAAAAGGCTCGAAAATTTTGCCCATCGTTTCATGGGTCATGCCGCATCCGTCGTCGCTGACCGCGAGCATGACGAAGTCGCCCGGGAGGAAATCGGCGTGTGCCGAGCAGTATTCCGCGTCGAACGATACCTTTCCGGTCTCGATCGTGATCGTGCCCTCGCCCGAGATCGCGTCCCTGGCGTTCACGCAGAGATTCGCGAGAATTTGGTTTAACTGCGTGGGATCCAGCTTGACCCTCTCGATTCCCGGGGTCGGATGCCAATCAAGCCGGATATTCTCGCCGATGATATAGCGCAGCATCTTCAGCATGCCCCCGATCGTCTCGTTTAGATCGAGGGATTCAGGAGCGATCGTCTGCTTGCGCGCGAAGGCAAGCAGCTGCCTGGTGAGTTCCGCCGAGCGGCGCGCGGCGTTGGCGATTTCCTGCAGGTCCGAGAAGACCGGCTCGGACGGTGATACCTTTGCCATCGCGAGATCGGCGTAGCCGATTATGACCCCAAGCATGTTGTTGAAATCGTGCGCGATCCCTCCGGCGAGCCTGCCTACCGATTCCATTTTCTGCGATTGCAGAAGCTGTTCCTGCAAGCGCTGCTTTTCCGTCTCGATTCGCTTCCTATCGGTGACGTCGATCCCTATCCCGGTAAAGTACTGCTTGCCGCGAATGGTTAGGGGACTGGCGGTGAAGTACATGGGGATTCGGCGCCCGTCCTTCGTCCGTAGGTTTGCCTCGGCTTCGCCGAAGCCCTCGCTCATCGTCCGCTCAAGGCCCTTTTGCACGGCCGCAAACGATTCGGCGTCGCCTTCGTACCATTTTTCCAGCGTCATGCGCGAGAGCTCTTCGCTCGTGTACCCGGTCATAGACTCGTGCCTGCCGTTCCATCGCACGAGTTTTCCCTCTGTGTCGTAGAGATATAGCATTCCCGGGGCGCTATCGAAGATCGCCTTGAGGAAGTCGCGCTCGAGCGCTAGCTCTTCCTCGATTCGCTTTCGCTCGGTGACGTCCAGGGAGATTCCCACCACTCCGACGATCTTCCCGGCGTCGTCCTTAAGCGGGACTTTGTTCGTCATGTAATGGCGCATCCCGGCCCGCTCTTCGTTGTCTTCCCCAAACGTGAGGGCCTCGCCGCCCTCGATTACCTTAAGGTCGTTTTCCCGGTGCTGGGAGGCGATTTCGCGCGGCATGAAATCCTCGCGCGGGCGCCCCACGATCTTGTCCTGGGGAAGGTCGAATAGAGAGGCGAATTTGGCGTTTACGGCGATAAAGCGCCCGTCAAGGTCGGTAACGTAGACGACCGCGGGGCCGAAATCCATGACGTTCTCGATGAGTCGTTCCCTGAGTCTGGCGTCGCCGTTCGAGCTGTCTCCTTTATTAAGAAACACGCATAACCTCCCATCGGTTGCGCTTTAAGTATCGTATATTTTGCGGCCGGGAGCCCGCCCCCTTTCCCAACAGCGGGAAAAAACCTATAATGCACCTATCCGCGCGTATCGCGCGAGGTTTGAAAGGCCCGGCTAATCGACGCCCGGCCCCAAGGAGAATCCAAGTGGAAGTACGCGTACGCTACGCGCCGTCCCCGACGGGGATGCAGCACATCGGCGGTGTCAGAACCGCGCTTTTCAACTATCTTTATGCACGTTCCACCGGCGGTAAGTTTATCCTCCGCATCGAGGATACCGACCAAACCAGGTTTGCCGAGGAATACGTCCGTAACCTATACGATACCCTTGCCTGGCTCGGCATCGAGTGGGACGAGGGCGGCGACAAGGGCGGCGAATTCGGCCCCTACGTGCAAAGCCAGCGGTTTGAGCTGTACAAGAAATTCGCCCTTGAGCTCGTCGAGAAAAAACAGGCGTATTACTGTTTCTGCGACGAAGAACGGCTTGAGCGCATACGTAAGATCCAAACGATGAACAAGATGGCCCCCGGTTACGACCGCCATTGCCGTTCCCTTGGTCCCGAGGAAGTCAAGGCGAATCTGGACGCGGGAAAGCCCTACGTCATCCGCCTCGCCGTCCCGCTCGAGGGCTCCACGAAATTCCACGACGAGCTCCTTGGGGATATCGAGTGGAAGAACGAGGACGTGAATCCGGATCCCGTGCTCCTCAAGAGCGACGGGTTCCCCACGTATCACCTCGCGAACATCGTGGACGACCATTTCATGAAGATCACGCACGTCATGCGCGCGCAGGAGTGGATTCCCTCGACCCCGCTTCACGTAGTCATGTACCGCGCGTTCGGCTGGGACCATCCGGGCTATTGCCATCTGCCGATGGTCATGGGCCAGGACGGGCAGAAGCTCTCCAAGAGGCACGGCGCGACCAGCTGTAACGAGTTCCGCAACAATGGCTACCTGCCGGAGGCCATCATCAACTACGTGTCGATGCTCGGCTGTTCGTTCGAGGACGGGCGCGACATGTACTCGCTCGAGGAACTCGGCCGACTTTTCAAGATGGAGCACATCAACAAGGCGCCCGCCGTCTTTGACTATAAAAAGCTCGAGTGGTTCAACGGCCAGTACATGCGCCTTAAGACCGACGCGGAGCTGTTCGACCTTACCTGGCCGTTCATCGCGAACTCCGGGATCCTGGGACAATGCGGCGCGGGTGAGAAAAACGGGGAAGAGGCGCGCAAGGCGGCAGGGCTCCTGTTCGCCAATCAGACCCTGCTCGAGCCCACCGCGGAACAGCGGGATACGCTGATGCAGGTCATGCCGCTCATCCGCGAGCGCCTGCATTTCCTCACCGACGCCCCCGCGATGGTCGCTTTCCTGTTCGGCGAGCCGACCGTGCCCCCCGTCGAGGAAATCGTGCCCAAGAAGCTCGACGCCGCGAAGACGCGCGAGGTTCTCGTCGCCGCCCGCGAGGTCATCGCGAAAATCGCGGGACTTACCGAAGAGCAGGCGAACGAGCTGTTCCACGCCGCCGCCGAGGGACTCGGCGTCAAGCTTGGCGACTTCATGATGCCCATTCGCATGGCCGTCACCGGCAGCCGCGTTTCCCCGCCTCTAGTGGGATCGATCCAGATTCTTGGGATCGACAGCGCGCTTGCCCGCATCGATCGGACGATAAGCGAGCGTTTCTAAATCCAAGCCAGCCCATGGGCTGGCTTGGATTTTGCTTATTTGATTCCCGCGTAAAAACTTAGATACCGCCCGAGATTGGGGTGCCAGTACGCGGCGGTATGGGCTCCCTCCCCCGTGGAAAATTCCACGTTAAGACCGCGAGCCTTAAGGGCGTCCGCGCACTCTTTCGCGCCCGCGTAGAGTCCGTCGTCGGAGGCGCAGTCGATAAAGATCGCGTTTGACTCAAGCTTCGCCGTCTTCGCGAGCTCGAGCGGATCGTTGTCGGGTTTTTTCCGGTCTGGGGCGTACAGGAAGAAGTCGGGAATCTGCTGGCCTTTAAGCGCGGGGCTGTGGCCGCCGATTTTCGAGAATAGGCCCGGGTTTCTGAACCCGATATGGAGGGCCGCGTACCCTCCCATGGAAATTCCCCCAAGGTATCGTTCCTCGGGTTTCTTGGAGATGGGGTATCGGCTTTCCGCGAGACGCAGGACCTCGGTCAAAAAGTACTTTTCGTATGGGCCGTTGAAGAGGGCTCTCTTGGGCGTCAGCCCGTTCATTTTCGGTTTTCCCGAGTCGATTCCCCAGCTATTGTCCATGCGCGGCGCCACGATGATAAGCGGCATAAGCTTTCCTTCGGCGATTAGCGCGTTCGCGACCTGGTCCAGATGGTGATAGTCGAACCATTCGATCTCGTCGTTTCCGAAACCGTGCAACAGGTAGAGCACGGGATAGGTCTTATCGGGCGAGTAATCCGGCGGCAGGTAGACGTAGAGGCCCATTTTCTTGCCCAAGAGCGCGCTGTCGAATTCGAACCGTTCGGTGCCTGCCGTCGCGCGGGGCTCAGGCAACGCCGCTATCGTCTTTCCAAACCGCGCCGATTCGGCGGATTCGATCTTGCATGCGGTAAACGGCGCGATGGCGGCGAAGATGGCCATGGCTATTACGGCGACCGCGGGAGTCGCCGCGTTTCCTCTGCGAATATGTCGTTCATGTTTCATGTCATTCTCCTCGCTTTTCAGGCTATTACGGGTTTTGCGTTCCGCATATCGGGAGAATCACTGATTTATCGCCGGCCACGCCGTCTAGGGGATATTACTTAGTCCCCGATAAAACCGCGGCGACTAGCTGTACGCGGCTTGAGACGTCGGTTTTGCGGTAGATGTTGTAAAGATGGGTTTCGACCGTTTTAGCGGAAATGAACAGCGTTTCGGCTATCTCGTTGTTCGTTTTTCCCGCGATCAGTAAGGCTACGATCTCGTTTTCGCGCGCGGTAAGGCCCCATCCGGCGGGAATCGCCGCCAAGCTTGCCGCGCCGGTCGCGCCCCCTCGGGCGGGATTTGCCGGTTGCTTTCGCGTAATGGGCGGAACGTTGACGACGTTGATCGCGGTCAGGGCCGCGAATAGCGTGAACGACACCAACAACGCCGTCCACGTGGGATCGACGCCGATTCGGCGCAATGCGGCCATGGCGATAGCGTAGGTGACGGCCATGACCGCTAAGACGCGCGCGTAGGGGAGCGTTCCGTCGCGCTGCAGTTCCTTCCGGCGCGATAGGATGGTCAACAACGGAAAGGCCGCGATCCAGACCGTCATGGCTTGGGTAATCCCATTGACGAGTCTCCCAAACGGGAATGCTGGAAAGGCGTATTCGGCGATGGCCGCAAGCGCGTAGGCGGCGGCGAGGATCGCCGAAACGGCGAATCCCGCGGTTCTCGAGGAATGGTGGGCGTCCTCGCGCGAGGGAATGCCGAGGGTGACCGCCGAAAGCGAGGCAAGAAAAAGAGACACATCATTGGCTAGGGGGGCGAAGCGCCTAAACCAGGCGTGGGCCGAGGTTCCCGTCTGCCAGGAAAAATTGACAACGGCGAACCGAAGGAGAATGACCCAGCCGGCCGCGGCCACGAAAAAAGCCGCTTTATGGAACGTGGTAGCGCCTTTCGGCGTTTGGGCCCAGCGCGCCCCGGCCAAAATAAGCGCGGCGAGTCCCACTGAGGTGACGGCGAAAGACAGTAACAAGAGTACGGGCATGCGGAAGAGTATATCAGGTTCCGCGAAAAAACTGTAGGCAAGGCCTCCCGTCGTCAGCGGAACAGCGCGTCCTGGTCCTTCCTTAGGGCTTCTTCCCGTTCCAGGGGAAACGCGAAAAGCGGGGAAAAGAGCCGGTTCATGAGGACGAGAAGTTGTCGGCACTTATACGCCTCGTGGTGCGCCTCGCCGCGAAGCTCGGAGGCCTCCCAACTCGCGAGGTCCGAGATCCTGAGCTCGACGGGTAGGGTATGCTGACGGGTAACGGCCCCGGGAGTCGGCGATACTAGCACGCGACCCGTGTTGGGGTCGTATTGCACGGGCACCGAGAAGTTGATCTTGCACTGGAATTTCCGGTGCTGGCCCGCCGAATGGCGATTGGCCTGGGCGTTCGTGCCGAGGGCGCGGAAGAAGTCGTCGGCGTTTCGCGCGACCTCGCTTTCGTCGGGCTCGCT
>JACCEE010478521.1_pt1 | contig 14836 bp, 9 predicted proteins | sample 7449931 | NCBI WGS metagenome assembly JACCEE01 (sample SAMN15323457, study PRJNA562643) | freshwater metagenome | isolation source: river surface water | place: USA:Blue River Watershed | collected 2017-08-19 | reverse complement strand
TGGGTATGACACTCGAGCGGATGATTGGCAATGCCTTCGCTCAAAAATGGGAGTTTTTTGCCACGACTTTCACCTTGTTTTTGGTGATGGCGTTTCCCGGATTCGTCGTACGTTATCTTCTGAAGCGCTGAGCGACAAACGCGCATTTAAAACTTAAGGCTTTAAGCCTTACCCTTCAAACCAATTCAACACGCCATCCAGTACTGCGACATTGAACGCAATTTTCGCTTGGGAGCGTACTAATGGATTTACGTGGTAGGCGACAGAATAGCCGGCCAGGCCCAGCATCTTTAGGTCGTTTGCGCCATCGCCAATGGCAATGATTTGATCTGCCGTGGCGCCACAATCTTTTGCAAACGCACGCAGGGTATCCGCTTTACCCTGTGCATCCAGAATGCGTCCAACGACTTGCCCTGTTAGGAGGCCGTTTTCTGAGCCAAGTACATTGGCATGTGCTGCATCCAGCCCAATCCGTGCTTTGAGCTTTTCAGTAAAGAAAGTAAAGCCACCCGAAACCAGCAATACCTTTAAGCCGGCTTGCTTTGCAGTCGCTACTAACTGTTCGGCACCAGGGTTAAAGCGCAGTTTTTGGTCGTATACGGACTGCAAGACGTCTGAGGAGAGTCCCTTTAGAAACGCCACGCGACGTGTCAGACTTTCAGAGAAGTCCTTGATTTCACCGCGCATAGCAGCTTCGGTGATCGATGCGACTTGCTCTTTGACGCCGCCAAAGGCTGCAATCTCATCGATGCATTCAATGTTGATGAGTGTTGAGTCCATATCCATGGCCAGTACTTTACAGTCGCGCAGGCGGCTGCCTGCCGCAACATAAGCCGTATCGGCCAGGCTGCGCTCGCCCCACGTCAGGATTTCGGCTCGGGTATCAGCGCTGTCGTTCACGGCGAGCAGCCTTGCTGCAGTCGTGCCGATGCGTTGTACCCCAGAGGCCTCGGCGATCGCCGCAGCTTGCTCGATCAGATCTGAAGTTAGCGCTGGAGATTGAACGACGAGGTTGTATGTGGTCATGGCGAGATAGTGTTGAAGGTAAATAGGTCGTGTGGGTTAAACCAAAGAGCGCAATACCGTGCGTGTTGCTTCAAATCTAGCTTGCACGTCCGCGGCTTTGATTTCAACGCGTAACTTGTCTTGTCCAGCGAAACGAATATGCTTTTGTTTTTGTACCAGTTCGATTAGTCGAAGCGGATCGACGGTTGTATTTTGCTTGAAGTGCAGCAAAATTTGGGACTCGCTGGCATCGATCTTCTGAATCCCGAGTGGTAAACCGAGTAAACGCAGTTTATGGGTTGAGATCAAGGTGCGACCGGGCTCGGGTAATTTGCCAAAGCGGTCGATGAGTTCTTCCTGGATAGCGATCAAGCCGTCCTCGTCGGTGGCGTTTGACAGTCGCTTGTACAGTGAGAGCCGCGCATGCACGTCAGCGCAATAATCCGAGGGCAGTAGTGCAGGTGCATGCAAGTTCACCTCACAGCCCGCGCTAAAGGGAGCATCCAGATCTGGCTCCACTCCGGCCTTGAGTGCCCTGACTGCCTCGTTGAGCATGTCGTTGTACATAGAGAAGCCAATCTCATGAATATTGCCGGACTGAGACTCGCCCAGTACCTCTCCTGTGCCGCGGATTTCTAGATCGTGCATCGCCAGGAAAAAGCCAGAGCCCAGCTCTTCCATCGCCTGAATCGCTTCCAGACGTTTTTTGGCGTTTTTGGTGATGGCGTCTTCACCAGGGGTCATGAGGTAGGCGTAAGCCTGGTGATGCGAGCGACCGACTCGGCCGCGTAATTGGTGCAGCTGGGCCAGACCAAATTTGTCTGCGCGGTGAATGATGATGGTGTTTGCGCTCGGCACATCAATGCCGGTTTCAATAATCGTTGTGCAGAGCAAGACGTTGAAACGCTTCTGGTAGAAGCCTTTCATGACTTGTTCAAGATCGCGCTCACCCATCTGTCCGTGCGCCACCACAATACGCGCCTCAGGCACGAGTTCTTCGAGGCGCGCGCGGCGATTATGGATGGTCTCAACTTCGTTGTGTAAGAAATACGCTTGGCCGCCGCGCTTGAGTTCGCGCAAGAGCGCCTCGCGCATCGTGCTGTTGTCTTCACGGCGCACAAAGGTTTTGATGGCAAGTCGCTTTTGTGGTGCCGTAGCAATCACAGAGAAGTCGCGGATGCCTTCAAGGGACATGCCCAGCGTACGGGGGATCGGTGTGGCGGTCAGTGTCAGTACATCGACCTCGGCGCGCAGGGCTTTGAGTGCCTCTTTCTGGCGCACGCCAAAGCGGTGTTCTTCATCGATGATAACAAGGCCGAGGCGTTTGAAGTTGACATCTTTCGACAGTATTTTGTGGGTGCCAATGACGATGTCGATTGTTCCGTCACGAATCCCATCAATTGCGCTGTTGATCTCTTTGGCCGAACGAAAGCGTGACAGCTCAACGACCTTGACGGGCCAATCCGCAAAGCGGTCGGCAAAGGTTTGTGCGTGCTGCTCGGCGAGCAGTGTTGTGGGGCATAACAGAGCCACTTGCTTACCATTGGCAATAGACAAGAACGCCGCGCGTAGCGCAACTTCGGTTTTGCCAAAGCCTACGTCACCACACACGAGGCGATCCATCGGTTTGCCGGAGGTCATGTCGGCGATCACACATTGGATCGCTGCGGCCTGATCCGCGGTCTCTTCAAAGCCGAACCCTTCAGAGAAAAGTTCGTAATCGCCTAGAGGTAACTTAAAGGCAAAGCCTTGCCGTGCTGCTCGCTTGGCATATAAATCTAAAAGTTCTGCGGCCGTGTCACGTACTTGTTGTGCGGCTTTGCGGCGCGCTTTATCCCACTGCCCGGAGCCCAGCAGGTGCAGCGGTGCAGTCTCTGGGTCGCTGCCGCTATAGCGTGCAATGACGTTGAGTTGCGAGACGGGCACATAAAGGGTGCTTTGATTGGCGTACTCAAGGTGGAGAAACTCCATCTCGCCTTCGCCCATATCAAGATTAACCAGACCGTGGTAGCGCCCGATGCCGTGTTGAGCGTGCACAACGGGATCCCCTTCACGTAACTCAGAGAGATCGCGCACCATCGCTTGTACGTCGCTGGCGCGTTCCTGATCACGCTTGCCCCGGCGGGCTGTTGTGCCGTGCCCTGGGTAGAGGTCACTCTCGGTCAGAAAGGTCAGCGCATCACGCGTGAGCGTAAAGCCGGTTGTGAGTGGTGCAACCGTGATCCCAAAGTGCAAATCTTGTGACAGAAATTCTGCGACAGACTCAGTCTGCGCATCTGGCGCAATGCGATGTTCGCCGAGCATCTGCAAAATTGTTTCGCGTCGCCCATGCGAGTCTGTGCAAAGCACAATCCGTGCTGGCTTGGTCGACGTCGTTTGTGCTGGACTATCTAAGAGGGCGCGTAATTTAGCGAGTGGATCCTCGGCTCGACGCGATACGCCGATATCTGGTGCGCGTGTGTAGTCCGGGTGACTCTCGCCTGCGGTTAGCGCCAGACGTGCAAAAGACTTGAGATGCTCGAAGAGAGCTTCGCCTTGCAGGAATAACGCTTCGGGTGGCAAGACAGGGCGTTCGCGATCACTCTTGAGAAAGTTATAACGGGTCGCAGTATCTTGCGTAAAGCGACGCATGGCATCGTCGATATCGCCTAGCGTGACGACCAAGGTATCTCGTTTGAGGTAATCGAAGAGTGTCGCTGTTTGTTCAAAGAACAAGGGTAAGTAGTATTCGACGCCTGCAAAGGGGATGCCGTTACCCATGTCTTTATAGGGCAGCGCGCGGGATGGATCGCCCTCAAAGACTTCTCGGAACTGCGCACGAAAATGATTGCGTGCGGGTTCGTCCATTGGGAACTCGCGGCCGGGCAACAACTGCACGGATCCTACGGGATATAGGCTTCGTTGGGTGTCGATATCAAAGGCGCGAATCGATTCAATCTCATCATCGAACAAATCGATGCGATAGGGTACGACTGAGCCCATCGGAAACAAATCGATTAGGCTGCCGCGCACGCAGAACTCGCCTGGTGCGGTGACTTGTGAGACATGCGCATAATTGGCGAGCATCAGTTGCTCGCGTAACGCAGCTTCATCAAGCTTGTCTTTCTGTTTGAAGGAGAACGTGTAGGCCGCCAAAAAACTTGGGGGTGCTAGGCGGTAAAGGGCAGTGGTGATGGGAACCGTTAAGACGTCTACTTCACCCAGCATCAGGGCGTGGAGCGTGCGCAGACGCTCGGAGATCAGGTCTTGGTGCGGAGAAAAACTGTCGTACGGTAGGGTCTCCCAGTCGGGCAGGGGACGCACACGCAGGGTGCTTGAGAAAATCGGGATCTCTTCGGCTAGCCTTTGTGACTCGAGAGGCTCGGCCGTCAGCACGACAATTGGCTTGCCCGCCGCGCGGGCTAATTCTGTGAGTAACCACGCGTCACCGGAGCCGGGTGGCGTGGGGTGCGTATAGCGTTGACCAGGTTTTAGGGCGGCCAGTAAGGCAGAAATAGAGGGTGCTACAACAGACATTCAGGACCAGCCAGAGAAGGGCGCGCGCGCCAGGTGGGCACGGTCAGACACTTAATTATAAAATCAAGCGCTTATGACCCGTACAGAATCCTCAGAACGCGAAGATCGCCTGATCGCCCTTGTGCCTGCCGCAGGGATTGGCGCGCGCGCGCTCAGAGCAGAGGACGCCCAAGTTCCGAAGCAGTATCGCCTGCTTGCCGGCAAAGCCATGCTTAGGCATTCCGTCATGGCATTGTTAGCGGATCCTCGGATTGACCAAGTGCGAGTGGCCGTCGCGCCTGAGGACGATCAGGCTGTCGAGGTGCTGCAAGGCTTGCCACGCGTTGTCTGTGTGCCTTGTGGGGGTGAGACCCGGGCACAGACGGTCTACAACGCGCTGTGTGATGCTGAACTTGCGGTGCACGACTGGGCGTTGGTGCACGATGCTGCCCGCCCAGGCTTGCCTGCTGAGGCGTTAGGTCGCCTGATCGATGCCTGTCTTCCGAACGGCGTAGGGGGCTTGCTTGCGCTACCAGTCCCCGACACGGTTAAACGTGCCCGCACGTCGGCCACAGCTGCCTCAGGCATTGCTGCCGTGGAAACGACGCTTGCGCGCGAGCGGCTCTGGCTTGCCCAGACGCCCCAAATGTTTCGTGCTGGTTTGTTGCGCTCCGCGCTAGAGCAGGTTCTGGCCCGCGCGGCACAGGCCGAATCTGTGCCGACAGACGAAGCGCAAGCGATGGAAGCAGCGGGCTATGCTCCACTACTCGTACCCGGATCAGGTCGTAACACCAAGATCACGTGGCCCGACGACTTTGAATGGGTGGAATCCTGGCTATGAGTCATTTTTCTTTGCGGATTGGTCAAGGTTTCGATGTGCACGCTCTGGTTGAAGACCGGCCCTTGATTTTGGGTGGTGTGACGATTCCACATACCCACGGTCTAAAAGGTCATTCCGATGCCGATGCGCTCCTGCATGCGATTACGGATGCGTTACTTGGGGCGGCGGGCTTGGGCGATATTGGCCGACATTTCCCAGATACTGATCCAGCCTTCAAAGGCGCCGATAGTCGCGCCTTATTGCGCGAGGCATATCGACTCGTACAACAAGCGGGTTGGACGTTAGTGAATTTGGATGCAACGATTCATGCGCAACAGCCCAAGATTGGGCCGCATGCGGCAGCGATGGTTGCAAACATCGCTGCGGACCTCAGCGTTCCGTCGGGCGACATCAATATCAAAGCCAAAACTAACGAAGAGCTTGGGCATCTTGGCCGTAAAGAGGGCATCGCGGCTAATGCAGTCGTGTTGCTCAGAGCGATCGACACGGGCGCGCAGGCCTAAGCGCGTCAATAGCGTCCGTCTGGCACAAACACATATCCAAGACCCCATACCGTCTGTATGTAGGCCGGCTTGGAGGGATTGTGTTCTAGCATTTTGCGCAACCGAGAAATCTGCACATCGAGGCTGCGGTCGTAGGCGCGGTAATCTCTGCCACGGGCTAATTCCATCAATTTGTCGCGTGACAACGGGATACGTGGGTGGCGGGCAAAGACTTTAAGCACGGAAAATTCGCCGGTCGTGATGGGGATCACGTCATCGCCGCGTAACAGCGTGCGTGTCGATAGGCTCAGGACATAAGGACCAAAGTGAATGGACTCGTTTTCTTGGCTGGGTGCGCCAGGATGCTCGTCCGTGCTGCGTCGGCGCAGGATGGCATTAATACGGGCTAACAGTTCGCGTGGGTTAAAGGGCTTGGACAAATAGTCGTCTGCGCCCATTTCAAGCCCGATGATGCGATCAATCTCCTCGGCTTTTGCGGTGAGCATAATGATGGGTGTGCTGTCGTGGTTGGCGCGCAACCGTCGGCAGACGGACAAGCCATCCTCACCCGGGAGTGTCAGATCCAAAATCAATAGGTCAATATGTTCGCGATACCAAATTTTTGACATTTCGCGAGCGTTTTCAGCGGTTTGGACAACAAAGCCTTGTTCAGTGAGGTAGCGACGCAGCAGGTCGCGCAGGCGCAAATCATCGTCGACGACGAGTATTTTGCGAGAAGGGGAAGCATATAAAGTATTCATGAGTGAAAATGTAACCGCCTCAGCGTCTTTTGCGCCGCGACGCTTACAAGGTTTTACAAATGCAAAAAAACGAATGCTGAATTTGTTACAAGATGTTTCAGCGTGCTCCGTTCGTTCGCATTCGCTTCATTACAATTGCGGCATGACTCATATTCTTGCGATCGAAACGTCGACCCCGTTGTGCACGGTGGCACTTGTGTCCGAGCGCGATGGTCAGATCACAACCACACAGCGTTCACTTGAAGGGACCTCGGGACACGCGGCCAATGTGCTGCCTCTTATCGATACCTTATTGGCTGACTGTGCAGTGTCGCGTGGGGCACTGAGCGCCGTGGCCTTCGGTCAGGGGCCTGGCGCCTTCACCGGAATTCGCGTGGCCTGCGGCGTCGCACAAGGTCTCGGTTTAGCACTCGGCATCCCTGTCGTGGCAGTGGGCGCGCTACCGGCGATCGCTGCGATGGCGAGTGTTAGGCATCCCGGCACCCTTATTTTGGCGGCGCTTGATGCGCGGATGGATGAGATCTATTTTGCTGCCTTTGTTGATAGCCCCTCGCGAGGGCTGGTCGAGTTACAGCCGCCTGTATTGATGGCGGCCATTGATGCTCCTTTATTCGCCTCTCAACGTTCTGCACTATGGTTGCAGCGTGCAGCCACTGAAGCGGCTGCCGTCCCCGCTGTTTGTCTGGTGGGCGAAGGGTGGAGTGTCGCTGGTGCTCGAGCGGGTTTGCCTAACGATTGGATTACAGATGATTTAAGTGCCCGGCCCGAGGCCCAAGCTATGGCGCCGTTGGCGTTGCGTGCGTTTAAACAGGGTGAGGCGGTAGCCCCCGAGCAAGCTGCGCCCTTTTATTTACGCGACAAAGTTGCCTTTACGACGGCCGAGCGTGCGGGGGGCTTGGGTGGCAATCCGCGTGCGCATGCGCCGACCGCGGTTGCGCTTTTGCCAATGCTGAGTAGCGACTTGTTAGAGGTGGTCGCGCTTGAAGCCGCTGTGCAATCATTTCCTTGGACCGCTAAAAACTTTGAAGACGCACTGGCTGCTGGCTATTCGGCTTGGGTGCTGCGAGAAGATGCTGAGCTCGTTGGTTTTTGTATTGCGATGTTGGCACCAGACCTTGCGCACATCCTTGTGATTGCGGTGGCGCGGGCCCGGCAGGGGCAGGGACTCGGCCGACAACTTCTCGAGCAAGCCGCACGCAGTGCGCGTCAGCATGGTGCTGAGGGCCTCTTGCTCGAGGTTCGACCGTCCAATCATCAGGCGCTCGCGTTTTACGAAAAGCAAGGTTTTGTCCAGATTGGGGTGCGCCGGGATTACTATCCTGCAGGTAGGGGCCAACGTGAAGATGCGCTGGTTCTCAAAAAAGCCTTCGAACAGTCTTGAGCCCCCAGGCAATTTATTTCGTAACGTATGACCGACCCTCATCCCTCAACGCTTTCGCTTAGCGCGCTGCAAATTGCTTGGCTAGCAGAGCTTGGTATTGAAAAGCCGTGGTTGCCTGCGCAGACTGCTTTACCTGCCCAACAAACAGGCGAGTCCGCGCCCAAGAGCACCCCACAGCCTCGGCCGGCGAAACAAACGCCTCCCGTTGTTGCTGCAAAGCCAAGCGCACAAAAAGTTGTTCAGACGATGGCGGCGCCTGAGCATGTTGCGGGTTTGGCAGATTTGGCGGCGCTTTCTGCAGCTGTCCATGCCTGCACAGCGTGCGGGCTATGTTCGGCACGCCAACAGGCCATTATGGGTGAGGGTGTCGCGCAGCCAGCCATTATGGTGGTTGGTGAAGCGCCAGGTGAGCAGGATGACAGGCAGGGGCAAGCCTTTGTGGGACGCCCCGGCGTGCTGCTCGACAATATGTTGGCTGCTATTCAGAGCGGACGGGGCCATGACGCGTATGTGACAACGATTATTAAGTGCCGCCCCACAGGGAATCGCAACCCGCGCCCTGAGGAGGTTGCTGCATGTCAACCGTATTTGATGCGCGAGATTGCGTTGCAGCAGCCTTTTACGATTCTGGCGTTGGGGCGTTTCGCCGCACAAGCGCTATTGGGCAGCGAGGAGCCCTTGCAAGCTTTGCGTGAGCGCACGCATAGCATTCAAGTGGGGGGCCGAACTATTCCGCTGGTCGTGAGCTACAACCCGTCTTACTTATTGAGCCATCCCAACGAAAAAGCCGCTGCCTGGAAGGACTTGCAACGCCTCAAAGCGCTTTGCCGTGTCCCTCTTGGCCAATCTGGTCAAGCAAACTAGGGTCTCGTTGCTGGTTTAGCTTATTCCAGCGAATCATCACGACCATCAAGGCAGCAACCAAGAGCCCAAAAATCCAGATAATGACGTTGATCGGCATATCGAGCCAGAGCATGACGGTGTAGACCGCGACCATGAGCAGGATATTGAGTTGCTCATTAAAGTTTTGCACTGCAATCGAATGTCCTGCTGAGAGCAACACATGACCACGATGCTGTAGGAGGGCGTTCATGGGAACCACAAAATACCCTGAGGTCAGGCCGATCAAGATCAATAAGATATAAGCCGTCCAGGGCAAATCAACCCCCAGGACGTGGATGGTCCAGCTGGGGTCGACAAAGGGCATCAGCATCACGATGAACCCCATGGCAACACCAAGTGGCAAGACATTCAGCGCGTTGCGCAAAGGTACCCGACCAGCTAGCACCGATCCCCCAATTGTGCCCAACGCTGTGATACCCATCAGAATGGATGCCTGATCCAGGCGGTAGCCAAGGTGGTCGCTACCCCATTCAATGACAATGAGCTGAAGCGTTGCGCCCGCGCCCCAGAATAAAGTCGTCACGCCAAGGGATATTTGGCCTAGCTTGTCTGCCCAGAGGATCCGCACATAGCCTGCGAACGCTTTGGCAAGCTTGATAGGATTTTTCTGCTGCTTGGGATAAACGATATTGGTGTTTGGGATCATTAGGTTGCAAACTGCAGCAGCCACATAGATGAAAGAAATGACCAGAATGGCGGCCTCAGCGGGCGTGTGCACAACACTGTTGATCCAGGGATGATGCAACAACCAGTGAGAGACGGTGGGCGATACTAATATCCCACCGACGACCGTCCCCATGATGATGGAAAGAATCGTCAACCCTTCGATCCAGCTATTACCTTTAACCAACTGCAGCGGAGGGAGCATCTCGGTCACGATGCCGTACTTAGCAGGTGAGTAAGCGGCTGCACCGATGCCGACCAGCGCATAGGCCACGCACACCAGAGAGACCTGCCCCTCTTGCGTCAGACCCAGCAGTGCATACGAAAACATTAACAAGCAACCACTAACCTTGATGGCGTTTGTCATAAACATGACACGCCCTTTGGGAAACGAGTCCGACACTGCACCGACAAACGCGGCTAACAGGACGTAGGAGGCGGCGAAGGACCACTTCATCATGGGGGCCATCCAGTCTGGGCCCTCTAGTTGCTGGATCAGTGCGATGGCGGCGATAAATAGCGCGTTGTCGGCAAGTGACGACAGCGCTTGGGCGGCCATGACGGTGTAGAAGCCTCGATTCAAGGAGCAGTTTCCTAAGTATAGTTTGCCCATCCCAGCGTGAGCTGTCTGAATAATACCTGAACAAATCGATCTGCTCGAGCTCGGTTATGATCTCAAGGATTCCATCCCAAATTGTGCCCTTATTGTGCGTCTGACCCAGATCAAACTTGCCGGATTTAAGTCTTTTGTCGATCCGACCGTCATCCCAACTCCTAGCCAGCTAGTCGGGGTCGTCGGGCCGAACGGTTGCGGTAAATCCAACATTATTGATGCCGTACGTTGGGTGATGGGCGAGAGCCGCGCCTCTGAATTGCGCGGCGAGTCGATGCAGGACGTTATTTTTAGTGGCTCTGGAGAGCGTAAGCCATCGGCCAGAGCGTCGGTAGAGTTGGTATTCGATAACTCTGCAGGGCGTGCTTCAGGGCAATGGGCAACGTACGCAGAAATCGCTGTGCGCCGTGTCTTGACACGGGATGGCACGAGTAGCTATTTCATTAATAACCAGCTGGTCCGCCGCCGTGATGTGCATGACATCTTCCTGGGAACGGGTCTCGGGTCACGTGGTTATGCAATTATCGGTCAGGGCATGATCAACCGCCTGATCGAGGCCAAGCCCGAAGAGTTGCGGGTCTATCTTGAAGAAGCTGCAGGGGTGTCGCGCTATAAAGAGCGCCGCCGTGAAACCGAAAATCGTTTGTCCGACACCCGTGAAAATCTCGTGCGTGTCGAAGACATCCTGCGTGAATTGACGTCGCAGCTTGAAAAACTTGAGTCCCAGGCCGAGGTGGCGCGCGAATATCGCACCTTGCAGACTGAAGGTGAAAGCAAACAAAATGCGTTGTGGTTCTTGAAAGAAGCCGCCGCACATCAAGAGCGGGATCGTACCCAGCAGGATATTGAGCGTGCGCACACTGAGCTTGAGGCGTCCATGGCTGGCTTGCGTGCCAGCGAAGCGGCACTTGAGTCGCGTCGACAGGCGCACTATGCGGCCGGCGATGCTGTGCATGCAGCGCAAGGCCAGTTGTATGAGGCGAATGCCAAGGTCAGCAGCCTTGAGGCTGAGATCCGTCACGTCGTTGAGTCGCGTAATCGGGTCTTGACGCGCCGCACCCAACTTGAGACACAGTTGGCCGAGTGGGCCACGCAGCAGGAACATTGCCAAGCGCAGATTCAGGAAAGCGAAGACGAGCTCATGACGAGCGCTGCACGTGCCGAAGAAGCGCGTGAGCTGGCACAGGCCGCGCAAGAGGGCTTACCTGAAATCGAGGCGCGTGTGCGCCAAGCCGCGCTTGAGCGCGAAGAGTTGCGTGCAACCTTGGCGCGCGTTGAGCAAAGCCTTGCGTTGGTTGCTCAAACACAGCGTGATTCAGATCGTCAGTTGCAGGCGCTTGAGTTGCGCCGCGAACGTTTAGCGCTTGAGCTCAAGGGGGTTGAAACCCCTGACTTGGCTGCGCTCGAGCAATTGACGGGCGACAAGCTTGCCACCGAAGAATTGTTAGAAGAATCCCAGGGCGCGCTCACGGAGCTCGAAGACAAGTTGCCCGAGGCAGATGCCCGCCGCACGCAGACCCAGCAACAGGCTCAGATAGAGGCCGAGACTCTGGCGCGTTTAGATGCGCGCCTGTCCGCACTTGTGCGCCTGCAGGAAGATGTACAAAAGAAGGGGGCGCTCGAACCCTGGCTCGCAAAACACGAACTCAGCCAATTGGGCCGTCTGTGGCAAAAGCTGCATGTTGAGCCCGGTTGGGAAACTGCACTGGAAGCGGTTCTGAACGAGCGTATGACAGGCCTTGAGGTACGTAACCTCGATTGGGCGCGCGCCTTTGCAGCCGACGCGCCGCCAGCACGTCTAGCGTTCTACCAACTACCCGTTGCAGCCCCCGCGGTTGCAGCCCCGGCAGGCCTTGAGCCCTTAACGACCGTCTTACGTATCACCGACCCAGAACTGCGCACGTTGTTACAAAGCTGGCTCGGCAACGTCTATATTGCGACCGACGTCGCACAAGCCATTGCAGCCCGCACGAGTTTGCCCGCTGGCGCGATGCTCGTGGTGCAGGGCGGTCATTTGGTTGATGCGCACAGCGTGCGCTTCTATGCGGCCGATTCTGAGCAGGCGGGCTTGCTAGCGCGTCAACAAGAAATTGAGAACTTGCAGCGCGAGATCAAAGCGCATCAGTTCATTGCAGACCAGTCACGTTCGGCGGTTGCCCAGGCTGAGTCTGCTTGGCAGCAAGTTTCGCAAGCGTTGCCACCTGCGCGTCAGCGGGTTGCAGAAATTACACGTCGTTTGCACGACTTGCAGTTAGAGCACACTCGCTTGCAGCAACAAGTCGAGCAAACGCGCGAACGCTCAGGTCGTCTCGAGCAAGACATCGCGGAAGTAACTTCGCAGCAAGAAGAATTAACCGCGGCGAAGCTCGAAGCGGAAGCGCGTTTTGAAGAGCTAGACGCAGAGATTGGTGTTCAGCAAGAGGCATATTCTGAGGCCGAGATGGCTGGCGAGGCTCTATCTGAAGAGGCTGAAACTGCGCGTAATCGCTTGCGTGATCAAGAACGCGGTGCACAAGAAGCGGAGTTCAATGAGCGCGGTGTACGTGCACGGATTGCTGAGTTGCAGCGCAATCTACAGTTGGCCATTGAGCAGTCGGCGCGCGCGCAGCAGGAGTTGGCAGGTCAGGAAGATGAGCTTGCCACCCTTGATGCAGCTGCCGCCGAAGCTGGCCTACAGGATGCGCTAGAAATACGCGCTGAGCGTGAAGAGTCACTTGGTCGCGCACGTATCGAAATGGATACGCTGGCTGCGCAACTGCGAGAAGCAGATGAGGAACGGCTTACGATGGAGCGCTCGCTTGAGCCACGTCGCGAACGGATTATGCAGTTGCAATTGCAAGAGCAGGCCGCACGCTTGGCCGCTGAACAGTTTGCCGAGCAACTCAATGAACGGCAAGTTGATCGCGCTGCCGTGAAGGCGTCCCTCGTGGATCAGCCTGAAGAGTGGCAACGTCCGGCTTGGTTGCAGTCCGAAGTTCAACGCATTACCAAGAAGATTGATTCGCTTGGCTCGGTCAACCTCGCTGCGCTCGACGAACTCACGGAGTCGCGTGAGCGCAAGGGCTATCTTGATGCACAGTACCTCGATTTGCAAACCGCAATTGAGACGCTCGAAGACGCGATTCGCAAGATTGATCGTGAGACCCGCGAACTGTTGCAGTCGACGTTTAACGATGTCAATACACATTTTGGCGAGCTCTTCCCCAAACTCTTTGGCGGGGGCGAAGCGCGTCTGATCATGACGGGCGATGAGATCCTGGATGCCGGTGTGCAGGTGATGGCGCAGCCTCCTGGTAAGCGCAACACCTCGATCCACCTGCTGTCGGGCGGTGAGAAGGCACTGACAGCAACGGCGTTAGTGTTTGCGCTGTTTAAACTCAATCCCGCACCGTTTTGCTTGCTTGATGAGGTGGATGCGCCGTTGGATGACGCAAACACAGAGCGCTATGCAAATCTCGTGGGTAGTATGTCCGAGCACACACAATTCTTGTTTATTTCACATAACAAGATTGCAATGCAGATGGCTCGGCAGTTGATTGGCGTTACGATGCAAGAACGAGGTGTTTCCCGCATCGTAGCTGTTGATATTGAATCCGCTTTGCAGCTTGCCGCTGAAGCTGCGTGATACTAGAGGCAACACATGAGTGAGTTGCAAATCTATTTGATAGTGATCGGCCTGGTCGTTATTTTATTAGTGCTAGGCTTTAACTGGTTTCAAGATCAGCGGGTCCGGCGACGGATGCAGGCGCAGATGCCAGTGATCGAGCAAGATCCGTTGTTGTCTGAAGTTGGCGCTGTAGGTGATACGCGTCGTGAGCCAGGACTCGGCGGCATGAGTGCTGGCGGTATCAATGTGACCGAGCGCATTAGCGCGCCAGAGCATCCTGATGCAATGCTCGATGCGCAAGAGCCCGATCCCTCAACAGAAATTGTCATTGAAATCACCTTTCAAGGGCCGATGCTGGGCGAAGATCTTGCGCCGCTCGTGCACCCTTTGCGTACAGCCGGTCGTAAAGCGGTACGTATTTTTGTCCAAGATGCAGAGGGACATCTGCACGCTACGATTGATCCAAGCGTTTCCTACGATGCTGTGCATCTTGCGGTCTTATTAGCCAATCGCAGTGGTGCCTTGTCTGCCATCGAGTGGTCACAGATCTGGAATCGTGCGCAAAGTCTGGCTGAGCAGCTTGAATGCTCGATTGAGGGGCCGGACCAGCAGCGCGTATTGGATTTAGCCTCACGGTTGGATGATATGTGTGCTGGGCTCGATACTCAGGTGGGCCTAACTTTGTTGATGGGTGCTAATCATCCGGTATCCGATGTGACCAATGCCGCAGAAAACATGGGCTTTGTACCGGCCAACGGCCAGTTGGTTTGGCTGGGTGAGTATGGTCTCGTTTGCTTTAGTTTGGCACGCTCGGATGCTGAATCCTTTGATGCCGGCATGGCTGGGGTGGATCGCCTGAGCTTGCTCTTGGATGTGCCGTGTAGTCCAGCTGACACGCGTGCTTTCGGCAAAATGGTGGACGTGGGCTTTGAGTTAGCTCGTCGCGTGGGTGCTGAGCTGGTGGATGATCAAGGTCGTCCGGTGCAGCCAGGCGCAGATGCGGTGATTGACGAGCGTCTGAAGACGCTCTACCAACAACTTGAACAAGCCGGGCTTGCTGCGGGCAGCCCCCGGGCACGTCGGGT